>Ga0136621_1000875_pt1 | contig 12002 bp, 14 predicted proteins | sample AntDryUQ445A2306_FD_104673 | JGI IMG/M metagenome (GOLD analysis project Ga0136621, IMG submission 104673) | Polar desert sand microbial communities from Dry Valleys, Antarctica - metaG UQ445A (23.06) | ecosystem: Environmental > Terrestrial > Soil > Desert | place: Antarctica: Dry Valley...
AGCCAAATCCGCTCAGCCACGCGCCCCCGAAAGGCCCATACGGGATTCGATCATCCCTGCAAATCGGCTGTTTGTCGATCCCGCGGTATCACCGAGGTATGCACGCGGCGGCCGCGAGTGACCCGAAACGGCGACGTTTGAGCTCGTCTCGGCCCCTTCCGCTATGCTTCATGTACGTACATTCGTACTTACATCAGCGACCTTAGAGGAGCTTCGTGACGACCGTCGGGATTCGTGACCTCGCCCGCCGCGCCAGCGCCATCGTGCGCGGCGTCCGCGAGACGGGCGAACCGGCGATCGTGACCGATCGGGGCCGACCCGTGGGCGTCCTCTACCCGATCGATGCGGACGCGTTGGAGGACTATGTCCTCGCCAACGCACCCGAGTTCGTCACGAGCTTGCACGAGGCAGACGAGGACCTGGCCGCCGGCCGCACCGTCTCACTCGACGAGCTGCTCGCTATGGGCTCGCGCGGCTAGTCGATTCTCGGCAGGGTCGCGACCGCGCGCTCGAGGTCCCGACGGTTGACGATCCTGGCCACCAGGAAACCGCGTGCAGTGGTGGCCCCGACGTCGGCGAGTTCGGCCGCGCTTAGCGGCCGGAGGAGGACCCTCCAGTCGCCGGAGCGCAAGCGCAACCACGGCGCTCGACCCTGGAGCGCGGCAACGTCGAGGTTCCGCGGGAGTGGGTCGGCGGCCAAGCCCTCCCGAAGCGCTCGAACGATGCGGCTCCGGTCGCGGTCGGGAAGTGCACGAAGGTCTCGTTGAGCACGGCGGCTCAGTTCAACGTGGTTCGGCATCGCGGTCCGCAGAGGATCTCAACTTGAGCCTGGCGCCGATTTGGTGAGTGACGATAGAGATGGGCATGTGCATAGTGACCGCATGCCAAGGACCCAGCGCCGGGACCTTCGCGTTACGCGCGAGACTGACCAATTCGTCCGGCAGGCCGCCACGACGGCGAATACGACACTGACCGACTTCGTGGTCGACGCGGCCGTAGCCGAAGCCGAGCGCGTCCTCGCAGATCGCACTCAAGTCGCCCTGGATCCGGTGCAAGCGCCTTCCGAACGGTGCCGTGTTTACCGAGATCGGCGTTTCTCCGACGCAGGTCACGAGCGCCGGCGGGGCGACCTTCTATGCGGTGTTCGTTGCGCCGAGCCACGACCCGCCCATCACCCGGATCGAGGACGACCCGGTTACCTGCCCGTAATGACACGAGGCGCGGATTCCAGGTCCTAGATAGCCCACCTCGACGCGTGTGTCGAGCGGGAAGCTCTCTCGACGGTTCCGAGTATGACCGAGCGCTCCGGCCGATGGCCGCCAGCTCAGCAGCGAGGGTTTCACATCAAGCCTCTGACGAGATTGATGCTCGTGAAGGACGTGCGGGCGCTCCTCCTGGCGACGTGGAGGACAGCAGGCTACTTCGGTGCCAGCGGAATCCCGTTCAGTGCGCGGGGGACGGGCTGCCGCGCCGCCGTCGGAGCCGCTCTCTCGGCTCTCCGGCTGGTGGGCCAGCTACTCCTGCCCCTCAGATGGGTTGAAACGCTTATAGACCGGCACGTACTCCGGGTAGTACGGGTCCGGTGGTCGAAAGCCAGGCAGGCCTCTGAACGTCTTACCAGAGTGCTTGGACAGCCGTGCCGTTGTGCAGTGTCGCCACTGTGCCCTTGGCGCTCCACGCCATCACGGCGGACAAATCCGGCCAGTTGTCCATCGCGTCCTGCCAGTGCCCGGCGATGCCGGCCGCTGACTCGTAGTACTCATCGAGCACGAAGATCGTCTTTCCGGTCGGCTCCGAGCTCGGGTCCATCGGATTCGACAGTTCCGGGCCCTTGGAGATGGTGTAGTCGAGCAGCGCCACATCGCCCTCGCGGGGATGCCCCTTCATCCACTCGCCGTGGCTCGCGAAGATGCGATCTCCTTCGGCCACGTCATCAGGCCCCACCGTAAACATGATGACGAGGTGCGATTTTCCATGTGCGACATGCTGACTCCCTTTCAGTAAGTGCGCGTTAGCGCTGCCAACGAGACCGTCTCTCGTCTGTCCCTTGCTTGTCCCTTCGAGTTGTTGACAACCGAATGCCAGGGATCATTTCAGACGGCGCCCAGGCATGAGCGGGCATGCCGTTCCGGGGTAGGCGGGGTCAGCGGCTGCCCTCAGTTCAGCCCGCCTGCCTCCAGCTCCCGCTCCTCGATCCGCAGGTAGCCGGCGAGCTCGGGATCGTCGCCGCGTACCTCCTCGATGAAGCGCTCGGCGTCCTCGCGGCGGACGAATGTTTCGAGCGAGTCTCCGAGCGGAAGTGTCAGGGAGAGCGCGTGGGGCGAATTTGGGGCGAACGTGACCCTGATTGACCCTTTATGACCCTCTGTGGCCTGTCGCCTCATTCGAGAGAGACGCCCCGATCTGGACAAAAAGACCTGCTTAGAGACCTTTTGAGAGAAAGGCCCATACGGGATTCGAACCCGTGCCGCCGCCGTGAGAGGGCGGTGTCCTAGGCCACTAGACGAATGGGCCGAGCGCCGTAGGGTAGCGAAACGGCGGTGCGTACTCTTGCGCGATGACAAACGAGCCGCGCTTCCTCCCGCTCCGGTTCGTCCGACTTTCTGAGGATGAGCAGCTTGCCCGTTCACGGGCGTTTCTCGAGCAGATGCGAGAGCGGCGGACCGTGAGAGAGTTCTCTCCGGAGCCGCTTCCGGTCGAGCTCATCGAGAACGCGATCGCTACAGCAGGGACGGCTCCCTCAGGCGCGCATCAGCAGCCGTGGACGTTCGTCGTGGTCTCGGATCCCGACGTCAAGCGCCGGATCCGAGTAGCCGCCGAGGAGGAGGAGCAGCGGAGCTACGAGGGTCGGATGCCCGACGAGTGGCTCGAGGCCCTCCGACGGCTCGGGACAGACTGGCGCAAGCCCCACATCGAAGAAGCGCCCTACCTAATCGTCGTGTTCGAGCAGGCGTACGGAATTCACGCGGACGGAACGAAGTTCAAGCACTACTACGTTCGGGAGTCGGTCGGGATCGCCGTCGGCTTACTCCTCGCCAGCCTCCACCAGGCAGGCCTCGCGACGCTGACGCACACACCGAGTCCGATGGGGTTCGTGCGCGAGATTCTCGAACGGCCCGAGAACGAGCGTCCATATGTCCTGGTTCCGGTTGGACATCCGGCCGCCGGATGCACGGTGCCCGACCTCGAGCGGAAGGCGCTCGAGGAGATTCTCGTTCGACGCTGAGCCGCTTGGGCTAGACGGCGGACTCCGGCTCGCGGGTATCCAGGCGATCTTCGAACTCCCGGCGGATCGTCTCGCCGCTCGAGAGCACGTCCTCGTAGCGGACTCGGCGTGGGGGAAGCTTCACGAGCCTGACGTTCTCGTCACGGTCACCATGGCAGCGTGCGTAGGCGGACGCCTCGTCGAAGGGCCGCACGCGATCTCGCTTCCGTTGTCCCCACACAGCCGGGGACCTAGCAGAAGCGCGCGAAAAAAGAAACCCGCGGCCGGCCGCTCGGCTCGCACTTTGCGACGAAAGTCGCGAGAGCTACGAGTAGTCGTACCAGGGCTTGCAGCTCCACGGGCTCCAGTCTCGACCGGACCTGACGAAGTACCGGTGCGCCGCGATTGCCTGCTGGTGGGCTTTCTCGCCGTGCCCGAAGAGCCGACGCTCGCTCCAGCCCATCTGGAAGAGGCCCAGGTACTGACCGTTCACGGCCCTCGTCGAGTGGCGGGACTCACACCAGGAGACCCGCAGCGCCTGACCGCAGTAACGGCGTCCGAAGACGCGACAGATCGCGACCTTCGGTGACGCGTTGGTCAGCGCCCGCGCTTCGCGACGCTGCAGTGCACGCCTGAGCGCGACGATGGTCTTCGTCACGCGTGCGAGTCGCCGCTCCGCGCGCTCGAGCGCCTTGCGGGCCACCGTCCGATCCTCGGTAGAGCTGAGGAGCGAGCGGTGGTTCTCGAAAAAACGGATGACGCTGCGATGCTTCCGCGCAGCTGCGAGCTTTCGCTCGAGGCGCGTCTGTAAGGAGACGGCGGGCTGGACCGTCCTCACTGTGCGAGGGGGTTCGGCTGTGCGCTTCAAATTCTCGCCTTTCGCTACCGCAGAGACCTGTACCGCCAAAACAAGGACGCACAGGCCAACGAATAGGGCTTTCAGAATCGAACCTCCTGGTCGACGACAGGGGCGCGGACCCTTCCAAGGAGCCAGCTCGTGTCACGCGATCTCGGCCACCCTAGCGAAAGCGGCACGAACTCTCGCGCAGAGAATTACAAAACGCTTAGAAAAGCTGTCACGAGCGTAGCCGAGCTAGACAACCCAGAGGAGCGAGTGATGGCTGCGGGACAGGGATTCGAACCCCAACTTCCTGGTCCAGAGCCAGGCGTCCTGCCGTTAGACGATCCCGCACCGGCCCGCTCAGTTTAGAGGATGGGCTGGCGGTTCTACGAGCCGTCCGGACCGCCGATCTCCAGGTGATAGACGGGCACGAGGCGCTTTTCGGCCTCGGTGTCGATGCGCGCGACGACCTCGACATACGGCTCGAGCCCGGAGCCTCGAAGCTTGGCCTTGAGCAGGCCGTCGACCTGGTAGATGCCCGAGGAGTTGTTCATGACGATCTCGACGCGGATGGGCCGAGTCTGGCCGTCCCCGATGCGCACTTCGTCGATCGCGGCTGCAGAGAGCGAGTGGATAGAGACGGATCCGCGCTCGAACGGGATCCGCGAGCGACCCTTGGCCATGTCGAGGGCGTCGGCGACTCGCAGAATGCCGGCCTCCACGGAGAGCGGCTCGCCGTCGGCGCGGTGGCTCGTGATCGCCTGCAGCACCTCCGAGACGACGACGGTGCGGTCGGGCTCGTCGTAGATGTCCTCGAGCAGCTCCCGCATCTTTGGCTCCGCCAGGAAAAGGCTCCAATCCTCGTGGTCTCGGCGATGGACGGACATGCCGATGTCGTGCAGGAGGGAGGCGAGCACGACGACGACCTCGGACTCGTCGGCGGTGAGTCGGTAGTCGTGAACGAGCGAGGGCTGCACCCCGTGCTTCGTCAGCTGCCGAAGGAGCTTCAGCGCGATGTTGGCCACGATCTGGACGTGCACCCACGAGTGGTCGTTGATCTCCAGCCGCGCTACCGCGTTGACGTTCGCGACGTGCCACCAGGCCTTGATCTGGTCATCCGCTTCGATCCTCTCGAGGACCCGGCGGAGCTTTCGGTTCCCGCGCGCCGGGACGCGGAGATGCATTGCCGCCACCGCCTCCGTCGGCGAGAGCAGGGTCGCGTACGCGCTCTCGAGCGCGATCGACTCCTCGATCACCTCGTCGATCGCTTGGTCGGTGTCTCCTTCGCTGCTCACGGCCACCGGAGCCTAGACGCTTACAGGCTCACGCAACGTTCGCCGCCCAGTCGCCATAGAGACGTGTGTAGGCGCCGCCAGCAGCCATGAGCTCGTCGTGTGTCCCTTGCTCGACGATGCGACCGTGGTCGAGGACGACGATCAGATCGGCGCGACGGATCGTCGACAGACGGTGCGCGATGACGAAGGCCGTTCGGCCGGCAAGGAGGTGCCGCAGCCCTCGCTCGATCCTCCGCTCGGTTCCGATGTCGACGGAGGAGGTGGCTTCGTCGAGGATGAGAATGCGCGGATCGGCGAGGAGGGCGCGGGCGAACGCGACCAGCTGCCTCTGCCCGAGCGAGAGCCGGAAGCCGCGCTCGCCGAGCTCCGTGTCGTAGCCTTCCGGCAGCTCGGCGACGAATCCGTCGGCGCCGACCGCCCTAGCCGCAGCCTCTACCTCGGCTCGAGTCGCTGCTGGACGCCCGAAGGAGATGTTCTCCGCGACCGTCCCCGCGAAGAGGAAGCCCTCCTGGGGGACGATCCCGAGCCCGAGTCGGAGGGAGAGCTGGGTCACGTCCCGCACGTCGTGGCCGTCGATCGTGATCCGGCCGGCTCGCGGATCGTAGAAGCGCGCGAGCAGCTTCGCGATCGTGGACTTGCCCGCTCCCGTATGGCCGACTAGAGCCACGGTCGTGCCGGGGGGCACGTCGAGATCGAAGTCGTGCAGGACGTCCGGCAGCTCCGAGTACCCGAAGCGGACGTGGTCGAAGTGGACGTGCCCTTCGATCAGAGGCAGCTCGTGCGCCTGCGGCGCGTCGACGACATCGGGATCCTCGTCGAGGACGGAGATGATGCGATCGAGCGCGGCGGTCGCGGAGAGGAATGTGTTGTACAGCTGTGAGAGCTGCTGTACAGGATCGAAGAAGTTCGCGAGGTAGAGCATGAAGGCGAGGAGCGTCCCGGTCGTGAGGCTTCCGTCGATGACGAGCGCGCCTCCGAAGCCGAGCACGATCGCCGTCGCGACCGAGGAGAGTACGTCGACCGCCGGGAAGTAGAGGCCGTTCAGGATGACGGTCTCGTAGTTGGCATCCTTGTAGCCGGAGTTCACACCGCGGAATGTCGTCTGGCTCGCCGGCTCGCGGGTGAACGACTGCACGACTCGCATGCCCGAGATGTCCTCGGCGAGCGTCGCGGTGACGAGGCCGAGACGCTCCCGGACGCGCCGGTAGGCCCGATTCGAGCGCACCCGGAACCACGCGGTCACACCGCCCATCAGCGGCAGGACTACTAACGTCGCGAGCGCGAGTCGCCAGTCGAGGAGGAAGAGCACGATCGCGGTGCCCAGCAAGACGAGGCTGTTCTGGACGAGGCTCGAAAGGCCGTCGGTGACGAGCTGGTCGAGCGCTTCGACGTCGTTCGTGATCCTGCTTACGATCGCGCCCGTTCGATTGCGCTCGAAGAAGCCCAGCGATAGTCGTTGCAGGTGCTTGAACAGCCGGATGCGGAGATCCGCGAGCGCTCGCTCGCCGACCCAGCCCGTGAAGTAGGTCTGGAGGCCGGAGAGCGCGAAGGCCGCGACTCCTGCGGCGAGGAACGCGAGGACGACCAGAGTCAGCGCCCGCAAGTCGCGGTCACCGATCCCGTCGTCGACGGCGAGCTTTGCGAGATAGGGCGGCAAAAGCGCAACGAGCGTGTACGCGACGAGCGTGACGACGGCGAGCGCGGCTCGTCCCCGATATGGGCGGGCGAGACGAAAGAGCACGGCGAGGCGGCGCCGGGTCTGTCCCCACGACCAGTCGTCGACGCGACCGGCTCGCTCGTCGCTGAGATGGCTTCCCGCCTGCCAGATCTTCATTTTCCGGCTTTCAGACGGGGCACCCCGGCCCACCACCCACTGCGAGCATATCGCCGAAATTCGCACACATGGGGAACGTGTTCGTGGCGAATGTGTGCCTTTTGCGGTGATCTAGCGCAGTCGGTCCCATTGCGACGCCGGCGCTCATCCGGCGGTCACCTGTTGCAGAAGCCCGTGCTCGTGGATCTCCTGAAAGAGCTCGTTGTCCGCGAGAAGCTCGGTCTGTGTTCCGCGTGCGACGATTCGACCGTTCTCGAGCACCGCAATCTCGTCAGCCAGCGCGATCGTCGAGAGCCGATGGGCGATGATGATCGTCGTTCGCCCGCGCATCACCTCGCGCAGACCCTCCCGAATCCGAGCCTCCGTGGTGGCGTCGACGGATGCGGTCGCGTCGTCGAGAACGAGGATGCGGGGATCGATGAGAAGCGCTCGCGCAATCGCTATCCGCTGGCGCTGACCACCGGAGAGCGTGATCCCGCGTTCTCCGATGACCGTCTCATACCCCTGCGGGAGGTCGGCGATGATGAAGTCGTGAGCCTGGGCGGCCCGCGCGGCCGCCTCGACCGCCTCATGCGGTGCGTTGGGAACTCCGAACGCGATGTTGTCGCGAACGGAAGCAGAGAAGAGAAACGGATCCTGGGAGATCACGCCGATTTCGCGTCGGAGTGAGCGACGCTGGACGTTTCGGACGTCGATGCCGTCGACGAGCACGCGCCCCGCCGTCACCTCATAGAAGCGCGGAACGAGCGCGGACAACGTGGTCTTGCCAGAGCCGGTTCGGCCGATGAGCGCGAGGGTGCGACCGGCCGCGATCTCGAGATCGACGTCCTCGAGAACGAGACGCCCAGGCTCGTAGCCGAAGTCGACGCGTTCGAAGCGCACGTGTCCGGGCCCGGGCGGGAGCGACTGCGCCCCCTCCCGGTCGGAGATCTCCTCCGGCTCGTCGAGAACCTCGAAGATGCGCTCGCCTGCCGCGGTGGCCCGCTGCGCTTGACCTACCCACATTCCGAGCATGCGGAGCGGCATGACGAGCATCGCGAGCAGCAGGAAGAAAGCGAAGAAGTCGCCGGGAGGCAGGGTTCCGTTGACCACCATGCGACCGGCGACGAGGAGCACCGCAGCTTGCGCGATCAGCGGCAGAAAGCTGAGCAATGGCACATAGAGCGCGCGCTGGCGGTTCGCGGCCAGTGTCCGATCGAAGACCGAGTCGGCCGCTCGCGCGAACTGCTCTCCTCGATGCTCCTCCTGCGAGAACGACTTGACAACGTGCACTCCGACGATGCTCTCCTCCGCAACCGTCGAGACGTCGGCGAGCTTCGCCTGCACATCTCGGAGCACAGGATGCGAGACGCGGCTGTAGCGCTGGGCGATGAGGACGATCGCAGGAGTGATCGCCAGCGCGACGAGCGCAAGCTGCCAGTCGTAGACGAAGAGCACCGCCGAGACTACGACGATCGTGACGACGTGCTGCGCGAAGAAGATGAGCCCGTACCCGAGGAAGAACCGCACCGATTGCAGATCGATCGTCGCCCTGGACATGAGCTGTCCGGTCTGGCTTCGGTCGTAGAAGCCGAACGAGAGACGCAGGAAGTGCGAGTAGAGCTCGTCACGGAGGTCGTACTCGACGGCGAGGGCCTGGCGACCGGAGAGCAGGCGCCGGCCGAGCATGAGTGCGCCGCGGATCAATCCGAGCGCGACGATGGCCGCGATCAAGTACTTGAGAACCGTCGAGTCCGGGTCGCCATAGAGCTCGTTCATGAAGATTCCGATCAGGACCGGAACGAGAATTCCCGCAACCTGCGAGCCGATCGCGAGGGCCGACGAGACGGCGAGCGAGGCGCGATACGGACGGAGGAACGTGAGCAGCCGGACGAACGTCCGCCTCGCGGACTGCGGTCGTAGGGTCGAGTCCTCCTCCGCCGTCACCGGCTCGTAGGGTACGGATCGTGCTGGAAGCGGTGCCGAACGTTTCCGAAGGGCGAGAAGCAGCCGCGATCGAAGAGATCGGACGCGCCTTCGCGAGCCGCGCCGCCCTCCTCGACGTTCATGCCGACGCGGACCACCATCGTTCGGTGTTCACCCTCGCGGCGGATCCCGACCCACTTGTCGAGTCGCTCGTCACGGGAATCGCGCGCGCGCTCGAGCTCGTCGACCTGCGGGCGCACGACGGCGTCCATCCCCGGGTTGGCGCGGTCGATGTCGTCCCGCTCGTACCCGTCGTCCCGTCGGAGCTGGCGGCGGCGGAGGCCGCTGCGCGCGCCGTCGCCGAGCGGGTGGGTCGCGAGCTCCAGGTGCCCGTCTTTCTCTACGGGGCGGTGGGCGGCGGCAAGCGGCCCGCGTTCTTTCGCTCTGGAGGACTGGCGGAGCTCGAGCGGCGGGTCGTCGCGGGCGAGCTGCGCGCGGACGCCGGCCCGTCGAGGCTCGATCCACGCTCAGGCGCGATCCTCGTCGGGGCGCGCCTACCGCTCGTCGCGTACAACGTCGAGCTCGCCGCCGCCGACGTGAGCGTGGCACGCGCGATCGCAGCGTCGATCCGGGAGTCCGGCGGTGGGATGCCCGGCGTGCAGGCAATCGGCCTCGAGCTGCCGCGCTCCGGGCGTATCCAGGTGAGCATGAACGTGCTCGATCTCGAACGGGCTCCGCTCCACGAAGTCGTGAAGCGAGTTCGAGAGGAAGCTGCATCGCGTGGCGCAGAGGTCGTGGACGGCGAGCTCGTCGGCCTCGCTCCCGAGCGCGTCTTGGCCGCCGCTGTCGCCGCGGGTGTCTCGATTCCCGGGGTAAGCGAGTCGCGTGTGCTCGAACGGGCCCTCGGGCGTTCGGCGTTCTAGACTCGAAGCGTGCCGCGACCGCTCGTCCTGACGGGAGAAGACCTCAGGCTCGGAGACGTGTGGGACGTCGCCGTCCATGGGGCGAAGGCGGAGATCGCTGACACTGCGAGGACTCGGATGCATGCCGCACGGGAGCTCGTCGAGTCTATGAAGGGCGAGAACACCTACGGTGTGAACACGGGGTTCGGGCGGTTCGTGACCGCCCGCATCCCCGAGGAGCTGGCTGACGAGCTCCAGCTTCGGTTGCTGCGCAGCCACGCTTGCGGTGTCGGCGAGCCTTATCCCGACGACATCGTCCGCGGGGCGATGCTGCTTCGTGCGAACGCGCTGGCGAAGGGCTATTCGGGCGCTCGTGTGGAGACCGTCGAGCTGCTCGTCGAGTGCCTGAATCGGGGAGTCCTCCCGGTGGTTCCGGCTCGCGGATCAGTGGGTGCAAGCGGCGACCTCGCGCCGCTTGCGCATCTCGCTCTTCCGCTCGTGGGCGAGGGCGAGGCAGTCGTCGAGGGCGAGCGGTTGAACGGGGGAGAGGCACTTCGCCGGGTCGGGCTCGAGCCGATTCGGTTGGTCAGCAAGGAAGGGCTGTCTCTCGTGAACGGAACGCAGTTCATGGCGGCGATGGCCGCGCTCGGCGTGGAGCGGGCGAAACGGCTGGCCGCGACGGCCGATTGTGCCTGCGCGCTTTCGCTGGAGGCACTCCAGGGATCGGCGACGAGCTTCTCCCCCGCAGTGCACCGCTCTCGCCCGCTGAAGGGACAGCAAGAGTCCGCGGCCAACGTCCTGCGGCTGCTGGCAGGGTCGGCGATCAGCGAGTCGCATCGCTGGTGCGACAAGGTGCAGGACGCGTACTCCCTTCGGTGCGCTCCGCAGGTGCACGGTGCGTGCCGTGACCTCCTCGACTACGTCGAGGCGACGGTGTCGGTGGAGCTGAACGCCGCCACGGACAACCCTCTCGTTCTGGTGGACGAGGGTCAGATCGTGTCGGCCGGAAACTTTCACGGACAGCCGCTTGCCTTCGCGCTCGACGTGCTGGCGATGGCGGTGGCGGAGCTTGCGAGCATCTCGGAGCGAAGAACCGAGAGGATGGTCAATCCCAGCCTTTCCGACGGCCTCCCGCCCTTCCTGGTCACCGAAGGCGGCCTGAACTCCGGCTTCATGATTCCCCAGTACGTGGCCGCCGCACTGGTCTCCGAGAACAAGGTGTTCGCGCACCCGGCCAGCGTCGACTCGATTCCGACGAGCGCGGGCCAGGAGGATCATGTCTCGATGGGAAACGCGGCCGGGCTGAAGGCGCTGCGCGTGCTCGACAATGCTGAACGGACACTCGCGATCGAGCTCCTTGCCGGCACGCAGGCCGTCGAGTTCCTGGCGCCGCTTCAACCAGGAGAAGGAGTGCGCGCGGTGCACGACTTCGTGCGCTCGCTGTCCTCCCGTCTGATCGAAGACCGCTCCCTGGCGCTCGACATCGAGCAGGTGGCGGCTGCGATTCGCTCGGGCGAGGTCGTCTCGGCTGTAGACGCGACGATAGGGGAGATCGCATGACCGACCACGCGACGATGGACGCTAGGGTCGAGGCGCTCGTCGGGGATCTGACCCGGATTCGCGCTCCCCGCGGGACGACGCTCAACGCGCGCTCCTGGCAGACCGAGGCGCCACTGCGGATGCTGCTCAACAACCTCGATCCCGAGGTCGCGGAGCACCCGGAGAAGCTGGTGGTCTACGGAGGCACCGGCAAGGCAGCTCGCAACCATGACGCCCTCAAGGCGATCGTCAAGACACTCCTACGACTCGGCGACGACGAGACGCTCCTCGTACAGAGCGGCAAGCCGGTCGGCGTCTTCACGACCGGTGAGTGGGCGCCGCGAGTCCTCATCGCCAACTCGCTCCTCGTCCCGCGCTGGGCCACGTGGGAGGAGTTTCGGCGACTGGAGGCCGCGGGTCTGACCATGTTCGGGCAGATGACGGCTGGAAGCTGGATCTACATCGGCACCCAGGGAATCCT
>Ga0136621_1000876_pt1 | contig 11997 bp, 12 predicted proteins | sample AntDryUQ445A2306_FD_104673 | JGI IMG/M metagenome (GOLD analysis project Ga0136621, IMG submission 104673) | Polar desert sand microbial communities from Dry Valleys, Antarctica - metaG UQ445A (23.06) | ecosystem: Environmental > Terrestrial > Soil > Desert | place: Antarctica: Dry Valley...
AAGCGCTGTCCCGGTTCCAGACCGACGCTGAAGCCACAGCGGTGGTAGACGGCCTGCGTGAGGGGTCGGTCGACGTCGTGATCGGCACGCACCGGCTGTTGAACCCCGAGATCAAGCTGAAGAACCTCGGACTGGTGATCGTCGACGAGGAGCAGCGGTTCGGTGTCGAGCACAAGGAGACGATGAAGCAGCTTCGCACCTCCGTGGACGTGCTTGCCATGTCCGCGACGCCGATCCCCCGCACGTTGGAGATGGCCATCACCGGCATCCGGGAGATGTCGACGATCACCACGCCACCGGAGGAGCGACACCCCGTGCTCACCTACGTGGGTGCCTACGAGGACCGCCAGGTGGTCGCCGCGGTACGACGTGAGCTGCTCCGGGAGGGCCAGGTCTTCTACATCCACAACCGGGTCCAGTCCATCGAGAAAGCGGCGGCCAAGGTCCGTGAGCTCGTCCCCGAGGCGCGGGTGGCGACTGCGCACGGCCAGATGGCCGAGCACCAGCTCGAGCAGGTGATGGTGGACTTCTGGGAGAAGCGGTTCGACGTGCTGGTGTGTACGACGATCGTGGAGTCCGGGCTCGACGTGTCCAACGCGAACACGATGGTGATCGAACGAGCCGACGTGCTCGGGCTCTCCCAGCTGCACCAGCTGCGCGGCCGTGTCGGTCGTGGGCGGGAACGCGCATACGGGTACTTCCTCTACCCCGCCGACAAGCCGATGACCGAGACTGCGCACGACCGGCTGGCGACGCTGGCTCAGCACTCGGACCTCGGTGGCGGGATGGCCATCGCCATGAAGGACCTCGAGATCCGCGGGGCCGGCAACATGCTCGGTGGCGAGCAGTCCGGCCACATCGCCGATGTCGGCTTCGACCTCTACGTCCGGCTGGTAGGTGAGGCGGTGTCGGAGTTCAAGGGGGACGGCGCAGGCGCGTCTCAGCAGGACGCCGAGGTCAAGATCGAGCTGCCGATCGACGCACATATCCCGCACGACTTCATCCACAGCGAACGGCTGCGGCTGGAGATGTACGAGCGGCTGGCGGAGGTCCGAAGCGACGAGGATGTGGAGGCGATCCGTGAGGAGCTGCTGGACCGGTACGGCGACCCGCTCCCTCCCGTCGCCAGCCTGCTCGAGGTAGCCCGGCTGCGGGCACGTGCTCGTGCCGCGAAGCTGACCGATGTCACGCTGCAGGGAAAGTACGTCCGGTTCGCCCCGGTGGAGCTGCCGGACTCGGCCAGGGTGCGCCTCGACAGGATCCACCCGAAGAGCCTGGTGAAGACACTAGTGCGTACGATTCTGGTGCCGCGTCCCGCGACCGAGGTAGTAGGAGGTCCGCCCGTCCGCGACGAAGCACTGCTGGCGTGGGCGCGCACTGTCATCGATACAGTGATCGACCCGGTCGGCTCAGTTGAAAACCGGGCAACCCAGAGCTAGGAGAACCACTGTGACGCCACCGCCGACACGTGGGCGTAGCAGGACCAAGCTGTCCGCGCTGGCCGCGGCTTGCGTGCTCATCCTCACTGGTTGCGCCGAACTGCATCCCGGTTCGGCTGCCGTCGTCGGCTCGCAGACCATTCCGCACGACAAGGTGGACGAACTCGCCACCGCACTCTGCTCCACCAACGTCGCCAGTGCCGAGGCACAGGGTCAGCCCGCGCCGGAGCTGCCGAGTCGCGGTGCGCGGGAGGCTGCTCTTCAGATCCTTCTCGACACCGCTCTCTCCCAGCAGTTCGGAGAAGAGGCCGGCGTCGATCCCGACCAGCAGATGGTGTCCCAGGCGCTCGCGCAGAACGAACAGGGCCTCGCCTTGCTGCCCGAGGGCCAGCGCGAGGGCTTCCGCGTCGTGCTCAAGGAGTACGCCGAGGGTCAGCTGATGCTGATCGAGGCCGGTCGGCAAGCCCTGGAGAGCAACGGCGAGAGCGAGATCTCGGACGACCAGGCGATCGCCGAGGGCCAGCGGCTACGCACCGAGTTCGTGGAAGGTATCGAGGTCGAGGTCGACCCGCGCTACGGCTCCTTCATCCGTGGCACCGTCCAACCGGGCGCCTCGTCGCTCTCGGTCCCGGTCTCCGACGAGGCCATGGCTGGTGCTCGCGCCGAGCCCGCCCCGGCCTGGGTCTCCGGGCTCCCGGCATCGCAGAAGTGCAGCTGACCCTGCTGGTCACCAGTCCCCGGGTAGCCCCGGGGCTGATGTCATGGCCCGCCTGGCAGGCGATCTCGACAGCAGACCGGGTGCTCGCCTCAGACGAGTCGTCTCCCGGTTTCCGTGCGGTCACGGCGGTCGGCCATCCGGTCGACGTACTCCCGGCTCCCTCTGCTTCGGCCCTTCTCGCAGCCGCCTCCGCGGCGAACGTGGTCTGGCTCGCGTCCGACGAGGAGGCCGACCACCTGCCCGGGTCCCTGGCAGAAGAGATCGTGGCCGCCGGGACGACCGGCCGGGCACTACCGGAGGTGGAGGTGCTGCACGGGTCGTACGACGTACCGGGTGCACGGCTGCTGGACCTGGTGACGGTGATGGACCGGTTGCGCACCGCCTGCCCGTGGGACAGGGAGCAGACCCATCGTTCACTGGCGCGCTACCTGCTCGAGGAGACCTACGAGACGCTCGAGGCCATCGAGAGCGACGACCCGACCCACCTGCGCGAGGAGCTCGGTGACCTGCTGCTGCAGGTCGTCTTTCATTCCCGGATCGCCAGCGAGGACGCAGACGACCCGTTCACCGTCGACGACGTCGCGGGCGGGATCGTCACCAAGCTGGTGCATCGTCACCCGCACGTGTTCGCTGATAGCAGGGACGCCGACCCTCTGTCACGCGATGAGGTGGAGGCGAACTGGGAGGCGCTGAAGTCGGCGGAGAAAACCAGGGTGTCCGTTCTCGACGGGGTCCCGCTCGCCCTTCCGGCGCTCGCCCTCGCCGACAAGGTGGTGGGTCGTGCCACGAAGGCGGGACTCGACGTGGCTCCCTCCGGTGACGAGCTGGGTGCTCGTCTGCTCCGGCTCGTCATCGAGGCACGGTCGGCAGGTCTCGACGCAGAGCAGGAGCTGCGCGACGCCGTACGCCGCCTGTCCGAGCAGATCAGATGAGCGCCTGCCCGCCGCCAGAGGACATTGCGGCTGCAACTGTTCGGGCGTTCGCCGTGAGCATGTCGTGGTCGAGCGGCGGGAGCACGTCGTCCCAGAAGGCGAGCATCGCCCCACGGCCCTGCATCATGCCGAGCGGTCGCCCGAGAAAGTGCATGTGGAAGTGCGCGCTTCCGTCGCCCCAGCGCGAGAAGTGCGTGCGAGCGACCCCGTCCAGGCCCTTGACCGCAGCGGCGAGTCGCTGGACTACTTCGCCGAACGTGGCGAGGAGATCGGTGTCCATCTCGTCGAGCCGCACGTGGGCGTTGGGTGCGAGGCCGGCGAGGAAGGGAAGGCCGGTGGTCGGCGGGTGCCCGATGTGCCAGTGCTCGTCGCGCCAGATGGCCTGTTCGGTTCCCACGGTGCAGTGGAAACACTCGGCCGCGTCGTACTCACCCGCACGCGGCTTCTCGGGCACCAGCATTGGCGCGAGCGGGGCCATCCGCAGGTCGCCCTCGAAGTGCACGAACGGAGACTCGAGCAGCGGCGCGGCGGACACGCGGTCACCGATCGGGAGGCGGTCGTGGTACGCCGATCGGGCGGGCGTGTGCTCGTACTCTGCGGATGGCGCGTCCTGGCTCATGCACCAGACGCTATCCGCCCACCGAGTTGTCAGGGTGTGGTGCCCCCGGCGGGGCCACAGCGCCTGACAACTCGGCGAAGGTCAGCGCCTCGGAGTGCCTGCGGCGTCCGGAATGTGCACCCCGTTAGGCTTGCCCGGAGCAGCGAAGGCCAAGCGAACCGACCTAGGAGCAGTGAAGTGGCGTCCATCGAGGCTGTCGGCGCGCGCGAAATTCTCGACTCGCGCGGAAACCCCACCGTCGAGGTCGAGGTGGGCTTAGACGACGGAACCCTAAGTCGGGCAGCCGTCCCCTCTGGCGCTTCGACGGGGGCGTTCGAGGCGGTGGAGCTGCGCGACGGTGGTTCCCGCTATGGAGGCAAGGGTGTCCAGAAGGCGGTCACCGCAATCCTTGACGTGATCGGCCATGAGCTCGTGGGGTTCGAGGCCTCGGAGCAGCGGCTGGTCGATCAACGCCTGCAGGAGCTCGACGCCACGCCGAACAAGGCGAAGCTCGGTGCGAACGCGATCCTGGGTGTCTCGTTGGCGGTTGCGCGCGCCGCTGCGGACTCGGCGGCGCTGCCGCTGTTCCGCTACGTGGGTGGGCCGAACGCACACCTGCTGCCGGTTCCGATGATGAACATCCTCAACGGTGGTGCGCATGCGGACACGGCGGTCGACGTGCAGGAGTTCATGGTCGCGCCGATCGGCGCCCCGACGTTCACGGAGGCGCTGCGCCAGGGCACGGAGGTCTACCACGCGCTGAAGTCGGTGCTCAAGCAGCGCGGTCTCGCGACGGGTCTCGGCGACGAGGGCGGCTTCGCCCCTGACCTTGCCTCGAACCGCGACGCGCTGGACCTGATCGTCACCGCCGTGGCGGACACCGGCCTCAAGGCCGGTGAGGACATCGTGCTCGCGCTCGACGTGGCTGCGAGCGAGTTCTACGAGGACGGGGCGTATGCGTTCGAGGGTGGGGCGAAGTCGGCCGAGCAGATGCTGGCTTACTACACTGACCTCGTTGCGTCGTACCCCATCGTCTCGATCGAGGACCCGATGGACGAGGAGGACTGGGACGGCTGGGCCGCTATGACGGCCGCACTGGGCGACCGCGTGCAGATCGTTGGCGACGACCTGTTCGTCACCAACGTCGACCGCCTCGCACGCGGCATCGCGGAGCAGTCCGCGAACGCGCTGCTGGTGAAGGTGAACCAGATCGGGTCGCTGACCGAGACCCTCGACTCGGTCGACCTGGCCCACCGCAACGGGTTCAAGACCATGATGAGCCACCGCTCCGGAGAGACCGAGGACACCACGATCGCGGATCTTGCCGTCGCTACCAACTGTGGCCAGATCAAGACCGGTGCGCCCGCGAGGTCCGAGCGGGTGGCGAAGTACAACCAGCTGCTGCGCATCGAGGAGGAGCTCGACGACGCCGCACGCTATGCCGGCCGCGGCGCGTTCCCGCGCTACGCCGGTGAGCGCTGAGGCCGGTCACCCATGCCAAGCAGCCGTCGTACGCCGCCCGGATCGGGTCCTCGGGCGTCGACGCGCCCCGGTCGGCGCCCGGCACCGGCGAGGGTGCGTCCTGTCGCCCCGGCTGTCGAGGAACCGGTCCGGCCCCGTCTCACAGGTCGCGCCGCGATACTCGTGCTCGTGATGGCGGTGCTGATGGTGTCCTATGCGTCCAGCATGCGCGCCTACCTCGAGCAGCGCGAGCATCTGGCCAGCCTGCGGGCGAGCATCGCCGACTCGGAGCGCAACATCGACGAGCTCGCCCGGGAGCAGCGGCGTTGGGAGGACCCCGCGTACGTCGAGGCGCAGGCCCGGCAACGATTCGGCTGGGTGATGCCGGGCGAGATCGGCTTCCAGGTGATCGACGAGAACGGCAAGCCACTGGCAGAGGACGGCTCGCTCTCCGACCCTGACGCGGTGGCCGAGGCGAACCAGCCGCTGTGGTGGGAGAGCGCGTGGGGGAGTGTCAAGGCCGCCGGACACCCCGAGGAGAAGCGCCCCCCAGCCGATCGGATCAAGCCGAAGGAACGGATCCGTTGAGCCGTAGATGTCCGCTCGGCCTGATCGGTGGTTGACCGGCACGACCAGGCGGTCATCGGGGCCCAGCTCGGTCGTCCGCCCCGCTCGATCCACGGCATCGCCCACCGATGCCCGTGCGGCAACCCGGATGTGGTCGCCACCGAGCCGAGGCTCGAGGACGGTACGCCGTTCCCGACCACGTTCTACCTGACCTGTCCTCGCGCCGCGTCGATGATCGGGACGCTCGAGGCAGCGGGCCTGATGAAGCAGATGTCGGACCGGCTGAAGACCGACCAGTCTCTGGCTGACTCCTACCAGCGGGCCCACGAGTCGTATCTGACGTTCCGGGAGGCGATCGGCGACGTCCCGGAGATCGCAGGGATCTCCGCCGGTGGCATGCCGGAGCGCGTGAAGTGCCTGCACGTGCTCGCCGGTCAGGCACTCGCACAGGGACCGGGCGTGAACCCGCTCGGTGACGAGGTGCTCGACCTGCTCGGCGAGTTCTGGGCCGCAGGACCGTGCGTATGACGCGGGTAGCCGCCATCGACTGCGGCACGAACACCATCAAGCTGCTGATCGCCGACCTCGACCCGAGCTCCGGGACCGAGGTCGAGCACGTGCGTGAGATGCGGATGGTACGGCTCGGGCAGGACGTGGACCGGACGGGACGGCTGGCCGACGCGGCGCTGACGCGAGTGTTCGGTGCCATCGAGGAGTACGCCGCACTGATCTCCGCGCACTCCGTGGACGCTCTCCGGTTCTGCGCGACATCTGCCGCACGGGATGCGAGCAACGCTGACGTGTTCACGGCCGGGGTCCGGAACCGGCTGGGCGTTGCTCCCGAGGTGGTCTCCGGCGCGGAGGAGGCGCAGCTCGCGTACGACGGAGCAACCCGCACCCTGGCCGACCGTGACCTGCCGGCCCCGTTCCTCGTCGTCGACATCGGCGGCGGGTCCACCGAGCTGATCCTCGGCGACCCCCGTGGACACGTGCGGGCTGCTGAGTCCCTGGACATCGGCTCGGTGCGGATGACCGAGCGCCACCTGCCGTCCGACCCCCCCGCTGAGGCGGAGGTCTCCGCGGCGGTCGCCGACATCGAGCAGGCGATCGCCCGGTCCGTCGTACCTCTTGCCGAGGCGCGGACCGTCGTCGGTGTGGCAGGAACGATCACCACCGTCGCCGCGGCGGTGCTCGACCTGCCGGCCTATGACCGGGCCGCGATCCATCATTGCGTCCTGGCCGCCGAGGACGTGCACGCGATGACGCTGACCCTGCTCGGCATGACGAAGGCCGAGCGCACCGCCTTGCCCTACATGCACCCGGGGCGTGCGGACGTGATCGGTGCGGGAGCGCTGATACTCGACCGGGTGTTGCGGCACACGACCGCCGGCTCGCTGCTGGTCTCCGAGTCCGACATCCTCGACGGCATCGCCTGGTCGCTGGCAGGTGCCTAACGGTGGTTGAGCCTGTCGCTGGTCCTGAGCCCCGTCGAAGGGAAACCCCTCACCCGGTAACCGGGCAGCTCTTCGCAAGCCCGGTGCCTCCCGGCACTGGCTGGCCCGGTGACTTCGCGTCGGTCGACACCCCGGCGGCCTCCGATGCAGCCGCGGTTCTCCGGCTGGCCGGCTCCATCGATGACGTTGACGACCTGTGCGCAGCGCTGTCGGTGTGCCGTGCCTGCCCACGACTCGTGACCTGGCGCGAGGACGTCGCGAGGGTCAAGCGGGCCTCGTTCGCGGACCAGCCGTACTGGGGCCGCCCGATCGCCGGCTGGGGGGACGACGACCCGGGAGTTCTGATCATCGGCCTCGCACCTGCTGCGAACGGGGGCAACAGGACCGGGCGGATCTTCACCGGGGACCGCTCCGGTGACTGGCTTTTCGCCTCGCTGCACCGCGTGGGCCTGGCCGTCCAGGGACGGTCGGATCACGCCGGTGACGGACAGCACCTGGTCGGTGCGCGGATGTTGGCAACGGTTCGGTGCGCTCCGCCGGACAACAAGCCGACGATCGAGGAACGCGACACCTGCGCCCCGTGGCTCCTGAAGGAGCTGTCACTGGTGGCGGGTTCGCTCCGTGCCGTGGTCTGCCTCGGCTCGTACGGTTGGGAGGCAGCTCTGCGGTCCTTCCGGGCCCTCGGGTACGACGTACCGCGGCCGAAGCCGAAGTTCGGCCACGGAGCGACGAGCGTGATCACCTCACCCGACGGGCAGGAGGTGACGGTCCTGGGCAGCTACCACCCCTCGCAGCAGAACACGTTCACAGGCAAGCTCACCGAGCCGATGTTGGACGAGGTGCTCGGCCGTGCCGCAGCCCTGGGAGGTCGATGAGCGACGGCTGGTGGATCGTGGAACACTTCTGGCCGTGAGCCTCCTCGCAGTCACCGTTTTCGGTCAGGACCGTCCCGGCATTATCGCCGAGGCCACCCGGGCCCTCGCAGGTCTCGGGTTGAACCTCGAGGACTCGACGATGACGCTGCTGCGCGGTCACTTCGCGATGATGCTTGTCTGCGCAGGCCCGGCCGGGTCCACCGAAATCGAGGAGGCCCTCTTCGACCTGACCGCCGACGGCTCGCTGACCGTGTCGGTTCGTGAGGTGCCAGAAGAGTCCGTACACGAGGCAGTCGGTTCGTCGTACGTCCTGACGGTGCACGGCGGTGACCGGCCGGGCATCGTCTCGTCGGTGGTCGCCGAGGTCGCACGGGTGGGCGGCAACATCACCGACCTGTCGACGAGGCTGGCAGGCGAGCTGTACCTGCTGGTCGCCGAGGTGGACCTGCCCTCCGGCGTCGACGTCTCGGCGTTGGAGACCGCCCTCGCGGGAGTGGCCTCCGATCTCGGGGTCGGGGTGAGCCTGCGACCGGTGGAGAGCGACGACCTGTGAGCTCCGAGCTGGTCGACGATGTCGTCGGCCGCTGGACCGAGCACGACCTGACCGTGCAAGGCCGGGTGCTGGACGTCGTGCGCGCTCCTGCCGCGGTCCTGTCCGGCGTCGGCGAGGAGGTGGACCCGAAGGCTCCGGAGGTCGTGCAGCTTGCCGCCGACCTCGTCGCCACCATGCGGGTCTCGCCGGGCTGTGTCGGGCTAGCCGCGCCGCAGGTCGGCGTGGGTTCCAAGGTGTTCGCCGTCGACGTCTCGGCCCACCCGAAGACACAGTCGCATCACGGGGCCTTCGTGCTCTGCAACGCGGTCGTGCTGGAGTCCTCGCGCAACGAGAAAGGCCGGGAGGGCTGCATGAGTGTCCCTGCCCTCACCGGCGACGTGAAGCGCGCCACCCGCGTGGTCGTCTCCGGCCAGCTTCCGGGGAGCGGCGACGAGGTGACGGTGTCCGCCGACGCCTTCGAGGCAAGGGCTCTCCAGCACGAGATCGACCACTGCGATGGCCTGCTGTTCCTGGACCGAGCCGCCGGGGCGCACGCCATCCACCCTCGCAAGACCTATCTTTGAGTCCAGCTGCAGCCAGCCGGCCCCCGTATCCCAACGGCAGAGGAAGAGGTCTTAAACACCTTTCAGTGTGGGTTCGAGTCCCACCGGGGGCACCATCGTGATCTCTCAAAGAGATCGGCGACAGCCGGACCCACGACTGGGTCCGGTTCTCGTCATGCTGGGGTCCTGGTCGGGTGGGGTCCTTTGGGTGCTCCGGTGCGCTGGTGGTGGTGCCGACGTGCCGGGTCAAGCCTGGGTCTCGAACTGCGCTCGGCAGCGACCACGAGGCAGCTCTCATGCGGGATCGCGTCCATGCCGAGCCTCACGAGGGTTCAACGGCGGACTGGGTGACCCACAACGGTTCGGGAGTACGACGGGAGCGTCTCCGTCGTAGACCTGAGCGACAGCGGGAATGAGCCCGTTCAGACGAGAGAGTCGACCCAGGTGTCGGGTCGGCGTCCGAATTTACCTGTCAGTCGGTCCAGGCGGCGCGCCCCCTTCGGACTTCAGCATCACCTCGCTGACCGCCGCCCGAAACGCCGAGGGCACCCCCTTCCTTCATGCGAGCGTCGAAAACACTGGCCAGCGAGCGCTCGACCTGAGCGCAAAGCTCAACCTGAGCGAAGGGCCAGGCGGGATCTCAGCCGGCCCGTTCACCTCAGACAGTGCAAGCACTCTCGGTGTTGGCGACACCGGGCCAGTGACGGTGGAACTTGACAAGTTGCTACCCCGGGGCCCATGGCTGGCACGCATCGTCGTCACCAGCGGCCTGGACAAGCGCGCGGAACAGGGCAAAGTGAGCTTTCCCAAGAGAACAGGAACCGCTGATCCAGTCCCGGTCGAGCGCGGTATCCCTTGGTGGGTCTGGCCCATCGCGGTGGGCCTCCTCGTCCTGCTCCTGTTCGTCATACTGCTCAAGCGATGGCGTGAAAGGGCTGAGCGCGAGGATGCCCTGACCGTCGGCACCGAAGACCCGGCACTCGTCCTCTCTCCGTGATCGCATCACGGATCCTCTAGCTACCTTCGTGGGCCCGGTGGTGGGCGATCACCGCGTGCTGTTCTTCCCCCGTGGAACCGCTCGGGCTGACGTGCACCGTCGCCTCCACAAGCTTCGGCACCCCATGGAGCAGTCGATGGTGGGCTTCTATGGCGATGGCATGGGCGGCGACCACGCTCAGTTTCGGGTCGACGACGATCCCGCCCTCCGCGCGGACCCGGTGGCCGATCCAGCGCAGCATCACACTCTCCACGGCCACCACGCCGGGCGTGGCCGCCAGTGTCTCCTCAGCTATGGCAACCACGTCGGGGTCGACCGCGTCCATCAGTCGGCGGTAGATGTCGAGGGCGGCTCCCTTGAGCACGAAGAGGATCGCGACGGTGATGAGCAGCCCGACGATGGGGTCGGCCAGCGGGAATCCCGCGAGAACGCCGAGGCCGCCGCCGACCACGGCGAGCGAGGTGAACCCGTCGGTACGGGCGTGGAGCCCATCCGCAACGAGCGCAGCTGAACCGATCTGGCGACCCACCCTGATCCGGTACAGAGCAACCACCTCGTTGCCGGCGAACCCGACCAGCCCCGCGACGATCACAACCCACGGGTACTCGATCGTCTGAGGCTCGGCGAGGCGTCGGATCGACTGCCACCCGGCAAGGACCGCGGACAGGGCAATCATCGCCACGATGAACACCCCCGCCAGATCCTCCGCACGACCGTAGCCGTAGGTGTACCGCCGCGACGGTGCCCGCCGACCCAGGACGAAAGCGACCCACAGCGGGATCGCGGTGAGTGCGTCCGAGAAGTTGTGGATGGTGTCGGCAAGGAGCGCAACCGAGCCGGTCAATGCCACGAGCACAGCCTGCAGCAGAGCGGTGACTCCGAGTGCCAGGAGACTGATCTTCACCGCCCGGATACCCTGCGCGCTGGACTCCAACGCCGCGTCCACGGAGTCGGCGGCGTCGTGGCTGTGCGGGCGGAACACATGCCTCATCCAGCCCTTCAGCCCACCGGGACGCCTGTTCCCGTGGTCGTGCTGATGTCCGGGTCCGTGGTGGTGTTCGTGACCGGGATCGTTCGGGGGGTTTGCGATGGCGCTGACTCCTCTGCACCGTAGGGGGCCTAGGAAGGTCCGACATTGAATGTTTCCACACTGGAGACGGGGCGTCGGCTGTAACCGCGGTGGCCTTGACTCTCGCTGAGCGCCGTGAGCGGGAACAGGTGCGTGCGCACAAGCGTTGCTACTGGTAGTCAGACAGTAAGATGGACCTGCGGTACGACGGACGACACAACCGTGGCTTCCACACTGGAAGTCACACGGCCTCCTAGGAGGAGACCAGCCATGCGGAGCAGTAACCCCGTCTTTTCTCGGTCCGAAGGCTTCAACGGCCGTGGATCGGGCAATGCGTACGGAAACCAGACCTACCCCGGCAACGGCATGACCTACCCGGCATACGGCTCGGGATCGACCTCGGGTCAGGGTGGAGCGCCTTCGACGGTCGACCAGGGACGGATGACGCTCGACTCAGTCGTCCAGAAGACAGGAATCAGCCTCGGCGTCGTGGTGCTCGTCGCCGCCGCTACCTGGATTCTCACCGGGGATCTCACCGAGGAGTCGATTGGCCCGCTGTACATGCTGGGCCTCGTCGGCGCGATGGCCGGCTTTGCGCTCTCGATGGTCAACTCGTTCAAGAAGGTTGTCAGCCCCCCGCTGGTGCTGGCCTTCGCGGTGGCCGAGGGCGTGTTCGTGGGGGCCTTCAGCAAGGCCCTCGAGTTCACGTTCGGCGACGGCAAGGGCGGCCTCGTGATCGGGGCAGTCCTCGGCACCGTCGCCGCGGTCGCCGGAACGCTGGCTGCGTACAAG
>Ga0136621_1000877_pt1 | contig 11995 bp, 10 predicted proteins | sample AntDryUQ445A2306_FD_104673 | JGI IMG/M metagenome (GOLD analysis project Ga0136621, IMG submission 104673) | Polar desert sand microbial communities from Dry Valleys, Antarctica - metaG UQ445A (23.06) | ecosystem: Environmental > Terrestrial > Soil > Desert | place: Antarctica: Dry Valley...
CCGAAGCCGTGATCGCCGTGCACGGCGTGGGGGTGCTCCATCGCGACATCAAGCCCACCAACATCTTGTTGGAAGGACGCGCGCCCGTCCTGATCGACTTCGGGCTGGCCCGTCTGGCGGAGGACCCTCGCCTCACCGTCACCGGCTGGTTGCTGGGCACACCCGGCTATCTGGCACCCGAGATCCTGTACGGCGACGACGCGACGACTGCCTCGGACGTGCACTCGTGGGCAGCAACGCTCGTGTTCGCGGCGACCGGCCAGCCTCCCTTCGGACGAGGACCCGCGATGGCGATCATGGACCGGGTTCGCCGCGGAGAGCACGACCTGTCGGCAGTGCCGCCAGATCTCCTGCCTATGGTGCGGCAGTGCCTCTCACCTAACCCGCTCGACCGTCCCGAGACCGCCGCAGTCCTTGCCGATCTCCGCAAGGTCGACCGGTCAACGGCCGGCGGGGCCGCCGGAGGGACGAGGAACGGCACCGACGACCTGACCATGCCCTTTGCGCTGTTCGCCGCCGAGGACGACGACCCGACCGAGGTGCTCGGCTCGCACGAACACGAGACGGCCCGCACGCGCGTCGAGCCGAGCCCAGCACCCCCGAGGACCCGGGCGTTGACGACCCAGCTGCCGTCTGCGGTGCGTCCGGTCCACGAGCCTGCGCGCACGCCGTACATGATGCCGCCCCCTCGGCAACAGCCGCAGTGGCGGCCGTCGGCCCGGTCCGGGTTGCCGAAGCTTCAGCGCGGGAGCCTGCTGGTCGGGCTGTTCGCTCTGGTCTCTGTCGGTTTCGCGCTCGCGCCGTACATCTGTCTCGTCCTGGTTGCCGTTGCCACCCTGTTCGTGCGCACGGTGTCGTGGACTGCGGAGTCCGCGCGTGACAGGAAGGACCGTCGTGGCCGCCCCCGATGGTACGACGCACCGCTGGCTGTCGTGACCTCGCCGTGGTACCTCCTGGTTGCCGCCGGTGGCACCCTGCTCCTCCTGCTGTGGTCGGCCGGGCTCACGTTCGTCGTCGGGCTGGCACACCTGCTGTTCGGCCGTCCGGGGGTTCCGGGGCTGGTCGTCATGGGCGCCGTGCTGGGGCTCTCCCTCTGGTGGGGACCCGGATCGCGTCGCCTACGCGTTCCGACGCGACAGATGCTCGCGCGCGCCACGCGGTCGACCTGGCTCGGCTGGGCCGGCGTCGGCGTGCTGGGAGCGGCCATCGCGCTCTGCGCCTACTCTTTGATGAGCTCGGGAGTCGTCTGGGATCCGCAACCTGGTCCGCCGTGGCGAACGGAAACGATCCTGGGTGATGTCGTCGGGTTCCTCTGATGGCCCCGACCGACTGGAACGAGTGGCACGGCCCTCCGGTCGGTTGCGGGTGGTGAGTGCCTGCGCCGGTGACGGGCGAGACATCCTCGAGGTGCTGGCGTCGCGGGAGGACGCGGAACGGGTGAGTGTGGTCCTGCTGGAGACCGATCCGGAACTTGCCCGGCTGGCCGAGCGGACCGCCAGGCTCAGTCGGCTCGGCCAGGTCGAGGTGCGGCAGCTGGATGCTGGTACGACGAACTCCTATGCCGGCGCCGTACCCGCTGACCTGGTAATGATGTGCGGCGTGTTCGGGAACGTCACCGACGAGGACCTACGCAGATGGTTCCGCGAGTCCGGGTTCCAGGAGGTCGCCTTCGACGCTCCGGACGACGCAATGTACTGCGTGGCGAACCGGTTTCCCGGCCCGCCCGAACCGGTGGCCCCCTGAAAGGCGTTCTTCACGTTCATCCGCTGAGCCGGCCGCTCGGTGTCAGACGGCGGCGGCCAGATGGCGGGACCGGGTACCCAGACCTGGACGACTCTGGCAGACTCGATCTCATGATTAGGCAGAGAGACATCATTATCGAGTAGCGCGTCTGGCACTAGCCAGCCGCGCTGACCTCTCGTCCAACACGGGAGGTTTTTTGTTGCCCAGCTGTTCCGCAGGACGAAGAGCCCGAACGAGGACGAGACCCATGACTACGATGGCGAGCGACACCGTTGGCTTTCACGTGTACGACACAACCCTGCGAGACGGTGCGCAGCAGGAGGGTCTCAACCTCTCCGTCGCCGACAAGCTCACCATCGCGCGTCAGCTCGACGGCCTCGGGGTCGGCTTCATCGAAGGGGGCTGGCCGGGGGCAAGTCCCAAGGACACTGAGTTCTTCCGCCGCGCCCGGTCCGAGCTGAGCCTTGTGCACGCCCGGCTCGCTGCGTTCGGTGCCACCCGTCGGCCGGGCGTGAAGGCGGCCGACGACCCGTTGGTGGCTGCCCTGAGAGACAGCGGCGCTGGTGTGGTCACCCTGGTCGCGAAATCGCACGACCGGCACGTCTCCCTCGCGCTGCGCACCACACTCGAGGAGAACCTCGCCATGGTGCGCGACACCGTCCGGCACCTCCACAAGGAGGGCCAGTCGGTGTTCCTCGACGCGGAGCACTTCTTCGACGGATACCGCGACAACCGGGACTACGCCCTTGAGGTGCTACGGACCGCTTATGACGCGGGCGCAGAGGTGATCGCGCTGTGCGACACCAACGGCGGAATGCTCCCGCCCTGGGTGGCCGACGTGGTGCATGACGTCATCGAGTCCACCGGCGTACGCATTGGAATCCACTGCCACAACGACACCGGCTGCGCGGTCGCGAACACCCTTGCTGCCGTCGATGCCGGCGCCAGCCACGTCCAGGGGACGCTCAACGGGTATGGCGAACGAACCGGCAACGCCGACCTGGTTTCGGTGGTGGCGAACCTCGAGCTGAAGCTCGGCCGGCCGGTGCTGCCTCCCGGGTCTCTGCGCGAGGCCACCCGGATCGCGCACGCCGTCGCCGACGTCACCAACTTCCCGCCGGCCTCGCGCCAGCCCTACGTCGGGGTCAGCGCCTTCGCGCACAAGGCCGGGTTACATGCCAGTGCGATCAAGGTGGACCCGAACCTGTACCAGCACATGGACCCGAAGCACGTCGGCAACGACATGCGGCTGCTTGTCTCCGACATGGCGGGCCGCGCGAGCATCGAGCTGAAGGGACGCGAGCTCGGGTTCGACCTGACGGGCGCTCATCTGGGAACCGGGGGAGGCGTGGACAAGGAGCTGGTCACCAGGATCGTTGACCGGGTGAAGGAGATGGAGTCACGGGGTTACACGTTCGAGGCAGCGGACGCCTCCTTCGAGCTCCTGCTCGTGGAGGAGGTCGAGGGGTCGCCTCCGTCGTACTTCGATGTCGAGTCCTGGCGGGTGATCACCGACTCGACGCCCGATGGCGAAGCGGTGTCGGAAGCGACGATCAAGCTGCGGGCTGGTGGTGGGCGGATCCTCAGCACAGGTGAGGGGAACGGACCGGTCAATGCTCTCGACCATGCCCTCCGGGAGGCGATCGGGCAGGCTTACCCGGAGGTCGCGAAGTTCGAGCTGATCGACTACAAGGTGCGGATCCTGGACCAGGGACACGGCACCGACGCGGTGACGCGGGTGCTGATCGAGACGACCGACGGGGAGCGGTCCTGGGTCACGGTCGGCGTCGGCCACAATGTGATCGAGGCGTCGTGGGACGCGTTGGTCGATGCGGTGACCTTCGGTCTGCGGCGCCACGGACAACGGGCACAGCCCTAGCCCTGGTGGCGTCAGTGGCGGATGAGGCTCGTGCCACAGCGCGGGCAGTGCGAGCGCCGGCAGAGGTCGAGAGCCTGTCCGCAGCGGCAGGTGGCCGTTGCCAGCTTCGCCCCGTCGCACTGCGGGTGTGTTCTCGTGCTCCGTTGGAGCACACTTTCCATGGTGGCCATGCTCTTTCACTCCGTCTTGTCGAGAGATCCAGCGAACCACCCGGACGCCGCCACCGCGGTATAACACGCCAGACCCACCGAAACGATGGTAAAGATAGTCACTTCGCGAGGCCAGCCCGCCGCAGAGGGGCTATGCCTATGTGACCCTGGTGGGCATGGCCGAGCTTCATCACCTCACCGCGCTCGACCAGGCCGCGGCGATCCGCGCCGGCGAGGTGTCACCGACCGAGCTCGTCGACCACTACCTCTCCCGGGTCGAACGGCTCTCCACTGACGTCGGTGCTTTCGTGACGGTGACCGAGGATCTGGCCCGCGCTCAGGCGCGGCTCGCGGAGTCTGCAGTGCACGAGGAGGACCTGCCTGTGCTGTTCGGTGTGGCCACCGCGATCAAGGACCTGGCCATGACGGCAGGAGTCCGCACGACGTTCGGCTCGGCCACGATGGAGCACCACGTTCCGGAGGTCTCCGACGAGGTGGTGCTGCGCATCGAGCGGGGCGGCATGATCAGCCTCGGCAAGACGAACACCCCGGAGTTCGGTTCTCCGTGCTACACCGAGTCGGCGGTCGCTCCGCCGGCCCGCACGCCGTACGACCTCGGCCGGATGGCCGGTGGTTCGAGCGGCGGCGCCGGTGCTGCCGTGGCCGCTGGCCTGGTCCCGGTTGCTCACGGCTCGGACGGCGGCGGCTCGATCCGGATCCCGGCCAGCTGTTGTGGCCTCTTCGGGCTGAAGCCGAGCCGCGGCAGGATCAGCGGGGGACCGGTGTACGGTGACCCGGTCGGCCTCGGCACGTCCGGAACGCTGGCGCGGACGGTGCGTGACGCGGCCGCGATGCTCGACGTGATGGCAGGTCCGGCGGTCGGCGACCCGTTCTGGGCGCCGCCGTTACCGGCCGATGAGACATACCTCGGCTGGTGCGACCGGGAGCCTGGCCGGCTGCGGATCGCCAGGTTCAGCGTGCCGGTGATCGCGAACGCAGAGGTCGGCCGCGAGTGCCTCGAAGCCTACGAGAATGCCTCGACGCTGCTCCATCGCCTCGGCCACGACATCGAGGAGATCGCCGTACCCTTCCCACCGGAGGCGGTGGGCACGTTCGAGACCTGCTGGTCCGTGCTGAGTGCGCTTTCGCCGGCACCGGATGGGAGCGAGGGCACGTTGAGGCCGCTAACCCGGTGGCTGGAGGAACGAGGCCGGGCCGTGACCGCGCCCGAGTTCGGGTTGGCAATCGGTCTGCTCCGCCGGATCGCGGCGACGGCAGTGGACGCGCTCGCAGCGTACGACGCCGTACTCACTCCGACTCTTGCCCAGCCGCCGCTGCGGATCGGCGAGATTCGCGACGACGAGAACCCTGCCCAAGACTTCGAGAATCAGAAGCGGTTCACTCCCTACACCTCGGCCTGGAACGTGACCGGCATGCCTGCGGTCTCGCTGCCGCTGCACGTCACGCCGGAGGGGCTGCCGGTCGGGGTGATGCTCGCGGCTCGTCCTGCGGAGGAACATCGACTGCTCGCCCTCTCGGCTCAGATCGAGGCCGCGGCGCCCTGGATCGACCGGAATCCTCCCTGTTGGTGAGGTAAACCGCGGAGAACTTCCTGCGTCGCTCGGGTCCGCGAAGCGAACTCGCAACAATAGGTCGCTGCGACCGATAGTGGTGAACCCGAAGCGAATCCGCTCGCAACAACCGGTCGCTGCGACCGATTGTTGCGACCCGACGGATCACCACCGAGCAGGCGGGCGGCTCCGTCGATCGTTCGGGCGGTGGGTGCGCGCCGTGGTCAGGAGCAGGTACTTTCTGGGCAGTGTTCAACCGTCCAGTGGAAGTGACTCCTGACATGGGACGCCTGCCGATTCTCCCGGACGAACCTCCGCTAGCAGTCGAGACCAGTTTCGAGGAGGGACTCGCCGCGCTGGTCGAAAGACGTTCGGCACGGTTCGAGGACGTGTTGCGGCACGAGATTCCTGACCTGGGCGACATCGTCGGTTCGGTGACCAGGTGCCTGCGAGCGTTCGATCCCGTCGAACCGGCGCTCATTCACGGCGACCTCATCTCAGCGAACATCCTTGTCGATGACCCTGCGGTCACCGTCGGCGCTGCTCGACTTCGGGTTCTTCACCACTACCGGCGATCCCGCGTTCGATGCCGCCGTGACGGCGAGCATCTACGACATGTACGGCCCGGACGCCGGTCGCATCGAGGAGCGCCTGGACCGCGAGTTCGCGGAACGTTTCGACTACGACCGCGACCGCATCGGTGTCTACCGCGCTGCCTACGCACTTTCCACCAGCAACTGCTTCAGCCATTCAGGTCGAGACGGTCACTTCGCCTGGTGTATCAAGATGCTGATGCGAAAGGACATTCGCTCCGCGCTACCGGCGTAGCCATCTGGACTCGGCCCATTTACACGCGCCAAGATGAGCTCATGGCACTCAGAACGAAGAAGCAGTGGTGGGGTGTGGTCCTCGATGCCCCGGACGGCCCCGAGCTTGCGCGCTTCTACGCACGCCTGCTCGGATGGAAGATCTTCAACGAGTCGCCGGGCTGGGCTGATCTCGCGCCGTCGGAGGAAGCGGGCTACAACCTCGCCTTCGCGACGGAGCAGAACTACGTCCGACCGGTGTGGCCGAGCGAAGTGGGCAAGCCGCTGATGATGATGCACCTCGACATCGAGGTCGACGACCTGGGCGAGTCGGTCGCCCACGCCGTCGAGTGTGGAGCTGAGGTGGCGTCCTTCCAACCGCAGGAGAATGTCCGTGTGATGCTCGATCCCGCGGGGCACCCGTTCTGTCTCTACCTTTGATGCCGGCGGCTGCGGGTAGGTGGCTGCGACACGAGAGTGAGGAGTCGGTCGCACTCGTCGATGAGTCGACGTCGCAGCGGCTGTCCCCGGACCGCGAACGCCCGCTGTGCCGCGGCGTACTCCTGCTTCCCCTTCGCTGTCTCGACTTTGACCGGTGGGTACCCGAGGGCGGAGAGGTCGTACGGCGAGGCGCGCATGTCGAGCACCCGAATGTCCCGCGCGAGCTCGAAGCAGTCGGCGACGAGGTCCGAGCAGATCATCGGCGAGAGCCGGAAGGCGTGCTTGTAGAGGTCCATTCCCGCATGCAGGCATCCTGGCTGCTCGAACGTGGTCCGGTCGTCGTGGCTGGGCTGCAGGGTGTTCAGTGGCCGGGCAGACGCAGTGAAGAAGCGGAACGCATCGAAGTGCGAGCAGGCGATCCGGTGGGTGTCGACGACCTCGTCGGTTCCCGTGGCGCCGAGCCGCAGCGGCCAAGATGAATGACGCACTCCGTCGTGGTCGGCCTGGTAGACCATGGCCCACTCGTGCATCCCGAAGCAGCCGAGCTGCGCGGAACGGTTCGCGGTGACAGTCAGCAGCCGGTCGATCGACGACAGGAGTGGTCGCTGCGAGTCCACATACTCTCCGGACACGGTGACTCCCGGTTCCCTGGAGGTCGAGCTCGAGAGCTCGACGTACCCCTTCAGCCCTAAGTACGACGAGGATTCGACGCCGCTCAGGATGCAGCCCAAGCCGGGATGCCAGCGACGCAAGGCAGACGGGCGGTGTGAGTAGTAGGTGAACAGGAAGTCCTCGACCGGGTGCGACTGCCGAGCGTTGCGGCGGCTCAGGTGTGGTTGCACCCACTCGTCCACGCGCGCCTGGTGCAGGTGGCAACGGGCGTGCCAAACGTCCTCACCAAGCACCTCTCGCGAGGGGTCACCCACCTTGTCCACACGTCCGAGGGTAGTAACGCGACGGCGTCCTTGCCGCGGGTAGGCTCGAACCCGTGCGCATCGCGAGGTTCACCGCCGGGGACGACCCGACCTACGGCGTGGTCACCGGAGACATCGACCCTTCGGTGGTCACGCTTTCAGGTGACCCCCTCCACGTCGGCATGAACCCGACCGAGCAGGTGCACAAGCTCGAGGACGTGCGGCTGCTCGCGCCGGTGATACCGCGCAGCAAGGTGGTCGGCATCGGGCGGAACTATGCGGCACACGCGGCCGAGATGGGCTCGGAACCTCCCAGCGAGCCGCTGATGTTCCTCAAGCCGAACACCAGTGTCATCGGCCCTGGCGACCCGATCTTCTATCCTCGGCAGAGCGCGGAAGTGCACTTCGAGGGCGAGCTCGCTGTCGTGATCGGGCGGATCTGTCGCGACGTCGCACCCGAGCGCGTGAAGGACGTCATCTACGGCTACACGATCGGCAACGATGTCACGGCCCGCGATCTGCAGAAGAGCGACGTACAGTTCACGCGCAGCAAGTCCTTCGACTCGTTCTGTCCCCTCGGTCCCTGGATCGAGACCGACCTCGACACCAGTGACCTCCGCGTCCAGACCCACCTCAACGGCGATCTGATGCAGGACGGCTCGACGAAGGAGTTGATCTTCGACGTCGCGTCACTGGTCGCCTACGTCACCAGTGTGATGACGCTGCTGCCCGGCGACGTGATCCTGACCGGAACGCCCGAGGGCGTCGGCCCGATGAGGCCGGGTGACGAGGTCGATGTCACGATCTCCGGCATCGGAACGCTGACGAACGAGGTGGTGTCGCGTGACTGAGGAGTCCGCAGTAGCCCTTGGCGACCTCGAGCCTTCGAAGGTCCGGGTCCGCTTCTGCCCCTCACCGACCGGAAACCCTCACGTCGGCCTCGTCCGGACCGCCCTGTTCAACTGGGCGTTCGCCCGTCACCTCGGTGGGTCGTTCGTCTTCCGCATCGAGGACACCGATGCCACGCGCGACTCCCAGGAGTCCTACGACACTCTGCTGGAGATGATGCGCTGGCTGGGCTTGGACTGGGACGAGGGGCCGGAGGTCGGTGGTCCGCACCCGCCGTACCGCCAGTCCGAGCGCTACGACATCTACGCCGACGTCGCGGTCAAGCTGCTCAACGCCGGCCGTGCGTACCAGTGCTTCTGCTCACAGGAGGAGCTCGAGCAGCGCAACGAGAGGGCACGTTCGGAAGCGCGTACGCCCGGGTACGACGGACACTGCCGGTCACTGTCGCGCGAGCAGGTCTCTTCGTTCGAGGCGGCCGGGCGAAAGCCGGTCGTACGCTTCCGGATGCCCGACGCCGCGATCACTTTCGACGACCTGGTCCGCAGCGAGATCACGTTCCAGCCGGGGCACGTGCCCGACTACGTCCTCGTGCGTGGCAACGGCCATCCGCTGTACACACTGGTCAACCCGGTCGACGACGCGCTGATGGAGATCACCCACGTGCTGCGCGGCGAGGACCTGCTGTCCTCGACCCCGCGACAGATCGCGTTGCACGACGCACTCGCCGAGATCGGCGTCGGCACGGGTCGGACTCCCGCTTTCGGGCACCTTCCCTACGTGATGGGGCCAGGGAACAAGAAGCTGTCCAAACGCGACCCCGAGTCGAACCTACTCACCTACCGCGACCGCGGCTTTCTGCCAGAGGGCCTGCTCAACTACCTCGCCCTGCTCGGCTGGGCGATCGCCGACGATCGAGACATCTTCTCGATGGAGGAGATGGTCTCGGCGTTTACCATCGACCGGGTCAACCCGAATCCCGCCCGCTTCGACCTGAAGAAGTGCGAGGCGATCAACGCCGCGCACCTTCGAGCACTCGCAGTCGAGGACCTGACCGATCGGATGCTGCCCTACCTCCAGCGCGCCAGGGTCGTCCCGGAGCAGGTGAGCGCGGACCAGCTGGCGCTGCTGGCCTCGGCGGCACCCCTGGTTCGTGAACGAATGACGACATTGGATGAGTCGGTCGAGATGCTCGGGTTCCTGTTCGTCGAAGAAGACGTGTTTCGGCGAGATCCAATCGACACGGCGAAGCTCCTGGACGAGGACGGTCGCAGCATCGTCAAGGCGGCCCATGATGCCCTTGGGGAGCTTGGTTCCTGGACCACCGAGGCCATCGAGGAAGCGCTACGTCGGGCGCTGGTCGAGGAGCGCGGGCTCAAGCCACGCAACGCGTTCGGCCCAGTTCGGGTAGCGGTCACAGGTCGACGCATCTCGCCTCCGCTGTTCGAGTCCTTGGAGCTCCTCGGGCAAGACCGCTCCTTGGCTCGGTTGACCGGCGCTCAAGAAGCGGCGCAGGAAGCATGAGCCAAGGAGCTGTGACCAGGTGAGTGAGAAATTCCCACCCGGTCAGCCAGACCAGCCGCCGACCGCGCCCTATCCCGGTGCCTACCCTGGGGGAAACGCTCAGCCGCCGCCGCAGCAGTGGGGTCCGCCGCCGCAGTGGGGTCCACCAGCGCCACAGCACTGGGGTCCGCCGCCTGCGCCTGTCCCCCCGCTGCCGAGCTTCCCGCACCCGGAGCCGCGGGAGTACCACCAGATGCTGCGCACCTGGAACTACGCCTGGTGGAAGCCGGTCGTCGGCATTGTCATCGTCGCCGTCGGCATTGTCATCGTGGCACCGCTCGTGCTGCTGCCGGTGCTCGCGATCGGAGTCGGCGTCGAGGGCGGGCCGTTCTGGGAGAAGTTCGAGGAAGCGGCGACCTTGCAAGCCGTTGGTCCTGCCGCGTTGCTTTACCTCAACCTGGTCCTCGGCTCGGCGATCCTGATCACCTGGTTCGTGATGCGCGTGCTCCACCGGATGCGGCCACGGTGGCTCTCCTCGGTCGTCCCGAAGATGCGGTGGAAGTTCTTCTTCGTCTGTGTCGGCGTGTCCGTCGTTGCGCTGGTTGCCCAGGTCATCGTGAGCATCGTCATGCCCGGAAGCCAGGAAGGTGACTTCGGCGACTTGAACCAGTTCTCCACCACGACGGTCATCCTGGCCGTCGTCGTACTGCTGACCACCCCGTTCCAGGCCGCGGGTGAGGAGTACGTGTTCCGTGGTTATCTGATGCAGGCACTCGGCTCGCTGTTCAACAACAAGTGGGTGGCGCTGCTCGCCACTTCCACGTTGTTCGCGATGGCCCACGGGGTGCAGAACTTCCCATTGTTCTTCGACCGGTTCGTGTTCGGGCTCATCGCCGGCTGGCTGATCCTGCGAACCGGCGGGCTCGAGGCAGGCATCGCCATGCACATTCTGAACAACTTTCTGGCCTTCGGCTTCGCGATCTCGTTCGGCGACCTGACCGACAGCCTGACCGTGGCCGAGGTTGGCTGGTCGAACATCATCCTGACGCTGACCCAGGCGGTAACCTATGCAGCCCTCGTCCTGCTCGTGGCGAGGAAGATGGACCTCCAGACCAGGACGAATCCGCCCACGCAACCAGCCGTGGACGAGCCGCCGTACGTCACCTCTGGAGTGCCTCACAGCGCGTGACGGGCCTTTTGGCTGCGGCCGGTGGACACGTGTATTCTCGACCGTCGGCTTCGCAAGAAGCCTCTCCCATGGGGTATGGGGTAATTGGCAGCCCGACTGGTTCTGGTCCAGTTAGTCTAGGTTCGAGTCCTAGTACCCCAGCGATTGGACGCAGATCTCCAGCCTCGGCTAGAGTTTCGTCCGCTCAGGCCCCCGTTGTGTAGTGGCCTAGCACGCCGCCCTCTCACGGCGGTAGCGCCGGTTCGAATCCGGTCGGGGGTACCACCCGAGGATGCAACTCGCCTTCGTGCCGGTTGGCTTATTGTCTTCACACCGGCCGTGTCCGATTTCCGCTAGCACTCTGGTCAGATGTCGGTGAGGATTGGCACATGGACACCTCCGACACCGTGCTCTGCTACCGCGCGGTCAAGAGCCGCGACCGGCGGTTCGACGGTGTCTTCTACACCGGAGTCAGGACGACCGGGATCTACTGTCGCCCCTCCTGTCCGGCGGCCGTCCCGAAGAAGCAGAACGTGACCTTCTTCCCGACGGCAGCGGCGGCACAGAACGCGGGCTTCCGGGCCTGCCGCAGGTGCCTTCCTGATGCCACACCCGGATCACCCGCGTGGGACGTGGCCGCCGATGTGGCAGGCAGGGCGATGCGGCTGATCGCCGACGGCGTGGTCGAGCGCGAAGGGGTCGAGGGCCTGGCAGCGAAGGTCGGCTACACCTCGCGCCATCTCTGCAGGGTGCTCACCGCCGAGCTGGGCGCAGGACCCCTCGCCCTGGCCAGGGCAAAGCGCGCGCAGACCGCCCGGGTCCTTGTCGAGACCACGCGGCTGCCGTTCACGGACGTTGCCTTCGCCTCCGGGTTCGCAAGCATCCGTCAGTTCAACGACACGGTGCGTGCGGTGTACGCCAGGTCGCCCACCGAGCTCCGGGGCAGAACCACCATCACGCACGCAGCACCAGGAC
>Ga0136621_1000878_pt1 | contig 11991 bp, 13 predicted proteins | sample AntDryUQ445A2306_FD_104673 | JGI IMG/M metagenome (GOLD analysis project Ga0136621, IMG submission 104673) | Polar desert sand microbial communities from Dry Valleys, Antarctica - metaG UQ445A (23.06) | ecosystem: Environmental > Terrestrial > Soil > Desert | place: Antarctica: Dry Valley...
ACGATCTCGCCCTCGTGCTCGCAGACGACGACCTCGAGGTCCGGCTGCGCCTGGTACAGGTAGCGAACGGAGGGGAAGTTGCCGCGCTCGTATACGACACGATTCCGAGCCGGGTCGACGGGCCGGAAGCAGGAGAGCGCGATCGCCTCGGCGATCGTCACGTTCTGCTGCATCACGGTCGATCCAGGCGGCGCGCCGACGATCCTGCCGATCTGATCGCCGACCGTCCACGACGTCTCCCACCAGCCCTCCGCCCAGGCGCGGATGCCACGCTCCTCCCACATCCGGCCGAACTCGGCGAGCCGCACGCCGGCCTTGCGTGGCATAGGTCCGAGCGAATGGCTGACGAGGTAGGTCGTGTGCTCGAGGATCGGAAACTCGGCTCTGTAGTGCGCAAGACCGGAATCGGCTAGCGCCGCCTCCGGTCGCGCGGAGATCCCTGAAGGCGGCCGCTTCGCGGCCGCGGCGTCTGTCGTCCGCATGATGTCCTCTCTCTCGCGCACGCCCGCAGGGTAATCACTAGGCTCGCGCTGGTGGCAACGCGCGTCCGCTTCGATCGCTTCTACACCTACGCCGAACTTCTGGAGACGCTCGACGGTTGGGCTGACGAGTTCCCGGGCCTGCTGCGGCTCGAGTCGATCGGCCAGTCCTACGAGGGCCGGGAGATCCAGCTCGCGACGGTGACGAACCTCGAGACAGGTCCTCCGGAGGAGAAGCCTGCGATCTTCGTTCATGCCCAGATTCACGCGATGGAGTTCACCGGGACGACCGCGGCGCTGAATCTTCTCGACAGGCTCTTGCACGGTCACGGCGACGACGCGCGCGTGACCCATGCCCTCGACACGCGTACGTTTTACGTCGTCCCGCGCGTGAACCCCGACGGGGCGGATGCAGGCCTCGCGGACGGACGTTTTCGGCGCTCGAGTGTCCGGCCATACCCGCACGAGGAGCCGCAGGACGGGCTCCACCGCGAGGACGTCGACGGCGACGGGCGGCTCCTCATGATGCGTCTCCGCGACCCGAATGGCTCCTGGAAGCCGCATCCGGAGGACCCGCGACTCCTGGTCGCGCGTCAGCCGGACGACTTCGAGGGCGAGTTCTATCGCGTCTTCCCAGAGGGCTCGATCCGAAACTGGGACGGAGTCAACGTGACCATCGCGCCGGTGCTCGAAGGGCTCGACCTGAACCGCAACTGGCCGGCTGACTGGGCGCCCGAGGGCGAGCAGCTCGGCGCCGGGCCCTATCCCACATCGGAGCCCGAAGTGCGCGCGCTCGTCGATGCGATCGTGGCCCGCAAGAACATCACGAGCTACATCGGCTACCACACCTTCTCGGGCGTCCATCTCCGCCCGTACTCGGCCCGCTCGGACGACGACTTCCCGACGACCGATCTACGCGCGTTCAAGTTGATGGGCGAAGAGGCGACGCGGCTCACGGGCTACCCGTCGATCTCGATCTTCCACGACTTCAAGTACGACCCGAAGATGGTCATCAAGGGCGGCGACATCGACTGGGTCTACGACTTCCTCGGCGCGTTCGCGTGGGTGACCGAGTTCTGGAGCCCGCAACGCACCGCTGGCCTCGCCGACTACCACTTCATCGACTGGATACGCGACCATCCGCCCGAGGACGACCTGAAGATCCTCGCGCTCGCCGACGAGATCGGCGAGGGCTACGTCGAGTGGTACCCGTTCGAGCATCCACAGCTCGGCCCCGTCGAGCTCGGCGGCTGGGACCTCGTGCGCTTCTGGTTCAACCCGCCGCTCTCGCGACTCCAGCACGAGGTCGAGCCGCACGCCGACTTCGCGCTCTTCCTCGCGCTCGTCTCACCCCGGCTCGAGATCAAGTCGTTCGACGCGGAGCCGGTCGGGGAAAGCGCCTACCGCCTCGTGCTCGTTCTCGAGAACTCGGGCTGGCTTCCCACCAACGTCACCCAGAAGGCGCTCGACCGCAAAGCGGTGCGGCCGGTCGAGGTCACCCTCGAGGTCCCCGATAGCGCGCGGATCGTCACCGGGAAGGAGCGGGAGGAGGCGGGCCAGCTCCAGGGCCGCGTCGAGAAGCGGTCGATCATGTGGTGGAACGTCGACCACGGGACGAAGGAGCGCACCAAGGTCGAATGGGTCGTCGAGGCGAAGGCCGGCGAGCGTGTCAGCGTCGTCGCCCGCCACGAGCGTGCCGGCACCGTGCGCGCCGAGCTGACGCTTTAGGACGCGGCTCGAAGAGACGCCAAGTTACAACTTGTAACTTGGCGTTCTGCCCTCTCCGCAGGCGGGACGCGGACTACTGGGCGGAGAAGGAAGACGAAGGCCCCGACAGAGGAGGTTCTAACGTCCCACGGTGATCGGCCGCGCTCCCCTTCGACTTCGACGGCTGTGATCTAGAAACGCTCGAGCTCGACGAGTCCGCCGCGCTCACCTACGTGGTCGACCTGCAGCGTCGTGTGCTCGATCCGGAAGTCGTCTTGCAGCAGCCGGGCTAGCTCGAGTCGCCGTGCGTGGCAGTCCTCGCCACGACCGACGAGCACGTGCGCTGAGAGCGCGGGGAAGCCCGAGGTGATCGTCCAGATGTGGAGGTCGTGCACCTCCACGACCCCAGGAGCGCGTGCCAGCCGCTCGCCGACCGTGCGCGTGTCGATCCCGCTCGGCGCGGCCTCGAGCAGGATCGTCGTCGAGTCGCGCAGAATCGACCACGAGCTCACGAGCACGAGCACGCCTATGAGCACGCTGATGAGGGGATCGGCCTCGAGCCGACCGGTTGCAAGGATCGCCACCCCCGCTGCGACGACTCCGATCGAGCCGAGGAGATCGGCGACGACGTGGCGAAACGCGGCTTCGACGTTGAGGCTGCCACTACGAGCGCGAAACAGGATTGAGCCGCCGGCGAGATTGACCGCGACTCCGACCAGGCCGATGACGAGAACCCAGCCTCCCAGGACGTCGGGCGGGTCGCGGAAGCGCTGGAACGCCTCGTAGAAGATCCAGATGGAGAGCGCGACCAGCGTGACGCCGTTCGCGAGCGCAGCGAGCACCTCGGCCCGCTTGTAGCCGTACGTCCGCTCCGGCGTCGAGGGCCGTTCCGCAAGCCAGACCGCAAAGAGCGCGAGAGCCAGGGCGACGTTGTCGGAGAGCATGTGCACCGCGTCGGCGAGGAGGGCCAGGCTTCCCGTCGCGAGACCCCCGACGACCTCGACGACCGTGTAGACAGCCGTGATCCCGAGCGCGAGCGCCAGCGCGCGACGGCTGCCGGGCCGCATGTCTCCGTGATCGTGGCTCACGCCGGGGTTCTACCGGCTCGGCCACTTGTTCAGGAAATCTTCACGCCCCTGCTCTGGTACGCGGTGGAGGGAGGAGTCATCATCCAGGGATGCGCGCGAAGCTCCTCGCGATCGTCGCAGTTGTCGCACTCGCCTCCACTGTGGTCGTCGTGGCCTCGGCGAGAACGACCGCGAACGGCCTCCCCTCGTATACGAACAGCTGGCAGAAGTGGCCCCGGATCAACAAGAAGCCGTTTCGGGACACCGGCCCGCTCTCGAGCGCCCACTCCGGCGTGAAGAACGTGTACGCGAGCAAGCGCAAGGCGGGCGCCAAGTACCCGAATGGCACGGTGATCGTGAAGACGATCGTCAAGCCCGGAACGAAGTACGTCGGCCAGTTCGCGACGATGCGAAAGGCCAACGGGCGCTGGCGGTTCATCGAGTACGAACGGTCGAACGCGACGGAGCGCTACTCCCTGCTCGCGCAGGGCTCGCTCTGCACGAGCTGCCACGTGATGGCCAAGTCGAACGACTACGTCTTCACCAAGCGCTCGTAACGCGGCGTGCCCTGGCCGAAGCGATCGCGCGTCTCGAAAGCGCAGCGGAAGACGCGTTGAGTCGCTAGTAGGCCGTAGTCGCCGCCCTGCTTCTGTACCTGCGAAGCAAGAGGACGAGGCCCATCAGGATCGAGATGACCCCGACGAGAATGCCGAAGACCCCACCGATGAACATGAGCAGGATCCCGACGGCGAGAAACGCGACACCGAGGATGAGATTGAGGAGCATGGCGGGCTGTTCTCCCTTCCCTCGCGGATTCCTTCCACCACGAGGCGAGTCGACGCGCTGTCACCCTCTGGTTCGGTCAGGTCTTGACGCGCCTGAATGCCTCGATCGCGCGCTCCAGGTGCTCGGCCTCCAGGGCCGCTGACATCTGCACCCGAATCCGAGCGGCGCCCTCAGGCACGACCGGATAGCCGAAGCCGGTCACGAACACGCCTTCGTCGAGCAGTCGATTCGAGAGCGCCATCGCCTCGGCCGTCTCTCCCACGATGATCGGGATGATCGCGGCCTCGCCCTCGAGCGGTGCATAGCCAGCATCGACGAGCATGGCTCGGAACGTTTGCGAGCTCTCGCGGAGGCGGACGAGCAGCTCCGGCTGCTCGAGCATGAGCTCGACGGCGCGGAGCGCGCTGCACGCGACAGTCGGCGGTAGCGCGTTCGAGAAGAGCTGCGGCCGCGAGCGCTGCGCCAAGAGATCACAGACCTCCTCGGAGGAGGCGACATATCCTCCTGCGGCGCCACCGAGCGCCTTGCCGAGCGTGCCGGTGATCACGTCGATCTCACCCAGGAGCCCGTAGTGCTCGACGGTCCCCCGGCCTGTCTCCCCGAGCACGCCCACGCCATGTGAGTCGTCGACGATCACGACCGCGTCGTGCTCGCGCGCGAGGTCCACGATCTCGGGGAGCCGAGCGAGATCGCCCTCCATCGAGAAGACGCCGTCCGTGAGGATGAGCTTCCGCGCATCGCGGGGCGCGGTCACGAGCGCACCTGCGAGCGCGGACATGTCCGAGTGGGGATAGATGACCTTCGACGCCGGCCGCGACAGCCGCACCGCATCGATGATGCTCGCGTGGTTGAGCTCGTCGGTGAAGATCACCGTCGATGCATCGGTGAGGGTCGGGATGACCGCCTCGTTCGCGTTCCAGCAGGAGACGTAGGTCAGCGCGGCCTCGGTGCCGGACAGATCTGCCAGGGCGCGCTCGAGCTCGTGGTGCGGCTCGAAGGTGCCGCAGATAAAGCGGACCGACGCCGTTCCGGCGCCGTAGCGCTCCAGGCCCTCGATGCCCGCGCGCACGACCTCGGGGTGTGCGGCGAGGCCCAGGTAGTTGTTCGAGGAGAGCACGATCACCTCTCCGCGGCCGGCCATCTCGACCACTGCGCCTTGCGCAGACGAAAGCGTCAGGAAGCGCTTGTAGGTGCGCGCGTCACGTAGCCCGTCGAGCTCGCTTCCGACCTGCCGAGCCAGGGTTGGGTTCATGGAGTTGCTCCGTTCGGCTCGAGAACGATCTTGCAGGCTTCCCCCGACTCGAGGAGCGCAAATGCCTCCTCATAGCGCTCGAGCGGCATCCGGGCGGTGATGAGCGGCGCGAGATCGACGACGTTGTGTTCGAGGAGCCAGCGCGTCGTGTACCACGTCTCCCAGATCTCACGTCCGTTCACCGCCGACACGGTGAGGTTCTTGAAGATCAAGGACTCGGCGATGTCGATCGTCGCCGGCCGCGCCGGAATCCCGAAGAGGACGACGTTGCCACCGTGACGCACGATCCCAAACGCGTCCTCGATCGCCTTTAGCGCTCCCGACATCTCGAACACGACACCCATGCCGACGCCCTCGTTCTGCTCGACGAACCAGGCCGGGACGTCGTCGACCTCGGCGACGTTGACGACCGCGTCCGCGCCGAGCTTGCGGGCGAGATCGAGCCGAAACGGGACGTGGTCGGACGCGAGCAGCCGGCCGGCGCCGAACGCGCGCGCAATCGCGATCGTGAAGAGCCCGACCGGACCGCAGCCGAGCACCGCGATCGCCCGTCCGGCGAGGTCCTGGGTCGACGTGGCGAAGACCGCGTTGCCGAACGGCTCCTGGAGGCAGGCGATATGCGGCGGAAGCTTCGCGCGGTCGTTCTGCCAGACCACCGAGGCCGGGATGACGGCGAAATCGGCGAAGCCCCCATCGCGATCCACTCCGAGGATCTGCGTGCGCTCGCACATGTGCGCCTTCCCGGTACGGCAGTGGAAGCAGACTCCGCAGGTGACGTGGCTCTCCGCGGACACGTAGTCACCCTCGGCGACGTCGTGAACGCTCTTCCCGACCGCGACGACGGTGCCGCACAGCTCGTGGCCGAGCGTGAGCGGCGGGTTCACCCGTTCGGAGGACCATTGATCCCAGCGTTTGATGTGGAGATCGGTGCCGCAGATGCTCGCCGCCTCGACGCGAACGAGCACCTCGTCCGGCTGGGGTGTGGGAACTGGGAGCTCGTCGAGGACGAGCCCCTGCTCAGAACCTCGCTTCCGCACGGCGCGCATCGTCTCCACGGCACGACGATCTTGCCATGCGGCCCCTCTGCGCCCGCGGGAGAGCAGGTCCGCATCAGCAGTTCATCGCGCCTCTTTCCCGACCGCGCGCCGGCTGCGCCAGAGGATGTTCGGGCAAGACCGTCCCGTCCAGCGCTCGTAACGCAGCCACGATCCGAATGAGACGCGCACGGGTCCCCGCGAAGACGACGACTGTCGCGCGGCCGGTCTCGAGCTCGAGCCTCGTCCCGCCGTCGAAGATCAGCGCCGGCACGCCTCGGGCCACGATCTGCTCCAGAGGAGCACCGGCGACCGCGCCCCCGCCATACAGCCCGAGGTTTCTGTGGCAGGAGAGCCAAACCTGGATCTCGACCGGGGGCGCACAGCCGGCGTCGTCTTCGGCAACGCAGTCCCCGTAGATGAACGAGACGTAGTTGGCGGTGTCCTCGCGACGGAGAACTGCGGCGAGCGGGAAGCCGTCGACATGCTCGCCCGCGTTGTACAACGGGAAGCTCTGCGAGACAGCCGAGGACCGTTCGCCCCCGGCCGACACGGAGCCCACGAGCGCGAGCGCGAGGGCGAGCAGCACACCCGAGAGCAACCGCCTGGTCAGGAGTCACCCGCCTGATGGAGCTGGATGAACACCGTCCAGCCGTCCGAGGCCGCGTAGTCGCCGTCGCACTGCTTGAAGCTCTGGGTGTTTCCCCACCACACCCGAGACGAGACGTGTCCGGCACTCGTAAATCTCCGCTCGAGCTCGTCGCGCGCCTGGTCGAAGCCGCTGCCGCTTGGCCCGTTGGCATCGACCGCGTGCCCGCACGGAACAGGGAAAAGCACGAGATCCTCGTGGTGAGCTACAGCCGTCGCCGTCCAACCGAGCGTGGGATCGGCATGCTGACCGCGCAGGCGGGCATGGAAGCGCGAGCCCTGTCCGCTCGCTCGCTGGGTGTGCATCTGCGCGCAGCCGCCATGGTCGACGAAGTGCTGAGCCGATCCCGAGACCGCCGTCCAACCCGCGTGCGCCTCGACCTGACTCTCCGCTCTTCGCCAGGTGCCCCACGTCGTGAAGACGACATTGATGGGATCGATGCGGTTCCCCGCGCTCGCCGGACAGGCTTTGTGCGTGTACCGAGCGGCCGCGTCGAAGTGGGCAAGGGCCGGTGTGCCGACGAGCGCGACAGACGCCGCAGCCACGACGAGAAGGGCCAACCGGTGCATGTCTCGAGCGTAGGGGCAGCTCACGCAAGTGCGTGTGTCAACTTCGTGCCGAAACAGTCACGCCGCCACGAGTCGCTCTCTCCCCGAACGTCGGCGGATGCGCCGGGCTAGAAGACGTCGACCGGAGTGCCGATCTCGACGAAGCGAAATACGCGCGCGGCATCGCCCTCGGGCAGCCGCACGCACCCGTGAGAGGCAGGGTACTCCGGCACCTGCGGGTACTCGTGCGTCGCGATGCCTCCGACGAAATACGCGGCGTACGGCATCCACACCTGGAACGGCACCGACCAGGACATGGTCTCCTTGCGGTAGATCCGGAACGAGCCCGAGGGCGTTATCCCGCCTGCGCCGGTAGAGGTGTGAACCGCGCGCACGACCTCTCCGTCCTCGATAAGCAGGAGGACGCCGAGCGTGCGGTGGATCTCGACCCTGCGCCCGCTTCCGGGAGACCTGGGACGCGGGCGATCAGCGGTGGCGAGCGCGACCTGGGTCTCCCCGGTCAGAGTTCCCGTGCGCGCAAGACCTTCCCAGCCCTGGAAGGCGGTGAGCGACTGCGACGTCGCGTAGTCGAGCGAGCCGTTGACATCGGCGCGAGCCAGATACCCGAGCTGCCACAGCCGGAGCTGCACGCCGCGGGCGCTGTACGCGTATCCCTTCTCACCCGCTTGGCCGCGCCAGGCGCCCGGGCGCACGCCCAGGCGAAGCACGGTCGCCAGCCTGCCCTCTGCCGAGACCGACGCATACGTCTGTGCGCCGCCGAGGCGCGAAAGCGTCCACGTGATCTGTGCAAGCCTCGTTCGGGTGGTCGCGGCCGTTCCCGGCCCGAAGAGCGAGCGGGAGAAGCTCGCGAGCCAGACGTCACGCCACGTACCCAGCGAACGCAGCCTCACACCAGGCCGGATCGCCGTGTCGATCCCTCGCGCGCGCTCGACGCGCGTCGGGCCCTGGGTGAGCTCGCGCAGCGCGTGCTCCGCCGGGGCAACGCCTCTCGGCACCACGCGCTCGACGCGGACGATCTTGCCGTTGCGAACGAACCCGACGTCGACGGTCTTCGAAGCGGGCGCCGCGGCAACGCGCGCCGGTCTCTTCCCCGCGACGACCGCGGCCGGAGCCGCCGACGGCTCCAGATCGACCGCGAGCGTCCCTGCGACGGCGAGGAGAAGGGTGACGAGCATGAGTCGCATTTTGCGGAGAAATCTTCGCGATGCCACCCGAAACGCCTGCAAGTCGCATGCCTGGGCGCTGCCACGCTGGCTCGACCGCGCATCGCCCGATGTCCGTTTCGGACACTCCTAGTTCCAGCATGCGCATATGAACAGCTCATCATGTTATCTTTGCCGGCATGGGCCATGGTGTCCAGGGTCGAAACAGCCCCGCCTCGATCGACGGTGAGACCGCCCGCCAGGTTGCAGAGACGATGCAGGCCCTGGCGGCCCCGAGTCGCGTCCGGATCCTCGCGCGGCTGAAAGAGTCTCCATGCTCGGTCGGTGAGCTGGCCGAAGCCGTCGGCATGGAGCAATCGGCGGTCTCGCACCAGCTGCGGCTATTGCGTCATCTCGACCTCGTCGCCGGCGAACGCTCCGGACGTCGCACGATCTACGCGTTGCACGACAGCCATGTCGGCGTCCTGCTCGAAGAGGCCGTCTACCACGTCGAGCACATCCGGCTCGGCTTCCCGGAACGGGTCGGCGCGAAGAGAACGGGCTCCCGCTGAGCAGCTTCGAACCGGCGACCAGCGAGCCCGCGGAGGCCGGGCACGGAGATCACATGCATGGAGGACACGCGCACTCGCACCACGGCGCGGGAGGGCATGGACATTCGCACGGGCTCGTCGATCCGTCGATCGTCCGCTCCCGCGAGGGCGTCAAGGCCGTCTCGGTCAGCCTCGTCGTTCTTCTCCTCACCACGCTGATCCAGATCGGCGTCTTCGTGACCACGAACAGCGTGGCGCTCCTTGCCGATCTGATCCACAACTTCGGCGACGCGCTGACCGCCCTCCCGCTCGGAGTCGCCTTCTTCCTGCGCAGCGTCCGCGGCGAGAAAGCTGCCGGCTACTTCGTCGTCGCAGCGATCTTCGTCAGCGCCTGCGTCGCGCTCTGGCAGACGATCGAGCGGCTAATCGACCCGCAGCCGCTCTCTCATCTCGGGGCACTCGCCGCCGCCGGAGCAGTCGGGTTCATCGGCAACGAGATCGCCGCACTGATCCGCCTCCGCGCCGGAAAACGCCTGGAAAGCCCCGCCCTCATCGCCGACGGCTACCACGCGCGCACCGACGGCATCGTCTCGCTCGGAGTCATCGGTAGCGCGATCATCGTCGCGCTCGGCTTCGAGCTCGGTGACCCGCTGATCGGTCTCGCGATCACCGTGATCATCCTGCGCATCACCTGGCAGTCCTGGCGGACGATCCGGGCTCCGCGGACTCACCACTGACCCTCGTCGCCACCGCCGTTCCCAGAGCTGCTCGACGGCTGCCTGAAATGAGCGTCGCCAATCGCCACCGACGACCGGCACGACAAGCCGACCGACGTACGATGCATCCAGCAGCCAGCGAATCCTGACGACGGACATGAATCTCACCGGTCACCGCGACTACCACGAAGAGGTCGTGCAGGCGCTGACCGCCATCGGCAATCCTGGACTAGGCGAGGTCATTCGGAAGGACCGCGGCTCACAGCTCGAGCATCTCGGGATCCGCTTTCCCGAGCTGCGGAAGCGGGTCAAGCAAGGATTTTCGTTCTACGTCATGCCGGAGGAGCGGGTGCTCGAGGTTTACGACGCACTCTGGAGATCCTCGCCGTATGGGGATGTGCTCTTCGCCGCGCTGGAGTACTACGCTCCGATCGTCCGGAAGCGCGTGAGCCCTGGCCTCTGGCCGGTGGTCCGCCACTGGAGCGGTCGAGTGGACAACTGGTGCCACAGCGATCTTTTGAGCAGCCTCTATTCCAGGGTACTCGAGCGCTATCCAGACGAGGTGTACCAGCAGCTCCAGGCATGGAACGCCGCGGAGAGCGAGTGGCTGCGGCGCATCTCCATCGTGAGTCTCGTGCACTACAGCGGACGAAACGCCGTCTTCCTCCCACCTGACATGGTGCTGCCTCTCGTCTCGAACTGCCTCGGCGACGCTCGGCACTATGTCCAGACGGCCGCGGGTTGGGTGCTTCGAGAGATGGGCCAGGTCTACCCAGATGAACTCGCCGAGTACCTCGAAGCGCACGCGTCCGCGATGAGCGCGTCCGCGTTTTCGCGCGCGATCGAGCGGCGAAGCGCGGACAGCCGCGCACGATTAGGGGAGGTGCGGAAGTCCACCCTCACGTGAACCCGACGCGCGGACTCGAACCGCAGACCCCTTACTACGAGTGCCGTGAAACGCCAGACGAACCGATGTCAACCGAAGCCGAAACCGCTCAACGAGGCGATCTTGCCCCGGCCGTTTCGGTTGGCTTCGGCGGGTCATGTTGCCCCGTGCCGGCCCTAACACGACGCGCAGCAGCCCTCGCCGCGCCAGCTTTCCCGACCCTCTTTCACAGCGACCGCTGCGACCACTAGCGCCGCCACTGGATCGAGCCACCAAAGGCCAAAGAGGGTATTGCCAAGAAGTCCGGCAAGGACGGCCACGGCCAGGTAGGCGCAGAGAAGGTTCTGCGTACCTTCGCCGCGTGTCGCCACCGAACCGAGTTTGTCGGCAAGCCTCCGCTTGGCGATCCCGAGAAATGGCATCCCGATCGCGCTAGAGGTGATGAGCGCAATGCCGATCCAGCTTGTCTCAGGATGCTCGCCCGCAACGAGTTGGCTGACTGCCTCGTAGGCGACGTATGGGGCGAGGAGGAAGAACTGGATCGCGACCAGCTTCTGCGCTCGCTGCTCAGCGGCGTGCGACAGAAGTCGAGAGCCCGTGAATCGCCAGATGATGATGATGCTCGCAAAACCCTCGATGGCCGAGTCGATTCCGAACCCGATGAGGGCAATGGAGCCTGCAAGCGCACCCGCTGTGATTGCGACGATGCCCTCCGTCGCCATCCACGCCAGCGAGACCCATGAGAGCACGCGCACGCGACGAGCGGCGCGAAGGCACTCCGCGCTCGGACGCACCGCATCGACGCGGCGCTCAAGCACTACCTCAGTCGATACCGAGACGCTCGTAACCGTAGCGGCGGTCAACGTTCGCGTCACCGGCTGAGCCCACTAAAGCTCGCGGGGGCTCAACCCACCAGTCGACTCACCAATCGCACCACACTCGCTGACCGAGACGGCCAGAACGGCTTGGTTGAGCGAAGCCGACGCGCGGACTCGAGCCGCGGACCCCTTCATTACGCGTGAAGGACTGAGTCGTCGGCTGTCATCGTGAGTCAATCAAAGGTGCTGATCTGCGCCACGTATCGGGTCACGTGAATGTCGCGGATGGGCAACGGAGCGGATGCCGTAGTCACGTCGTAGACGTGCGGCGGTCG
>Ga0136621_1000879_pt1 | contig 11985 bp, 9 predicted proteins | sample AntDryUQ445A2306_FD_104673 | JGI IMG/M metagenome (GOLD analysis project Ga0136621, IMG submission 104673) | Polar desert sand microbial communities from Dry Valleys, Antarctica - metaG UQ445A (23.06) | ecosystem: Environmental > Terrestrial > Soil > Desert | place: Antarctica: Dry Valley...
GTAGGCCTTATGGGTTGCCCTGTCCCGAGAGCAGACCGAGGCTGTATTGAGCGGGCGCCTTTGGAGCTTCTGCGGACTGCCGCTTGAAGACCAAGCTCCTGACGATGCTTTGGCCGGGACGCAGGACACCATTCCGCAGGAACACGGTGAGATAAGGATCGCCGGTGCTCGCGGTGCCGCTGCCGTTCACCAACCGGATCTGACGAGGGAGACCCCGGGCTACCATGAGGAGGTTGGTGTCTATGCTCGACGTGCCGTTGTTTGTGATCCTGTAAACATCCGTCTGCCGGCCCCCACCACTATCGTCGGAGTTGATCAGCGCAATGGCCGCCTGCTCGGTCACGTCCAGGAACTCCAGACCCATGTCGCGCCGCGATAGGGCGTCGTTGACTGACATGGGAAGTCCGCTCGGCATCAACCCGTCAACCGCGCCCAGGGCCGCGAGGTCCGGACGGAAGACCGAGTAGGTCAGGTCTTGCCTGTTCGGCTGGAACGTCTTCGTCGTGGAGTTCGGGTCGAACGTGACGAACGCGGGATCGTCGAGGGAGTTCTCAAGGAAATCGGTGATATCGTTGACCTCACGGGCGCTAAGCCCCAAACCGCGAGCCGTGCCGGGTCCGCGCGGGTGCGTGAAGCGGGCCGCGAGCGTCCCCGCAGCGGCGGCTTCCGGGTCCTGCGGTATACCCGCGTTGAAGTACTCCACGACGGCTTTCACACTCGTGAACGAGCCGTTGTGCGTGAACAGCAAGCTGTCCTTGAGCTGCCGCATCGTCGTCACCTTGAACTGGAACTCGTCGGCGGGGTTGAGAGTTACGTCCATCCGTCCGCGATCGCGATGGTTGGGATCGCCGAGCGCAGTGGCGTTCAAAGCCTGTAGCGGGTGGTCGCGGAGTCCGATGTTGAAGAAGTTCTGTTCCACGAGCACACCGGCCTCGTCGCCGAGCTGCTTGTTGAGGATCGGGCCGCTGTGGCAGGAAACACACCCCGCCCCACCCGTCTCACCTGTCGCAGGCGTAAAGAAGAGCCTGGCTCCCCGCCGCTGTGCGACCGTGAGCGCGGTGTTATCCCCGGCTAGGAACCGGTCCCAGGGCGTGTTTCGTGTGACCACGGTTCGTTGGAAGGTGGCCATCGCCCGAAAGATGGTTTCGGCGTTGATGAGGAGTCTTAAGTTGCCCCCGGCACTGGCCGTGGCGGCCTCCTCGGGGAACGCGTCCCTGAAGAGCTTCCCGTAGGCCGGGATCCGCCGCAGTTCGGCGGACTGGGCCTGGAACATCCGGTGCACGCTGTTCGTTGCCTCGGATAAGTTTTCCCCCGCAGGAAGGTTATTCGGGTTGACGCCGATCGGAAACGGGGCGGGATCACCTGTCAACCCCCCCAGTAAGAGGCGGTTGCTGAAGGCGAATCCGATTATGCTTGGCACATTGCGCGCGACGCTATCCACGGCGTCAGCCCTGCCGGATCCCGTCAGCACATCGAGGTCGGTGGCGGGGGTCAAGCCGTGGCTCGGAAACGCGCAGTTAATGCTTGCGCTGCTGATGCAGACCTCCGTGAGAGTGGGAACTGTATCCTCCAGGCCGGGCTGGATCCGTCGGCGCGGAATGAAGGTTCCAGAGGCGTCCGTGAAGCCCCGCCCTTCGCCGCCCACGTTGAGGTTGATGATCGTGCCGGCCCTCGACGCGACCTCGCCAAGGTGGCAGGCGCCGCAGGAGCCGGTCTGTCTCGCGGAGACGACACCACCGTACTCCGGCAGAATTCTGGCCGTTCGGACCGGGTCGTGAAAGAGCAATTTCCCGAGGTACCGCTTGGCCTCGGTGGTCTGAAAGCGCGGGTCCGGGCTTCCACTCGGAAGCAGCGGCTGCGGAAGGTCCGAATCGCGCGCCGGAACCATCAATTTCTCGATTCCGTCGACCCGCTGGTCGATGAATTGGCGCAACTGGATCGGCCCGTTGCCCTGATTGGCGGCGACCGCACCGCACAACAGGCTGATGGAAACGGCCACGGACGTGCGCAAGGTACCACGACGCGTAGATCGTCGGTCCTTCATGGTCGGGGTGAGCCGCGCGCCACCTGGCGTGCTGAACAGGCGTCCGACCACTCCCGCCGCCTGCCCGAGGAACAGCAGCCGGTCGTCGGGTCTCGCCGTCGCAGCGTCTTGTCGATTCGCGGGCTCGGCAAATTCTCCTTTCGGTTTGTTCTTCAATGCTCGTCTGTTTTCAGAGGTCTTAATCATGATGACTCCTTGAGACCGAAGTGGGTGGTGAATTGAATTCCCGACGAGCGCATCGTCGTTCACGGCAGAGAATCGCAAACCTATGTATTGGCAGGATAACGATCGGGTAAAGATTCGATAAAGAATCAGCTATGAGCTGGATCACGCAGGCAAGATGAACCAGACGGGGGTTTTGATACCTGAACTATCAGCGCCAACTCGACCAACGATGGCGAGTTCTATGCCTGCGCCCCCACGCTTCCGCGGGCGCAATCATCGGCTAGACAGAAGCGCTCGAAGATCGAAGGGAGATGTTCCTCAGGAATAGGAGCACCGGTATTGGCGAAGACCGCCTTGACTGATCCGGGCAGCCGCTCGACAGTTATACGGACCTGTCCGCCGTGCGGCGTGTATTGCCAGGCGTTATCCGGAGGGTTCCGGATGACCTGCGCCAATTTCCGGCATCGGCCATGACCTCCTATTTGCCAACAAACTGCGTTTCGCCGGTGATGGTTGTCGAAGTTTCCACAAGAGGTAACTGACTGCGGGCGAACGTTCAATGCCTAAACACGCCACCCTGACGGGCTTCCCTTATGACCGGATCCCGTCGGCTACGCGACAGCTTCCTGATGCCAGAGGCGAAAGCCACCGGCAAATGCGTTCGCGTTTTCGCCCAGTTTGACGTTTTCCGGCAGCTCCTTGAGTTCGTGGATGTTGCCGCCACCAAGTACGGTATAGTCGGGTCTCAGGGCCGCTTCAAATAAGCCAATAACTTCGCGCACCGCATGACGCCACCTTTTCTTGCCGAGCTTTTCTAGCCCTCTTTTACCAAGAAAATCCTCATACGTTTTGCCGTCCTTGTACGGCAGATGGGCCAGTTCCATGGCTTCGATGACACCCTCGATAATCATCACCGATCCGAGACCCGTCCCAAGTCCCAGAAACAGCATTCTGCCGCCCTCGTAGCCGCCAAGCGCCTGCATTGCCGCGTCGTTGATAATTTTGACCGGCCGCTCGAATGCGGCTTCGAAGTCGAATCCCACCCAGCCTTTGGCGAGGTTGGGCGGGTCGGAAACGGGACGACCGCGTACAACCGGCCCGGGGAAACCAACCGCGATGACATCGTAGTTCCAGTCTTCCGTGCGGGCGAGAACGCCGCCTGTCATCTCGTCGGCCGTCATTTTTCTGCCGGAATTGAACTCTCGCGGCTTCGCTTCACCGGTGGCAAGAAACTTGATATGCGTCCCGCCCACATCAATCACCAAGACGCGTGGCGCGTCGCTGACCGTCTTTTTCTTCATGTCTCAGATCTTATCGGTTGGTGACCAACACGTTGATCCGTTATGAGCCAGCTGTCCGCGGTGTTGACGAGACCGGCAACGATGGTGCGGTCGCCATCGAGCAACCGACCGGTGATCCCCGCTTTGCTTTTCCCGCATACCAGCCACAGACGCGCCCGCGCCCGGTTGATGATCGGCAAGGTCATCGTCATGCGCCATTTCCCCTGGTAGGGTCCGGCGATGCTGACATCGCGGTCGTTGATCGCGATTGCCGCATCACCTGGCAGCAGTGAGGCGATGTGGCCATCGTCGCCGAGGCCCAGATGGATCATATCCAGCACCGCAGGGTCGCCCGCCATGCGCCGCAAGGTGTCTTCATACCTTTGCGCGGCTGCGGTCAAATCATGGTCTTCGACTGGCATGGCGTGTATCTGTAACTGACCTTCGAACTTACGGAACGACGTCTCGATGGCGGTCAGATTGCGTGCGTCACTGCCGGCGCTTGAGACTCTTTCGTCCACCTGAAACAGATGGACCCGGGACCAGTCGAGCGAACTCGCGGCGAGCGCGCTGAACATCGGCAACGGCGTACTACCGCCGGACAATGCGAACAAAAATCTGCCCCGCTCGGTGATCGCGGCAGTCCCCGCACTCGCAATAATCGCCGCGGCGCGCCGCGCCGCAACCGCGGTATTGCTACCGACCTGCAGCCTTATCACGCACGTTATTGCCTTGGCCGTCATCCGGTCATTCGCGCTGAGCATTCATCCTTTCGACGGGACGTGCCAGCCGCCGTAAGCACCGATCATGTTGTCGGACGCGCGCGGGCCCCAGCTGCCTGGCGGGTAACTTTTTACCGGGCCGGGACGCTCGAGCACCGGATCGACGATCGCCCACGCCGCCTCCACCGCCGCCCTGGCCGCGAACAGCGTCTGGTCACCGTCCATGGCATCGCCCAGCAGTCTTTCGTAAGCGTCGAGATCCCGGCGGTTGTCGTTACAGACGTACAGCTCGATCTCCTCGCCCACCATCTGTTCACCCGCGGTCTTGCTGCGGGCGCCGATGGCAATCGAGACGCGGTCGGGTCCAAGATGAAAGCGAAAATAGTTTGAACCGTGCGGCAGCGGCTCCTTGAACACCTGTTGGGGCGGTGATTTCAGGACCACCAGCACTTCGGTCGCGGTCACCGGCAGGCGCTTGCCCGCGCGTATGAAAAACGGCACGCCCTGCCAGCGCCAGGAGTTGATATTGAGCTGCATGGCGGCAAAGGTTTCGACTTCGGACTCGGCATTGACGCCCTTCTCGTCGCGGTATCCCTCGAATTGACCGCGCACCAGAGTGTCAGCCGAAAGCGGAGTGCAGGCACGCAGGATTTTTGTCTTCTCCTCGCGGTAGGCGCCCGTTGAGTCACCGATTGGCGGCTCCATCGCCATGGTCGCGAGCACCTCGAGCAAATGATTCTGCACCACGTCGCGGATCGCGCCGACCTCTTCGTAAAAACCTCCGCGTCCATTGACACCGAATTTTTCCGCCATGGTGATCTGCACGCTTTCGACATGGTCGCGATTCCAGATCGGTTCCAGAAAAGAGTTCGCAAAGCGAAAATACAACAGGTTCTGCACCGGCTCCTTGCCCAGATAATGATCGATGCGAAAAATTGACTCTTCACCGAAAAATTCTAGCAAGGTGGTATTCAGCGCCCGAGCGGATTCGAGATCGCGTCCAAAAGGTTTTTCGACGACCACGCGCGCTTTTTGGGCACAGCCGGAGTCGTGCAGTAATCGGGTTACCGCACCAAACAGGCTGGGCGGGATGGCCAGATAGTGCAGCGGGCGTCGCGTGTCGCCGAGTGCTTTTCGAAGCTGTTTGAATGTTTCGATCTTGTTGTAATCACCATTCACATACACAACATGTTCAGCCAGCTTGTCGAAGGCAGTCTTGTCCAGAATGCCCTGCTTTTTAAGACTCGCCCGCATGTGATCGCGGAATTCTTTGACGGTCCACCTGGAGCGCGCCACACCGATGACGGGTGTGCTCAGGTGACCACGCCTCGCCATTGACTGTAGCGCCGGGTAGATCTTTTTATGCGCCAGATCACCTGTTGCCCCAAACAGCACCAGTGCGTCAGACGGTTCCGGCGACGTCGAATGAGCGCTCGCAGCGGTGGCACCTGGGGGGGGAGTCACGTTGCCTTCGCCTTACTGCTGCTCCTCCTCCCGCCCTCATGGTGTCCGCCAAATTGTTTGCGCAGTGCCGAAAGCAGCCGATCGGCGAACTCGTTCTCGCCGCGGGAACTAAACCGCTGCACAAGAGCGGCGGCGAGTACCGGCGTGGGTACCGCCGTGTCGAGCGCGGCCTTCAAGGTCCAGCGGCCTTCACCCGAGTCGGACACGCGGCCTGTGAACGCCTCAAGTGCCGGGTCCTCGATCAGGGCGCGCGCGATGAGATCGAGCAGCCATGAGCCGATGACGCTGCCGCGTCGCCAGACTTCGGCGATCTGGGGCAAGGCTAGATCGAACTGATAAGCCTCGGGATCGTCCAGCGGTGTCTCTTCCGCGCTGGCATGTTGCTCCGCCTTGCCGGAGTTGGCGTGCGCGAGGACATTAAAGCCTTCCGCGTAGGCCGCCATCAGACCGTATTCGATGCCGTTGTGCACCATTTTCACAAAGTGTCCCGCGCCAGGCGGACCGCAATGCAGGTAGCCTTTGTCGGCGGTGCCTTCGTCATCCGCGCCATCAAAAGATGATCCCGCCGGCGTCGCCTCAACTTCGCCGCGACCTGGCGCGAGCGAGGCAAATATCGGATCGAGTGTTGCTACCGGTTCTGTCTCGCCACCGATCATCAGACAATAGCCTCGTTCATGACCCCAGACCCCGCCACTGGTGCCGACATCAAGGTAGAAAATACCGTGCTCGCCAAGCGCCTTCGCGCGCCGCATGCCTTCGCGATAGTTCGAATTACCACCGTCGATGATGGTGTCGCCTTTATCCAGATAAGGCGCGAGCTCCTTGACAACAGAGTCCACCGCCGCGGCCGACACCATGAGCCACACCGCCCGCGGGCGTTGCAGTGTTTCGGTGAGATCGGCGAGCGACCCAGCCGCCACCGCACCCTTGCGGGCCAGCTTCTCGGTTGCGTCGCTGTTGCGGTCATAGACTACGCAGTCATGGCCGTTGGCAAGCAACCGCAGCACCATGTTAGAGCCCATGCGACCCAATCCGATCATTCCCAGTTGCATGATGGTATCTCCGTGTATTTCACACCACTTCAGTGGCCAGTTTGCAGCACTTTCTCACCCATCATTCCCAGTTGCATTACGGTGTCAGCCAGTTCGTCATGCCCGCGAAGGCGGGCATCCAGTGCCGTTGCGTGGGTGCCGACTGGATTCCCGCCTTCGCGGGAATGACGCTGTTTTTGGATCTTGCTGAGCTTCATCGCTAATCAGGTTTCGCATTGGTTGCAGCGGTCAGTTCGCGACGCTTTTTCGCGATCACGTCGAGCAGCCCGTCGTAGGCTTTTGCAAAAGTCGCGATGCCTTCGTCTTCGAGCACGCGCGCGATGTCGGCGAAACTGACGCCCGCGTCTTCGAGCGCATCCATGAGATCCTGCGACTCGCGAGCGTGCCCGGTCAGCGTCTCCGCGACCGTGCCGTGTTGCTCGAACGCCGCAAGCGTTTCCGGCGGCAGCGTGTTGATGGTATCCGGCCCGATCAGACTGTCAACGTATAAGACATCGGAAAACCGCGGATTTTTAGTACCGGTGCTCGCCCACAGCGGACGTTGCACCCGCGCACCTGAATCGGCAAGGGCGCGCCAGCGATCGCTGCCGGTCAACTCCTCGAATAGCGCATAGGCCAGGCGCGCATTGGCGATACCGACCTTGCCGGCAAATCGCCGCAGGTCGCTTTCACGGCCTTGCAGGCGTTTCTCGATGATCGAATCCACGCGACTGACAAAGAAAGACGCGACCGAGGCGATACGGTTTATCGGCAAATCCCTGCCGAGCCTTTGTTCCAGTGCACGCATGTAGGCTTCAGCCACCTCACGGTGATGCTCGACCGAAAACAACAAGGTGATATTAACGTTGATGCCCGCGGCCAGACTGTGTTCGATCGCGGGCCAACCCCGCTCGGTGCCGGGAATTTTTATCATGACGTTGGGCCGGTCGACCCACTTCCAGAGCCGTCTCGCCTCTTCGATCGTACCGTCGGTGTCGCGGGCCAGGCCAGGTGACACTTCCAGCGAAACAAAACCATCGGCGCCGTCGCTGTCGTCATAAACCTGGCGCAACTGATCGGCGGCGCCCTGAACATCGGCCACCGCAAGACGTTCGAACACCTCTATGTCCGACAGTCCCGCACCCATGTCACGCAAGGCGTCATCGTAATCGGTATGCTCGCCGATCGCTTTTTCAAAGATCGACGGGTTGGAGGTCATGCCACGCAGACCGCGCTCGATCAGCGCTTCGAGTTGTCCGGATCGCAGCATGTCGCGGCGCAGATAATCGAGCCACACGCTTTGACCAAGCTGCAACAATTGGTGCATGCGCCCGGCTTTCCGCGCCGTGGCGGTGGTAGGAATATCGTTCATCTATTGTCTCCGGAAGTCGTGATCGCCTGGCGGAGTGAAAGCACCTTTTCCACTATCGCATCGGCGGTCAAACCATACTCTTTGTAAATGCGTTCATAGGGCGCCGATGCCCCGAACCGGTCGATGCCGATCACCGCGCCAGCGTCACCCACCCATCGCTGCCATGGCATCGGCAACGCCGCCTCGATGGCTACGCGCAGCTTGACACCGGGCGGCAAAACTTCATCGCGGTAGCCCGCCGGCTGTTGCGCAAATAATTCAAGGCTTGGGGCACTCACGACGCGCGCATCGACATGTTGATCGAGCAGCTTCGTGCGTGCTTCAAGTGCAAGCGAAACTTCTGAACCGCTGGCGAGAAGAATAGCATCGGCGCTCTCTTTATCCGCGTCCGCGAGCACATAGGCCCCCCGTGAAAGGCCCTCGGCACGACCGTTGGCGCACTGCGCCAATGTCGGTACGGGTTGGCGTGTCAAGGCCATTGCCACCGGGCCATGCTGCCGGGTCAGCGCAATGCGCCACGCCGCCGCGGTTTCATTGGCGTCCGCGGGCCTGAGCACGATCAGTCCGGGTATCGCGCGCAATGCCGTGAGCTGCTCCACCGGTTGATGCGTTGGCCCGTCTTCGCCGAGCCCTATCGAGTCGTGGGTAAATATGTAAATAACATGCTGGCGCATCAGTGCGGCCAGCCGGATCGACGGGCGCATGTAATCGGAAAAAATCAAAAACGTCGCGCCGTACGGAACGATTCCGCCATGCAGCGCCATTCCCGACAGCACGCCGCCCATGGCGTGCTCGCGAATGCCGAAATGCATGTTGCGTTTGTCATGGGCGCCGGTCGCGAAATCGCCGGCGTCTTCGATCAGTGTGTTGGTCGAAGGCGCCAGATCGGCGGCGCCGCCCATCAGTTCTGGTACGCGCGCCGCGATCGCATTGAGCACCTTGCCCGAGGCGACGCGCGTGGCCATCGCGTCTCCTTCGGGAAACACCGGAATGTCCTGATCCCAATTGTGGGGCAGTTTACCGTCGAGCCGGCGCTTCAGTTCCGTCGCTGTCGATGTGTCATCCGTCGTAAAAGCGTTCCATTTTTCCTGCCATTGCGATTGCAGTCTCTTGCCACGGATGAGCGCCTTGCGCCAGTGATCCAGCGCCTCATCCGGTACAAAAAACGACTCCTGAGTCGGCCAGTCGAGGTTTGTCTTTGTCAGCCTGACTTCTTCCTCACCCAGCGGCGAGCCATGCGCCTTGCTCGTGTCTACCGCGTTCGGGCTGCCGTAGGCGATGTGGGTGCGAACGATGATTAGCGAGGGTTGACTTGTATTCTCCTTGGCCGCCTCGATGGCGCTGTTCAGTGCCCTTAGATCATTGCCGTCTTCGACTCGCTGGACATGCCAGCGATAAGACTCGAACCGAGTGGCAACATCCTCATCGAAGGCCAGAGCCGTATCGCCCTCTATCGTGATGTGATTGTCGTCGTAGAAACCAATCAGCTTGTTTAAGCCCAGACGGCCGGCCAGCGATGCGGCTTCATGGGATATGCCTTCCATCAGATCGCCATCGCTGGCGATGAACCAGGTGCGGTGATCGATGACCGGGTTGTTCTCCATGTTGAAAGTCGCCGCCAGATGAGTCTCGGCGATGGCCATGCCCACGGCATTGGCAAACCCCTGGCCCAGCGGTCCGGTGGTCGTTTCAACACCCGGTGTGTGGCCATACTCCGGATGCCCCGGCGTCTTGCTGCCCCACTGGCGATACTGCTTGAGGTCGTCGAGGACAAGTTCATAGCCGGTCAAATACAAGAGGCTGTAGAGCAGAATCGAGCAGTGACCGTTGGAGAGTACAAAGCGGTCGCGATCGATCCAGCCCGGATCCGACGGGTTGTGCCGCAGATGCTCCGTAAACAACACATAGCCCAATGGGGCAAGCGCCATGGCAGTGCCGGGATGGCCCGATTTGGCCCGCTGCACAGCATCCATCGCCAGCGTGCGTACGGTATTGATGCACAGTTGATCCAGTTCGGGTCCTTCCAGCTTTAAGGATTCTGTCAAAGTCGAGACTCCAGCGGTATAGGCAGAACAGACGCCTTGGATCTTTTTTCAAGAATGAAGCGTGCTGATGGCCAGTGAGTTACTAATTAAGGCGATTATGTACTTTACAAAGCATAGAAAAATGCTAGGAATATATGGAAAATGTGGAATATGTTAGGAATGTATATTGCTATCCATATCACAGTTCGTGTAACTTAAGGGTTACTTATAATTATGGTTGTAAGTAAAAAGGCGTGGACCTGTCGGGAATCGAACCCGAAGCGGCGGAGCTTAGGAATGCTGCCGAGGAACCATCCTACAGGCCCACTAAACGTAAGACTGGGGTCGGAATTGAACCGACGTGACCCTCCGTGCAAAGAAGGTGCATTACCATTCTGCCACCCAGTCATGTTGAAGAATGCGCCCGGTGAGATTCGAACTCACATACCCCGTCCAGGGTGGCGGTTTTCTAAACCGCTGCGTCTACCGATTCCAGCCACAGGCGCGTGATGCAAGCATAACCCACGACAACCGTCGTGGGTTTCCTTTTACTATAAATTGTGGTCTGACGCTCGGTCAAGCACTAGGTACTGCGGTCTCTATAGGATAGCCGATATGAGTAAGTCACCCAAAAACCAGCTCTTCCCTTCTGAAATAAACTTGCGCGCTCTCATATACCACGAAGAAGGCAAAATTGTGGCGCTCGCTTTGGAGATGGATTTGGTCGGGCATGGCGACACTATCGACGAGGCAATTGCAGATTTACGAGATTTGATCCGGATGCAGATCGAGTTGGCTATTTCTAGGAATAACCCCGATCTGATCTTTAAAGACGCTGAGCCAAAATACTTTGAACTGTTCGAGCAGCTACATCGTCGAAGCCTACGTGCACAGATTTTCGGATCTGATGAAGAAGAAGAATCAGAATACCAGAGCTGCGGGGTACAAGTTCTTACATCTGACCTCATTGCTAAAATGAAGAGCAGTACTGCGCAAGCGCATGGCTAAACCATGTACTTACCGCAAACTAATTAAAATACTCAAAAAGCACGACAGTCGGTTCGTGATTGAAGAAAAGCGAGGCAAGGGAAGCGAACGAATGATTTTGCATCCCGACATTGATGGCCGCGAAGCTGCTTACCCAGTCAAATGCCACGGCGAAGGTACAGAGCTTCGCACAGGAACCGTTGATGCGATTCTTCGTCGCTTTAACCTACCCAAAAATCTTGTCTAGCCCGACTTAGGCGCGCTTTGATTGCCGCTATGTCTGACAAACCTACAAATAATCTCTTTGAGGAAACGGTTAAGCGGATGCTGAGTATGCCGCCTAGGCGGCATAAGAAAAAAGATGTGAAAGCGGAGAAAAAAGACTCTAGCCGAGCTTCTAAGCAGAAGCCCGTTATTTCCCCTCAAGCCACAGCAGATACTCAACAGCGCGGTTCACGCGTTTGACTTCTTCTCGGTTTTGACGGTAGGTAGGATTACGCCCGTCCACCAACGCTCCTGTAGGTGAGGCGCTTTCCTTCAATGCCTTGAAGCGCTGCTAGGGTACGTGCAGCGTCGTCGATGCCGAGCCTTACACGGTGGTTATAGCGAAAGTCGAACTCGCCGACATAACGCTTTAGATGCTGTTTGCCGCAGTGCTGGTAAACGCCAGTCATGCCGCGCTTTAGCACGGAAAAGTAGTTTTCGATGGTGTTAGTGTGGACGTTGTCGCGCACGTATTCAGCGATACCGTGAGTAACGGTTTCGTGACTGGCGAAGTCTTTGCCGATGCTCTTGTAGACCTTGGCTTCGTCGGTCATGAGCTTGGCTTCGGCTGCGATCTGTTCTTGCAAGATCGGGCGTAGTGTTGCCGAGTTGACTTCCTTTACATGGTAAGA
>Ga0136621_1000881_pt1 | contig 11976 bp, 12 predicted proteins | sample AntDryUQ445A2306_FD_104673 | JGI IMG/M metagenome (GOLD analysis project Ga0136621, IMG submission 104673) | Polar desert sand microbial communities from Dry Valleys, Antarctica - metaG UQ445A (23.06) | ecosystem: Environmental > Terrestrial > Soil > Desert | place: Antarctica: Dry Valley...
ACCGATCTCAATCTCTACTCGAACAAGGACGCCCTTCTCTTCCCAGAGACCGTCGCGGCTCCGGACGGGACGCCGTCGTATGCAATGTTGCACCGGCCAACCTGGGATCTGTCCTGGATCGCCCCCGGGGAGGGCGAGCTACCGCCGGCAGGCGTAGGCGATCCGAGGGGGGCGATCTGGGTCTCGTTCGCTCCGGCCGAAGAAGTCGAGGCGAACCTGAACCGGCTGACTCGCTACGGCCAACATCGGGTCGTAGCGATGCCCGAGCAACCATGGGAAGAGCTGAAGATAGGCGGAGGCACGCCGCCGGTCCGTACCAAGGACGGCTGGCTGCTCGTCTATCACGGAGTGGCCGGAAAGCTGGTGCCCGGACGGGACCACCAGCCGGAGGTTGTGTACTCGGCAGGTCTCATGCTTCTGGACATCGACGACGTCACGCGGGTCGTTGCACGTTCGACTACTCCCTTGCTCGAGCCTTCGACCGAGGGCGAAAGAAACGGCATCGTCCCAAACGTCGTCTTTCCGACGGCGATCGATCCTCATGGAGATGGATCGGCCGACATCTTCTACGGAATGGCGGACTCCCGCATCGGTGCAGCGCGCCTGTTCCGGACGGGGTAAAACGCGCGCTTCAAAGCGCCGGCCGCTCTCCTCGAATCAATCGGCGGTGTGGCGGAGGTCGGCAGAGAGGGCGTGGCCGTGCATACCTTCGGCAGTCGAGATCGCAGCGGCGTGTGGAGCGACCGACCGCGACGCCTCCGGCGTGAGGCTCTGATAGGTCACCGTCTTGAGGAACTTTCCCACCCATAGGCCCCCGGTGTAGCGTGCGGCGCCGCCGGTGGGCAGAGTGTGGTTGGTCCCGATGCCTTTGTCACCAAAGGTCACGGTCGTCGCCTCCCCGATGAACAACGATCCGTAGTTCTCGAGCCGCGCCTCGTACAGACCAGGGTCGGTTACCTGCAGCTCGAGATGCTCCGGGGCGAACGCATCGGACAGGGCTACGGCCTCCTGGACGTCGCCGGCAACGACCACAGTGCCGTGCGCCTCCCATGCAGAACGGGTGACCTCGGCCGTCGGCCACGTCCTCAACAGGGAGTCGATCTCATCCAGCACCTCGGCGCCCAGCCTGTGAGAAATCGTGACCAGCACCGCAGGTGAAGTCGGCCCGTGCTCGGCCTGACTGAGAAGGTCGACTGCGACGACGTGTGGATCCGCCGAGTCGTCGGCTATCACGAGAATCTCAGTTGGGCCGGCAAGCAGGTCGATACCCACGCGCCCAAACAACTGGCGTTTGGCCTCGGCCACGTAGTCGTTACCGGCGCCGACGACCATGTCCACGGGTTCGAGCTCTTCGAGCGCGCCGTACGCCATTGCCCCCAGCGCCTGCACACCCCCCAGGGCGTAGATCTCGTCGGCCCCTGCAATCTGCATCGCGTAGACGGTTGGTGCGTAGACACCGTCTTCTCGCGGAGGGCTCATCGCCACCACGCGATGCACGCCCGCCACCTTGGCGGTCAAGACACTCATCAGCGCCGAGGAGACAAGCCGATAGCGCCCACCCGGTATGTAGGCGCCCACCGACGCCACCGGAATGTGGCGATGACCCAGGGTGGCCCCGGGCCCTACTTCGACCTCGAGCGGCGCCAGGCACGCGCGTTGCGCCTCGGCGAAACGCCGGACCCGGTCCGCGGCCCAGTGGATGTGTGCGCGCAGATCGTCCGGCACATGACTGCAGGCCTGGTCAACCGCCCAAGCGGACAGCCTGAAGCTGGGGGGATCCCAGCCATCCAACTCCTTGGAGTAGCGGCGAACCGCGGCGGGCCCGGACGCTTCGATGTCACGAAGGATCGACCCGACGCGCGCGATGACCTCGGCGGACGGTCCCAGGGGGCGCGCCGGCGCTTCCTTCAGATAGACCGGCATCTAACGCCTCACAAAGCAGCTTGGGGCTGCGCCGAGGGGGCTCGCCCGAGGCTGCCCAGAGCTATCCATGTCGTGGCCCACAGAGCGGCGATCATGTCGATCACCATCATCAGAGCGCCGGCAACCTGCTGGTCGGCCTGTGGCGAGATGCCCCACATTTCGTTCGCCCGCTCGTAGTGGATGTAGAGGACGTCGGGCCACCACACCAGAACTGCGGCGAGAACCGCCGTCGCAACCTGTCCTCCCCCGAGGTAGAGGATGCGACGCACCGGCGGCATCCGCTTCAAACTCACCAAGGGATCGATTACCGGCAGCCAGAACAGAGTGCCCGCAATCATCAAGCTGAGGTGCTCCGCGATGTGCCAGGGCTCGGAATGCAGGGCCAGCCCGTAGACCGCAGGAACGTGCCAGAGATAGAGGACGAGGAGCCAAACTCCGAACGTGAACGCAGGCTCGGACAGCATCCGCAGCAACGCGCTGGGGAAGCGCCGGTTCAACATCGCCGGAAGCAGTGGACGGGTAACCGGCACCAGAAGGCGCGGATACAGCCCCACGAGCAGCAAAGGAGCTGCGACGCTCATCAGCAGGACATGCTGGAGCATGTGGGCAGCCAGCGAACGTCCCTCGGCTACGGCGCTCAATGGCGTTTGCAGTGCAACGAGCACGCTCGCAAGCCCCAGACCCCATGCCCACGCGCGGCCCCTCTTCACAGCACCACCGCGCGACCGCAATCGCAACACCAAGAACAAGTATCCCGCCGCCGCACAGGCGAGTCCCATTTGAACAGGGGCTTCGAGGTGCCACGCCGCTCCCGGCGGCATCGCGCCGTGAGCCAGCAGCAGGTCCATTACGCGATTAGGGCCGTCACCGGGAACAGGACCGCGCCCATTGCAATCAGCGCCGCTCCGGTGGCCCGGTTGACTTGTGGCGCGAGCGTCTGCACCCGTTCACCCAATACGGCGTAGCGCCCCGGCGCCAGCAGCGCGGGCAGCAGAAACGGAACCACCATGGTCAACGAATAGAGGGCCACGAGGCCGGCGCCCAACCAGAAGGCACCGGTGGCGCCGGCCACCACCAATAGAGCGTAGAGATAGGGCCCGCAGCAGGTGGCGCAGTATTGGCCGAACGCTATGCCGGCGGCGAACGGGCGCCGGAACGAAGCCCGGCCCGACCGGAGCAGGTAAAGCGGGCCCCGGCAGCGCGACAACCACGACCGCGGCAGGGCTCCCAGCGCCGCAAGCCCCAGAACCATGGCCATGACGCCTCCGATCAGACAGAGCATCCAGGCGTATGGTCCGAGCAGGAGCGCAAGTCCTCCCAGGAGAATTGCGACCGGAGCGTAGAAGACGAGGTAGCCCAGCGAGAAAAGCCCGGCCGCCCTGGCTACGGAGGGCGCGCCCCATGCGCTCACATTGCGCGCCGCCATGTTTCGCACCACATGAGTGAGCATCGCCGACATCTGCAACTGACAGGGCGCCATCACCGCAAAACCGGACCCCAGCAAAAGAGCGCCTGCGAGGACCATCGTCCACTGCGAAGATCCGGTGGCGAGCGCGACTCCGCCGGTTACGAACGCCGCGGCAAGCGCACCTGCCGCGCCAAGTCCGACGCGCCGATCCGCCAGTGCGTCCATGGGCCCGTCAGCCTTTCATGACAAAGCCGAGTCCTTGGATCGAGTTGCGCCCCTCGTACGACCACACCATGTCGTGTTCGGGCATCGCGACATGATTGTGACTGGCCTTGCCCAGCAGCGCCGCGTTCCCGGGGATGGTGCTCCACGAGCTGTTTATGAGCTGCGTCGGCTCCCCGTCCGGGCCGCGATAAGGATCCATCTCTGCGTCGATGGCGAAGCCCGTGCCGCTCGGGTGCGACACGCGCACCACGCCGTGACCGTCCTGAATGGTGTATTCAATCGGAACCTTGTGGAGGGCAACGCGGTCTCCGATCAACGATGCCAGGTCGGCAAGAGCGCCACCAAGGCGCCCCTGAAACGCATCCATCAGAAGCTCCACCTGCTCATCCGACGCGTTCGCATCGACGAACATGACTTCGCGCCAGTTGCCGTCTGCAACGTTTCCGGGGATCTGCACCAGGCTGACGAGCGAGAGGTTGGAGACGTCGACGCCCTTGACCTTCCCAGATCGAATGTGATAGCCGGTAAAGCTCCAGCACTCGCCGCCGTCTGGATCGTCGCCGACCCAGCAAGGGCATGGCCCCCCACAAGAACACGCCTCGACCAGGTCGCCGGTGAGGTCATACGAGGTTTCGAGCTGAGTTGCCACACGAACCACCCTCCTCCAAGAGATCCCCAAGTTGCTCCGAAGAGTATGTCGGACGACCAGGTGCCGCAAGCGAGAGTCCATTCGGGGGCAAGCGGCCTTCAGGTAGCCTGGCGGGCGTCTCGGAAAACACCCAAAAGGAGAACGTATGCGGTCTCGGCGGTTCGGACGCACCGGCTGGCAGGTCGGAGAGATCGGCTACGGCATGTGGGGCATGGGCGGCGACTGGAAAGGGTCGGACGACAGAGAAGCCGAGCGATCCCTCGACCGGGCCGTCGAGCTCGGCGTCAACTTCTTCGACACCGCCTTCGCTTACGGTGACGGCCATTCGGAGTCGTTGTTGGGAGCCCTTCTGCGGCGACATCCGGACCAGCGGCTGTACCTCGCCACCAAGATCCCTCCGAAGAACCGGCAATGGCCATCCACGCGCGGAGAGGGGATCGACGAGGCTTTCCCGCCCGAGTACATACGCGAATACACCGAGCGCAGCTTGGCCAATCTCGGGACCGATTCCATCGACCTCCTGCAGTTTCACGTCTGGGAGGATGCCTGGGCCGGTGATGAGCGGTGGCAGCAAGAGACCCAGAGACTGAAGGACGAAGGTGTGGTTCAGGCGTGGGGCGTAAGCATCAATCGCTGGGAGCCGTGGAACGGGATCGAGACCGTGCGCACCGGCATGATCGATTCCGTCCAGGTCATCTACAATATCTTCGATCAGAACCCCGAGGACGAGCTCTTCCCCCTCTGTCAGGAGCTCGACGTAGCGATCATCGCCCGCGTCCCGTTCGACGAGGGTACGCTCACCGGCACTCTCTCGAAGGATTCGACGTGGCCGGAAGGGGACTGGCGCAACACCTACTTCGTGCCCGAAAACCTGCACTCGAGTGTCGAACGCGCCGATGCGCTCAAGCCGCTGGTCCCCGATGGAATGACGATGGCGGAGATGGCCCTGCGCTTCATCCTCGCCAACCCGTCCGTCGGCACGATCATCCCCGGAATGCGGAGGCTGCACAACGTGGAGTCAAACGTCGCTACCAGCGACGGGGCCGCGCTCGCGCCAGAACTGCTTGCTCAACTCAAAGGGCATCGTTGGGAACGCACGCCGAAGAGTTGGTCGGGGTAGCGGTGACTACCTGCGGCGCGCCACACGGAGGATGGACTTGACCAAACGCCACATCGCCGCGAGCCGCAACAATCTCCACCACATGATTGGGACATTAACCCCTCTGCAGCTTTCCTGCAGGACTACATCCGCGCGGCTTCGGCGATCCTTCCCACCCCGGTGGGCCGCAGCGGAATGACCTCGGCCAAGCCGGCCCCCCTTGGCATCTCCCGGGGCTCGACGACGGGCTCGCCGCCCGGCTCAGTCACCGGCGCAACGATCTTGCCGTCCCCTCCGCTCCCCGACCAGCGACCTTCGAGCAAGCTCCAGCCGAAGACCACCCCCAAGGCGAAGCCGGCAAACAAGATGAACACCACGGCACCGCCGTCACCGAACAGAAATCCCATGACCCTTGCCCCCCTGTATCCCGATCCGAGCTGCTCCCATGGAAGATCATACCAGCAGGGCCGGCATAGGGTGGCTCACCGAGCCCTCACATTGCCCGGAATGCCGGAGACGGGACGGCCGTGAAGGCGGTCGTGTGGCACGGACGCAACGACGTACGCGTGGATGACGTCGCCGACGCTCCTCCGCCGGGCGCCGGGGAGATCCGCGCCAAAGTCGAGTGGTGCGGTATCTGCGGGACCGACATCGAAGAATGGCGCCACGGTCCCGTGTGGATTCCGGCCGACGAGCCCCACCCCATCACGGGACGGCGCGCCCCTCTGACCCTCGGGCATGAGATCGCGGCGCGGGCAGTCGATGTCGGGAGCGCGGCGAACGGCTTCTCGGAGGGTGATCTGATCGCTATCGACGGCCTGTTCGGTTGCGGACGGTGTTGGTGGTGCGTTCGTCATCAGGCCAACCTCTGCCCGAACCTCGCCAACGTCGGCCTCCACTTCGACGGAGGACTGGCCGAGCATGTCACGCTGCCGGCCGCGCTCTGCGCGGTCGTCCCGGAGGGCGTCCTGCCCGAGGACGCAGCCCTTGCCGAACCGGTCTCGGTTGCCATCCGTGCGGTGCGGCGCTCTCGGCTGAGCCTAGGGGAGAGCGCCGCCGTCTTCGGAGCGGGAATGATCGGTCTCGCCAGCCTGGTCGCGGCGAACGCCGCGGGGGCCTCAACCGTTGTGGTCGTCGAGCCCGACACTCGGAGGCGCGAGCTCGCACTGGGCCTGGGAGCGACCGCAGCGTTCGCTCCGGAAGACGGCGGCTGGTTCGATTCCTTGCGGGAGCTCACCGGTGGGCGGGGCCCCGATGTTTGCGTGGATGCGGCGGGGACCGCAGGCACCGGCCCGGCGGCCGTCGCCGCCGGCCGGCGAGGCGGCCGCACCGTCATCGTGGGCCTCGCCAATCAGGCGTCGTCTCTGATGTTCTCCTCCATCGCGGCCGGCGAGAAGGAGGTGCTCGGATCCCTCGCCCACGTCATCGACGAGGACTTCTCCCCGGCGATACGGCTGATAGCGTCTGGTGCGATATCGGCAGGCGCGGTCGACGCGGTGAAAGTGCCGCTGGAAAGGGCCGTGAACGACGGGTTCCGGGCCCTCACCCGGCCGGAGCCCCCGCCGAAGGTGCTGGTGGGGCCCGGTGACGAACTGAGAGACAACGGGCGGTGAACCTCGAGGGGAAAGTTTGCGTCATCACCGGGGCGAGAGGTATCGGCCGCGCCACCGTTGAAAAGTGCGCTCGCAGCGGCGCTCGGGTTGGGTTCTGGGACCTGGAAGCCGGGGCCGGAGGCGCGCTTGCGAAGGCGCTGCAGGAAGAGGGTTTCGAGGCGCGCTTCTGGCCCTGCGACGTAACCGTCGAACAACAGGTCGAAGAGGCGGTGAGAGCCGTTCTGGATGCCTTCGGGCGCATCGACGCGCTCGTCAACAATGCGGGAGTCAACGCCTACTTCGATGCGATTCAGATGACCGAGTCGGACTGGGACAAGGTCTTCGCAGTCGACCTCAAGGCGGTGTGGCTGTGCAGCAAGTACGTCCTCCCTGCGATGCAGAAGGCGGGCTCCGGTTCGATCGTCAATATTTCGTCGATCCACGCCCATATGACGACCAAGAACATGTTTCCCTATGCTGCTGCCAAATCCGGTGTGGTGGGGTTGACGCGCAGTTTGGCGCTCGATTACGGGGCCCATAACATCCGTGTCAATGCCGTGTGCCCGGGGTGGGTCAGAACACACCTGGTTCAGGAGTGGATCGACATGCAGCCGGACCCAGAGGCCGCCGAAGCGAGCGTGCTCGCTGTGCATCCCCTGGGCCGGATCGCCGATCCGGCCGAGATAGCCAATTTCGTGGCATGGCTCGCATCCGACGAAGCGAGCTTCATGACCGGGGCGGACCTGCTCATCGACGGGGGCCTGAGCGCCCGCTTCTCGACCTGACCGCTCAGAAGGTGCCGTAGCGGTCGTAGGCCTCCAACGGCAGTGCTCCGCCGCGCACCGCAGCCCGGACGTCATTCTCTGTAGCGACCTTTTTCTCCGCCTCAGCCAACACCACGTCGCACACCTCCGCCGGTATCGCCACGAGACCGTCGTGGTCGCCGACGATGTAGTCGCCCGGCGAGATGCGCACTCCGCCCACCGTGACCGGCGCGTTCTCTGTGATCAGGTCCCATCGCACGACACAATCCTGCGGAGTTGTGTAGCGGCAGAACACCGGGAAGTCCTCCTTCAGGATGTAATCGACATCGCGGCAGCCACCGTCAACGACGGCGCCACGGCAGCCGCGCGCCTTGAGCGATGTCACAGAGAGCTCTCCGAGGTGCGCCGCCGAGCGGTCGTTTGTCTGATAGACGGCAACGTGGCCCTCGGGCACCGAACCCAGCATGGTCAGGATCTTTCTTATGGAGGTGTCGTAGTCGTTGCCCGGCCGGGGCCGGCCCTCGATGGTGTAGGCGGGCCCGGCAAGCCGCATACCCTCCCGGAGGGGCAACAACTCCGGAGGGAGCGTCTGGGACACCCAGCCCATCCTGTCCAGGACGTCGGTGATCGCTCCTGTGTAGAGAGCCGAGAATCTGCCTGCCCGGTCACCCGGCGCGCCCTGTGCCATGGCCGCCGACTATAGTCCCCTGGCAGTCTGGTTCGAAGTCGACACAACATGGAAGGCACTTGATGAAAATTCTAGTCAGCGGCGCAAAGGGCAAGGTCGGCACCGCCACCGTCGCTGCACTCATGCAACGAGGCCATGAAGTTCGGGCCACCGACCTCCACCGGCCGGTCTTCGAGCGCCCCGAGCCGGACGATCCCGACTACATGCAGGCCGATCTCACCGATGCCGGACAGGCCTACGCCATGGTGCGGGGCATGGACGCGGTGGTTCACACCGCCGCAATTCCCGAACCCACGAGTAACGCGCCTCACACAGTGTTCGAGAACAACCTCCTGGCGACCTTCAATTTGATCGAGGCGGCGGTTCGGTGGGGGCTCCCCCGCTTCGTCAATACCTCGAGCGAGACGGTGCCCGGCTACTTCTTCGCCGAACGTGGGTTTCTCCCGGACTATGTTCCGGTCGACGAAGAACATCCCATTCGCCCACAAGACCCTTATGCGCTCTCCAAGTATTTCGGTGAGCTGCTCATGGATGCAGCGGTCCGTCGCTCCGACATCCGCTGCATCACGATCAGACCGTCTTGGGTGCAGCATGAGGGCAACTACGAACACAATCTCGGGCCGCAGATAAGAGACAGCTCGGAGCTCACTCCGGGCTTCTGGAGCTACATAGACGTTTACGACCTTGCCGACGCGATGTGCCTGGCCGTCGAATCAGACCTGCCCGGACATGAGGTCTTCTACATCGCGTCACCCGATAACGCAGGGGGCCGGGATTTCGCCTCGGCGGTGAAAGAACACTACGGCGACGGTGTCCGGGTCCGCGACCTCGACCGCGAAGACGCATCCGGCATCTCATGTGTCAAGGCCAACAGGTTGCTCGGCTACCGGCCGTCGCGCTCGTGGCGGGACTATCTGGACGATGCCGGAAAGCTCAGACCAGAGGCCGCCCAACCCCAAAGGCACGGATAGCTCGCACTCGGCGGGTTGCTCGGGATAATATGCCAGCACTAGGGCGAGGACGGGTGGAAGAGCGGCCGGATCGGTCCGGTTCGTGCGTTAGTTGGGAGGCGTATCCGAGTGGACGGCAAAGAGTGGGCCCGGCGAGGGTCGGGCAGCAGGTTCAACCGGCGCGAGATGCTCAGGAGGACCGCCCTCGGCGGCGCCCTGGCATCGCTGCCTTTGCTCGCGGCCGCATGTGACGAAGCACCGGCCGGTGGTGGTGGTGGTGGAGATTCCGCAAGCAGCGGGGGCACGTCGATAGGCAACTTCCCCGAAACCCCTGCGTACAACTTCGTCTTCGTCAATCACGTGACGACCAACCCGTTCTTCGTCCCGACCCAGTACGGAATCGAAGACGCAAGCGCAATGCTCGGCACCGAGTTCCAATGGACCGGCTCGGAGACGGCCGTCGTCAAAGAGATGGTGAACTCGTTCGACACCGCGGTCACAAGTGACGCCGACGGGATCGCGGTTGCAGTCATCGACCCGGACGCGCAGGGAGGGCCCATACAGGAGGCGATCGACGCGGGCATTCCGGTGATCTCCTACAACGCCGACGGCACGGGTAGCGACACTGCCCGGCTTGCCTATGTCGGCCAGGACCTCTACGTATCTGGCTTCGAGATGGGCAAGCGCATCGTCGAGGAGGTCAAAGAGGGCCCGGTGGCGCTGTTCATCGCCACTCCCGGGCAGCTCAACATCCAGCCCCGGATCGACGGCGCCGCCGACGCCATCAAGGAATCGGGCGCCGCCATCGAAGCCCAGCAGATCACGACGGGAGCCGAGCTCCCTGAGGAGTTGCAGAAGATCGAGGCGTACTACAACGGGCACAAGGACGTGAAGGGGATGTTCGCGGTGGACGCGGGCAGCACCCAGGGCGTCGCGCAAGTGATGGAGAGGTTCGGCCTGGTGGACAAGGGAGTTGTAGGAGGAGGCTACGACCTGCTTCCCGAGACCCTCAAGCTCATCGACGAAGGCCACCTGAGCTTCACCATCGACCAGCAGCCCTATCTGCAGGGCTTCTACCCGGTCTTCCAGATGTACCTGTGGCACCTGTCCGGGGGCTTGAGTGGACCGGCCGACACGAACACCGGACTGCTGTTCGTCACCCAGGAGAACGTCGCAGGCTATCTCGAGAATTCCTCGCGCTTCGAAGGCGACTCCGAAGAGCAAAAAATCCTAGAGCCCGCTTCGTAAATGGCCAAGCAAGCAGTCGGGGGGGACGTGGGCGCCTCCGAAAGCGCCCGCTCTTCCCCCGGGCTTGGAAGCCGCGTCTCCGAGCTCCTGCTCCGGCAGCGCGAAGCATCGATCTTCTTCGTGGCGATTGCCTTGGCCATTTACTTTCAATCCTCGAACTCTGCTTTCTTGAGCTCCGGGAACATTCGGTCGCTCTCCGAGTTCACGTACGCCACGGCCATCATCTCCGCCGGCCTCGTCATGCTGCTGATCTGCGGCGAGATCGACCTTTCGGTTGGTCAGGCATACGGTTTTGCCCCGATCGCCATGTACCTGGCCGATCAGACCCTTGTTCTTCCGGTTGCGATCATCGTCGGACTGCTCGCCACCGCGATTATCGGACTCATCAACGGCGTCGCCACCGTTTACCTACGCGTGCCGTCCTTCATCGCAACGCTCGGGATGTTCTTCTTCCTGGGCGGAGTCAATGTGATCCTGACCGACGGCTTCCCCAAGACGGCGCCCTCGGGCAGCTTCCTGACCGAGATCCTCGGGGGCGCGGACTGGTCGGGCATAGCGTGGTGTCTGTTGATCGTGCTACTGATGCACATCCTGCTCAATCGCACCCGGTGGGGGCTGCACACATTCGCCACCGGCGGCAACCCGGTCGGCGCGAGCGAAGCTGGGGTAAAGACGGCAAAGATCAAGGTCGGCAACTTCATGCTGTGCAGTGCACTCGGAGGGTTCGCGGGAGTCCTCGACGCGCTCCGAATCGGATCCATCGATCCTCTTGCAGGTGGCCCCAACATCATGTTCTTCGCCGTCTCTGCCGCCGTCATCGGGGGCACAGCGCTGGCAGGCGGCACCGGAACCATCATTGGGGCTTTCTTGGGCACCGTGGTGCTCTCGATCATGCAAAACGGATTCAGTCTGCAGGGCGTGAGTGCTTACACTTTCAACGTCATCTTGGGCATTGCCATCCTCACCGCAATGACTCTGAACGTCTACGTCGGCAGCCTGCGACGGTCGGGGAGGGGCTGATGGCGCAAGCTCGGCAAGAGGACAACGCAACCGATGCACCACCCGAGGCTCTGCGCGCCGAGGGCATCGTCAAGCGCTTTGGTGCGCTTACGGCTCTGAGCGGGGTGGACCTGCACTTGCGCAAGGGCGAGGTGCTCGGGCTCATCGGGGACAACGGGGCCGGCAAATCCACCCTGATCAAGACCATCACGGGCTTTCATCGCCCCGATGAAGGCCAGATGTACGTCGATGGCGAGCCGGTGACCCTCCGGTCGGTCGCCCAGGCACGCGCCCTCGGAATCGAGACCGTCTTCCAAGACCTGGCGTTGATCTCGGAACTGAGCGTTTACCACAACATGTTCCTCAACAGCGAGCTGACCTTGAAGCCTTTTCCGCTCCTCGACAACCGCAAGATGAAAGAGCGCACCAAG
>Ga0136621_1000882_pt1 | contig 11972 bp, 14 predicted proteins | sample AntDryUQ445A2306_FD_104673 | JGI IMG/M metagenome (GOLD analysis project Ga0136621, IMG submission 104673) | Polar desert sand microbial communities from Dry Valleys, Antarctica - metaG UQ445A (23.06) | ecosystem: Environmental > Terrestrial > Soil > Desert | place: Antarctica: Dry Valley...
CCACCGCGACCAGCTTCACGACCTCGACGCGGCCTGTGGCGCGGTCGATCTCCACGATCGCGACATGAGTGCCGAAGGGGAAAGCCTGGGGCGGCGACAGCTCGACCGCGGACTCGAGCGGCGCGGGGACACCAAGGCTTCGATTGCCACGGAGCGGTCAGTTCCCGTTATCGCGAAGCGTCCGTCCGCGTAGACGAGGTCCGCTTCGGCGACCTCCAGGACCTCTCCCGCCCGGCGCCGGGCCTCCTCGAGCACCTCGGCGGCGGCGTGATGAAGTGCCGATCCCCCCACCTGCATGCTGCGCGAGCCGAACGTTCCCGTGCCCTGGGGCACGGCATCTGTGTCTCCCTGTAGCACTTGGACGCGTTCTAGCTCGACGTCGAACGCCGTGGCGACGACCTGAGCAAAGGCGGTTTCATGTCCCTGCCCTTGGGGAGTTGCGCCCGATCGCGCGACGATGACGCCATCGGCCATGACTTCGACCGCCCCGTACTCGCTCGTGCCGGAGCGACCCCCTGATCGCTCCAGATAGCTGGCGATGCCGACTCCGAGAAGGGGGCCGTCGCCCTTCGCGCGTCGCCGGCGCTGCTCCTCCCGAGCCCCTTCGTAGCCTGCGAGCTCGAGCGCCGAACGCAGTGCAGTGGCATGGTCGCCCGAGTCGTAGACGGCTCCCGTGGGAGACCGGTAGGGAAAATCGGAGGGAGAGACGAAGTTTGCCTGGCGCAGCTCGACGGGATCGGAGTGAAGCCTGCGGGCCAATTTGTCGACTAAACGCTCGAGCGCGAACGCGGCCTCGGGCCGCCCCGCCCCCCGGTACGAGGCCGTCGGAGCTGCGTTGGTGACCACGCACCGGATGCGGGCGTAGAGCCTTTCGATTCGATAGGGCCCCGACAGCACCCAAGCCGTCATCGCGGGCACCAGAGCCCCGGTGTCGGGGTAGGCGCCGACGTCGGCATCGATGAACGCTTCGAGCGCCAGCAACATGCCTCTGTCGTCTGCGGCCAGACGCAGCGTCTGCGACTGGCCCCGGCCGTGAGTGGCGCTCTGCAGTGCCTCACGACGATCCTCGATCCAGCGCACGGGCCGGTCCAGCTTGCGAGCGACGTTAGCGACGACGATGTACTCGGCGAAGGTCTGGCTCTTGGCGCCGAAAGCACCACCGACTTTGGGCACGCGCACCCTGACCTCGTCCAAGCCGAGGCCGAAGGCCGCGGCGAGCTCGCCGCGAAGACGGTGGGGGGCCTGGTGTGAAGCCCACACTGTGAGCCGGTCCCGATCCCATTGCGCCAGCACGGCGCGCGGCTCGATCGAGGTCGGAGCAAGGCGTTGATTGTAGAAACGGCCCTCCACTACGACAGCGGCATTCGCCATGACGTCCTCGACCGAAGCTCCGTAGTCGCGGGTCGAGACGACGTTGTCCGAGCCCGCGAACAGCGAAGGGGCAGTGGAGGAAAGCGCGGCATCGACACCGATCACCGCATCCAGGGAGTCGAATGTCTGAATCACGCGCTCGGCCCCATCTTCGGCCGTGTAGCGATCCCGAGCGATAACCACCGCCACCGGCTCGCCCGCAAAACGCACTCGATCCCGCGCCAGCGAGGGTCTCTGCATCTCCGCGGGGGCGGGCTCGAGCGTGGGGACTGGGGGAAGGTCGGGCAGCTCGGCCGCCGAGAACGCGGCGACCACACCCTTTAGGCGGAGGCTCCCAGAGACATCCACCTCCTGAAGCTCACCGTGCGCTTCGAAGCTGCGCACGAAACAGGCCTCCAGGCATCCGGGAATCCGAAGGTCTGCGACATAGGGGTGAGCACCTCGAACGAGCCCGTCGTCTTCCGAGCGCAGGGGCGAGACGCCGATGTAGCTCCTGGGTGTCATGGGTTGAGCCCCCGGTGTCATGGGTTGAGCCCCCGGTGTCATGGGTTGAGCCCCCGGTGTCATGGCTGAGCCCCCGGCCGCAAACGTTTGCAGAACTATAGGATACCGGCGCTATGAAGCCCGCGCCCTTCGAGTACTTCGCTCCGGCCGACATCGAGGAAGCGCTCGAGCTGCTCGGCCGCGGCGGCGACGTAAAGGTCCTCGCCGGCGGCCAAAGCCTTGTGCCCGCCATGAGCTTTCGTCTCGCTACTCCTGAGGCGCTCGTGGACCTCAACGGCATTCGGGATCGGGATCGGGTCGCCATCGACGGAGGAGAGGTCGTCGTGGGGATGCTCGCACGCCACCGGGCGCTGGAAACGAGCGCAGTGCCAGGCCCCGTCGGGGTACTACTGGCCGCCACCGCCCGGCTTGTGGGCCACCTCCCCATCCGGGTGCGAGGCACGTTCGCCGGCAGCCTTGCCCACGCCGACCCCGCAGCCGAGTGGCCGATGCTCGCCCTTGCGCTCGACGCCTCGATCGTCGCCCGCAGCGCCGCAGGAAGCCGGGTGATCGCAGCAGCAGACTTCTTCGAGGGCCCCTTCACGACCGCCTTGCGGGAGGACGAGGTCATCACCGAGGTCCGGCTGCCTCTTCTTGCAGATGCGGGCACGGCGGTTCTCGAGCAAAGCCGGACGGCCGGAGACTTCGCCACGGTGGCGGTCGTTGCGGTGGTAGTCGTCACGGACGGGAAGGTGAGCGATGCGCGCGTGGCGGCGGCCGGAGTCGAGGGCTGGCCCGTGCGTTTCGCGGATGCCGAGTCGCTTCTCCTCGGCAGCCGCCCCGAGCCGGAGGTGTTCACAGAAGCTGGACGCATTGCAGCCCAGAGAGTCGATCCCCTCTCCGATGCGACCGCATCGGCCGACTACCGACGTCATCTCGTGGAGGTGCTCGTGCGGCGCGCCCTCAACCAGGCCCGATCTAGGCTCGCCGCCTGAAGATGCCATCTCTCGAAGTCATGCTGCGGGTAAACGGCACCGGCAGAACGGTGACGGTCGAGCCCCGCACGACGCTGGCCGACGCACTACGAGACCGGCTCGGCCTTCACGGTACGCATCTCGGTTGCGAGCACGGCGTCTGCGGCTCTTGCACCGTCTTGCTCGACGGTGCGCCGGTGCGCTCGTGCCTCCTGTTCGCCATACAGTGCAGAGACTCCGAGGTAACCACGATCGAAGGGCTCGCGGACGGAGACGTCCTTCATCCGCTGCAGCGCGCGGTTGACTTGGTGAGCGCGAATATCTGGAAGGCCACCGCGACCGTGCGCATGTGGGTGCCGATCAGCGACACGACCTGGCCCAGCCATAGCGCCCTGTAGGGGACCGAGTCCCTGAGTGGAGAGATGTCGATGGCGATGGCGCGGGCCCGGCCGAGTCCTGCTCGCGCCGGCATCAACGGCTCATCTACCCTCCCAGGTGGCTCCCATGACCCAGTGAAGCTAAACGGGGGCCGGGTGGGGGCCGGGACACGCCCCCCCGGCCAACCTCCGACTCGCCGCTCTCGAGCTCAGTGGGGCAGGAGGAGGCAACTGTCGCCGAACTCGTGCCACAGATATCCCGCGGCGCGCGCACTCTTGTAAGCTTGCTCGACCAAACGGGGGCCGGCGACCGCCTCGAGAAGCAGCAGGTGGGAGGCGCCTGGTGGATGCCATCCCGTGATGAGGCCGTCGACCACGCGGGCGGGCCGGGTCGGTCCTAAGACCAGCTCGGTCCACCCCTCCCCTCCAATGACGGAGCCGTCCGAGCGCGCCACCGTCTCGAGTGCACGGGTGACGGTGGTGCCCACCGCGATCACGCGGCCCCCGGTGCGACGGGTGTGATTGATCAGCCCGGCGGTCTGATCGGGAACCCGGAAGCGCTCGGCGGATGGGAGCTCCTTGGCTTCGAGCGACGACACGCCCGCGTGCAGCAGCACGGGGGCAAAAACGACTCCCCCGGCGATGAGCTCCGTCACCAATGCATCCGTAAACGGGCGCCCGGCCCCGGGCATCTCCGCACTTCCCGGGGTGATGCCGAAGATCGTCTGATAGGCGCCGAGATCCCAGCGGCCGCGCAGGTAGCCGTAAGTGATCGGCCGGCCGTGGTGGGCGAGGTAATCCTCCACCAAGCCGGCACCCGAGATGCGGGCCCGCCACAGCCGAGCGCCCACCGGCATCCCGGGATCGGAGCGCGGCGACAGCAGTGTCAACGAAACCCGGCCGGGGAGCTCGATCGACTCGCCCGCGTGGCCGTCGAGAACCGGGCCGGCGCCATCGCTCCTCCGCAGCTCGACCACCCACGTGCCGTCGTCACTGGGGGTGGAGAAGTGGACGATCACCGCCGAGTCGCGGCGCCGGATCCCCTCCACGGCCGCCGCCAGCGTCGCCGACGTGTTGACCACGATGAGATCTCCGGGGCGAAGGAAACGGCCCAAGTCTCGAAAGTGCGCATGCTGAAACCCCGACGCCTGCGCCACCAGCAGGCGGACTCCGTCGCGCCCAAGGCCGCGCTCCTCGGGAGGCTCGGTGGCTGAAAGCTCCGGGGGCCGGGCGAAGCTCGTGCGTGGGGGGGCGAGCACGTCCATCATCTGGGGTCTTGAGTCACCAGGAAGTCGGCGCTGCGATAGCGGCCGCTGGGCGGACGCTGTTCGATGAGGCGCAGCAGGGCCGGGACTACGGTGTGCGGCTCGGGGCGGTCCGAGATGTCCTCATACGGGAACGCCTGCTGTTGCATGGTGGTGCGCATGTCCCCGGGATCGAAGGCGTAGACGGCCAGCGCGGGTTGCTCGGCCGCGAGCACCGCGGTGAGCTGATCGAGCGCCGCCTTGGACGAGCCGTAGCCGCCCCAACCCGGGTATGCCTCCACGGCCGCATCGGAGCTGACATTGACGACTGCACCTCGGGCGACGATGAGTTCCGGAAGCACGAGTTGCACGATTGCGAGGGGCGCAAGAACGTTGATCACATACACACGTTCGAGCTCGTCAAGGGGATAACTCTCGAGTTGCGGCTGCGGGCTGGGCCCGAGCTCGCTGGCGTTGTTGACGAGAAGGTCGAGGTGCCCGAGGTCCCGGATGACGCGCGAAAGCTCCTCTCGGTGAGCCGGATTTGCGACGTCGCCGGCAACGGCGGTTGTCCTGCCGCTCCCGGGCCATGCTCGGGCCACGCCCTGTAGGATGCCGTCGTCGCGGGCGTCGACGACCAGGTCCCAGTCTTTGTTTGCAAGCTCTTCGGCCACGGCCCGGCCGAAGCCGCGTGAGGCGCCGGTGATTAATGCGAGGGGCATGGTTCCTCCATTCGATGGCGATCTGTCTGGACTTCCACAGCAACTGTCGCTATTCTAGAAGTTGAAGTTAACTTTAAGTCAAGCCCTTTAGAAAGGAAGAGTCATGGCTGCGGACGTGCTCACCGTCGGCGAAGTCGCTCGCCGCAGCGGCTTCGCCGCCTCGGCCCTCCGTTACTACGAGGGGGCCGGGTTGATTGAAGCAGAGCGCAGCGAGGGCGGTCAGCGGCGTTTCGAGCGAAGCGTGCTGCGGCGGCTGGCCTTCATTCGCGCCGCCCGCCATGTGGGACTAAGCCTCGACGAGATCCGTGAGCTCTTGGCTCAGCTCCCGGCTGCGAGAACTCCCACACGTGCGGATTGGACCCGGATCTCCCACCAGTGGCGCACGCGGCTCGACCGCGAGATCGAAGCCCTGGTTGCGTTGCGGGACGGGCTCGACTCCTGCATCGGGTGCGGCTGTCTGTCACTGCAGCGCTGCCGCATGTCGAACCCCAACGACGTGGCTGCAGCCTCAGGCCCGGGGGCCGTCTACCTGCCGAGGCGGCTGCGGGAGCCGGTGGAGGAGAGGCCCTGAGGCACCGTCATCCGTTTGGAGCGCCTCAGAGTGCGGTTTCCCGCACTCTGAGATCCCTAAAACTCAGTCGCCGAGTTTGCCGACCGGCAAACGGTCCAGGCGCCAAGCTTGGAAACCGCCGATCACATCCGTGGCGCGCCAAAACCCGAGCTGCTGCAGGCGTCGGGCAGCGAGACTCGAGGAGTACCCCTCGAGACAGATGAGCACGATGTGGTCATCGAAGCTTTCAACTGCGGAGTTCTGATAACCCGAATCCGGGTCAACGCGCCACTCGAGGACGCTGAGAGGCATGTGGACCGATCCTGGGATCGTGCCGGCCCTCAGCCGCTGATCCTGCGAGCGGGTGTCCACGAGCAGGGCCCCTTCTCTAACCGCGGCCTGGGCCTCGGCCGGCCGCAGGCGGACCAGGTGACTGCGCGCCTCCGCAAGCATGTCTTGGATCGTCAACCTGGCCAACCCGTTTTCTGCTGCGGCCGGCTCTCCGGTAGGCACCGATATAAGGGGAGGACGTCGCTCAGGTGAGGAGTGCATGCCAAGGTTTTACCAGAAGCTCGGGCAACACCTCGGGCGGCGCACCCGGACCCTCGCCCCCACCAGACACTCCCGAAATCCACGAGACAAATTACGGGCGCTCGTTGTCTCAGTCGCTCAGACAAAGAGTTTGCTTCTCGCAGTCTGATCATTCTCTAGATCTGTGGGCGACCACGGCGGACCGGCCCCTTCAAACCCAGCCGCCCAACCGGACTGGATCACGGGGGTAACACCGTCCCAGTGCTGGCCTGATCCCCGGGGAGCTTGGCAAAGGGATCCTCGATAGGCACCTTTGCCTCTACCGCCTTGGCGCGCGAAGCGCTTCGTCTTGTTGGATGCCATGTAGAAGCGGCCTCTCTTTGAGCCGAAAGGCACCAGGAGATCGTTGTCCACAAGCAGCTTTAGATCGCGACTTGCTACCTGCTCCGAGATATCTTCGTCAGGGATCATGCTTCGATACGTGGAGTTTCGCACCGAAAACCACAAGCGGGCCCAAGCGCCTGAATCACGCGGTCTGGGAGCCCGAGCTGCTGAACGCGGTGGTCAGTAAGTGCCACAATCGAGAACCTACTTGAATCTATGAAGGATAGTCCGAGCCTGTCGGTAATGTGCGGTCAGGCAGAATCTGGATCCACGGCCTCTCGAAGTGCTTGAAGAAGTCGGTGAGGACGCCGACGAGCCTTCATATACGGGTCATCGTGACCCGTTGGTAACCGGTCGTGGCGGCTGAAGCACGAGAAGCAGATCAAGCTTCTGACGGAGTCGGCACCTAACCGCTCCAAGGCTTGCCTACGGTTGCTTAGAGTGCGGCTGTGCAGGAATCGAGAGACAAACAAACGTGGCTGACTCCTGGTGTCCGTGGGATTGGCCTCGCCAGCTTTCTCTCTGACGTAGGCCACGAGGTTCCAACCTCGCTCCTTCCACGTTTCCTAACGAGCACGCTAGGTGCTCCTGCTGCGGCGCTGGGGCTGATTGAGGGGATCTCGGATGGTCTCGCTGGGCTCATGCGTTTGGCTGGCGGTGCACTCGCTGATGATCCGAGTCGAAGGCGAAACATCGCTATTGGTGGCTACACGAGCACCGCAGTTCTGACGGCGGCAATTGGTGCGGCGCAGACGGTATGGCAGGTTGGACTCCTCCGTGCCGGCGGCTGGGCAGCGAGAGGTCTGAGGGTGCCAGCCAGGAATGCTCTCTTAGCCGATGCCGTGGACCCGTCTGTCTACGGCCGCGCCTACGGCTTTGAGCGAGCGATGGACAATCTTGGCGCCATCGGTGGTCCTCTTCTCGCTCTGGCGTTTGTCGCTGCGTTCAGCGTTCGGACAGCGATCCTGCTCTCAGTTATCCCTGGCCTGCTCGCTGCCGTTGCAATCCTTTATGCGATCCGTCACCTTCAAAGAGTCTCAATAGGAGAACGGCAGCCGATTCGTCTCAGGATCAGACCTGTTCTCCAAGGACGACTGCGCCGACTGATGGTCGGCATTGCTGCCTTTGAGTTAGGCAACGTCGCTGCTACTCTGTTGATATTGCGGGCCACGGAGTTGCTTGCCCAAGAACGAAGCGAAGACTCTGCCACGCAAATTGCCCTGGTTCTCTACCTCGCATACAACGTCGCTGCGACGCTGACCAGTATTCTTGCCGGAAGAATGAGCGATAGCCGTGGCCCTGTCCTCGTCCTCAGTGGCGGAGTCGCAGCGTTTCTCGTTGCTTATGTGATCTTTGCCGCCGTTGGGCCTACCGTGCCCATCCTCGCTATTGCCTTTCTTCTCGCTGGTGTAGGAATCGGGTGTGTAGAGACGGCTGAGCACTCTGCGGTGGCAGGCTTTGCTCCTGCCGACATACGTGGTTCGGCATTTGGGCTCCTCGCTGCGGTGCAGAGTTTCGGGAACCTCGCTGCCAGTAGCATCGCCGGTCTGCTTTGGACCGTGGTCTCTCCTACGGCTGCCTTCATCTACATTGCTGCCTGGATGGCAATTGCCCTTCTCGCTCTGATGCGATCCCAGCTTGGTGCTCCACGATTGCTCGTCCTGCTTAGACTGCACTTATGCAGCTAGACGAGGTAACGCTCGCTCCTGCCCGGACCAGGAGCCTGCGGCGTGGGCTCCTCCTTGAATACTTCACCGTGGGTTGGAACGTCCTAGAGGCTGTCGTGGGATTGACCGCTGGGTTACTCGCTGGTTCGGTTGCCTTGGTGGGTTTTGCTCTTGACTCGATCGTGGAAGCCTCGTCTGGGAGCATCCTGATATGGCGGTTGCAGAGCGAGGAGCGAGGCACCCGCACTGCTGAGGAGGCAGAACGTAAGGCAATCCGGCTTGTGGCTGTTGCCTTCCTTGCGCTCGCTGCCTACGTAGGTGGACGAGCAATCTTCGATCTTGCGACACAATCTCGTCCCGATGAAAGCGTGCCAGGGATGGCTCTGGCAATCGTCTCGCTGATCGTCATGCCGGTGCTTGCTTGGCGGAAGCGCATCGTTGCTCGTGAACTTGATAGCCGTGCGCTCCACGCCGACTCAACGCAGACGACTTTGTGCACCTACCTCTCTGCCTTCCTCCTTGTTGGCCTCGTGACCAACGCTCTTTTTGGTTGGTGGTGGGCTGACCCACTGGCCGGTTTGGCCATCGCTGGCTTCGCAGCAAAGGAAGGAAGAGAGTTGTGGACCGCAGAAGATCTTTGCTGTAGGTAGCTGCAACCGACCTACTACATCAGTCGGAACCAATCCCCGTCGGTGGATTCCTCCACCAACCAAATGCAAGCGAGATGCCGCAGACTCCTCTTGGACTCCTCTTGGACTCCCAAACAACCAGAAACGGCGGGCAAAGAGGAGGAACGAAGGAGCAGCCATCCGTCGATATGCGCTCTGACCTGCGCTTTCGAGTAGTCTTCCCTGGAGAGAAGCCACCTAGCGCCCGTAGCTCAGTGGATAGAGCGTCGGACTTCTAATCCGAGGGTCGGGGGTTCGAATCCCTCCGGGCGCGCGCCTAAAGTCGCAGGTCAAAGGCCATATTCTTAGATTGTCCCGGTGTCCTGATAGGCTGTCGGTGAACAATCGGTGAACATCGGTCCGAGTTGGGGCCGGATTCGGGGGCGAGATGGCTTCGGTTCACAGGGTCAAGCGAGCAGCCATCGGGGGGCGTGGCCGCCACGCCTGGCAGGTCAGATACCGCGACCCCGAACGCCGGATGCGCTCTCGGACCTTCGCAACCAAAGCCAAGGCAAGGAGCTTCGCCGCCACCGTCGAGACAGACAAGGCGCGTGGCGAATACATCGACCCCCAAGCCGGGCGGGTGACCTTTGCGGAGTGGGCCGGTGAGTGGATGATGACCACCAAGCACTTGAAGCCCAAGACCAAAGAGGGCTACCAGTCGATCCTTCGAGTGCACCTAATGCCCGCCTTCGGTCACAAGGCGTTGGCGTCGATTCGCCCCGGTGATGTCCGCCGGTTCATCTCCGAGCTTTCGGACCGCGGCCTCTCGCCCTCGCGTCTGCGCCAGGTCCGCCACCTGTTGGGGATGATCCTACGAGATGCCGTCGAAAACGGAGCCATCGCTCGAACTCCGGTAGTGGGGGTCAAGGTGTCAGGCGACCGACGCCGGGAGATGCAGTTCCTAAGCGCGGAGCAAGTACGCGCGCTGGCCGACGCGACTCCCCAGCGCTATCGGACACTGATTCTTCTGCTGGCCTACGGCGGGCTGAGATGGGGCGAAGCCGTCGCCCTGCGCCGTGGCCGCTGCAACCTACCCGGGGGGCGAGTCGAGGTCAGAGAGGCCGTGTCGGAGACGGGCGCCGGGCTTTTCTACGGCGCCACCAAAACCGGTGAGGAGCGTTCGGTGGCGATCCCTGCTTTCCTATGTGACCTGCTTGCCGAGCACCTGGACGCAGTCGCGGCCGACGATCCCGACGCTTTGGTATTCACGCCCGACGATTCCGACGCTTTGGTATTCACGCCGGATGATCCCCACGCCTTGGTATTCACGACCGAGTCCGGGACGCCGCTGCTGAACAACAATTTCCGTTCGAGGGTGTGGCGACCGGCGCTTATGCGGGCCGGGCTACCGGCTATCAGGATTCACGACCTTCGCCATAGCTGCGCGTCCATGCTCATCTCCCAGGGCGCTAATGCCAAAGCGATCCAGACGCATCTCGGCCACTCGACCATCGCCATCACGTTTGACGTTTACAGCCACATGTTGCCCGACGACCAAGCCCGGCTTGCCGCGGGCCTGGACGCGGCATATCGGGCCGCGCAGTAGCTCTCAGGCGACTTCGCTATTCGAGTCCGCAAGAGTCACTTCGATAAAGTAGAACCGCTCACGATTTTCGGTTAGACTCCTCTACGTCAATCGAGAGTCCCAGGTGAGCGCCATCGAGCGCCGGACCTTAGTAGGGAGGTTTCCCTAATGTCCGGCGCTTTATTCATGACCTCGGCCGAGGTCGCGGAGACGCTCGCCATCCCGGTCAGCACTTTGCATTTCTGGACGTGGGCCGGGAGCGGGCCTGAAGACTTTCCGGCTCCCATCCGGGTCGGTGGCCGCCTCCGCTATTCGAAAGCCGAGCTCGAAGCTTGGATCGACGCGCAGGTCGCGGTCGCGCAATCGGGGGTGCGCGGTGCCTGAAAACATCGAAGGCCGCCCCCGGCAAGAAAGCGGCCCCGACAAATAGCAGCAGGGGTTCAGGATATCTCATCACAGACTCCTAACGCCACTTTTCCGAGCGAACTCATAGCCCACGATCAATGGCTCCTGTGGAGGCGGGAGGTTCGGGAAAAGGGGCCGACCAAGCCTCCCTTCACGGTTGATTGGACCAAGGCCGATGTAACGAATCCCGAGACCTGGACGACCTTCGAGGAAGTCAAGAAGGTGCTCGACTCCGAGGAGTGGCCGAGTGGTCTTGGCTTTGTGTTCACCGAGGACGATCCTTTCTGTGGGATCGAGTTCGACGACTGCTTCATCGACGGCAAGCTCCACGAAAGTGTGGAGGGGATCGTCAGTGCTCTCGCCTCCTACACCGAGATAAGCCCGAGCGGAAAAGGGCTTCACGTAATCATCCGGGCTAAGCTCAGGGGGAGCAGGAATCGCTCCAGGCAGACTCCCTGGGGTGGCGGGATCGAGGTCTACGACCGGCGCAGGTACTTCACCATGACTGCAAACTGCCTTCCGGGCTCCCCGAAGGAAGTCTTCGAGCGGCAGAGCCAGCTCGACGGGCTGATCGATGAACTACTCCCGGAGCCCGAACTACCAGAGCGCGCGCTTGCCGTCCATGTGCCGGTCAATCTCTCAGATGATGCCCTACTCGACAAAGCCCACAGAGCAAAGAACGGGGGCAAGTTCACCGCCCTTTTCGACCGCGGGGACGTTAGCACCCACGGTCGTGACGACTCTGCTGCCGACCTCGCCCTGTGTACCCACCTGGCCTTCTGGACGGGAGGTGATCCCGAACGTATCGACCGGCTGTTCCGGCGTTCGGCCCTCATGCGGGAGAAGTGGTATCGGGACGATTACAGGGATCGCACCATAGAAGTAGCAATCGCTGGGTGCGAGTCCTTTTTCGGACAGCCACCCGCAGAGGCCCCGGAAGGGACTGTGTTTTGCGTCTGACTTAATGAGACAAATCGCGGGGAGAATAGCCAGCCAAGAGTCGGGTCCCAGGACCGACAGGAGGTTGGTGGAACGTGGCAACAGGAGAGGCTTCGAAGAGGAGGAGAC
>Ga0136621_1000884_pt1 | contig 11967 bp, 11 predicted proteins | sample AntDryUQ445A2306_FD_104673 | JGI IMG/M metagenome (GOLD analysis project Ga0136621, IMG submission 104673) | Polar desert sand microbial communities from Dry Valleys, Antarctica - metaG UQ445A (23.06) | ecosystem: Environmental > Terrestrial > Soil > Desert | place: Antarctica: Dry Valley...
ACAGTCTGTCCACTGGTGCGAGCCTCCCTTGGTTGGACTGATGGTCCAGACCAACCTAAGAAGACGGCCCTTGGAGACTGCGGATTTCGACAGGGTTACCCATTCAACATAGAGAGGAGCCAATTTTCGGCACTGTGAGGCCCACAAAAACCTCACAAGCCTTGGTGCACCTCCCCTAAATACGGTGGCATTCGAGCGCCTCTGCATCCCCGCTCGCGGCGCTACACGGCTCCGCCGAGGTCGGAATTGGGATTCAATCTGTCCCTCACGTACCTTCCAGGTACGCAGCGCTCCTCGCGCCTGACGAAACGGCTCCGCCGAGGTCGGAACTGGGATTCAAACGGGGCGCAGTGCCGCTCTCGGTGCGTTCCGTATTTTCGGTGCGGAGCACATAGACTCGGGCGATGGCGAAGAGACAGTTGGTAAGGCCTCGACAGGGCAAGATGATTGCCGGAGTGTGCGCCGGGCTCGCCGATTTCTACGGGTTCAACGTCACGCTCGTGCGACTTCTCTTTGTGATATTCGGGCTCTTCGGCCCCGGGGAGATCGCCTACGTCATCATCTGGGTGCTGGCGCCCAAACAGACTTAGCCTGGCCGGGGATCCCCGCGGTGGTGGGCATGCGACTGTCGCATTCAGCCACCGATTCGGGTAGTTGACGTGCGACCGTCGCACCTCAGCCCCCCGTCGTCGGGGGAGAAAGGCGGGTCAGGAAGTCGTCCTAGCGCGGCGCGAACGCGCTGACGCCGGTGATCTCGTTGCCCACGATTAGGCCCTGGATGGCATCGGTGCCCTCGTACGTCACCACCGACTCCATGTCGGCCTGATGCCGGGCGACGTGGCGGTCGAGCAGGATCCCGTCGCCTCCGAGAAGATCGCGGGCGTCGCCGATCAGGGCGCGCGCACGGGCTGCGTTGTGACGCTTGGCCAGCGAGGCGCGCGCCGGTGTCAGCTTGCCCTGCGCCTCGAGCTGGCTCGCTCTGAGGGCCAGCAACTGCATGGTCGTGATGGCCTCGAGCATACGCGCGAGGCGATCCTGCACGAGTTGGAAACGCCCCAGCTCTCCGCCGAAAACCATCCGCTCCTGAGCGTGGGCCACAGCGGCCTCATAAGCGGCCAACGCATGGCCCAACGCCCCCCACGCAACCGTCAAGCGAGACTGCGTGAGGACGCGCGCAGTGTCCTTGAAGGACTTAGCTCCCGGAAGACGACCATTAAGTGGCACCCGCACCGAATCGAGCTTGATGTCCGCCTGCCATACCGCGCGCTTGGACAGCTTGTGCTCGATCACTTTCGCGTCGAAACCCTCGGCCCCCTTCTCGACCAGGAAACCGGACACCTCACCGTCATCGTCGCGTGCCCACACCACGATGACATCCGCAAACGAAGCGTTCCCGATCCAGCGCTTTGAGCCGTCGAGCACATAGCCATCATCAGTGCGGCGGGCCTTGGTCTCGAGCATCACCGCATCCGAGCCGTGCCGCGGCTCGGTCAAGGCGAAGGCACCGATCTTCTCGAGGGTGGCCATGCCCGGCAGGAAGCGCTGCTTCTGCTCCTCAGAGCCGAGCATCCCGATTGCGCGCATGGCGAGTCCGGACTGCACCCCGTAGAACGTGCTGATGCTTCCGTCTGCGCGTGCCAGCTCCTGCTGCACCAAGCCTGCGCCCACCGAACTCAAGCCTGGGCATCCGTAACCCTGGATGGTCCCGCCCCAGATATCGAGCTTCCCCATCGGCTCGAGCAGCTCGAAGGGAAACTGAGCGCGCTCCCAGTAGTCGTTGATCACCGGCACAATCTCTTTCTCCGCAAAGACGCGCACCTGGTCGCGGATCGTGCTCTCGTCCTCGGTTAGCAGTTCGTCGACTTCATAGAAGTCTGTAGTCATCAGGCCCCCGGTTTCACGGCCATGTCGAAGACGATGAAGATCAACACGGCCAATTCGATGCGAGACGCAAGAAAGATCTTTCTAATAGATGCTTGCACTTCTGAGTCCTCGGGGCCATGGCTGGCAAGGCGCTCCCCGACTTTCTTCGCCGTGGGCCCCACAACGGCGGCGCCCAGGATGAACGAGAAGGCAAAAGCAACGATGCCAAGCGCAACCCAGAGCTGCTGGAAGCTCCAACTACCCGTGAACACAAGCGCGATCCCGGCGAGCAGAACAACGCCGGCCGCAGGCATGTAAACACGTATCCCCATCCATTCTGCGTCGGTAGCCAGGGCCGCCATGCGCTGAGGATCGGCGCTCGAGCGCACGCGCATGCCGAGCACCTGAAGAGAGACGCTGCCCCCGACCCACACGACCACACCGAGGATGTGTGCGAACAACAACACCGAATAAAGGCTCATGCGAACGATGCTAGCAGTCCGCTGACGACTTTCACCTCCCCCTCGACGGGGCTAAATTGCAACAGTTCCCGTTCAACCACCGGATCTGGTGGCTGAATTGCAACAGTTCCCGTTTGACCACCGCGTCCACATGGGACGCCCGGCCCTCAACCGCCTGGTCGCTCGGCGAGCAGCCGGGAGCGCAGGCCGTCAACGATTATCTCGAGCCCGAACTCATAGGAGGCGTCGAAATCCGGGTCGAGGCAGTGCGGCAGGCAGCGGTGGAAGCTGGGGAAGGTTTCCGGGCCCAGCGACTCATTTCCAACGACACTCTCGTTCAGCACACCCGGATTCGTCAGTGGGTTGGCCAGGCGATTCGTGACGTGGCCGAACGTGAAACCAACGAGCACCCAGTGCGCATGCAGGGCCAGCCGGGCGTCGAAGCCAGCGTTCTGGAGCGTCGCCAGGCTCACCTCGACCGGCCTGAGCGAATCCGGCGTCACCACGATCTTGGACTGCAACAGGGGAACGGCGTTCGGGTGGCGAAGCAGCGTTGCCCGAAAGGAGCGAAAACCAGACTTCAGCACATCGGCCCAGTCATCGAGCGCGACCACGGAGAGATCGATCTCGCCGAGTATCCGATCCACCACGCCCTCGAGCAACGCCTCCTTGTGGGGCACGTGATTGTAGAGCGCCATGGGACTCACCGCCAGATGGGCGGCGAGTCTGCGCATACTGAGCTCCTCGAGGCCGTCTCGGTCGATCAGGTCCAGGGCCGCCGAGAGCACCACGGCGCGGTTCAGATGGCCCCGCCGCTCCGCCACTCTTCCATCCGGCCGAAAATTCATGTTCCCGTCTCTTGACCTCGGCTACCCACTCTAGTATACGGTGTACGTGTACAGTGTAAACCAAAATACGGGGAGGAAGGCATGGCTTTCAGTACCGGATCGATAACGCGAGCGAGCAGCCGCAGGCCCAAGCTAACCATCGCTCTCTGGGTAATACTCATCGCGCTTTCGGGCTTCATCTCGTCACGCTGGCTGGGAGATGCCCTGACCTCGGACATCGACTTCACGAACCGTCCGGAGGCCAAACGCGCCGCCGAGCTCGTCGAGGAGCGCTTCGGCAAGCAGGGCATCACTGAGCTGATCCTGCTGTCATCGGAGAGCGCCACCGTAGACGACGCGTTCCAGCAGGCCGCACGGGGCATTCAAGCCGAGGCCATGCGAGGGGGCGGAGTGCGGGCGGCACTCACTTTCTACGACTCACAGGATCCCTCACTCGTTTCCTCCGACCGCCATACCACCCTCATACCGGTGGTCTTCAACGAGTCCGGTGAGATCTCGGACAAGTACCCGGTCGTCCAGGACATCGTCGCGACCGGAAACGACGCCGATGGCTTCCAGGCGCAGGCATTCGGCTCGATCACCTTGGATCATGACTTCTCGAAGATCGCCGAAGAAGACCTCCGGAAGGGCGAGTCTTTTGGAGTGGTCATTGCGCTCATCGTCCTGGTGGCTGTGTTCGGAGCAATCGTCGCCGGCGTTGTCCCAATCGCCATGGGCGTCGCCTCGATCACGGTGGCAACCGGGATCACTGCGGTCGTAGGGCAGTTCTTCGACTTCTCGTTCTTCGTCACGAACATGATCTCGATGATGGGGCTCGCGGTAGGTATCGACTACTCGTTGTTCATCGTCTCTCGCTATCGTGAGGAGCGCCACAGAGGGCTCGAGAAGCTCGATGCGATTGCGGCCGCCGGAGCCACTGCAAGCCGGGCCGTTTTCTTTTCGGGCATGACCGTCGTCTTCGCGCTCGCAGGAATGCTGATACTGCCTACAACCATCTTCCGCGGACTCGCTTCCGGAGCGATCTTCGTCGTGCTCGTTGCTATGTTGGCTTCCCTGACCTTCTTGCCCGCGTTGCTCGCACTGTTGGGCGACAGGGTCAACTCGCTACGAGTTTTCCGACGCAAGGGAAGTGTGGCCGCGGACTCCCACGCATTTTGGGACCGGATCACACATGGAGTGATGGGTCGCCCGGTGATCAGTCTCATAGTCGGCGGGGGTCTGCTACTGGTGGCGGCGTTCTCCTATCTGGATATCAAGACCGGTTTCTCGGGTGTCAGCACGCTGCCGCAGACATCTGCTGCGCGCCAGGCATTCGACACTCTGTCGCGCGACTTTCCCGGCGGGCTCGACTCGCCGGTCGAGATAGTCGTCGACGGCGATGTCACCTCTCTAGAAGTCAAGCAGGGCATCGGCGAGCTGCGTTCCCAGATGGCCTCGGACGAAGTCTTCGGACCCTCTCGAACCGAGCTCTCCGAAGGGCAGGACACGGCTCGCATCTCGGCGCCGGTTCTCGCTGACCCCTCATCGCCGGCCGCCACTACGGCGGTCGAGCAGCTTCGTGAACGTTATGTTCCCCAAGCGTTCGCCGGCATCGACGCGGAGGTCCTGGTAGGCGGATCGACCGCGTTCAACAAGGATTTCTTCGACATCACCGATCGCTACACGCCGATCGTGTTCACCTTCGTCCTCGGCCTCTCCTTCCTGCTGCTTACGGTTGTGTTCCGGTCTTTGGTGGTCCCCATAAAGGCGATCATCATGAACCTGCTCTCGGTCGGCGCCGCCTACGGGCTCATCGTGCTCGTCTTCCAGAAAGGCATGGGCGCGGACCTGCTCGGCTTCCAGCAGGTTGAGGTAATCGAGGCCTGGCTGCCTTTGTTCCTGTTCTCCATCCTGTTCGGGTTGTCGATGGACTACCACGTCTTCCTGCTGTCGCGGATTCGGGAGCACTTCGACCAAACCAAGGACAACACCGAATCCGTCGCGTTCGGTTTGCGCACCACCGGAGGTCTGATCACCGGAGCCGCCATTATCATGGTCGCAGTGTTCGGAGGTTTTGCGGCCGGGGACCTGGTTATGCTTCAGCAGATGGGATTCGGGCTTGCGGTTGCCGTGTTGATCGATGCGACGATCGTGCGCTCCGTGCTGGTACCTGCGACCATGAAGCTCTTGGGTGACCGGAACTGGTACCTGCCGAGCTGGCTCTCGTGGCTTCCCGACATGAGCATCGAAGGACCGCCTCAGCCCCAGCCTCAGCGTAGGGACGAACCCGAGCCGGCGCACGCCTGAGCACCATGCCGGCCGGCGCTCCCGAGGTCTTGTGGCGCCCGCCCGAGGACGTAAGGGAGACGAGCGTCATCGGGCGCTATCTCGGCTGGCTGGAACAGCACAGAGAGCTGCGCTTCTTCTCCTATAAGGAGCTGTGGGAGTGGTCGGTGTCGGACCTCGAAGGCTTCTGGTCCTCAATCTGGGAGTTCTTCGAGGTCGACGGCACCGGTTATGAAAGAGTCTTGAGTGGCCGGGAGATGCCGGGAGTGCGCTGGTTCGAGGGCGCAACGCTCAACTACGCGCAGCACGCTCTGCGCACCACGGGCGACAGGGTGATGGTGTCCTCGTTGTCGCAAACGCGCGGCCCCCAACACCTCACGGCCGACGAGCTGCGCGATCAGGTAGCGCGTGCTCGCAAAGGGCTTCAGCGCCTCGGGGTGGAGAAAGGCGATCGAGTAGCGGCATATCTGCCGAACATCTCCGAAGCGCTCGTAGCTTTGCTTGCAAGCGCCAGCCTCGGCGCCGTGTGGTCCTCTTGCGCGCCGGAGTTCGGGACCAGAAGCGTGGTCGACCGCTTCGCCCAGATCGAGCCCAAGGTGCTGATCGTGATCGACGGCTACTCCTACGGGTCAAAGACCCTCGAGCGCAGCAAAGAGGTCGCCGAGATACGCGCGGCTTTGCCGGGGCTCCAGTCAACCGTGGTCGTCCCCTACTCCGGCAGCGCTTCGATTCCCGACTCGGTCACGTGGGACGAGCTTTTGTCCGAGACTGGCGAGCTAGGCTTCGACAGAGTGCCGTTCGATCACCCGCTTTACGTGCTCTACTCGTCCGGCACTACCGGCCTTCCCAAGCCGATCATTCACGGGCACGGAGGCATCTTGGTCGAGCACCTCAAGGTGCTCGGCTTACACGCCGACCTCGGGCCCTCGGATCGTTTTCTCTGGTTCTCGACCACCGGCTGGATGATGTGGAACTTCTGCGTCTCGGGCCTGCTGGTCTCATCCTCAGTGGTGTGCTTCGACGGCAACCCCGCCCACCCCGACCTCATGGCCCTGTGGCGGTTGGTTGAACAGGAGGGCGTCACATACTTCGGCTCCAGCGCGCCCTTCCTGCTCGCGTGCCGCAAGGCTGGGATCGAACCCGGCCGTGAGCTCGACCTGTCGCGGCTGCGCTCCGTGGGATCGACCGGCGCCCCGCTGCCCCCGGAGGGCTTTCGCTGGGTCTACGAGCACGTCTCGGGAGATGTCTTGCTGTCCTCCACCTCGGGGGGGACCGATGTGTGCACGGCCTTCGTGGGAGCGGTGCCGTTGGTCGAGGTGCGAGAGGGCGAGATCCCGGTTCGCAACCTTGGCTGCAAGATCGAGGCCTTCGACGAGCGGGGTAACTCGGTCATCGGCCAGCGCGGAGAGCTCGTCATCACCGAGCCGATGCCCTCCATGCCCGTGTCGTTCTGGGGCGACGACGGAACTCGTTACCGAGCCGCCTACTTCGAGCAGTTCGAGGGGGTATGGCGACACGGTGACTGGATCACGATCACCGAGCGCGGCTCGTGCGAGATCACCGGACGTTCGGACGCGACTCTTAATCGCGGCGGGGTCCGGCTCGGCACGAGCGAGTTCTATTCGGTCGTGGAAAGCGTTGAGGGAGTGGCCGACAGCCTCGTCATCCACCTCGAGGACGACTCGGGGTCGGGTCGGTTGTTGCTATTCGTCGCGCTACAAGAGGGGGCCGAGCTCGACGACGAGCTACGAGCCAGAATCTCCTCGGAGCTGCGCTCGCACCTCTCCCCTCGTCACGTGCCCGACGCCATCCACCAAGTGCCGGACGTGCCCCGCACATTGTCGAACAAGAAGCTCGAGGTGCCGGTGAAGAAGATCCTGATGGGAGCATCCGCCGACGAGGCCGCCAGCAAGGGAGCTCTCGCCAACCCCAACTCGCTCGACGCCTTCGAGCTCCTGAGCAGGCAATTTCGCTAGAGCTCCCGCTGAACGCAGGCTGGTTCCTGCCTGCACAGGACGCCTCCGGAGCGAACTTTGTGCCTGCAACCACCTCACAAGTGGTTAGGGGCGCAAGGTTGGGGAACGTAGCCCGGAGGCAACACCCCCCGGCCCCGCCGGAGCGAACTTTGTGCCTGCAACCACCTCACAGGTGGTTGCGACCGTAAGGTTGGGGACGGTCCGCGCAGCTAGTCGTCCGAGAAGACCAGCCGGGCGGCTCGCCCCTTCTCACCCGAGGCCCAGCACGCAGCCTCCCGCGCGCAATCCACCGAGTCGAAGCTGCGTCGTCGAACAACGTCCAGGTCTTCCCACCGTCCGTGGTGACGTCGCTGCCGGTGGGCCCAACCCCGATCGCGGTCCGGGGCAGGCCCGGTACCCATGCCGAGCCCGACCGGTAGCCATCTGGGGCGCCCTCTTCGACCAGCCGCCACGTCTTGCCGCCGTCATCGGTCAGTGCCAGGGCATCGACCGCCTCGTCGGGCGTGGTGAAGTCTCCACCGATGGCGAGGCCCCGCTGGGCGTTGCGAAAGGCGAGGGCCGCTGTGCTTCGAACCGGCGTCGTTGCTACGGACCAGGTCCGGCCCCCGTTGCGGGAGTGGAAAACACGCGCTTCCGATGCGCCACCGGTTGCGAACCGGGCGTTGCGGCCCGGCCCGGCGACGAGACATGTGCCGCTCGCCGCGAAGGCAAATTCGCCGGGAAGCGCGGCCGGCATGCCCCCAGCAGAGACCAGATCCCAACTCCGGCCCCCATCATGAGTCTCGACGATCTGGAACTTTCCATCGACGGGATCGCTCAACGCCAAACCATTGCGTCGGTTGAAGAAGGCCATGCAATCGTAGAAAGCATCGGGCTCCTGGTTGCGGAACACCAGCCGCCAGGTAGCCCCGCCGTCGTCGGTTCGGTAGATACGCGAGTCGTCCCCGGTTCCGATCGACAGGATCAGCGCGCGCCTGCGGCCGAATGCCTCGATATCGCGGAACTCGAGAGCGGCGGTTCCCGGCGGACCCACGCTGTCCCACTCTCGCCCCGAGTTGAGAGTGCGCAGGACCGTGCCCTCGCTTCCGCTGGCCCAGGCAACCCGATGGTTCACGGCATCGAGACCGCGCAGCTGCGCAGCCGACCCGGTGGGCGTGAGCCTCCATTCGAGCTCGGGCTCCTCGCGTGTGGTCATAGCGGGGGCCGCAGCCAGGGGTGCCGCGATTGAAAACGCGGCCAGGGCGATCACGGTTGCCCGCAGTGCTCGATGATTTCTCATGCTTGAAAACTAGCTCACGTAGCCCGAAGGCGCCGGCGTGCGCAAGGCGGAGTTGTATTTCGAAAGCAGGGCCCTGAGGCGTGCCCCGTTCATCGATGCAACCATCTTTCCGGAAGAGGTGCCGGCGTTCGCGGGTTGGGGTGAAAGGATCGAGCTATGAACGATTACGCATTAAGTAAGGTCCCGGTGCCCGGGGGCGAGTTGACCGTCGCGCGCTGGGGGGACGGGCCCGTCACCGTGGTCGCGGTCCACGGAATAAGCGCGTCGCATCGCGCCTGGTCGGCGGTGGCCGAGCATCTGGAACACATCACGCTCGTGGCCCCCGACCTCAGGGGCCGGGGCGCAAGCGGAAGCCTGCCGGGACCTTTCGGCATGGCCGTACACGCTCAGGACGTCATCGCCGCCCTGGATCACATGGGACTACGTGAGTTCGTCGCGGCGGGCCATTCCATGGGCGGCTACGTCGTCCTGGAGCTCGCCGCCCTGGCGCCCGAGCGGGTCTCCGCGGTCGTCTTGGTGGACGGCGGGCTCGCCGGTGCGCCCCCGCCCGGCGACATCGACCGCCTGCTCGAAGCCACCTTGGGCCCCGCCCTTGCCCGCCTCCGGCGCAGCTTCGAGTCCCGGAACGATTACCTCGCCTTCTGGAAGGAGCACCCAGCCTTCAAGGAAACGGGGTGCTGGAACAGGCACGTCGAGGCCTACCTCGACTACGACCTCAGCGGTGAGCCCCCGGAGCTGAGGTCGAGGGTGTCGGAGGAGGCCGTGATCGAGGACGGGCGCGAAGTCTTGTCGGGCACCGGGGCGTGGAACAACCTCGGGGCGATTTCCTGCCCCGTGAGCTTGCTGCGGGCGCCACGAGGCCTCCTCAACCAACGCGAGCCCCTCATCTCCGACGCGCTCGTGACGCGGGCCCGCCGCACCCTGGCTTCCCTCACAGATGAGATCGTGCCCGGCTGCAACCACTACACGCTGATGTTTGAGGAACACGCTGCCGTAGCCGTCGCACGGGCTATCGGGCGGGCGGCCGAGCCGGCTAGCGGCGCTTCTCAGGAGCGGAACGAGGGCTTGCGGTGAGGGTCTTCGGCTCCCTCTTCTTCCGGTTCACTGGCTTCGGGTTCACAGGAGTGACATTCGAGCTCCAGCGTGGCGTGCTCAATGCCGAAGCCGGCCCGCAGAGCGTCCTTTAGCCTCTCGCCCCGAAGCTGCGCCTCGTGAAGGGACACATCGTCTCTGAGGACGACGTGGGCCGATAGCGCCGGCATGTCGGAGGCGATGTTCCACAGGTGAAGGTGGTGGACGGATTCCACGCCCTCGTCCTGAGCAAGGGTGCGCTCCACGTCGTCGATGTCGAGGCCCTCGGGTGCACCCTCCATCAGTACCTGCGTGGTGTCACGCAGGAGCTTCCACGCCGAGTACAGCACCAGAGCAGCGATTGCCAGGGAGATGAGGGGGTCGACGAGATTGGCGTCCCACAGCAACACCGCCGCGCCCGCCGCTATCGTCGCCACCGAGGCGCCGGCGTCGGCCACCATGTGCACCAGCGCGGCCCTCATGTTCAGGCTGTGCCCTCCGGCGCGCGCCAGGACCACCGCACTGCCGACGTTGACGGCCAGCCCGGCGGTCGCAACGATCATGAGGCCCGCGCCCGACACCTCGGGAGGGTCCCCGATGCGCCTGACCGCCTCGAGGATGATCCACAGCGCCCCCCCGGCAAGCAGGAGCCCGTTGATCTGCGCCCCGAGAACCTCGGCGCGCTGCAGCCCGAAGGTGTGCCGAGCGGAAGCCGGCCTGGCGAGCAGGGCCTGCGCTATGAGCGCGATCCCGAGGCCGGCCACGTCCGAGAGCATGTGAGCGGCGTCGGCGAGCAGCGCCAGCGACGAGAAGGCGAGGCCGCCGACGATCTCCACCATCAGGTAGAGCGCGTTGGCCATGAGCGCGATTCGCAGGGCCCGGCTTTGGGCGGACCTGAGGTCTCGGACGTGGAGGTGGCGGTTTTCGCTCATCGGGGAATGTCGCGACGATAACTTGCGGTATCGGCGAGAAGTGATCGACTCGAAGGAGAGCCTTTCTCATGATCTATCAGTCCGCTCTCCAAGACGGCACGACCCTTGTGATCCGGCCCATCCGGCCGGAGGACAAGCCCCTGCTCCTGGACGGTTTCAACCGCCTCTCCGAGCGCTCCCGCTACTTTCGCTTCTTCACGAAGCTGTCCACGCTGTCTCGGGACCAGCTCCACTACCTCACGGAGGTCGATCAGGAGAGCCACTCTGCTTGGGTTGCGGGCGTGGTCGAGGACGGCCACGAAACCGGCGTGGGCGTGATCAGGTGGATCCGACTGCGTGATGATCCCTCGACGGCCGAAATCGCCGTAACAGTAGTGGACGACTATCAGAGACGGGGGATCGGCCGGACCCTGGTCTACGTCGCAGCCCAGGAGGCGCTGACCGCAGGAGTCAGGAACTTCCATGCCGTGGTACTGGCCGAGAACCGCGCCACGATCGCGATGCTCAGGGGCATGGGCGCGAGCTCGGGAACCTACGAGAACGCAGTCCTGCATCTGACCATCCCCCTCGAGGCGGCGGTCGGCCGGACCGACCTGCTGCCCTTGTCGATCGAGCAGCCCGTGCCAAGTCCGCGAAGCCGACCCGGCTAACTGCCCCGCCGACAGCGTGCCCGGGCCTCCGCAGCCCAACCTTGCGTCCCCAACCACGCCCGAGGTGGTTACGCCGACACTGTTCGGGTCCGGCGACTACTCCGGCGAATCCCTCCCTGCAAGAACGGCGGCGGATCGGGTAGGTAAAGCGCCATCAGCCGTCGCGACCCGGAGGAGAACATGCCCAAGACCAATAAGCAGGGGCAGCCCAAGGAGAGCGAGCTCCCCGGCGCACCTTACGAGGCGCGCGCCCAAGAAGGCGCAGAGGACGTTCGCCAACCCACGACAGCGCGGCGGACCAGTACGGCGACGGCGAGCGCACACAACTGACCACCGCCGGACTGGCTGAGGGGGTGGGGTGGCACGCTCCGTAACGTTTCCGAAACGGCTTCCGGCTTAAGGTGTGACGATGAACGCCGGTACCTCCACGCGGCTGGCGTGGAGCCTGTTCGCTCTGACTGCCTTGCTGTTCGCCTTCGCCTTTGTCGGCGGGCTGAGGGTCACGCCGACATTCAGTCCGGTGTCCCTAAGGGTCAACCTCTGGGCGGTCACCCTGCTGTCCGTCGCCTTCCTGACGTTCTCCGCGGTGGGGGCGTTGGTGGCTTCTCGCAGCCCCACCAAC
>Ga0136621_1000885_pt1 | contig 11966 bp, 13 predicted proteins | sample AntDryUQ445A2306_FD_104673 | JGI IMG/M metagenome (GOLD analysis project Ga0136621, IMG submission 104673) | Polar desert sand microbial communities from Dry Valleys, Antarctica - metaG UQ445A (23.06) | ecosystem: Environmental > Terrestrial > Soil > Desert | place: Antarctica: Dry Valley...
TACGAGGTCTGTGAAGACCACGACGTTGCTGGCGTACTGGCCCGCATCGGCGTCGAACGAGCCTCCGCAGGTCAGCAGGTTCAGTCCCGGCTTCCCGGCAGCTCGGTAGACCTTCGCGGACGGGAACTGCGTGCGCTCGTAGGCCTGCACCCGGCGGACCACGAACATGGCGCGGGAACCGTCATCAAGACCGACTGTGATCTCGTGCCCGGCACGAAGCCCGGAGAGCTGATAGAAGACCGCCGGGCCGGTCGGGGAGTCGACGTGACCAACGATCACCGACGCGCCCTTCTCACCAGGTGTGGGACCACCCCGCCACCAGCCGACGTCGAAGTAGTCGTCAGGAACCTGGAGGTCCGTGCCGATGACCGCGAGCTCGGTCAGATCCTGGTCGATCCCGAGGGCCGGGATCTCGATGGACTCCGGCTCCACATTCGCCTTGGGGGGCTGGACCTTGAACTTGGGTGCGGGGGAAGCGCGACGTACCGGCTGCGGAGGAGGAATGCGCCGCAGGGGCTGGGCCGCTCTGTCGTCGGTCCGCTCGGCCGAAACCGCCAAGGGCCGCCCGCCGGTCTGCCCGGAAGTCATTCTCTCAACCGATCCGGCCGTGACCAGCGAAGAACCGGCCCAGACCAGAAGAACCGTCGCGAATACGAACAGCCCACGGGCTGTCCAGATGTGGTGGCGCGGTTGGGGAGCAGGTCGCTGCCTGCTCCCCAACCGCTTAGGTGTCAACAGCACGCGTCAGCTTTCAGCTCCGACGCGTCCTCGGCGACGAACTACCACGCCGAGGCCAGCCAGCAGCAGACCGAGCGCTGCAACCGAGGCGGGCAGGACAGGAACAGCACCCTCCCCGCTTGCAGGAGCGGCAGCAACTCGACGAGTTGGTGCCGCTGAGCCGTGCTCAGCCGTGCCACCAGCACCGGCGTTGACGCCACCGGAGGGTGCACCCTCACCCGAACCCGAGTGGGGCAGTGCGACATACGGGAACGTCTCGCCGAACGGCAGGTCGTTCTCGTTGACACCATCGCCGGCCGCGAGGGCCTTGACGATCTTGCCTGTGCGCACAGCACCCTCGAGCGCCTGGACCTCGATGTCAACGACATCGTCGGTCAGCCGGCGACCGTTGGGGAAGCCGGCAGTGTCATCAGCCAGTACGCCGAGCCGGTTCGGCTCATCGGCGGGCGCGATCGACGTGTTGAGCCGCAGCATCTCGGCAGGCTGGACCTTGCCCTTTGGCATGTTCAGACCCTTCACACCGGTGAGGAAGATCGAGAAGATGTCCTCACGCGGAGCCTTGGGTGCCGGGATCCCGTAGATGGCCTCGATCAGCTTAGGCACCTCTGGGTCGTTGACCCTGTCCACAACGGGCTGCACGGTTGCGTCCTTCTCAGGCGGAAGGGCGTTGAACGCGTCCTTGAGCCCAGCCGGGACGACCAGCTCGTTGACCAGCGGCATGCCCAGGCGGGACACCTGGACGTAGTCGCCCTTGAACGAACGTGTTCCGTCGGCGTTCTGCACCCGCATGCTCGGGCGCTCCGTCGTACTCCACACACCGACAACCGGGTCATTGCCCGAGGTGATATCGGCGGTGGGCACCTGCAGCGCGAGCGACTGCACGTTGTACCCGCTCAAGGTGTCCGCCCCAGTCTCGGAGAGATCACCGCCATAGAGCAGGTCGAAGACCCGCAGGTCGAGGAAGAACGAGTCGTCGGCCTGTCCTGCGAACGACTGGCCGCCGTTGCCGAACTGGCTAATTGCGCGATCACGCAGACCTGCGTAGTCGGGCATCGACGCGGCGCCAACGTTCGACGGCGCGACGGGGGCATTCTCGATCAACGTCTTCGTCTGACCGCCGGAGATTTCCTCCAACGTGTAGGTCTGACGAACCAGGAGGTTCTCGTCGTCCAGCTCGGTCACCGGTCCGTTGTTGTACAGGAACGTGTCGGTGCCGCGCTTGTCAGACGTCTCGAACGTCCACCGATAGGTGATGTCAGGCTTGGCATCACCGTTGTTGTCGATGTTGATGTTGTAGTGCGCATCCTCAGCGAACTCGTAGAAGTTCGGACCACCGGCAGGCTCCTCGAAGGGCAGCCAGTTGGCGATCAATGTGGTTGTGTCCGGTGAGTCGGGGCTGACGAACGCATAAACGTCGGTGTTGTCAGCTTTCGGGTCGTCGGTGATCAGCGGAGCTTCGCGGTGGCTGGATGCCGTACCGATCTCCGCTGCGAACAACGCCGCCGACCCAGTCGCGGCCAGAGCCGCAGCCGAGAAGCAGGCGGCGGCAGACCGGAAGTGTCTGTTGCGGGACATGAAATTTCCTCCATGTGCTTGAACAAAGGATTCATCAGGTCCTGTGTCAGGACCGGGAAGTCGCTCTCGTTCTATCGAGAGCGAGGGTGGTTGAACCCCCTTCCGCCGCAGGCATCCGGGCCCACAGTCGTGGGCCGGGTCAGTGCTTTGCTTTCTCAATGATTCGGGACACGCTGACGCCCGGATTGGTGAAATGAGGTTTTTTTCTGGAGTGCGCCCCCGGTTGATCCGCGACGTGTACGCATGGACCGCCCGAGATCACCCAATGTCACTACTGCGCTGGGTGAATGGGGTGGCGCGGACACCATTCATCGTCATAGTGGTGTTGACATGACACCAAGTTGATGTCATCGTGGTGCGCATGGACATCACGCCGTACGTCGAGAACCTCCGTTCCGAGCTCACCGCGGCCGCCGGCGCCGGTGGGCCGGAAGCCAAGGCGGCCGCGGAGCGACTTGCTCTCGCGCTGGACCCGGCCGTCCGGCTCGCCCTGATGGATGCCCTCTCCCAGGCCGCCGCCGAGATCACGAGTGAGCTTCCCGCCGGGTCCGTCGACGTGCGTCTTCGGGGTCGTGAGCCGCAGTTCGTGGTCGACGTACCCACCATGGCGATGCAGCAACCCTTGCCTCCGACACCCCCCTCACCGCCCGAGGCCGAGGACGAGGAGGACGGAGCCCTCGCCCGAATCACGCTACGGATCCCGGAGTCGGTGAAGTCGAAGGCCGAGGAGCTCGCCGGCAAGAGCGGACACTCGCTCAACACCTGGATCGTCAACGTCGTTCGCAATGCGACCCGTGAGCGCGCCATCAACGTCGACATCGACCTGTCCAGCCTGCCCTTCTTCGAGGAGGGTCCACGCGGCAGAGGCCGAGGAGGCAACCGCCGCATGACCGGCTGGGTCTGACCAGCAACCGTCCACCCAACCCGCAGCAGCCGACCGGTACGCCGGTTCGGGAGCCGAGCACACCCAGGAGCCACCATGAAGAAGACATTTCGCACCCCCGACCCGGTCTCGTTGTACGTCGAGATCGGAGCCGGAGACGTCAACGTCCACGCTCACGACGAGGTGGACGAGACTCAGGTGATCGTTGACGGCCGCGACGCCGACGATGCCATCGTCGAGCAGCGAGGTGACCAGATCGTGGTGCTCGCGCCACCGAAGCATGGCGGCCTCTTCAGCTCCTCGAACAAGCTGAATGTCACCGTGATCCTGCCCAGTGACAGCACCCTCACCACCAAGCTGGGTTCCGCAGACCTGGATGCGAGCGGGAGGTATGGCGCCTCGAAGCTCAAGTCCGGCTCCGGCGACGTGCAGATCGAGGAGTTCGCCAGCGAGGCGGTCGTCGAGACAGGTTCGGGCGACATCAGCATCGACGCCGTGCTCGACGACCTGCGCATCAAGTCCGGCTCGGGCGATGTCGAGGTGCGTCGGCTGGAGAGGAGCACCGCCATCTCGACCGGCTCGGGGGACGTCGTGTTGGGCGTCACGAAGCAAGAAGCCGTCGTCAAGTCCGGCTCCGGGGACATCCTGGTCACCGACGCCCACTCCGACCTGACGATGAGCACTGCTTCAGGAGACCTGACTGTGCGGACCTTTCGCCGTGGCGCCGTGCAGGCCAAGGCGGTGTCAGGTGACGTGCGTGTCGGCGTTCCGGCCGGGATCCCGGTGTGGACAGACATCAGCTGCGTAAGCGGACGTGTGTCCTCCACCCTCGAGGGTGCCGGCCAGCCCGAGGAGGGCCAGGAGTTCGTCGAGATCCGCGCCACGACAGTCAGCGGTGACATCCGGCTGGAGCAGCTGTGAGGGTCGCCTGGCCATGGGTGCGCACCGATGAGCGCCGCACACGAACTCGACTGACGGGTGCAGCAAGCACGATCAGGCGCCCGTCGTACGACGAGACCCACACTCGAACCAACCGAAACCAGCAGTGGACGGACAGAGAGGACCAGCGATCATGTCTGAGTTCAACTACCACCTCGAGGGCAACGCCGCACAGATCATCAACGAGCGGACCGCGAGAACCCGGAGCTCCCGCGTCCTCGGGCGGCGGACCCGGCACTCCGGTCGGCACTCGTTAGCCAGCGGCTTGCACACCATCGCGAAACGGCTCGACTCGTGATGCGAGCCCTCCCTGGGCTCCCGGCGATCACTCCAGACCATGTCGAAGTACGCGTTGAACCAGTGCCCCGCGACCCGGGCGAGCATGACTCTCGGAAGTCAGATCTTCGTGCGGTGGAAGTTCTGGTGAGAGCGAGACTGGGTCGGCCCACGCTGGCCCTGGTAGCGCGAGCCGTACTTCTCCGAGCCGTAGGGGTGCTGCGACGGTGAGGACAGCCGGAAGAAGCACACCTGGCCGATCTTCATCCCCGGCCACAACTTGATCGGCAGCGTCGCGACGTTCGACAGCTCGAGGGTGACGTGACCCGAGAACCCGGGATCGATGAACCCAGCGGTGGAATGCGTCAGCAGCCCGAGCCGGCCCAGCGACGACTTGCCCTCGAGCCGGGCCGCAACGTCGTCGGGCAGCGAGACCACTTCGTACGTCGACCCCAGCACGAACTCGCCGGGGTGCAAGATGAACGGCTCGTTGCCGTCGGGCTCGACCATCCGAGTGAGGTCGGGCTGGTCCTCGGACGGGTCGATGTGGGGGTACCTGTGATTCTCGAAGACTCGGAAGTACCGGTCGAGGCGTACGTCGATGCTCGACGGCTGAACCATCGCAGCATCAAATGGCTCGAGGCTGACCCGCTCAGCGTCGATCTCGGCCAGGATGTCGCGGTCTGAGAGAAGCACAGTGGAGAACCTACCGGCTAGGATCCCAGCGAGGTCTCCCCGGGAGCCGTCACCCCCGGACCTCTCCGGCGGATGTAGTTCAATGGCAGAACATCAGCTTCCCAAGCTGAACATGCGGGTTCGATTCCCGTCATCCGCTCCAAGTGCGAACCGCCAGGTCAGGGCGGCTTCCGCTGCCATCCTGCCGCCGGCTCCCCGCACGCGGCACACTCGGAACGGGCGCTGTGCGGCACACGTGCGACATCTTGGCCTTAGTCAGCATTCGCAGCTCCTCCAAATTCACTTCTGCTCACCGAGTGCGGGGACTGTTGAGCGAAGGGCTCGCACCCGCTTGTCCAGCAGTTTCGCGACCGCTTGGTCCGCTTCGCTGGTTGCGTGCTGGCAAATCAGCGCCGCATGCACGCTGTCATGCCCCGTGCGAGCCATCAGGTCGCGCGTGCTCACTCCCGCCGCGGCAGCAAGCGTGTTGCCGGTGTGCCTGATCGTGGAAGTGCAGACCCGGTCGGCCGATGGATCCCACGGCGGACATCCACCTCACCAGCGCGTTGAAGTTGCCACGGCGGATCGCCGCTCCCTTCGGACCCGTGAACACCAATGCGTCCGATGTCGTGGTCGCAGTCTCGCGATGCCGCGCCAGCTCCTCGGCGACCGAGCCCGGAATGCTCACCGGACTCGAATCACGCCACGCCGGGCGTCGACGTCAGAGCAGGCGAGAGCCTTAACCCTGTCTTGCGTCTGAACTTCGTGTCATACATCGGCGTGCTGATCAAACAGCATCCGGCGGTTCTCCCATTGCTCCAGGAGGATCTGATCATGTCCGATATCGACCGTGGCGCCGGCCGTGCCGGCAGGCGCAAGAGGCGGCTCTTGTCGCCATCGTAGAAGTACGAAATCTGGCTACAGCTGCTTTCAGGAGGTGACGATCGCGGAGGTCGCGACCCAGCAGCACGTCGACCGCTCGACGATCATGCGGATCCGTAGCGTGGCGAAGGAGGGCGCTTTGGCCGCGCTGGCTGCGTCCAAACCCGGGGTGGGCGCAAAGCCACGCGACTGCGAGCTGGAGCTGGCCGAGGCCGAGAACGCTCGTCTGGGCGAGGCGTTGAAGGAGATGGCGGTCAAGCTGATGCTGATCGAGGGAAAGACGGCTGCGGCTGAGTGGCCTGTCCCTGCCCGAGTCGACGAGGCCACCAAGGTCAGGCTTGCTCGATTTGGCCGATGAGGCGCTTGCGGCGGGCTGGACGCTGCGGAGAACCTGCACCGGGCTCGAGCTGGCCGAGCGGCGCGCGCACCGGTGGCTGCTCCGCCGGGGCCGCGGCCGAATCGTCGACGATGCGCCGGGAGGGTCCCCGATGCATGGGCTGCTCGCCGTCGAGGCCGAGGAGATTCTGGCGCTGTTCGATGAGTGGGTGAGGTCGACCGGTCCCACCGCAAGCTCGCCCACCGCGACTCCTACCTGGGCCGTACACCCCGAACTCGATGTGGATCTACGACACCACCCACTTCCCGGCCGCGGGAATGGCGGTGCTGATCATCGAGGACCTGGTCTCTCGCAAGTAGATCACCGAGATCCTCTCGGTCAAGGAGACCTCCACCCAGGTCGAGCTCGCCTTCACCGCCGCGCTCGAGGCCGAGGGGCTGCTTGACGCCGTCGACCACGACGACGGCAGGGTCGACCTCGGCGCCGATGAGGATTCCCGACCGATCCTGCTCGCGATCTCCGCCAATGGAGCCCAGATGGCCTCCGGGTCGACGAGGGAGTTCACGGCGCTGTGCGCGATCGCCCAGCACTTCGGATGACCCGGCCCCGACCGACCAGGCCTGGATCGATCCCCTGAACGGCACCTCAAGATCGACTACCCACACCTGATCGCGATCCGCGACCCCGCCACCCTGCGCGCGGACCGCGCAGCGGCCCTGGATGGGTATTTCTCCGCCGGAATGTCTCAAAGACTCAGACGCACCTCAGTCACGATCACATCGAGTCAACGTTGGCCACCAACTCACGGATGTTCACCGCCATGAAGGTGAGTCGTTTACAAATCGCTGTAGAGTGTCGAGCTCGACCTAGACTGGGACGCTGGATGCTCGCCCCCAAGGAACCCAGGATCCCCTCGCCAGTTCGCTCATAAGGCCGCGACGAGGTCGGTTGGGAGTCCGCGAGGAAAGGGCGCCGGGAGGAGAATGCCCTGGGAGGAGGATCGACGCCAGCAGAAGGCGACGGTGGCGCGCTGGGCTTCGCGAAACCGCAGATTGACGTGCCGACATGCGCATGGAAGCCTACACAATGGCTATGAATCACGGCGCCAAGAGCTCCCCGGTGGGTATCGAGGGATCCGGTCAAGTAGCCAGTCCGATGTCGCCATTAGCGAGCGCCCGCAGGGTACGGATTGGCCCATCTGCGCCGAGGCCCTTGCTCGGTGGGCGATCTCACGGCGACTATCGAGATGGCGCAGTCAGCGATCGCTCAGCACCGCCGCATTCTGCGCGACCTAGGACCCGTGACTGGCAGCCGCAGCGGTCGTAAGACCGCCTATAGCCTTTAGTCAAGTCAACCGGACAAGTAAGGAACACGATGACCGAGCACTCCCACGAAGAGCCCCATGAGCACGAGCACCAGCACGGTGCTGAGCCGCACGAACATCCGCACACGACCCACGAGCATGAGCACGTCGAGCATGAACACGAGCACGAGCACGGTGATGAGGCCCACGCGCATCCGCATGTTCACCAGTCCGGAGAAGAAGAAGAGCACTCCCATAGCCACGACTGAGGAACTGTGACATCGCCGGTCACCGGGCACGAGACGGCGTTGTGGACAGGGCCGTTCGGGGCGTGTGTGTGAAGCTGGGTGACCCCACTCCATAACAGGTGCTCCAGCGACAACTGCCGTGCGCACCCCAAGAGGGCGGGCTCAGCCTCAAGGAGGAATCCAGGTCAAGCCGTAGCGTGATCAGTCGCGGCTGTCATTCGTATCCATCTGCGCCTGGCAATCAGGACATAGCCCTTGCAGGCCCACGCCGGAGGGCACCACCGCGAAGCCGGTCTCCTGTTCGGCTACTCGGATGATCGTCGCCAGCGAGGTGTCAGACAGCTCTTTGACGCAGCCGCAGGCTGAACAAATCGCGTGCCCGTGTGCGTGGTCGGTCAGTCCGTACCGGGCTTCGCCCGGGACGGGGAGCGCGTGGACCAGTCCTGCCGTGGTGAGACGGCCAATGATCCGGTGGACCGTGGAGAGCGAGAGCGACGGGTGGTCTGTGATTCGTTCGTAGATCTCCTGCACCGAAAGATGGTCGTCAGCTTGTGTCATGACCTCGAGCACGCTGACGTGCGCGATGGTCCGCCGCCCGCCTCCGCGAGCCAGCTGGTCGAGCGCCCGGTCAGCGCGTGTGGTGGGATCCATGTGTCCTATTATCGCGTGGTTGCGGCTGGGCGGTCGACGCTCTTGCGCCAACTGGAGAGTTTCCTTATGAGCCGGTACGGCCGGCGATCGGCGTGGGCGTCGGCGTGGGCGGTGCGTCGCTGTGTTCATCCAGGCCACTGGCCCGCCGCATGCCGCGCCGTCCGGTCACCATGAGCACCAGGCAGAAGACGACGGCGTCGACAAGGACGATCGTTGTCACGCTGGGCACGTTGAGGTGGTAGCTGAGGTTCATGCCGATAAAGCCACCGGTCGCGCCGATGAGGGAGGAGAACCAGAGCATGCGCCCGAAGGAGTCGGTGATCATGCGGGCTACGACGGCGGGGATGACGAGGGTGGCGGCCACGAGGGTGACACCGATGATGGTCAGCGTAGAGAGGATGGCCAGGGACAGCACCAGCATCAGCAAGGCGTCGGTCCGCGCTACCCGGACACCAGACACCTCGGCGACCTCTGGGTCGAAAGTGGAGAACAGCAGCGCCCGGTAGCGTCCCAGGACCACGACCAAGGTGAACACGGTGACACCGGCCATGACCCAGATGTCTGTGTCAGCCACACCGATAATGCTGCCGAACAGTGCGGCGTCGAAGTTCGGCCCTTTGTTGCCGTAGAGGGTCAGCAGTGCGACGCCGAGCGCGAAAGAGGCGGTGGTGATGGCCCCGATGGCAGCATCCGATCCGATCCTTCGGGATCTCGAGACCCGGCTGATCGCCAAGGCTGAGGCCAGGCCCCACACGCCGGCCCCGAGGTAGTAGTTGAGGCTGATGACGCTACTAGCGGCGAATCCGCCGAACACCGCATGGGAGAGTCCGTGGCCGATGTAGCTCATCCCACGCAAGGTAATGTAGACACCGAGGAGCCCGCACAGCAACCCGGCCATGGTGGCGGCGAGGACTCCCTTGACGAAAAACTCGTAGGCGAACGGCTCGAGGATCGTGTTCCACACGGTGCTCATGCACCTCTGGCGTCGCGGTAGCCCTCGACGACGATGGGCATGCCGGCATGGGAGAGGACTTCCATGTCCGCACCGAAGGTGGCCTCGAGTACGTCGGGCTGGATCACCCGAGCCGGTGTGCCTTGCGCGATCACCCGGGTCCGCAGGGCGACCAGGTGGGGCAGATGGGCTGCGATGCCGTTGAGGTCGTGGGTAGTCAGCACGATCGAGAGTCCGTCGTCATTCAGCTCCCCCAGCAGGTGCAGGACCTCATGGCGGGTCTTGACATCGACCCCTGAGGTGGGTTCGTCGAGCAGCATCAACTCGGGACCACGTAGCAGTGCTCGGGCAAGGAACATGCGTTGCTGCTGTCCGCCGGACAGCTCTCGGATGTGGCGACCGGCGAGGTCAACGATCCCGAGTCGGTCAAGTGTGCGGTTCACTGCGCGTCGTTCAGCAGGTGAGGCCCAAGGCCACCGCAAACCCTGAGGCCGGCTCATCAGGACGCACTCAGCGACTGTGACGGGGAAGTTCCAGTTCACGGTCTCCAGCTGCGGCACGTACGCCATCGTGAGACCCCGCTTGCTGCTGACGCGACCCCGTTGCGGCTGGACCTTGCCGATCAGCAGCCGCAGAAGGCTTGTCTTGCCCGACCCTGAGGGACCCACTACTCCGGTGAAGGTGCCGGCCTTGACGCTCAACGTCACGCCATCCAGGACAGGTTTGCGGTCATACCCAAAGCCGACGTTCTCCAGCTCGACCAAGGACTCCGCTGGCACCCGTCCGCTATTCACTGGGGGTAGTCCGCGTTATCGGGGGCAACGTCGCTCACATCAAGCGCGTTAAGGGTCGGGGCCGTACCACCCAAACCGGTGATCATCGTGGCGTAGTCGTAGCGCATCAGCCCCAGCCACGAATGGTCCTGGTCCCCCGGCTCCCCGGGCAGGTCATCATCGCGCAGCGTGTCCTCATAACGCACCCCAGTCTCGTTCGCAATCTGCTTCAACGCCTTGGATGGGAAGACCTCCGAACCGAAGATGGTCGGAACGTCTTCAGCCCGGATCTGGTCGATGAGCTCAGCGACCTCCTTCGGCGCAGGATCCTCGAAGTTCTCCGGCTGGATCGCGCCAATGACAGTCCAGTCGAACGTGTCCGCGAAGTAGGCGTACGCGTCGTGATAGGTCAACAAGGCACGCGGTCCCGGGATGCTCTCCTGGTCCTCGCGCAAGGCATCGGCCAGCGCTGTGGCACCGGCCTCAAAGGCGTCGAAGTTCTTTTCGTAGTAGGCAGCGTTGGCGGCATCCCGCTCGACGAAGGTGTCTCGGATGACCTCTGCGTACTTGATCACCCACGTGGGGTCCGTCCACAGATGAGGGTTCGGCTTCCCTTCCTCCCTTGGGAAGGAGAAGTCGTAGATGTACTCGGACTCTGGCAGCACCATGGTGCCGATCTCGACGATCACCGAGCCATCCTTCGCAGTCTCGTCAGCAAGTTCCTTGATGGGTTCCTCCAGCTGAAGCCCGTTGATGAACACGATGTCTGCTTCAGACAGCACGACACTCGTTGACGGTGGGGGCTCGAACGTGTGACTGTTGGTCCCCTCCGGCACCGAGCCTATGATCGCCACTTTGTCACCGCCGATATTCGCAGCGATCGAGGTGATCGGAGCTACCGTCGTCACGACCGCCAACCCCTCAGCCGAGGACCCACCTCGAGAATCAGCATCCGCGCCATTGCCTCCGCAGCCAGCGAGAGTCAAGGCGACCAAGACTACGGGGATCGGACCAGCAACTAGCCAAATAGGCATTCTGCGACCTTACCGCAATTGCGAACGAGTCGCAATTGCGGTGGCTAGGCAGTAGACGGCCTACATCACAGCTCCCAAGATGTCCATGTCACATACCAGGTAGACGCCAGCACATTGATACTCATCGATGTCTCACACCGAAAGCACCCGTCATGTCCCGAGTCCAGCTCGCCCTCAACGTCGACGACGTCGACGAGGCGGTCACGTTCTACACACGGTTGTTCGGCACTGAGCCGGCCAAGCGCCGTCCCGGCTACGCGAACTGTGCGATCACCTAACCCCCGCTCAAGCTCCTCCTGCTCGAGAATCCCGGACAGGGCGGATCGCTGAACCACCTCGGCGTCGAGGTCGAGGACGTCGAGACGGTCGACGCCGAGCCGACCCGCCTCGCCCGGGAGGGGTTCGCCTCGGTCGACGAGCGCGGGACCACGTGCTGCTATGCCGAGCAGCACAAGTTCTGGCGGGAAACGACGCAGAAGCCTGCTGCCGCAGCGATCGAGACAATGCAGGCGAGCCGGCTGCTGCCACCACGTGCTGTTGAGACCAAGAAGAAGCCGAGTCCCGACATCGCCGAGAACCGGATGTGACCAGTCTTCCCACGTAACCTCGTCGAATGGCCATCCCTGACTTCATCGTCGAGCTGCGCACTCAGGTGGGTCACACCGAGCTGTGGCTGCCTGGTGTGACAGCAGTGGTACGA
>Ga0136621_1000886_pt1 | contig 11964 bp, 11 predicted proteins | sample AntDryUQ445A2306_FD_104673 | JGI IMG/M metagenome (GOLD analysis project Ga0136621, IMG submission 104673) | Polar desert sand microbial communities from Dry Valleys, Antarctica - metaG UQ445A (23.06) | ecosystem: Environmental > Terrestrial > Soil > Desert | place: Antarctica: Dry Valley...
GGATGGCCATCGGCTCTGCGTGAATCCCACTGGCGGCCAGGGTCGCGTACGCCGAGGCGAGATCGAGAGGCGAGACCGCCACCGAGCCGAGCCCGATCGACGGCACCGTCGCGAGCTGAGAGCGAACCCCCATCCGCCGGGCCGTCTCGGCGACCTTCTCCGGTGTCACGTCGAGTGTGAGCTGCGCGTACACCGCGTTGTCGGAGCGAATCGTCGCGCTCCGAATCGAGCTCCACCCGTAGTAGACGTCCGCGTACGTGTGGACGCACCACCAGCTGCCGTCGTCGCAGTTGCCCGCGGGGTGGACCTTGTACGTGAACGGCGCCGAGACGTAGTAGGTCGAGTCGGGGTTGACCCCCATCTCCACGGCGGCGGCCAGAACGAACGTCTTGAACGTCGATCCGGGTTGGCGCCGTGCCTGCGAGAGGAGGTTGAACTCGTTCTTCGGCTGGTTCGGGATGACCGCCGCCATTGCCCGGATCGCGCCCGTGCGCGGGCTGATGGAGATGAGCGCCGCGGCAGGATCGGTCGGCTCGGTCATCACGTCCCGAATGGCGTCTTCGGCGAGTCGCTGGTAACGGGGCTTGATCGTCGTATAGACCTTCAGCCCACCGGAGCGGACACGCGCGGCTCCGTACTCCTCGATGAGCCGGTCGCGGACGTAGCCGAAGAAATACGGCTCGCGGATCTCGCGGTAGAGCCTGCCGGATTGGAGGTTCAGCTCTGATTTCGCTGCCTTTGCGTAGCGCTTCCGGGGAAGAGCTCCCGTCTCGAGCATCGCGCGCAGAACCTCCGCCCGACGAGCGAGAGCACGGGCGGGAGCGACAAACGGGTTGTAGACGGATGGGGCCTGGGTCAGTCCGGCGAGAAGCGCGGACTGCGCGAGTGTCAGCCCACGCGCGGGCTTGGAGAAGTACGTCTGCGCTGCAGCCTCGATCCCGTACGCCTGGTTCCCGTAATACACCTGGTTCAGGTACGTCGTCAGGATCTTGTGCTTCGTCCAAGCGTTGTCGAGCTTGGTCGCGAGGCAGGCCTCTTTCAGCTTGCGCCGAACGGTGCGCTCACGCGAGATGTAGAGGTTTCTCACGAGCTGCTGGGTGATCGTCGAGCCTCCTTCGACGATGCTGCCGGCCTGGATGTCGGTGACCGCGGCGCGCGCGATGCCCTCGATGTCGACTCCGTCGTGCTCGAAGAAACGCCGGTCTTCGACGGCGACCGTCGCCTTGCGAACCCAGGGAGACATCTCTTCCGGCGAGACAGCTTCGCGGTTTCGCTCCGCGGGAATCGATCCGAGCAACGAACCGTCCGCGGCATAGACGAACGTGTTCTCCCCGATCTTGATCGACTTCAAAGAGGCGAGGTCGCACGACGATCCGTAGGCGAAGACGGCGGCCCCGCCTCCGACACCGGCGACGACAGCGACCACGGCAACCACGACCAGGCCGACGATCGCGCCGCCATGCCTCCTCCGCCGGCGCGCAGCACGCTGGTGGCGACCCCTTGGAAGAAGCGTCTCCGGGTCGAGCGACGTCCGCCTGCCGCGGGTCGAGCTCATGGATTGATGCTAGCCGCCATTCTTCTCGATTCGACGGAGTCGGCGCTGCTCCTCAGGGCGCAGTGCACTCACGTGATGGAATCCCTCGATATGGAGAGAGCCGACACGCCCCGCCCGATGCCGAAGCGACTCGTCGGCTGGCTGCTCTTCGTGCTCGCGCTGACGGGCCTTGCGTACGCCTCGCGTCTCAGCGGCAGCGAGGCTCCGGACGATCTGGCGTACCGCTACTCGTCCTCGATAGCGGCGCTCGTCCAGTACGCGATCATGCTCGGCATCCTCCTCCTGATCGCCCGCGGGTTGCCGCTTCGCGACGCGTTCGCGCTGCGGCGTCCTGCTTCGTGGGGTCGCGCGCTCGGCCTGGCGCTCGCAGCCCTCGTCACAATCTGGGCCATCAGCGCGGCTCTCTCGCCGTTCCTCGACGCGAACGAGGAGCAGGGCTTGGTTCCGGACGACTGGGACTCGAGCCGCGCCGGTGCGTTCTTCGCGTTCTTCCTCGTCGTGACATTCGTCGCCCCTGCCGTGGAAGAGCTCACCTACCGTGGCATCGGCTTCACAGTGCTCGCCCCGTACGGGACCTGGGTCGCGATCCTGGTCACCGGCGTCTTCTTCGGAGCCGCGCACGGTCTCCTCGTAGCGCTGCCGGTCCTCACCGGATTCGGGATCGTCGTCGGGTGGCTTCGTGCCAAGACGAACAGCATCTACCCGTCCATGCTCGTCCACGGGGTGTTCAACGGGACGGCTCTCGTCGTATCGGTCGCGATCGCCGGCTGACCGGCGTTACGTGGATTCCTCGTCCTCCTCCTCGTTCTCGGCGTCTTCCTCGTCGTCGGGATCGCCGAGCTCGAGCTCCTCGAGGCTCGAGGCGAACTCCTCGACGGTGACCGTCTCGAGGAACTTCCGGAACTCCGCCGGATCGAGGTCGGCGAGACTCGACGCGGTCACAATGCCAGGCTGCTCGCCGTCGTCCGCCTGGAAATCGATCCCCGACTCCGCAATGACGTCTTCGGTCGCGAAGATCTGCGCGTCGCAGCGCACGGCGAGGGCTATCGCGTCCGATGGTCGGGAGTCGATCTCGAGCTCGCGGCCGTTCTGAACCATCGTGATCCGGGCGTAGAACGTGTTTTCGCGGAGCTCGGTGACCGTCACCCTCAGAACCTCGCCCTGCAGCTCGGAGACGATGTCGGCAAGCAGATCGTGGGTCATCGGCCGCGGCGGGGTCGCTCCCTGGAGCTTCATCAGGATCGCGGCAGCAACATCGTGACCGATCCAGATCGGAAGGAACTTGTCATCGTCGGCCGTCTTCAGGAGCACGATCGGCGTCTTGCCGATGGGCTCGAAGCTCACGCCATAGAGGGTCATCTCTCGCATTGCCGGGCCCGCGTGCATCTTAGACACGAGGGCTGCGCTACAGTTGCGACCCCCGGGAACCAACCGGGCAGCGGGCGATTAGCTCAGTCGGTTAGAGCGCCGCTCTGATAAGGCGGAGGTCCGTGGTTCGAGTCCACGATCGCCCACTGATCGTGGGGGAACCCAGGGTTCCCCCACGTGCCCCCTCCTTCTTGTCTGTGCACGGCTGAATGGCTCCTGGCCTTCCGGCCGGCAAAGCCGGCCTCCGGCCACAACAGGAGACGGCACGGCTCAGCGCCGGTTACGGAGCGGCTGCTTCGAGCGTTTCGACCAGCTCGGCGAGACGGGTGTCGTCCCCGAACTTCACCTGCAGCACGCCGTTTGCCACTCGCGTTGGGAACCCCGTCAGACGCTCGGCGGCTGACACTGCGCGCTCCGCGAGGGCGGGATCGATCGTGCTCGTGCGGCGCGGGCGGCGCTTGGCGCCGCCTTCCTGGGCCGCTCGCTCGGCGCTCCGCACCGTGAGGCCCTCCTTCACGATCCGGCGGGCCAGCCGGCGGCGTGCGTCGTCATCCGGCAGGGAAAGGACCGCCCGCGCGTGACCTTCGCTCAGGTCTCCTCGTGCCAGCATCCAGAGCACCTCCTCCGGCAGGTCGAGGAGCCGAAGACGGTTCGACACCGCGGACTTCGAGCGCCCGACGCGCTCCGCGACATCTCCCAGCGAGAGCTCGAACTCGTCGACGAGCGAAGCGTACGCGCGGGCCTCCTCCACTGGAGACAGCTGCTCGCGGGCGACGTTCTCGACCAGTCCGAGCAGGAGCGAGTCGCCGTCCTCGACATCTCGAACAAGAGCCGGCAGGGTCGGCATGCCAGCGGCTCTGGCGGCACGCCAGCGGCGTTCGCCGGCGATGAGCTCGAAGCCGCCCTCGGAGCGGCGGCGGACGACGATTGGCTGAAGCAGACCTTGCCGGCGGATCGACGCCGCCAGACCGGCCGCAGCCTCCGGCTCGAACCGTCGCCTGGGCTGGCGGGGATTCGGATGAATCGTCTCGACCGGGAGGTGGAGCAGCTCCGGTTGGCCGCCCTCCCCGAGAAGGACCTCGAGGCCACGACCGAGGCCGCGCCGTTCCTTAGGAACGCTCGACAAGCTCCATCGCCACCTTCCAGTACGCCTGCGCGCCGGCGGAGCGCCGGTCGTAGGCGATCGCAGGGAGCCCGTGGCTCGGTGCCTCCGCGAGGCGAACCGACCGGGGCACAGTCGTCGTGAAAACCAGGTCTCCGAAGTGCCGGCGGAGCTCGCGCTCGACCTCACCCGCCAGACGGGTCCTCCCGTCCGCCATCGTCAGCAGGATGCCCGCGACCGCGAGCCCTGGATTGAGCTGCGCTTTCACGTGATTGATCGTCCCGAGGAGCTGCGAGAGGCCCTCGAGGGCGTAGTACTCAGCTTGTACGGGAACGATGGCGCGAGTGGCGGCGGCGAGCGCGTTGACGGTCAGTGGCCCGAACGAAGGCGGGCAGTCGAAGAACACGAACGAGTACGGGTCGAGTCGTCCTGCCAGCGCCTCGGCGAGATACCGCTCGCCGCCCTCGCGTGTGGAGAGCTCCACGGACGCGGCAGCCAGGTCAGTCTTCGCCATGACGACATCGAGATTGGGGAATCCGGACGGCTCGGCGAGCGCGGGAAGCGGAACTCCGTCGAGCAGATCGTGGGTCGACGCGCCGTTCGCCCGCATGCCGAGCCCGGACGTCGCATTCGCCTGCGGGTCGAGATCGATGAGCAGCACGCGCTCGCCCGCTTCGGCGAGGCAGGCGCCGACATTGACCGCGGTCGTCGTCTTCCCGACGCCGCCCTTCTGGTTCGCCACTGCGTAGACCCGGGCGGGCACGTCCACAGTCTCACGATGCCGTCGGACGCACTCGTCAGAGCTGACGCAGCCACGGGTGTGTTGACTGAGTCAGCTGCAGCTTCTCCCGAAGCCAGCTTCGTTGAGAAGCGGTGAGGCGCGGGAGACTGTCCGTGAAGTCCCTTTCGTCCTTCGGTCGCACGGCCGTCGATTTGAAGAGCAGCTGTACTTCCGGGGCCAAGTAGGGGATGTCCTTCAACCACCACACGAGATCGGAGAGATCTCGCCGAATACGGGCATCGCGTCTGTAGATCCACGTCTCGGCGTCGCCAGGATTCAGAAGCACCTGGAGCCGCCACGGCGAGCTCGATCGAGCGCGCGCCCATACGTCGTGGACCGGCTCCTCCAGGATCTCGCCGGTCCGCCAGGGTCGAAGCGAGCCCGGCGGATCCACGCAGTGAAGGTCCCAACTTCCGAGATGCGCCTGGAGCGCGCCTTGATCTCGAGCGAGGATGCCTACATCGATGTCGTCATGCTCGCGGCGGTCGGTCTGTCCGAGAAAGGCGTCTATCGCGAAGCCTCCGGCGATCCACCATGGGAACGAGCAGCGGTCGAGAGCTCGTGCAACCTCGATCGGGCGCAGCGGATCCCAGTGCCCCAGACCGGGTTCGGTCGTGCTGCGCGTCACGCGAGCGGGCGCTTCTTCGCCATCCCTGCCCGCCGCGGAAAACCCGCCGGCGTCGGCTCTAGCTTCCTGAGGACGAAGAACCCCGCCGGTGCTTCCTCGGGCTCGCCTCCTAGCTGTTCGGCGACACGGGAAACGGGCTCGCGCTCGGCCGTCTCGCCAACCCACAAGATCGCGATCCCTCCGCAACGGACGAGCGGAAGACAGAGCTCCGCCGCTACCTGCGGCTTCGCCAGCGCTTTCGCCAGCGCTGCTCCGAATGTGTCCACAGGTTGCTCTTCCGCCCGTCCCCATACGACCTCGACGTTCGGGAGCTCGGCGGTGATCGCTTCGAGGAAGTCGCACTTTCGGCGTTCGGCCTCGAGCAGCGTGAAGCTGCGATCGGGAAACGCGACCGCGAGCGGGATTCCCGGCGAGCCTCCGCCGGAGCCGACGTCGATGACCGGGCCTCTGGCCTGGCTCAGCAGGGGGACGGCGCGGAGTGCGTCGTCGAGGAGAACGCAACGGGCCTCAGCGGCGGTCGTGAGTCCCGTGAGCCCGCGGGTAGCCAGCACGCCCTCGAGCCAGCGCCCGAGAAATACATCCATGCCTCGCCCTACGAGCGAGACCCGGCCTCGCTCGGCACGACGACGACAAAGCGGTTCGGCTCCGAGCCCTCGCTCCGGGTCTCGACTTCGGGGTCGGCCTTCAGCGCCTCGTGCACGATCTTCCGCTCCACGGCTGTCATCGGATCGAGCTCTACGATCCGGCCGGTGTTGGCGACAGTTCGTGCGGAGCGCTGCGCAACAGCCGCGAGGGAGGCAGATCTGCGAGCGCGATAGCCCGCGGCATCGACGACGATCTCATGCTCAGCGCCCTCAGCGCGGATAATCGCGTTCGCCAGGTACTGGATCGCGTCGATCGTCTGCCCGTGCTTGCCGATGAGGAGACCGAGATCCACACCGCCGCAGGTCACGGTGACGGATCCCTCGCGCTCGATCGCCGTGACGGTCACGTTCGCGCCGATCGCTGCGGCAACCCGCTGCACGAACTCGCGCGCCTCGTTCGAGAACGTGCTCTCGCTCGTCGCGCTGCCCGCACTGTCGTCGACCGTTGCAACGACACGAGCGGGCATGTACCCGACGCCGAGCAGCCCGCGCTCGCCCTCCGCCAAGACGTCGAACTCGACACGTTCCCGGTCCAATCCGGGTACGAGCTGCTCGAGCTCGCGGAGCGCGGTCCACTTCGCCTCGCCCACGGTCTCGCCGGTCGCCTCGACGCGCACCTCAGTCGCTTCGCCGCTCACCGCTTGCGTCCTCCACCCTTCTTGCGCTTGACCCGACGCGGGGGGCCGGATCTCGCGGCGGCGGCAGGTGTCGGCTCTCCGTCTACCGAAGGGGCCGGCACAGCGTCCGCCGACTGCTCCTTCGGTGCCGTTCGGCTCGAGCGCTTCGGCGGTGGGGCCGGCCTGGGCATCAGGCGGCGCGTGACGATTCCTTGGCCGGTCGTCCAGAGGTTGGTCGTGAGCCAGTAAATCATCAGCCCCGAAGGGAAGCCGAGGATGAACGGGATGAAGACGATCGGCAGCACCATGATCATCCAGCGCTGTGCTGCGCTCTGCATCGACGTCGACATCAGCCAGGTCGACGTGAGCTGGCTCAGCACGTAGATGACGAGCAGCAGTGGCCCCCACCCGTCCTTCGTCGGTTCCGTGATGTCGACGAGATTGAGCCACTGGAGCGACGACTCCGGGAACTGCGGGAAGATCTCCTTCTCGAAGTCGCGGAGGACGAAGAAGAGCGAGATGAAGATCGGGATCTGGAAGACGATCGGAAGACAGGAGGCGTACGGATTGATCTTGTTCTCCTTGTAGAACTTCATCAACTCTTCGCTCTGCTTCTGCCGGTCCGACTTGTGACGCTGCTGGATCGCCTTCATCTCGGGCGCATGGATCTGGAGGCTCTGCATCGAGTGGATCTGCCGGATGGCGACCGGGACGAGGAGGAACCGAACGAGCACGGTCAAGGCGACGATCGACCACGCCCACGTGAAGCCTCCCGAGTCGTGCAGCCACGTGAGGACATCGGTGAGGATGTTCTCGAGCGGGGAGAGGATGCCGCCGACGATCACGTCTTCGCCCGTTTCGAGCGAGACACCAGGAAGAGCGTCTGGTCACGCGCATAGTCAACGCCGCCGTGGCTCCAGGGGTTGCAGCGGAGAAGCCGCCAGGTCGCAAGCACGGAGCCGCGGAAGAAACCGAGCTCGCGGTAGGAGTCGATCGCGTACTGTGAGCAGCTCGGGTGGTATTTACACGTCCCCGCAGGCGTGAGGAGCCCGAACGTCCAGCGCCAGGCGTGCACGAGAGCGATGCCCACGTAGCTCACGACCGGGCCCTTTCGAGAACCTCCGACACCTCCGCCGCGAGCCAGTCCAGCCCTCTCGCCTGCGCGGGCTCCGCGAGACCGGGCCGGGCAACGAGAACGTAGTCGTGACCCGGCGGGACGTCCGCGACAAGATCGCGCCAGGCTTCGCGCAAAAGGCGCTTTATCCGGTTCCTCACGACCGCCGTGCCGACGGAGCGCGGCACCGCGAGGCCGAGGCGCGGGTCACCTTCGTTGTCTTCTTCCCGCGGAAACCAGTGCAGGACGAGATACCGGGAGGACGCGGACGTCCCGCGTCGGTAGACCGCGTCGAAGTCCCGCGAGCGCGAGAGCCTGTGACGGCGCTGCACAGGTCTTACGCCCTCAGGCGGAGAGACGCTTGCGCCCTCTCGCGCGACGCCGCTTGAGGATCGCGCGACCCGCGCGCGACGCCATGCGCGCTCGGAACCCGTGTCGCCGCTTACGGCGGCGGACGTTCGGCTGGTAGGTGCGTTTCACGTTGTCGAGATCTGGGCAGAGGAGTGTGCGGCAGGCGGAGCGCGGAGTATAGACAACGCTTTCCGAATCGCGGTTTTCCACAGCCGCCGGTTGGCGGGCGCCGTCGAAACTGCTGCTCAAGCGATCTCTTTGTTGTCAAGGTAGCAAACCGCTGGTCGCTCTTCCACACCTGTGGAAAGATGTGTGGGAAGTCATAAACTCCCTGCACAAACGCTCATTCTCATCCACAGGATGACCTCGAAAGGCGCATTGAGCGGGGCGGAAGACGCTGCTATGCTCGGCGCTTTCCCGGAACGCCGAAAGAACTCGAGGACGGGTGACGCAGGCCGCAGAAATGAATGCCGACAGCCTCTGGGACGCGATCGCCCGCAAGTTGAAGGAAACGCTCAGCGAAACGACCTACGGCACATGGTTCGCCCATGCGGAGCCGCGTTCGCTTGGCGGTGGAAGGCTCGCGATAGCCGTTCCGAACGACTTCACGCGCGATTGGATCGAGAGTCACTTCCAGACCTTCGTCTCCGGCGCCGCGAGGGAAGTGTCCGGTCAAGACGTCGTAGTCTCGTTCGTCGTCGGGGAGCGGGTCGACGCTGCGGCGTCGCTGCAGCGAGATCCGGCCGAGAACCGTGACCGCGAGCCCACGCCCGAGCCGCAACCCTCCTATCGCGAGTCGGGCGAGATCGTGCTCAACCCCAAGTACACGTTCGACCTCTTCATCATCGGCTCCTCGAATCGCTTCGCGCACGCGGCTGCGCTCGCGGTCGCGGAAGCGCCGGCGCAGGCGTACAACCCGCTCTTCATCTATGGAGGGACGGGGCTCGGGAAGACGCACCTTCTGCAGGCGATCGGCCACTACGTGCGACAGCACTCGAAGCGACTGACTCAGCGCTACATCACCAGCGAGACATTCATGAACGACTTCATCGACTCGCTGCGCGACAAGCGGATCGAGGGCTTCAAGCGCCGGTACCGAAACTACGACGTCCTCCTGATCGACGACATCCAGTTCTTCGAGGGGAAAGAGCGGATACAGGAAGAGTTCTTCCACACGTTCAACTCCCTCTATGAGGGCGGCGCGCAGATCATCATCTCGTCCGATCGACCGCCGCGCGAGATCGCGACGCTCGAGGAGCGGCTCCGCTCGCGCTTCGAGTGGGGGCTCCTGACGGACATCCAGCCTCCGGATCTCGAGACGCGAATCGCCATTCTCCGCAAAAGAGTGAACACTGAGCAGATCGCGGTCGCCGATCCGGAGGTCCTGACGTTCATCGCGGGACGGGTGTCGTCGAACATCCGCGAGCTGGAAGGGGCGTTGACACGCGTCGTCGCCTTCTCGTCACTCACTGACCGCACCATGACCGTCGAGTTGGCCGAGCACGTGCTGAAGGACGTCTTCCCCCAGGGCGACGCTGCGCCGGAGGTGACGATCCCACGAATCCAGGAGCTGATCTCCGAGCGTTTCGGAGTGACTCTCGAAGAGCTCGTGAGCCCGCGGCGCTCTCAATCGGTGGCCTACCCGCGGCAGGTCGCGATGTATCTCTCCCGCGAGCTGACAGACTCGTCGCTACCGAAGATCGGGAAGGAGTTCGGTGGCCGCGACCACACGACTGTCATGCACGCCACGAAAAAGGTAACGCGCTTGATCAGCGAGGATCGCTCTGTGTACAACCTTGTGCAAGAGTTGACCGCACGCATCAAGCAAGTGCGCTGAACATGTGGGAAACACGTAGCTGTGTGGGCGACCGTGTGGAATCTGTGGGTCCCGACGCACAGTGTTCTCCACGGCTGTTTTCCCCGCTCTTGCGGCAGAATGGTCCTGTCTTCCCCGTCATTCACACTCCTACTACTTCTACTAGCTTCTTTCTTCAGTAATGAACATAGACCTAGTCTCGACGACAGAGCTTCGCGCCACCTGTGCCCGCGACGAGCTCGCAGGTGCCCTCGGCATCGTGGCGCGAGGTCTCTCGAGTCGTGGAGCGGTGCAGGTGTTGAGCGGGATCCTGCTTCGTGCGGACGAAGGGAAGCTCACCCTTTCCTCGACCGACATGGAAATCTCGCTGCGTGCCTCGATCGGCGGAGAGGTGTCAGGCGACGGCGCCGTGGCCGTTCCCGGTCGGTTGCTGACTGACCTCGCCCGGCTTCTCCCGGAGGACTCAGTTGTGCTGAAGCACGAGGAGGGCGAAGGGTTCCTCGAGGTCACCTCGGGAAACCACTCGTCCCGGCTGAATGTGTACAGCGCCGAGGACTTCCCGCGGCTTCCGCCAACCGATGTCGAGCTGCATGCGATCGCGGCGCCCGCGCTATTGGCGACAATCGAAAAGGTTGCGCGTGCAGCATCGCGAGACGAGTCGCGCCCTGTGCTCACCGGCATCCTGGTGCGCTTCGAGGGAGATCGCCTGATCATGGCCGCGACAGACTCGTATCGACTCGCAGTCAAAGAGACCGAGCTCGCGTCGGATGGAACCGAGCTGGACGCGATCATCCCCGCTCGCGCGCTGCAAGAGCTCGCGCGACTCGCCGCCGGCGCCGCCGACGTTCGGCTCGGGGTCCACGAGAACCACGTCATCTTCAACTCTGGCGACGTGTGGCTGACCAGCCGGCGCATCGACGGCCAGTTCCCGAACTACAAGCAGCTGCTCCCCGAGACGTTCGATGCGGAGGTCACGACGCCGCGGGCTCCGCTCCTCGACGTCATTCGCCGCGCCGGAGTGCTGGCGCAGCGAAACGCCCCGCTTCGTCTGCGCTTCGCCGAAGGCGAGCTCACCGTGTCCGCCCAGACGCAGGATGTCGGTGAGGCGCACGAGTCGCTTCCCATCGACTACGACGGCGACCCGCTCGAGATCGGGTTCAATCCCGACTTCCTGCGAGACGGCCTCGAGGCGGTCGGAACCGAGACCGTGCAAATCAGGCTGATCAACCCACTCCGACCTGCCGTGATCTCGGCTCCGGACGAGAGCTTCTGGTACCTGATCATGCCGATCCGGCTCCCTGACTAGATGCCTGATGGGACATTCCCGCGGGCCGGATGACGCCCACGACACAGCGCCGGATAGCCAGCCTCCTTCGTCGCACGGGCTCTCCAGCCTTTGACGACGAGTGAGTGCGTCGCCCGGCTTGGCCGTGGCCGCCTCCGGCTGCGCGCCAATTTCCCATCAAACACCTGACGGGCTGATCGTCCGCGAGGTCACGCTTCGAGACTTCCGCTCGTACTCGCGCCTGGAGCTTCGGCTCGAGCCCGGGGTTGTGCTCGTGACCGGACCGAACGGGGCTGGAAAGACGAATCTGCTCGAGGCGCTTCACGTCGGTACGCAGGGCTTCTCGCCGCGCGCCCGGAACGATGCACAGCTCGTCCGGCTCGGCATGACAGCGGGACGGGTCCATCTCCGTGGGTCGAACGGGCAGGTGCCGTTCGAGTCCGACATCGCGTTGAGCTCGTGCGACGCGAGACGTGCAAAGTTGAACGGTGCGGCGCTCCGCTCAGCTGAGCAGCTCCGATTGGAGCTCCGAGCTCTCGTCTTCACACCCGACCGTCTTGCGGTGGTGAAGGGTGCCCCGGCAACGCGGCGCGCATATCTCGACCGGACTATGGGCCGCCTCTTTCCCGCCCGTGCAACCGTGTCCGTGGAGTATGCAGCTGCGGTTGGGCAGAGAAATGCGGCGCTCAGGAGGCTCGCTGCC
>Ga0136621_1000889_pt1 | contig 11951 bp, 10 predicted proteins | sample AntDryUQ445A2306_FD_104673 | JGI IMG/M metagenome (GOLD analysis project Ga0136621, IMG submission 104673) | Polar desert sand microbial communities from Dry Valleys, Antarctica - metaG UQ445A (23.06) | ecosystem: Environmental > Terrestrial > Soil > Desert | place: Antarctica: Dry Valley...
AGCGGCGTCCAGAACTTCCCGACGGTCGGTCTGTACGGATCCGCGCTTCAGGCGTCGCTGGACGACATCGGTATGGGCTTTGATCGCGAGATCGACCTCGTCACGGCGGCCAGGGCTGCCGATCTCTACACCGCACCCTTCGTGTTCTCGCCGGATCAGGCGGTGGCGATGGTCAACGCCGGCGCCGACGCCATCGTCCCACACCTGGGCTTGACGACCGGAGGAGCGATCGGGGCGAACCGCGTGCTGAGCACAGTGGAGGCGGCCGAGCGCGTCGCGACGATCGCCGACGCCGCCCGCCACATCCGGGCCGACGTGACGGTGCTCTTCCACGGCGGCCCGGCCAGCGGCCCAGCGGCAGTCCAAGCGATCCTCGACCGCGCGCCACAAGTCGACGGCTTCGTCTCGGCAAGTGCCACGGAGCGGCTGCCCGTCGAAGCTGCGGTGGAGGGCGCGGTTTCGGCGATGCTGACCCTGCGGACCTCGTCACCCGACCGCACGCGTCCCAAACCGAGCGGCGCCATCGACCCGCTTGGACATCCATGAGCGAACTCCACGATGCGCTGATCGGGGCCCTCGGCGCGCACGCCGTTTCGGTCGATCCCGCAGACTTGCTTGCTTGGTCGCACGACGCCTCGCCGATGGCTCTCCGCAGCGCGATCAGTGGCGAGGCCTGGGCGCGCGCTTCGGTGATCGTCCATCCGACCAATGCAGACGATGTGGCCAGGATACTCGGGCTGGCGCGTCGCCACGAGACTCCGGTCGTGGCCTTCGGCGGCGGTTCCGGCGTCGTGGGAGGCGCGCTCGCGCCGCCGGGAGCCATCATCTGCTCCATGTTGCGGTTGGATCACATCGGTGAGACCGACGAGGTCTCGCGGCTGGTCGATGTCGGCGCCGGAGTCAACGGCGCGCGACTGGAGAGCCACCTGGCCCAAAGGGGCTGGACGACCGGGCATCTCCCGCAGTCGCTGCGATCGGGAACCGTCGGCGGCTGGATCGCCCATCGTGCGATCGGCAGCGCATCGACGCGGTACGGCGGGATCGAGGACATCGTGGCCGGCCTGCAGGTGGTCTTGGCCGACGGGGAGATCCTCGATCTGCCAGCGGTCCCGCGGACCTCGACAGGTCCCGACCTTCGGCGCCTCTTCATCGGCGGCGAAGGGCGATTGGGCATCGTGACTCGCGCCACCCTTCGGGTTCGGGCACGACCTGAGACGACGGCCTGGCAGTCGTTCGCCATCCCCGAATTTGCCGGCGGTTTGGAGGTCGTTCGACGACTGATCCAGGCCGACCTCCGGCCCGCGGTGGTCCGTTGCTACGACGCGATCGAGGCCCAGCACGTGGCGCCGGGCATCTCCAGCGAGGCATCGTTGCTCATCGTCGGTTCCGAAGGGCCGACGGCCGAGGTTCGGCGGCTCCGGCTCGAGGTCTCTCGCCAGGCCCGACATTTCGACGGGCAGGACATGGGTCCGAAACCGGCTCGCCGGTGGCTCGAGCGGCGGTTCGATACGCCCGGCCTGCTCTCGTCGCTCCAGGCGCCAGCCGGCATCGCCGATGCCCTCGAGGTCGCCTCACGGTGGCGTGATCTGCCGCGCCTGTACGCCGATATGCAGGAGGCCATGATGGCGGCGATCCGTGCCGAAGCGGGACGCGGGCAGGTGTACGGTCACCTGTCGCACGCCTACCCCGACGGCGGGAACCTCTACATGATCGTGCGAGCGACTGCAGCGTCGTCGGATGCCGTGACCACGACCTATCGCGCCATCCTCGATGCTGCGTTTCGGGCCTGTATCTCCGCCGGCGGCACCATCTCGCACCATCATGGCATCGGTCGCCTGAAGGCTCCCTGGCTTCCCGACGAGATCGGGCCGACTGGGTTGAAGGTGCTTAGGACGCTGATCCATGCCATGGACCCGGAGAGCATCCTCAATCCAGGTTCGTTGGTTGGACATGACATCTGAGCCAGGACGCGGCGCTGGCTGGCTCGAGGACCCGCTGCGGCTTCGAAACAAGGATGACCTGCGGAACGATCTTCAGCGATGCGCGGGCTGTCACGATCAGTGTCTCGCGATGACGCCCGAAGTGTTCGCGACGGCCAGCCTGCGCCACGCCACGTCACGACGATCGCTCCAGATCCTGGCGGTGATGAATGGATCGCTTGACCTATCGGACGGCTTCATCGATGCGGTGTACGGTGCGCTCGGCAGCGGGCTTCAGCACGAGGTCTGCGTCCATCGAGGCGACCCAGCTGGATGGCCCGATGAGCGGACCGCGATCCGGGCGGCGCGCCGGGAATTGGCCGTGGCTGGGCGAGCTCCAGACTGGGCGCAGGGGCGGCTCGCGGCTTGGTCTGCCACCGGGGACGTCTATCGGGTGGGCGAACAGGAGGCGCCGAGAGTCGGCAGCATCGTCGTCTTGGCAGATGCCGCGGAGCGGGCGCTCGCGCAAGAGAGCATCGACGGCTGGCGTACGGTCGCCGCGGAGTTGGGTGCGACCGGCTTTCTGGGCTCCGGTTCGAGTGGCTTGGAGCTGTTCGATCTCGGATTCATCGACGAGGCTCGCACGGCCGCCCGTGATCTGGCTGCCCGGATCGAGACCCTGCGGCCGCGCTTCATCCTGACGGTGGCGCCGGAGTCTGCGGCTTTCATCCAGTCCGCTTGGCCCACACTGGGCGCCACGAAGCGGACCAGGATCCAGCCGATCGTGGCGTGGGTGGCCAGGCGTGCGGCGAGGCTGCCTCTCAGAGGGCCCGCACCCGAGCCAGTCGCGTTTCATGACCCGGGCGTCCTCGCCCGCGACCTCCGCGACACCCGCTCGGGAAGAACCCTGCTTCGCGCGCTTGGTCTCCGCATCGTTGAATTGCCTGATCACGGCCGACTTGCGCCGCCGTCCGGATCCATCCACGGCGGAGACGCTGGACCGTGGGTGCAGCGGATCGCGGAGGAGCGACGACAGGCTGCCCGGTCTATCGGGGCAAAACTGCTCGTCACCGCATCGCCCTTCGACCAACGCAATCTGATGGGTGGCAGCCCGCCGATGGCTGACCTCGGCGTGCTGCTCGGTCAGGGAATCGATGGCCGGCCGGGCTCCCGCCGGGGGATGTCGAGTGCAGGACGGTGACCACCCGGTCGCCGTCGATCGGCGCAGATCAACCGATCACGGTCCGAGTCGGAGACCTGTCGGCGACGTTCCACCGCGGCATGTTGCGGTGGCTACGATCGGGCGAGGTCGAGATCATCCGAGGTATCTACGGCGCCGTCAGAGATGCGGAATGGGGAACGGTCGCGGCCACGTTCCCGGCCTATGACCTGATCCATGATCGCGACCGCGCCGAGCTCAGCTTCACATCGGTCCACCGTCGGCCCGGGATTTCGTTCACCTGGCGTGGACACATCGTCATCGAATCGAGCGGGCACGTCCGTTTCGACCTCAATGGCGTCGCGCAAGAAACCTTCCTACGCAATCGAATCGGCCTGTGCGTGCTGCATCCGCCGGAGCTCGCCGGAACGGCGCTTCGAGCTCAAACCGCGGAGGCCCCGTCTGAATATCGATTTCCGGATCTCATCACCGCGGACCCACCCCTGACCGACATTAGCCTCCTCCAGCAGGACCCGGGTGGAGAGCGTGACGCAACGTTCCGGTTCACGGGAGAGTTGTTCGAGATGGAGGACCAACGCGCGTGGACTGACGCCTCGTTCAAGACCTTCGGCACCCCTTCCGCCCTACCGTCTCCGGTCACGATCGACGCCGGCACCAGGGTCGATCAGTCGATCGACATCGATGTGGTCCCTCCGGACCGCCCCGGGAAGCCAGCCGCGCCGCGCCGTGGCGCGGCGCGGCGCGCGACTGTGTGGGCGGAAGCGCTCAGTCGGCTGCCGATCATCGGGACCTCCGCTGCGCCAGACGTTCCCGTGACAGCCGAGGCCACCGACGCCGCACGCTTCGGCAGCATCGCCCACCTTCGGGTGATGGCGGAGCGCGATGGACCGTTCGCGAACTCGCTCGATAAGGGACTCACGCAAGCGCGGTCGGCGAACCTGCCGGTCGAGTTGGGGATCGTCGCCGAGTCGCGCGATGAGATCCGGGCCGCCCTGGCCGAGGTCCGCCGAACCGGAATTGAACTTGCGCGGGTGTCGGTCTTCGATCGGATTTCATTGGCGACCACGTCGGAATTGGTCCGCGAGCTCCGCGCGTTGCTCGCGGCGCACTCGTGGTCACACGTCCCGGTCGGAGGCGGATCGCGGGCGGACTTGGCCGAGTTGATCGCCGTGGCACGACCTGAGGGGATCGATTTCGTCACCTATCGGGTGACCCCGCAGATCCACGCCGCCGACGACGAGACGATCCTCGAGAATCTCGCCGGAATCGAGCCGACCGTCAGGACGGCCCGCGCGCTTACGGGTGTGGACAGGGTGGTTATCAGCCCGCTTGCGCTCGCCCAGGATCGGAACCCATACGCGCGGCCGGTTGTGGGTCCGATCGACCCGAGCACCCGGAGCGATGTCCGGCAGCAGACCATGTTCGGCGCCGTCTGGGCAATAGGAGCCCTCCACGCGCTCACACGCCTTCGCGTCGAGAGTGCAACCATCGCCGAGATGGTGGGACCCGCTGGCCTGTGGCACCACGGCGCTGCGAGCCCGATGCTAGTCGCCTTGCGATCACTAGCCGGGCTCGTCGGGACCGACAGCCTCGTCCGGTCGTTCGCATCCAATGGCGTCGTGGGTTTCGGCTCAACGGATCAGAGGTCGCTCTTGATTGCCAACACCAGCTCCCTGGCGGCAACGCTGCCGCTCCCTCCACGTCGCATGGCCACAGGGATCCATCTGATGGGAGCGGCGGGAGAATGGCTGGCGAGTGACCTGGAAACTAACGAGCTCGACCTGCCGCCCTCGTCCGTTCTTCGCTGCGCCATGCATCCAGCCGGGCGGTCGCGGGCGCGATGAGCCAACGAGTCATCCGTGTCGGCGTATCGCTCAGTCCGGAGTCGACCTCGTGGCCTGACACCCGCGAGGTCGCGCTGCGGATCGATGCGCTGGGCTACGACTACCTCTTTACCTGGGACCATCTTCTCGGGGCCTTTGGCGCTCGGGATCGACCAGTCTTCGAGGGCTGGACCCTGATCAGCGCGCTCGCAGCTCTGACGACGCACGTCCGACTGGGCCTGCTGGTTGGCGCGGTCGGGTTTCGCCGGACGGCGCTCGTCGCATCAGCGGCACTCACCCTCGACCACGTTTCCGGCGGGCGGGCGCTGGTCGGGTTGGGTGCCGGCTGGGCTGAGGAGGAACATGTCGCATTCGGCTTGCCATTCCCATCGCTCGGAGCCCGCTTGACAGAGCTGGACGCGGCTGCTGGTGAGATCCGGACGCTGCTGGACCACGATGCCGTCGGCAACCAAGGCGGATCCCGCGGGTTGCTCGAGCTCCGCCCGATCCAGCCCCGAATCCCCATCCTCATCGGCGGATGGGGCCCGCGCCGCACCCCTGAGCTCGTGGCTCGCCGCGCCGATATCTGGAACGCGAAGGGAAGCCCGGAGGATCTTGTGAGCTTGGATCGGACGCTGCGGGAGCGGTGCGCCGCCCTCGGACGCGATCAGGCGGAGATCGAGCGGAGTATTGCCTGCCGAATGGTCATCCGTGACACTGTTGCCGATGCTCGGGCCGCCTGGGAACGTATCTGCGGCTCAAACGGCGCCTCACCCGACATCGAAGCGGATCCTTGGCTCGGCCCGCCCGAGGTGATCGCCGATCGTTTCGCGCGATATGCCGCGATCGGCTTCCGCACCTTGGTGGCCTCGCTACCGACCCCCTACGACCTGGAGACGATCGAGCGGCTCGCCAAGGAAGTTCGCCCTTTGGTCCATTGACGCAGTCATCTGACAGTCCCTGTCCGCCATCCCTTCGAGTCGCTCAGAGAAGGTCGACCGACGACCGGCTCCCGACTTCCTCAAGGCCGCCACCTTGGCCCAGCAGCGTCTTGCTAAGCTCGGGCTCGAAAACGACCTGAGCGCCTCCGGTATGCCAGAAGACGACGGGACCCTCAACGGCATCGTCTCTCACGCGACCGATCAGACCGGCCAATCCCTTCCCGGAGTACACAGGGTCCACGATGATGCCCTCGCTGCGAGCCAGCAAGTCGATCGCTTCCAGGGCTTCTGGAGTCGGGACGCCATACGCTGAACCCATGAAACCCTGATCGAGATCGAACTCGTCCTCGGCCCAGGAGATTGGCGCGCCCAGGATGGCGCTCGCCTCAGTCGCGAGTCGGGCAAACGAGGCTACGTCGCCCAGACCCTTGGCGACCCCGATGCCGACGACTCTTGGCCCGCGTCCGAGCAGCCGTCGGCCCACTTCCAGCCCCGCCTGCGTGCCGCCCGTGCAGCTCGCGTGAACGAGCAATTCGGCGTCGACTCCATACGAGTCGAGTTGGTCCACAAGCTCGACGTATGCTGCAGCGAACCCGACAGCCCCGAGTGGCATGGAGCCGCCCACCGGTAGCCCAAGCACCCTATGCCCGGCGCGCTCGAACTCGGTGACAGCCGTCCGCATCGCGGCCTCGAGGGTACGCCAATCGTGAGAACCGAGATAGCGGATCTCTGCTCCGACCAGGTGTTCGAGCAGCAGGTTGGCTGTGATCCAAGGCGGTCGCTCGCCAGTCACGATCGCGCTGCATCGGATGCCCAGCTGGGCGCACGCCGCAGCCGCAGCCCGGACCGAATTCGACTGCTGGGCGCCGATCGTGACGACCAGATTCACGCCATCGGCTAGCGCCTGGCCAAGGAGGAACTCGAGTTTCCGGATCTTGTTTCCAGCATGCGTCAAGGAACCGATGTCATCACGTTTGATCCAGACTTCCGCCCCGATGGCGGCGCTAAATCGCGGCGCGTGGACGAGCGGGGAGGGCAGGGGTGCGAGCGGGACACGAGGAAGATCGTCCCAAGGGAGTCGCCGGACGGACACGTGCGTTGTACAGCTCCTAGGTATGAAGGTGAGGCCCCCGGGATTCCTCGACGTTGGTCGACCGGTCGGCCGGTCCGGGGACATACTAGCCGAGCTGCCCTTGGTCAAGTCGGTGCACTCGTCCATTACGTCCGTTACACCTTGACCCCGACTGAGGCCAGGTACTGGGCCGGCGTTAGATAGCGTATCTCCATCGCCTTGCCGAACGTCGATCGATCCGAGCACCGTCAGGGTATTGAGGGCTTCCTGAACGAACTGATCTGGACCCATTAGCGTTCGGTCAACTGGCGCTGCGGGGAGTCGCTCTCCGGGCTGAACCTTTCCTGAGAGCAGATACGCAAGGAGCTTGTGCGGACGATCTCCGACGAGACGGATTCGCGGGAGCGGTCGACCGGTCCAAGATCTGTGTCCATTGAGCGGATTGTAGGGACACAAAGGCCCGTGACACCCGGGTCCTGGCGCTTGACGGCCAGACCGCCAGGCTATAGGTTACGGTGGACCGGTCGACCAGTGGTCGCCGCACGGGCTCCTCCACCCGGCGGCGACCCTTCCCGCCGAACGTCACGGTGTCGGAATGGAAGAAGGACTGATCGACGTGGCCTTGATCTGGTGAAGCCCACCGTCGGCGGAGGATCGCCAATGCCAGTCGTCGATGCGACAGGCGCCGCGTTGACGCATCCGTTGTCAGCCGCTATTGTGGTTGACCGGTGGACCACCTGGCCGATCGGCGGACGAAGGAGACCGACAGTGGATGACAAGTTCTTTGCCCGCCTGAAGGACGAGACGCCAACCCGCGTGTGGGTTAACAACCCGACCGCGGAGGAGATCAGTCTGGCGCTCAGCCAAGGCGCGGTTGGCTGCACGACCAACCCGGCGTACGCAGGTGGCCTTCTGCGACACGCGCCCGACGAGGTCCTCCCGCTGATCGAGATGGCGATTCGCCAGTCGATCGACGACGCCGCCGTGGCCGATCAGGTTCAGCAACTGCTTGTCTCGCGGATCGCGGCTCGCTTCACGAACATGTACGACGAGTCAGGAGGTTCCTTGGGTTTTGTGAGCATCCAAGGCGCGCCCGACATGGACCACGATGCGGGCCGCATCCTGGCAGAAGCACGGGAAAGCCGGGCACTCGGCGTCAACGTCGCGCCCAAGCTGCCGGCCACGGCTCCCGGGCTGGATGCGTTCGAGACGCTGGTTGAGGAAGGTTCGCCGACGATCGTGACCGAAGTGTTCAGTCTCTCGCAGCTCGTTGAAACGTGTGAGCGGTACCTCAGAGCGAGCCGTCGCGGTGGCACCCGCCCGCCGTTCTTCCTGAGTCCGATCACGGGTATCTTCGGAGATTACTTGAAGGCCGTCGCCACTCGCGACAGCATGGACGCTGACTCTTCGGATCTCGAGCTGGTAGGTGTCGCCTTGGCCCGCGCGTGTCAGAACCTGGTCGAGCACCGAGGCTATCCTGTGACACTTCTGTGTGGCGGGGCGCGCACGCCATTCGACCTCACAGGACTCGTCGGTGCGCCGGTCCATGTGACGATCAATTGGAGCACATTCGACGAAGTCCTGGAGGGGGACAAAACCCAGACACGTGGAATCGACGTGCCGATCGATGACGCAGTGATGGTCCGACTGAAGTCCGCCTTCGATGACGTAGAACGTGCCTTCCGACTCGATGGGCTCGACGTCCGCCATTTCGAGGCCTTCGGACCCGTCCAACATTTCCGAGCGAGGTTCCTGGACGGTTGGACTCAGATGCGAGAGGCCGTCGCCGCACGCCGATCGCTCGTCGCTTAGCCGGACCGGCCGGCACAGGATCCACGGGAGCGCCAACGGAATGAGGGTCACCGTCGTCGGCGCCGGACAGATGGGGAGCTTGTACGGCGCAGCCGCCCACGAGAACGGCCACGAGGTGCGACTCGTCGACGCGAGCCAAGCGATCGTGGACGTCATCAACGACATCGGGCTTACGATCGACCGGCGCGACGGCAGGCGTGACGTCTACCGGATACCCGCCATGGGGCAGACTTCAGGAGATAGCGGCATCGATGATCTTGTTTTGTTCATGGTCAAGGGCTGGGCCACTCGAGCCGCCGTGCAGCCCGTCGAGAAGATAGTCGGCGAAACGACGGCGATCCTTACGCTGCAGAACGGCCTGGGCAACGAGGAGACTCTCCGCGAGCTCTTCCCGAAGAACGACGTCCTGATCGGGCTGTCCGTACATACCGTCACCACCCTGGGTGTCGCGCACTACGAGCACACGGGCGTCCGTGACACGTATCTCGGTCCGGCGCGGGGTGATGACCTCGACGTTGCCCGCCGAGCGGCGGCCGCTTTCAATGGGCCGGACTTCCCGTGCCACGTCCTGCCCGAACGAGAAATACGACGGGAGCAGTGGGCCAAGTTCGTGCTGAACTGCGGCTCTCTCCCATCGCTGGCCCTCACCAGACTGCCGACAGACGCCGCCAAGGACCAAGGTGACGTCGTCGACCTTATCGACAGCCTCACCCGCGAAACCTGCGAGATCGCGCGGGCCGAAGGAATTGAGCTCGACGCCGACGAACGGGTCGCGTTTCAGCACGAACTGTTTCGGACCGCCGGAGGGAGGGCATCGATGCTCGGCGATGTCCTCATGAAGCGCCGCACCGAGATCAATTCGATCAACGGCGCGGCGATCCGGTTCGCCGATCGCCACGGCCTCGCAGCCCCCCTCAATCGAGCGATGTACGCGCTGGTGAAGGGTCTGGAAGCCTCGTTCGAGCCGGAGAAAGCATGACGACGACGTTGCGGTTTCTGGGAGCCTCCGGGTTTGAGGTCATCGGTCCCCGGTTCCGGGTCCTCTTCGAGCCTATGCTCAGCGCCAACCCGTGGGCGCCAGTTTCCGCGGATGAGATCGAGACGCCAGACCTCATCTGCGTCAGCCACGGCGCCTGGGACCACCTTGGCGATGCCGCCGCGATCGCCAAACGAACGGGCGCCCCGGTCCTGACGAGCTCAGACGTGGCTCGTAAGCTCGTGGCCGAGGGCGTGCCTCGCGACCAGGTCCGCGCCACGATCTGGGGGGTCTGCTACGAGATCAACGGGGTTCTCGTGCGACCCGTCGAATGCCATCACTGGACCGCGTCTGAGCTTCCGGACGGATCCGTCGTCTCGGGCAATCCGCTGGCGTTCCTCATCGAGACGGAGCCAGGCGTGCGCATCTATCACTTCGGCGACACGGCGCTCTATAGCGACCTCAAGCTGACCGGGGAACTCTACCGGCCGACGGTCGGCCTCCTTGGTTGTGCGCAGACCGATGGCCTGCCTGATGATCCCGGAGCTGGGACCGTCGTCTCGGGCGAGATGACGCCGGACGAGGCAGCCCTCGCGGCCGAGTTCCTTGGGGTCCGGTACGCGATCGCCACACATTACATGCATCCGGGTGCCGAGGCTCAGGAGTTCCTTCGGCGGGTGCCCGCACGCGACAGCACCGGTCAGCGTATCGCGCTCGCACCAGCCATCGGCGAAACCATCGACATCGAGCCCGTCGACGGGGACTTCCCCCACCTGGTATGGGGCAGAACGTCGCCCGAGTGGGACCCCGGCTACCGTCCGGCCATGGCACCTCCGCCGGATGTACCAATTGGAGGAGAGGCAACATGAAACTCGTGCAGTACGACAACGGCGGTCAGATTGGTGTCGGCGTGTACGTCGGTGATGAGGTCCGCTACACCGGCTACCACGACATGTTGGCGTTCATCCGCGACGGCGAACGTGCGCTCGAGCGGGCTCGAGAGGCCACGGAGACGGGGCGCCCAGTCCGGTTCGACAAGCTGACCGCTCCGATCGCCAACTCAGGCAAGATCTTTGGCTCGGGCCCGAATTACCTCAGCCACGGCCAGGAAGACCCCGACTGGGAGCCGTCGGACCAGCCGCGGTGGGATTTCATCAAGCTCACGAGTGCGGTCACGGGACCCTACGACGACATCGTGATCCCGCCTAACGACGACGTGATCCGGCGGGTGGCGGGCGGCAACGCGAAGTTCAGCGAGCACGGCTTCGCGGTCGACTGGGAGGTTGAGTTCGCGGTCGTCATCGGCAAGACGGCGAAGAACGTCCGGCGCGAGGATTGGCTCGACCATGTCCTCGGCTACACAATCATCAATGACGTCGGCGCTCGCTCGGTCCAGTTCTATCTCAACCAATGGGACATGGCCAAGAACTTCGACACGTTCAGTCCGATGGGCCCGTGCATCGTCACGAAGGACGAAATCCCGGACATCAGCGCGGTCCTGATCGAGTCCTACGTGAACGACCAGCGGATGCAGCACGAACACATTCGCGACCAGCTCAACCCGCCGGACGTCGCGATCGAGTGGATCAGCTCGGTCATCCGCCTGGACCCCGGTGACATCCTGAGCACCGGCACGCCCGCTGGCTGTGGAACCTTCATGAACCCGCCTCAATTCCTCAAGCCGGGCGACGTCGTCAAGTGCTCAGCGTCCGGGATCGGCCACATCGAGAACCACGTCGTCGCGGGAATGGCGCGAACCCATTCGACACGGCGCGTCGCGACGGCATCGAGGTGACGGGTTCGACCAACAGGGTCGAGGCAGGAGGTCATTCCATGACCGAACGTAACGGCGTCGTCGGAAAGCGGACGCTGATCACCGGGGCGGCGTCCGGGATCGGCCGCGCGGTGGCGATCCGGTTCGCGGCCGAGGGAGCACGCGTCGCATTGCTCGATCGCAACCGCGGCAACCTCGAGGCCGTCGCCGGCGAGATCAAGGCCAGCGAGGGCGAATCCCTGGCGATCCCCACCGATGTCTCGGTGGAAGCGGACGTCGCGGCTGCCGTCGATCAGGTCGTGGCGGCCTGGGGTGGGCTCGACGCGGTCATCGGCGTGGCCGGCATCGAGCTGGTCGAGACCAACGTCCACGAGCTGGACCTATCGGAAGGCTCGACATCCAACCGGGTTACCCGGTGACCGTCAACGACGATGAGTTCGCTGCTCTCGTCCTC
>Ga0136621_1000891_pt1 | contig 11940 bp, 14 predicted proteins | sample AntDryUQ445A2306_FD_104673 | JGI IMG/M metagenome (GOLD analysis project Ga0136621, IMG submission 104673) | Polar desert sand microbial communities from Dry Valleys, Antarctica - metaG UQ445A (23.06) | ecosystem: Environmental > Terrestrial > Soil > Desert | place: Antarctica: Dry Valley...
TGTAACCGCCGCCATATTGACCGTAGTAGCCCTGGCCTGAGTATTGAGCAGTTGCCGTGCCGGCAGTGCCCAGAGCCGCTCCAGCGGCAATCACCATCAATAGCTTGTTCACTGCCCTTCTCCCGACAGGCCGCCATGCAGCGCCGTGTCGGGGTGTGGGCCTTGGCAATTGAATGGCCACTGACTCTATCGTTCATCGAGCGTTGAGCATGAAAAGTGCATTCCCATGTGATCGCAACGACCAGAAATCAACGAAAGCGCCGTCGATGTATCCATCGAAAGCCGAATGTCCGCTTTCCACCCATTGCGGACATTTGGTAGGGTCTCAGTTTGAATTTAGACGCGGCGACGGCCGCTCCTCATGTTATGCTCAGCGCTAAGCATGGAGGTGCGTATGACTGGCATTCTCGACAAGTTCCACGTCGAACATGGCATCCACGGGGCGAGAGTGATGCGCGCTCGCATCAGCTCCCCACCGACTGCATCGCAGAGGGTGAAATCGATACCGCGATTCGTCGCTCAATTGGCGGCTGAGCTCGGCGCGTTCAAGGGTAGCCGTGTCGCTCAGTTCTCCGATACGGAGTAAGTCGAGAGCAGGTGGAGCTCCTCTAAACCTAGCTTACCCAACTCAGCAGGAGTGCACGTTGAAATCAGCCATCTCGATTGTGCTTCTCGGACTCCTGGTTGGATGCGACCAGCAAGAGCGCAGCCAAAAACCAGCTGCGTCGACTGCTGAGGCGGATGCCGACTTCATCCGCATGGCGAGTGCTGGCAGGATGTTGCCAGACCTGCAGGATTTCCTGGAGTCAAAGGAGCCGACCCCGAGAAGTTTCACATTCGATCGGGTCAATTTCAGTCCGGGATCTGCAACGGTGCGCCCGGTCGACGAACAGACCATCTACGCTGTTGCTAATGCGCTCCAAGGGCATCCAGGTGCTCGAGTCCGCATTGTCGGTTACGACGATGGAGAAGGCACCAGGCATGCGAACGCGGCATTAGCCACGCAGCGAGCCGCGGCCATCGTGTTAGCCCTGCGAAAGGCTGGAGTAGCACCGTCGCGGCTCGAAGCGGCACGTGGCCGCGAGGACAATGCAGCAAGGGCGACTGAACTGGTCGTTTTGCAGAAGTAGCGCCCCCGGGTAACGCTAGCAACCGGCCAGCAGTAAATTCGAGTGCAGAGCGGCGGTTGCATTTCGTGATTGAAGCAGCGGTAGCGGCAGCCAAAGCTGACATCCGGCCAATGTCCGCTTTTGGTGGAAAGATACGGTAATGGGCCGCGCTTCCAGCTGGTCTGGAGGGGTGGCTGTCCCCCGGTCATGATGGAGTGACGGGGTTTCAGGTGTGGTGCCTCGAAGCCCCGCTAGCCTGATGGAGGACAGCCGTGGAGCATTATGCCGGATTGGACGTCTCGTTGGAACTGAGCAGCGTGTGCATTGTCGACGCGCAAGGTGCGATCGTGTGTGAGGCGAAGGTGCCAAGCGAGCCGCAGGCGCTGGTTCGCTATTTCACGACGTTGAAGCTTTCGATCACGCGGATTGCGCTTGAAGCTGGTCCCTTGTCGCAGTGGCTTCATGCCGGGTTGGTTGCGGCCGGCTTCGACACGGTGCTGCTGGAGACCCGGCACGTCAAAGCTGCCTTGTCGGCGATGACCGTGAAGACCGATCGACGCGATGCGCGCGGCATTGCCCAGCTGCTGCGGCTTGGCTGGTATCGGCCAGTGCACGCGAAGTCGGACAGGGCGCAGGAGGTGCGAGCGCTGTTGACCGCGCGCAAGCTGATGCAGTGCAAGCTGCTCGACATCGAGTGCGGCATTCGCGGGGCGCTGCGCGGCTTTGGCCTCAAAGTTGGTGCAATCAGCCGCGGCCGGTTCGAGATGCGGGTGTGTGAGCTGGTCGCCGGCCATCTGATGCTCGAGACCGTGATTGGCGCGATGCTCGCGGCGAGGGCCGCGCTCGAGACCGAGTTCAAGCATCTTCACCGCGCGTTGCTTAGGATCGTTCGTGCCGACCCTGTCTGCCGTCAGCTAATGAGCGTTCCGGGCGTTGGCGCGATTGTTGCGATCACCTTCAAGAGCGGAGTGGACGATCCGGCACGCTTCCGACGCTCGCGCGATGTCGGTCCTCACTTTGGCCTGTCGCCAAGAAAGTATCAGTCCGGTGAGATCGATGTGACCGGCTCGATCAGCAAGGTCGGCGATCGCATGGTGCGCACTGCACTCTACGAGGCGGCCAGCGTGATGCTGACGCGCACCATCCGCTTCTCGGCGCTCAAGGCCTGGGCAATGGCGGTCGCCAAAAGACGCGGCACGAAGAAGGCCAAGGTCGCCCTGGCGCGCAAGCTCGGCGTCATCCTCCATCGCATGTGGGTCGATGGCACCAGCTTCCGCTGGTCGAACGAGGTTGCTGCCATGGCATAAAAGAGAGCTTGGAAGATCGGCCGGCACAATAGCCGCCCGAGGTCCCGTCGCTGGGACGGTGAAGTTGGTGAAGCCGCAATGTCCGCAGTAGCTGTCAGAGATCTACGTCTACAGACTACGCTTGAAAGATGGGCTCACCGCTTCCTCTGAACGTATGATGTGGCAGCAACTTAGCTGACCACGGACAGAAGCAAGATACCAGCGACAGGATAGACCGGGACAGCTTGACACACGGGCCCATTACAGAAGCGGACATTAGCGTAGAGCCTGAACGAAATCCGCTTACTGGTGATCGGTCGGCGGGGTTTGAAGACCGGAATGAACGCATTTCGGACATTCGCGCACATTCCATTCGACTTCGTCCTGGAACGAAGCATTGGTGGTTCTCGTGAGTCGCCGACGACTTTCGCGACTGAGCCCGGTCACGCTGACTGACGGGGCTCTGGGTGGTGGGAGCGGCGCGGTGCTGCTCCTTATCAGGAGACCACCATGACCAGCACGAATAAGAAGCCCCAGCAGACGAAAATGGCCGTTTCGTCGAAGCGCGAGGTAACTCCGAGGCAAGCGCTTGCTCGCAAGTCGCGTCGCACGAGGCCGCAGAGGCAGGCCTCCAAAGCTGCCCCGCCCGCCAAGACCAGCAAGCGCGACCAGCTCGCGGCGATGCTGCTGCGCGACGAAGGCGCAACTATCGAGCAGATGATTGCTGCTCTGGGCTGGCTGCCGCATACTGTGCGGGCGGCACTGACCGGGTTGAAGAATCTCGGCTACGCCATCGACAGTGACAAGATCGATGGCCTGCGCACCTATCGGGCGGTCGCGCCGAAGTGAGCAGCGAGCTGGAACAACAGATCGAGGGCTTGCGGCGGATGAGCCGAGAGCAACTCAAGGACCGGTGGCGCGACCTGTACAGGGCCGCGCCGCCGGCGGCGTTCACGCCCGATCTTCTCGCTCGCGGCATCGCCTGGCGTTTGCAGGAGAGGGAACTGGGAGGCCTGCCGCCCCTGGCTTGCCAGATGCTCGGTGGGATCGGGGAGGCCGCGCCGCGACGCCGGCGAGCACGAGCACGAGTATCGCTGCGCCCCGGCAATCGACTTGTCCGCCGCTGGCGCGGCCGCACCTATGTTGTCGAGGTGACCGATGGCGGGTTGATGTATGAGGGTGCGCGCTATTCGTCGCTGAGTGTCATCGCCAGCAAGATCACCGGCACGCGCTGGTCGGGCCCTAAGTTCTTCGGGCTGGTCTCATGAGCCGGGTCCGCTGCGCCATCTACACCCGCAAGTCGAGCGAGGAGGGGCTCGAGCAGGAGTTCAACAGCCTCGACGCCCAGTATGAAGCTTGCAAGGCCTATGTCGCCAGCCAGCGTCATGAGGGCTGGAGCCTCAACCGCGAGCGCTATGACGATGGCGGCATCTCGGGCGGGACGATGGATCGGCCGGCCCTCAAGGCGCTGCTCGATGATGTGGCGGCGGGCAAGATCGACGTGATCGTCATCTACAAGATCGATCGCCTAACCCGCAGCCTCGCCGACTTCGCGCGGATCGTCGAGCATCTCGAAAAGGCAAATACCTCATTTGTCAGCGTGACCCAGTCGTTCAATACCAAGACCAGCATGGGCCGGCTGATGCTCCACGTGCTCCTGTCTTTCGCCCAGTTCGAACGCGAGGTCGGCGCCGAGCGGGTGCGCGACAAGATTGCAGCGTCCAAAGCCAAGGGCCTGTGGATGGGCGGCACCGTACCGCTCGGCTACGATGCGATCGACAGAAAGCTCGTCCTCAACCAGGCCGAAGCCGACACCGTTCGCGCCATTTTCGCGACGTTCGTGCGGTTGAAGTCGGTGCAGGCCACCCTGCGATGGGCCCAGCGCGAAGGGCTGAGGACCAAGCAGTGGCAGCGTCTCGGCAAAGACGTCGGCGGCAAATCGTTCGAATATGGCTCGCTGCGCTGCATCCTCTCCAACCGGCTCTACGTTGGCGAGATCGAGCACAAGGGGAAGGTCCACCAGGGGCAGCATGATGCGATAGTCGATCGACAGGTGTTCGACGAGACGCAGATGATCCTCGCTACGCTCAGCACCGATGCCGTCCGCGGTCCCAAGCTGGTCTCGGGCAGCTTGCTTCAGGGGCTGATCGTCGACCGGCACGGGCGAACGATGGGACCGGTCCACACCACCCGAAGTGGACAGCGGTTTCGCTACTATGTGACCCACCCCAAGACGATCAGAGACGGAGACCCCGCGCCCTATCGGCTTTGCGCCAGCGCTATCGAAACGATCTGCAGCGACCTACTGGCCGAACACATCGACGGACAGGTCAACAGCATTGATGGCGCTTCAGAAGCGAAGAGGTTCGCGAAGATTCTCGCTGGCGGTGAGCATCGCCAGCGGCGCGAGCTGATCATCGAACGCGTCCGCAAGGTCACGGTCGGTGACGCCGCGCTCGCCATGCTGCTCAACGACGGAACTACGCTCGAGCGGTCGATCGAGCGGATCCGGCATGGCAATGATGCGAAGCTGGTCATTGGTGACCTTGCCATCGCCGATGAACCAAAATCCGATCCGCAGCTTATCATCCTGCTTAGGGATGCCCATCGCGCTCAGACCCTGGCGATGGCCAAGCCTAATTTCGCTCTCGATCGCCTGGCCAAGATCTTCGGACGATCGACCGAGCGGTACAAGCGCCTGCTTCGACTAAGCTATCTCTCACCAACCATCGTCAACACCGTAATCAACGGTAAGCAGCCCGCGCATCTGACGGGTCGCTTCCTTCAGAACCTCGATGGCCTGCCGCTGAGCTGGGCCGAGCAGGACACTTTGCTCCTCCGCTGAGAAGCGCGAAGTTCTAGCCAACTCGAGACACGGATTTTGCGCCAAAGAGAAAAAGGCGTGGAATCTCAACTCGTTGAGTCCGTGTCCCTTTCTCGGCCTGGGCTTGGACGCTTACGCCGCCATTATTTGGCGGAAATCCGCCAATCCACCTAAGATATATCGAATAAAAAGCCCAATGTTCTCATTTACTTAGACAGTGGTGACCCCTACGGGACTCGAACCCGTGTTTTCGCCGTGAGAGGGCGACGTCCTGGACCGCTAGACGAAGGGGCCATCGGCTTGAGAGCCGGGCCATATGTGGGCTTGGGCAAAGCTAGTCAATCAGTCGGGCGCCTGTCGGGCCAGCATCGCTTTCATCTGGTCAATCTCCTGCTTCTGCGAGGTGATGATGTTGCCGCACAGCGACTTGAGCTCGGGGTCCCTGATCGATGCCTGTTCGCACATCAGGATTGCGCCCGAGTGGTGCGGGATCATCGAGCGGAGGAACTGTCGGTCTCCGACCAGCGCCTGGGTCCGCACGCCAGCGAACGCGAGGATGAACAGAAGCGCACAGCCCGCGTAGATGATCGTGTTCAGCCGCTTGTCCGCGTACATTTCGCCCATCATCAGCAGCATCAAGATGCCCATCGGCGCGGCCATCATGACCGCCATGTAGAACATGTTCAAATTGTTGAAGAACTCGCCCCGGCTATCGATCATCGTGAACATCACGAAATACATCACAACCAGGCTGACGAGCAGGTTCAGGCCCAGCATCCTGTAATGGTAGCGCATCATGTCGGCGCTCTTTCCGCCAAGCCCTTGTTGTCCTTGTTCCATATTCACTCCTCCCGTTGAGTTGATTCACGCGGGCCAATTTGCGGCATTGGAAGATCGATGCAGCCGGTTTCCATCAAGGCTTTGCAGCCGAGGACCAGTGGATGTGGGCAATCCTCCACGCCCTTCCGGTGCGGCGAAGCACCATGGTTTCCGCCGTCACGCGATCAACCGCATTGCCCTTGTACGTCCCCGTTGTTCGGCCCTCGCTGGCGATCCAGGCCACTGAACCGTTTGAGTCCCCTGCGCGGCGCGTCAGAACCGAGGGAACGGCCTGAGTGTAGGCTGCGTCCGCCGCAAGATGATGCGAGGCGTATTCGGCCTTGCTGCGTTCGACGCCGCCGCCCTCGAAGATCAGCGCATCATCGGCCAGCATAGCCGCGGCGGATCTTGTATCTCCGCGGCGCAGAGCGGCATGGAATGCGTCCACGGTCGATGCCGCGTTTCGAGCGGACGCCGACAGCGCGCTGGCCTGGCTCGGTTTCGCCACCGGTCCATGCCCCAAGAGCGGAGGAGCAACGGTCAGAAGCGCGCCAAATACCGCGCCGCGAAATGCGATCATCGACATGTCAATTCTCCCACTTACCAGTTCATGTGATCGATGCCGTGGACAAGCGCGCCGCCGTACCAGCCCTGGACGACGATGGCGGCGGTGATCAGCGCGAGGCCGATGATCATTTTCGTTCCGCGGTCCTGACCGGGCTTACGCCACGCCCAAACCCCAAGGCCGAAGCCTCCGATCCCGATGGCCGTGCCCAGCCAGCGGTGCACGGTAAGCATTGGATCAGGGTCCGCGTTCATAGCATCGAGCCAACCGAGAATTGCGGCAATAGGCGCCAAGATTCCGCCGGCCACCACCATGAACTGAACAGGGGCCGCAAAAGCCGGTCGACGGCGGCCAACAACCGCCGTGAACAAGGCCGCAGGAAAAAACGCAATCGGGAAGTGGACGATGACTGGATGCAACCGTCCGAGCCAGTCGAGCACGCGCTCGGAAAACGATATCTGCGATCGATCCCCCTCCGGGTCCCCCATCATTTCGCCCATCTTGCCATGCATCGCGGTAGGCGAAGCCTGCATCGCGGCGGTGTTCTGCGTGCCAGACAAGGCTTGTTGGTGCTTTACCTGCTGAGCTGCCTCCTGCTTTTTCTTGTGATCAGTATGCGCGCCTGCCGGCACGGAAACCGCAAGAGTCAGCAAGGTCAGCGCGGAGAGAAGCATGGTCAACCAGCGGCGAGCGCTGTCTGGCTGTAGCGCGCCGCTGCTCGTAACGATCCTTTGGGCCGGCGGACCGAGTTTAGCATCATGATGATCCTCCATCGGCCATTTTCCTCGCTGCATTTCAGTCCACCTTCATGCGCAGGAAGCCCATTGCGCCCGTCGGGTTGTGCCCGCCGTAGAGCGGCGCCAGCCCGTCCGGCACGAAGTTGACGGCGAGCAAGCCGCCAAGGCCCAGAGTGAAGTGATCGGCAATCCTGAAGTCGCGCAATGCCCCCAGCGAGATTTTACCGACCCGAAAGGCGGGACCCTGCTCCTCGTCTTCCAACAACTCGCGGTTCTCGGTCATCTCGCCGCGGCCGAACACAGTCCAGCCGGCGTGCTTGAGCGAAGCTTCGAGCGCAAAAGCGTCATCGTTGTGACCCTCCACCGTCTTTCGGCCCCACGCCAAGGTCGCGGCGAGCTTGAAGTCCGGGGCGATCTCTCGCGCGTAAAGTGCGCTCGCCGACCAGCGTGTCTGGTCAACCCCCGGCTCAAGCTGCTCGGAATCGATGAACCGGCCCCAGCTTCCCTGCAGTGCCAGCTCGGCCGTCGGGTTCCACGACAGCCGAACCGCGGTCGAGTCGAACGGTGCCGTCTCGATGTTCCAGCGATGCTGGTCAGGCTCGCGCCCGTTGAAGCGGCTGACTTCGACCTTCACCCGGTCCAAGACCACGCCGCCCGTCAGCAGGCCGAAGCTGATGTGGGTCGAATCCAGCCAATGGTGGGTGATCGGCGCTTCCGGGGAATCGAGGATCGCTTCGCGGTGCATGAAGGCCGGCGGCCCGAATGCCGGCTCACCGGGCAGCGCCGCGTAGAGAAAGACGCTGCTTTTCGGCCCGATGTTCTGGGACACCGAGCCCGACAGCTCCATGAAGAAATCGTGCGGGTGCTGGCGGTCGATCAGCCGGTCGACGCCGTTGGCCGTCTCGCCGCTGGCCAGCAGCAGTGGATAGCCGCGCTTGCCCATCAGCGGGTCGGGGCTGACCATCGCCTTGAACTGCAGGGTCCCGTTCCCGATCGGGCGGCTAGCCATGCCCATCAGCATGCCCGACGCGAACGCCATGTCGTCTCCGCGGCGGCCGGACTGATGGTCGTAAACCAGGTTGAGCACCGCGTGGGTCATGAAGTTCCAGTCGCCACTGCTGGTCATCCAGCCCGAGTGCTCGGAGCTGTCGGGCTGCCACGCGGTCCCGGAAGATTCGCGGGTCATTGGATATGGACCGAGCGCTCCGGTCATATCGGCGTGGCCGGCATGGCCGGCGGGAGCCATTGCGCCCTGGTCCATGGTGGCAGGATCCATTTTCGAATGGTCCATCTGTGAGTGGTCCACCGGCGGAGTAGGCGCGGGCGCGGGAGGCACCGGCATCGCGCCATGGTCCATCGTCGAATGATCCGGAGGCGCGGCCGCCGCCGAGGGAGCCGCTTCTTGCTTCGGCACCGCCTGCTTCGCCGGCGCCTTGGAGGCGGCCCTGCGTACGGTCGCTTTCCTGCCCGACGTCCCCTTCGCGGGTGTTTTTCTAGTGACAGGCTTTTTCTTTGCCGGTGCCTTCTTGGCGGCCGGCTTCGGCGCGGGCTTCGGCATCGTCATGCCGCCGTGACCGGCATGCTGGGCGGCCGCCGGCGCGGCAACCGAAATCAGTGCCGCGGCGCCCACGGCCAAAAGCAATTTACTCTTCACAATCGTCTCCAATGCTCAGCCGACGCGGCGGTCGCAGCGTCGCTGGCCAAATTTGCTTGTTGAAAAGGAGGCGCCGCCCGCAAGCAGCGCCTCCCACAATTCAGTGGCTTGCGCCGTGAGCGCCGTCATGGCCTTTGCCATGCTCGGCGCAGCAAGCCATCTTTCCGCCTCCGGCCATCTTCTTGCAGCAGCAGCCTTCAGCCTGCGGCTTGGCTTCCGGTTTTGCGTGTTGCGCATGCGTGGCCGGAGCCGCGGCGGAAGCCGGCGGAACGGCAGTCGGGGCAGGCGCGGCGGCAAGCGCCATCGCGGTCATCAAGATTGACATTGGGTATCTCCTGGGATTCGAGTTGCTGGAACTGGATCTCAGGAGAGCTTCGGAGGCGGCGTTGCGGTCTCGGGGTGGAGGCCTGCGGAACGCTCGATGAGCAGCCCAGCAGCTGGCAAGCGAATGAGGGGTGCGGGTTCCTCGACACGAGCTTCGGCGGCGACCAGCATCGAGCAGGCCATGGCGCAGTCGAGCGCCTGATCCGGCGAGGCCTTGGCGGGCTGTCCGCCATGCTCGTCGCATGCGGTGGCGGCCGACGGCGCATGATGGACCGGGGCCGCGCTTGCTACGCCCATGCCGAACGGCATCAGCGCCAGCGCAAGCAGGGTCAACGCCCTCAAGATTACCGCAGGCATGGCCGCGAAATAGGCTCCGCTAGCTGGACTTGCAATGATGCGGCTCAGTGGCACGCCTTGAGCTCGCGCTTGAGCAGCCAGTAGTTCACCGGCCATGCCGCGATGAACCCGGCCGGGATCGCGAAGGCCAGCCCGCGCCAGAACATCCAGCTCGCGACCGATGGAGCGGTCATCCCGCCCATCTGATAATCGACGAAGTTCATCACCAACTCCATCACTCCGATCGAAATCACCTCGCCAATCCAGATGATCCGCAGCGCCTGGAGGAAGCCAGCGCCCTGGTTTCTCATCACCGGCAGTAGCCCCAGGGTCATGCCCGACAGGTAAGCCAGGACGGTTGCAAGGACGATCGTTTGCCACACTGGCAGCCCAAGCGTCACGCCAATCAGGAGCCCGGCGACCTCGCCGATCACGCAGCCGGTCAGGCAGTGGAGGGTCGCCTGCGCCGAGGTCCGGAGCGGCCCCCCGCCGGAGTGGCCGTGGTGGGACTGGGCATGGTGCTCGGCGTGTTCGGTCACGGGTGGTCCCGCTCGCTCAGGAACCGCATCAGCTCGGCCAGCGTCGATTCCATCTGGTCCTGCATCTGGCTGACCAACTCATTCTCGCGCATCCCGACATGGTCGAGCGGCTTGGAATAGCTGTCGGAGAAGGTCTTCAGATCGTCCTTGTCGAGGACGCCGTGCGCGACCAGCTTGGCGAGGATCACCAGCAGCCCGTTAGTGTTGGCGATGGTCCCGGCGACCAGCGCCTCGTCGACCATCGACAGCCGCCGGTCGGCCTCATCTTCCGCAGTGGGGTCCATTGTCGCCATGTTGTCTCACTCGTCGCGCGGGGCAAGGCCTAAGCGCCGATGATTTCTGCAAGGACCGACCAAGCCTCCGCCTTTTGCGCGAATGGCCGGGTGTTGGCGGCGCTCGACGACGGCAGCTCGATCAGGGTCAGTCCCTCGGCAGTTCCAAGCAGCCTGCGGCCTACGGCGGCGGCCGTCGAACCGTTGAACGCCAGCGCCCGGAGCTCCGGGAAATCATGCCGAAGCTGCTCCACTCGGTTGTGGTCGGCCGAGCGGATCGCTTGGTCGAGGCTGCCGCGGCGGCTGGCCGAGGCGATCACGTCCCATAGCCCGATGCGCCGCTCGGCCAGGCGGCGAAGGCGTTCGTCATAGTCCAGCGACTGGAGATCCTCGCCGGTCGCGGCGCCCAGCAGCCGCCAGAACTGGTTGGTCGGATGGGCGTAATAGCGGCGTGCGGACAGCGACGCGTCGCCGGGCAGGCTGCCGAGGATGAACAGCCGCGCGTCGGGCCTCGCGACCGCCGGCAATCCGAACTTGACGCTGTCCATTGGCCAACCGCCCTATCGTTTGCCTTTGCTGCCGCCGCCGCTAAGGGCATGGCCGGTGCAGCCGAGCGACCTTCGCATTGCCCTGTTCTCGGGCAATTACAATTATGTGCGCGACGGCGCCAACCAGGCCCTCAATCGGCTTGCCGATTATCTGCTGAGGCAGGGTGCGCAGGTCCGCGCTTATTCGCCGACGGTCGCCGATCCCGCGTTCAAGCCGACCGGGGAGGTTGTTAGCGTGCCGTCGATGCCGATTCCCTTTCGGCCCGAATACCGCCTGCCGCTGGCCCTGACATCCCGAGTCCGGCGGGACCTTGCGGAATACCAGCCAAACATCGTCCACATCGCCAGCCCCGACATCGTCGCCCACCGCGCGGTCAGCTGGGCGCGGGCGCGCAACATCGCCGCCATCGCCTCGATCCACACCCGCTTCGACACCTATCTGTCCTACTACCACCTGGAAATGCTGGAGCCGGCGGCGCGGGCGATCATGCGGCGGCTCTATCGCCGCTGCGACGCGATCGTCGCTCCGGCTGAGTCGACCGCCGCAGTGCTGCGCGCGCAGCGGATGAACCGCGACATTTCGATCTGGACCCGGGGCGTCGACCGCGAGCAGTTCCACCCCGGCCGCCGCGACATGGAATGGCGGCGCGGCCTCGGGATCGAGGACGACGCCTTGGTCATCGCCTTCCTCGGCCGGGTGGTAATGGAAAAGGGGCTCGACGTGTTCGCCGACGCGATCGACGCACTGGCGGAACGCAAGGTCAGGCACCGGGTGCTGGTCATCGGCGAGGGGCCGGCCCGGACGTGGTTCGAGCAACGTCTGCCGGCCGGCATTTTCATCGGCCAGCAGGTCGGCGACGACCTCGCGCGCGCCCTCGCCAGCAGCGACGTGCTATTGAACCCGTCGATCACCGAGGCGTTCGGCAA
>Ga0136621_1000894_pt1 | contig 11909 bp, 13 predicted proteins | sample AntDryUQ445A2306_FD_104673 | JGI IMG/M metagenome (GOLD analysis project Ga0136621, IMG submission 104673) | Polar desert sand microbial communities from Dry Valleys, Antarctica - metaG UQ445A (23.06) | ecosystem: Environmental > Terrestrial > Soil > Desert | place: Antarctica: Dry Valley...
AGCCCCACGGCACTGACCTCGGGGTCGGTGAAGGTCACCCGGGGCACGGCGTCGTACTCGGCGGCGGGCCCGGGGTCGCCGAGGATGTCGCGGACGGCGATCTTGGCCTGGTAGGTGCCGACGTGGGTGAAGGCGCCGTGACCGGTGACGTCCCCGACCGCCCACAGTCCCTCCCCGGCGCGCAGGTGTTCGTCGACTTCGAGGGCCCGGCCAGCAGGGTCGAGTCCGACGGTGTCGACGCCCAGTCCGGTGAGGTCGACTCGGCGTCCGGTGGCGACCAGCAGCCTGTCCGCGGTCAGGTCCCGGTCGGGCAGGTGGAGGGTGAAGCGTCCGTCGTGGGTGACGCGGTCGACCTTCGCTGAGGTGACCACGGTGATGTCGTCGCTCTCGAGGGCTTCCTGGACGAGGGTCGAGGACTCGGTTTCCTCGGCCGCGAGGAGCCGGTCGGCTGCCTCGACGACGGTGACGGCCACCCCGAAGCGGGCGAAGACCTGTGCCAGCTCCAGCCCGATCGCGCCGCCGCCGAGAACGATGAGCGAGTCGGGCAGGGTGGTCAGCTCTATGGCTTCGCGGTTGGTCCAGTACGGCGTGTCCGCCAGCCCCGGAATCGGCGGAATCGAGGCGACGGTGCCGGTGGCCAGCACCACCCCACGCCGCGCCTCGACGAGCTGGCCGTCGACGAGCACGCGACCGGGGCCGGCGAGCTGGGCACGGCCACGGACGAAGTGTCCGCCCTGTCCCGTGAACCGGTCGACCGCGACCTGGTCGTCCCAGTCGTCGGTGGCCTCGCGGCGGATCCGCTCGGCGACCTGTGCCCAGTCGGGCGTGACGTTAGCCTTGCCGGCCAGGCCCTCCACGCGGCGGGTCTCGGCGATCAGCCCGGCCGCTCGGATCATCATCTTGCTCGGGATGCAGCCCCAGTAGGGGCACTCGCCGCCGACCAGCCGGCTCTCCACCCCGAGGACCTCCAGGCCGGCAGAGGCGAGCTCCCCGGCGACTGCTTCACCAGCCACGCCCAACCCGACAACCACGACATCCACAGTGCGATCTGGGATCTGTGCGCTCATCGGGCGACCGTCCCCTCAACGCTGGCTTCGCCCGCGACGACCTGGACACCGTGCCCGAACGCGACGTGGTCCTTGATCTTGCGCGCCGCCGGGAAGGGCCTCCGGTATTCCCACGCTGCGTCGGTGTTGGTCTGACCGTCCACGGTGACGGAGTAGTAAGAGGCCACGCCCTTCCACGGGCACACCGAACGCGTCCAGCTCGGTTCGAAGTACTCCTCCACGAGCGAGTCACGGGGGAAGTAGTGGTTGCCCTCGACCACGACCGTGTCGTCGCTCTCGGCCAGCACGACGCCGTTCCAGATCGCCTTCATCCTCATGGGTGCTCCCTACAGTTCGGTGACTTCACCGCCTCAAGGTAGGCCGGGCTCAGCCCCTCGTCCGTAAGCGCCATCACGGAACGCGCGGTGACCTGGTCGCTGCGATTCGCCTTCGGTGGAAGGCCAGCACGGCAGCTGCGCGAGCGCCGTCGCGCGCCTCAGGAAACGGCACCACACCGCCGATCACCGGGAAGTGTCGGCGCCATCACAGACCGTGGGGCTCTCTGTCGGTTTCGTTGTCCGAGATAGCAGAACCGGCATGTGGAGGAAGGAGGCGGGTGATGGCTTCACACATCGAGGGAATGGTCTTTCCCGGGCGCACCACCGGGTTGACGAGGCGTCTGCGTGAGCGCCTGGCCAGGATGATGGAGGCGCTGACAGCGCGAGATGAGATCCGCTCATCATTGCCGTTGGCATCAGGAGAAAGAGTCCTGACTATGACATGTGACAGCAGTGGAAGCTGGGTGGCAGCGAGCGAGCGTGCGTTGTACCACTCCGACGGTGCACCATCACGCGTCGCTGTCCCGCGGGAGTGGGTCCGTCTGGGGTGGGAAGAGATCGGCAAGGTCACATGGGATGACAGAGATTCCACGTTGACCCTCACCGGTCTCCTCCCGACCGTCGCGCGTCGTACAGTGCTGCATCTTCCGAGTGCCTACCCTCTGGCCTCTCTAGCCAAGGAGCGTGTGGCCTGGACCGCGGTGGTGCGCACTCAGGTTGACTTGGGCAAGCACGGTATGGCCCGCGTGATCGGCCGAAGGCGGCCGGGGTCCGAGGAGTTGACGTGGCTGGTGGGACTGGACGGTGAGCGAGACACGCCCGGCGTGCAGGAAGCTCTTGAGGAGGCGCTCGAGGGCCTCCGCGGCCGGCTGGGTATGTGAACCCACCCGCGGGACGAGGTATCAGCCGAGTCCTGGGGGTGTTCCTGCAACCAGCTCGTTGATCGCCTCGGCGATCTCGGTGGGGTGGTCCTCGGGGGTGAAGTGCTTGCCGCCGTTGATCCGGCGGATGTCCGTGCCGAGATCGTCCGCGAGGCGTGCGCCGTAGGGCAGCTTCTGGAACTGGTCTGCGTCGCCCCAGACGACTCGCGCGGGTAGTCCGAGGTGCGGAAGGCGGTCGGCCACCGCGAGCGTGTCGTGGACATCCAGGGCTGACACCTGCCGCATCAGTGACGCCGCGGCACCGTGGGTGGCGTAGGACTGCCAGTGCAGGCCGATGGACTCGCGCGCGATCTCGCCATGGTCGTGTCCTCGTCGCAGCAGCTGTACAAAGCTCGGGTACATCGCCACATCGGGCATGTGCTGCAGCAGGCCTGATAAGCGAGCCATCAGCTTCACGCTGGGGATTGGCCAGGAGTCGTAACACACCGCGTTCGTGAGCACGAGCCCCGCGAACCGCTCGGGCGCTCGGGCTGCGGCGATCTGTGCCACGCCCCCGCCGAGGTCGTGGCCGACCAGCACGGGGTCGTGAAGTCCGAGGTGGTCGAGCCAGGCGAGGAGTCGTTCGGCCTGCGCGGCCAGGCCGAGATCGAGGCCGACACCGCCGGGGATGCTCGTGCCGTACCCGGCCATCTCCCAGGCCAGGCTCCGCCCCTTGACCAGCGGCATGACATGGCGCCACAGCCGCGGTGAGGTAGGGATGCCGTGCACGAGCACGACGGCCTGCCCCGTGCCGTTCTCGATCCACCGTGTCGGCACGCCACCGACGAGGGTCTCCTTGTGTTCCATGCGCGGTCCCTCCCGGGCGGGGGATCTCGGTGCCGCAGACGGTCAGCCTGCGGATGTCGTGGTCTTGTTTCCCCTTCGGTCCCGGGTCATGTGTCGGCGCACGAGAGTGCCGCCAGCCGCCAGGAGTGCGAGGGCGGCCAGTGCGAGGAGAAACCCGCTGGCACCCAGCGACGCGACCGTGTTCGCGAGGGTCTGTTGGACGGAGGCGGCGGCCTCGATGACCGGGTCGGCCGTGGAGCCACCGCGAAGTACTCGGATCTCCCACCAGCCGTAGTAGGCGACGTAGGCACCGACCAGGACGAGGAGGACCCCACCGGCGGTGGGCACGAGGCGACCCACGCGTCGTGCGCCGCGCACGAGAGACTGCTGGGCGAGCGCGACAGAGAGCGCGGCGGTGCCGACGACGAGGCCCATCCCGGCCCCGTAGAGCAGGAAGAGGGCCGACCCGGCGAGGACGGAGTCGGCGCGGAATGCCGCGACGACCACGGCCAGGAACGGCGCGACCGTGCAGGTCAGGCTGGCTGCCGCATAGGAGACGCCGAAGCCGAACATCGAGCGCATCGAGCCGGTGATCGGCCCCTTCCCGCCGAGCCGCGGCTTCGGCCCGGGCAGGCCCCGCCCGGCCAGCAGCCACAGACCGGCGACCAGCAGAAGGATGCCGACCACGACGGTCACCCACGGCAGATAGCGCTGCGCCGAGGAGGCGACCGGTGCCACGAGGAACCCGAACGCCGCGAACACCACCAAGAATCCCGCGGTCATCGCGGCAGTCATCTTCAGCGCCCGCTGCACGGCGACCATCCGGTTGGGCTGGTCGCCGATCACCAGGAGGGTCAGGTAGGCCGGGAGCAGCGCGAACCCGCAGGGGTTGAGCGCGGCGAGCATCCCCGCGCCGAGGGCGATCGCAGCGGCACCGTCCAGCATGTCAGCCCACGAGCCCCTCGACCTTGTCCGCGAGGACGTGGTCGTCGAGATAGCCTTCCGCGACCACGCCGCCGTCGGCGTCGAGGACGAGGTAGGTGCTCTGCGCGGTCACACCGAAGTGGCGCCACACTTCGCCGTCCTCGTCGATGATGTGTGTCGGGCCGTCGACCTGTACGGCGAAGTCGCGGATGTCCCCTTCGTCGGAGAGGCCGCCCACACCCACGACGCTGACCTGCCCGTCGTACTGCTCGGCGAGCCGGCTGACGCCAGGGGCCTGCGCCCGGCAGGTGGGGCACCACGGCGCCCAGAACCAGAGCACCGCCGGTCTGCCCGCGAGCGTCTCCCCGTCGAAGGGCGAACCGTCTAACGTCTCTGCGGTGAACGCCAGGTCTGTGTCGGGGGGAGTCGCGACGGAGCCCGTCGAACCGTCCCCGGTACTGCCCTCGCTGTCGCCGTCGGCGACGCCGGTCGAGCATCCTGTGAGGACCAGGACCGCGCCGGCGACAAGGGTGCTGACTGCCCTGAGGCTCATGCGTCTCCTTCATCGTCCTGATGCGACCAGTCTGTCCTGGAGCCCCCAGTCTTACTGGGAGTCAACCCCGCTTCCGTGAGCGCGCTTACGGACGGGGCGCCCGTCGCCACCCATGCTGAACGCCTGAGGAGGCCCAGATCATGGCTCACCATCGCGCGGCACTGCTGGCCGCAGGCTTGCTGACCGTGCTCACCGCGTGCTCCGGCCTGGGCAACGACGGTCAGGCCGGGGGCCCGTCCGCCACGCCCGCCCAGGTCGAGGCGGACCCGTCCGAGGAAACGGTCTCCGCGCTCGACGACCGCTTCGACCCCCGGCTTCCCGAGCCACTGGTCGACCCCGACGAGGTCCGCTCCGGGGGGCCTCCGCCTGACGGCATCCCGCCCATCGACGAGCCCTCCTTCGAGTCCGCGGACACGGTCACCTGGCTGGAGTCGGACGAGCCCGTGCTCTCCCTCACCGTTGAGGGCGAGACACGCGCCTATCCGTTGCGGGTCATGACGTGGCACGAGATCGTCAACGACACCGTGGCAGGCGTGCCGGTCGCGGTCACCTACTGCCCGCTGTGCAACTCGGGGGTCGCCTTCCTGCGCGAAGTGGACGGGCGAGTCCTGTCCTTCGGAACCTCCGGGATGCTGTATGCCGACAACCTCGTGATGTACGACCGACAGACCGAGTCCCTGTGGCCGCAGCTGACCGGGCAGGCCTCGATCGGCGTCCTCACCGGCCAGAAGCTCACCGCCATCCCCATGGGGACAGTCGCCTGGAGCGAGTTCCGCGACGCACACGCCAACGCGCTGGTCCTGTCGCAGGACACCGGCTTCGACCGGCCCTACGGCTCCAATCCCTACGTCGGGTACGACGACCCCGACGGCGCCCTGCTCTTTGAGCTGCCAGGCGAGCCCGACGAGCGGCTGCCGGTCAAGGAACGCGTGATCGGGCTCAGCGACGGGTCGAGCGGCGTTGCGGTCGTCCGGAGCGCCCTCGCCGGCCGACAGCCCCTCGAGGTCACGGTCGGAGACCGGGACGCGGTCCTGTGGCACCGACCAGGACAGACCTCCGCGCTCGACACGCCCAGCATTGCCGGGGGCGAGGACATCGGGACCGTCGGCGTCTTCGACCCGGTCGTCGATGGACGGCGCCTGCACTTCACCAGCCGGCAGGGTTTCTTCGAGGACGAGGAGACCGGCACCCGGTGGGACGTCCTCGGCCGAGCCGTCGCCGGGCCGCTGAAAGGGTCGCAGCTGGAGCCCTATCAGCATCTCGACACGTTCTGGTTCGCCTGGGTGGCCTTCAACCCCGACACCGAGCTGATCGACCCCGACCCGGCAGGGGAGAAGAAATGAGGCTCCCGAGGCTGCTACGTCGCCTCGAGGAACGAACTCGCCCCGTCCACCCCGAGACCCGTCGTGCCCTCGACGAGAGGTGGTCCGCTCTGCCGGTAGCCGCGCGGACGGACGCGCAGACGCTTGGCCGCAACGCGGTCGGCTGCGAAGGCACCCACGGGGTCTTCCCGCGGTGCAACCTGACCTGCACGCCGTGCTACCACTCCAAGGATGCCAACAAGGTGCGCGTCGACGGCGTTCACACCCTGGGTCAGGTCGAGGCGCAGATGCGGTTGCTCGAGGAGAGACGCGGTCCCCGAGCGCACGCGCAGCTCATCGGGGGAGAGGTCAGCCTGCTGGACCCGGAGGACCATGCGGCTGCGCTGCTCGCGATGCGTGCGCACGGGCGTGAGCCGATGTCGATGACGCACGGTGACTTCGACTGGGACTACCTCCGTGATCTCGCCCTCGACGCGGAGGGCCGGCCTCGCTTCGCGCGGCTGTCGTTCGCCGCGCACTTCGACTCGCTCATGCGGGGGCGACGAGGTGTCCCGAGGCCGCGGAACGAGGCGGAGCTGAACCCCTACCGCGGCCCGCTTCGTCGAGATGTTCCGACGGCTGCGGAGGGAGCACGGGATCCGCTCGTACCTTGCGCACAACATGACGGTGACGCCGGCGAACCTTCGGGAGGTCTCGGGGGTCGTCGGTGAAGTGAGTGCGATGGGCTTCTCGATGCTGTCGTTCCAGCCGGCTGCGCACGTCGGGGACGAGCGGCGCTGGAAGGGCGACTACCGGACGGTCGGTATCGACGAGGTCTGGGCGCAGCTGGAGGCCGGGCTGGGGCAGCCGGTGCCGTGGCAGGCTCTGCAGTTCGGCGACCCGCGCTGCAACCGCACCGCGTTCGGGCTCCGGGTACGCCGGCGGTGGGTGCCGCTTCTCGACCCCGAGTCCTCAGCCGACCTTGCCGCGCGGGACCGTGCCTTCAGCCATCTCGGCGGGGTGAACTTCGGTGGTACGCCGCGCCGGCTGCTTGCCGCGAAGCTGCTCCGTGTGCTGGTCCGTCATCCCGAGGACGCGGTGGTCGCTCTGGGTTGGGCTCGCCGCCTGGTGAAGCGTGCGGGCGGCGCGTTCACCCTCGCGCGAGCCTGGCGTGGAGGCGAGGTCGCCCCGATGACGTACGTCGTCCACAACTTCATGGACGCAGCCGACGTGGCCCCCGCGTGGGAGCTCATGAAGGCCGGCCGGGTTGCCGACAGTCCCGCGCTTCTTGCCACCCAGGAGCGCCTCTCCGCCTGCACCTACGCGATGGCGCACCCCGAGACCGGCGAGCTGGTCCCTGCCTGCGTCCAGCACTCGGTCCTCGACCCCGGGGAGAACGCACACCTGCGCAAGCTCCTGCCGCTGACGGTGCTCTGAGGCGGCTCAGGGGTTCTGACGGCGCCGCTGCTCCTGGTCCGCTGCCGCGAGCACCTCGGCGACCGAGGGGCGGTCCTCCGGCGTGCGTGGACGCCAGAGCCGAACCACGGTGCCGTCCACGACGACTGCGTCGCCGCCGAGCTGACGGGTGTCCTCGACCGGACGAGGAAGCCGACGGCCGGCGCGTCGAGACCGGGCGTAGGTGAGCACGGTGCGTGGCGAGTAGACCCGCCACAGTGGCGCACGGCCCAGCCTCAGCGCCCGGTAAAGATCCCGGTTCTGGTCACTGACGACGAGTCCAGGCCAGCGCAGGTGCCGGGCCAGGGCCGCCAGCCTCTCTGGCGGGCTGAAACCCACGAAGACAAGGCCCACTGCTGTGTTCGTGTGCTGCTCATGCACCTCGACCAGGTGCCTCTGGCAGGGCAGTCAATGCCTGTGCCGCATCAGCACCACGACGTTGATGCCTACCAGGTCGCCGAGGTCGCGGGCCGAGCCGTCGCGGGCGTCGGTCACCGCCAGTCCGCGCAGCGGTATGTCGGTGTGCCTTGCGCGAGCCATGTCATCTCCCTGTGTCTTGCGTGGGTGAGAAGGGAACCCGGTGGGTCGTCGCCGATCTTCCCGGATCAGGAAGCCTGGCGAACGTGACGGTGCTTACGGTGCTCCCGGTCGAGATGTCCCTATCCTCCTCGCAGCCCCGAGCCGAGGAGAACCACGTGCCATCGTCCCCCTCCGCAGTGCCCACCGACATCTCGCTTTCCGGTCCGGACGGTGAGGCCGTACCGGTCACCGCCCTCGCGGAGGAGGGGTTCGTGGTCGTGCAGCTCGTGCGCTACTTCGGTTGTCTGCCCTGTCAGGACTGGCTCAGCGAGCTCGACGCAGCCGCTGCCGACCTGGCAGCGTCGGGTGTGGGTGCCGCGGCTGTCGGCGGCTCGGTCGACTACCAGGCCCGCTGGCTGCGCGACGAGCGCGGCATCCGCATGCCGCTGTACCTCGACCCCGACCACGCGTTCCGCGCGGCGGTGAGCGCCGACGAGCGGCTGGGTCTGAGGCTACTGAACCCGCGCGGAGCGGCCGCCTACACGCGCTCGATGCGTCGCGGCTTCCGACCGCAGAAGATCACGCGGGACACCGTGCTGGCGCCCGCGGTCGTGATTCTCGATCAGGCGATGATGGTTCGCTGGCGCCATGTCGGTGAGCGGATCGGTGACTACCCGCCGCTGCGCGAGGTCGAGCGGGCAGCGGTGGAGCTGGCTGAGCGATCGGGGGTCAACCCTGACGGTCGGGACCGGCGTGACGAGGCTCGATCCTGATCAGGACCCGGTTCTCTCGGCGCAGGCTGTCGCGGTACTCGTCCCAGTTGCTGTGCTCGCCGGCCAGACGACGGAAGTAGTCCACGAGCGGCTCCATCGCCTCCGGCAGCGACAGGATGTCTGCCACCCCTTCGACGATGACCCAGTCGCCGAAGAACTTGTCGGTGAAGACACACAGCTGCGCCCAGGGATCCCGGCGGAGGTTCTTGGTCTTGTAGGCGGTCTCGCGGCTGCTGATGATCAGCATTCCGTCCGCGTCGACGCCGACCAGCACCGGGCTCTGCTGGATCCCGCCGTCGCGGGTGCGTGTGGCGAGCACGGCACGGTGGTTCCGGCCGACGAAGTCGCGTGCCTGGTCGAGGTGCATGGCTGCCCTACTTCTTCTGCCGGCGGCTGCCGCCGTGCCAGTCCTGCTCGATGCCGACCTCGTCGTCGGCCACGCCGAGTGCGCGGAGCTGAGGAAGCTCACGGAGGCTGCGCTTGAGCTCGGCGAACCGGGGAACCCGGCCAGGCCGACGACGTGGTCCCACAGCCGCACCGCGTCCTCGTCGCTGGGGAGCCGGCTGATGACGGGGCCGAAGAAGGCGGTGCCCTCGGGCGGCTGGAAGTGGATGATCGGGGTGCCGACGTCCTTGCCGGTCAGGGCCAGTGCCTCGTCGGTCTCGGCGCGAATGGTGAAGTCATGTCCGTCGTCGTCGAGCGCCTCCAGCAACGTACGCGGGAGCCCGACCTGGTCGAGGACCGGTCCGACGAGGGCCTCTGTTCCGCGGACGTCGAAACCGTTCTCGGTCCGGTCCTGCTCGGTCGGGGGTGGGGAGTCGAAGATCCGTGCGCCGAGGGCGGCGTACAGCGTGCCGACCATCTCCCGGCCATGCTCCTGGCGAGTCCGCTCCAGGACCCTGAGCAGCCTCAGTCCGGCGGTGTGACCGGCTTCGTACTCGGGCGGGAAGTGGGTGTCGTAGTCGACGTGGGCGTTGATCTGGCGCAGCGAGATGAACCGCCAGTCCACCGTGTACTCGCGCTGGGACTGCACCAGGCGTACCCACTTGCTGGTCATCCAGGCGAAGGGACACACCGGGTCGAAGTAGAAGTGAATGTCGGCCTCGCTCATGACCCTGCTCCTTCGGTCGCTTACCCGGCAACTCGTGCATCCTTCACCTGGGAGTAACCCGGGGTGGCCCCGGCATGCTTCCCGAGACCGCGGGAAAGTGTCAGCGACCGGACACTCTGTCTCTTACCCGGAGCGTGGGTGGCGCCGGAGCCGCGTGCTGCACCCCCTCCTCTTGCCATGCCGGCGGAGGAGGTACGACGGCGAGGGCATGCGGTGAGAGGCGTATCCCGACGCGGGAACCCGTACGTGCTCGGTGGCCGGGCGGTGTCTCGGCATGGATGTGCGGCTCCCGGGTCAGGGCTCCGGAGGCCTCGTCGACCGGGTCGGGCCGGATCGTCAGAAGCTGCCGGGCGCCGATCACGCGGACCGTCGTCACCGTTCCGCGCGCGTCCACGTCGCGGTCGTCGGGTTCTGTGACGTGCACCGACTCCTGGCGGAAGACCAGGAAGCCCGGCCCTTGAGGAGGACGGACGTCGACGGGGAGCGCGAGGCTTCCCAGGACCGAGTGGTGATGATGGCCGCGCACCTCGCCGGGCACCTCGTTGCGTCCACCCATCTGGCGCGCGACGAGGAGTGACAGCGGCCGGGTGTAGAGACGGTCGACGGTATCGTGCTGCGCCAGCCGCCCTTCGGAGAGCACCGCGACCTCGTCCGCGAGTGCGGCGGCCTCGTGCTGGTCGTGGGTGACCAGCACGATGGTGGGCTCCAGGGCCTCGCGGATCTGTCGCACGAGATCGTGCATCTCCTCGCGCAGGGGTGCGTCGAGGGCGCTGAAGGGTTCGTCGAGCATCAGTACGCGCGGCCTGGCCGCGAGGGCGCGAGCGACGGCGACCCGCTGTTGTTGGCCACCGGACAGCTCCGACGGGCGGCGGTGGCCCAGGTCGGGAAGGTGCACCAGGTCGAGGTAGTCGCGAGCCTGCTCGCGGGCCTTCCGGCGGGGGGTGCCCCTGACGCGTGCGGCGAACGCGACGTTGTCCAGGACGTTGCGGTGTGGAAAGAGGAGGGGGCGTTGGAAGACCATGGCCATCCCTCGGTGCTCGGGCGCGACGTCGAGGACACTACGGCCGTCGAGCAGGACGTCACCTGCATCGGGGCGGTCGAGCCCTCCGGCGAGTCGGAGGACGGTGGTCTTCCCCGAGCCCGAGGGGCCGAGCAGGGCCAGGCAGGCTCCGGCCGGAACGGTCAGGTCCAGACTCGAGAGTGCAGCCGCACGGCTGCCGGGGTAGTGGCGGGTGAGGCCCCGCAGTGTCAACTGTGTGCTCATGCTGCTCCCTGGGCTGTGGCGAGCGGCCGGCCCGTGACGACCGGTTCCTGGGTTGGGACCGAAGGACGCCCGAGCCGGCGTCGTAGGAGGGTGGCTGCCGCCAACGCCAGCGTCGGGGGGAGAAGCGCCCCGATGGAGAGTGCCGCGACGGTTGGTTCGTTGCCGGTGCCCGAGGCGGCGGAGGCGACCAGGATGGGGATGGTGACGAACCGGCCTCCGCCGATGACCAGCGTGACGATGTAGTCGCTCCAGCCGACCAGGAAGGCGAGGAAGGTCGCACTCGCCATGCCCGGTGCGAGGAGAGGGAGCCGCACCCGCCAGGACACTGCCCACCGGGAGGCGCCCAGAGTGCGCGCTTCGTCCTCGTAGGCAAGGTCGTAGGCGCCGTACGCCACGCGCATCACGTAGGTGGTGTACGGCAGTGCCGCGACGACGAGGACGAGGATGATCCCTACCGCGGTGGGGACGTGCAGCCTGAGCAGGACGACGTTCAGGCCCATCACGACCGCGAAGGGCGGGATCGCCAGGGGCGCCAGCAGCAGCGCCGAGGTCAGGCGGGGTCGGCGGACTCGGCGCAGGGCGAGTGCTCGGGCTGCCAGGGCTCCGGCCGGTGTCGCCAGAGCGGCCACGGCACTGCCGAGCACGAGGGAACGGGTGACTGCCGCCCCCGCGCCGTCCCTCCAGGCCGTGGAGAACGAGTCGAAGGACCATTGCCGGGGCAGGCGTGAGGCCCCCGTCCAGCCGTCGGCGCCGGCCCACAGGAGGAGGGGGACCAGGGGGAGGAGGAACCACAGGAGGAGGAGCAGCGCGAGAAGGGTTCGCAGGGCCGGGGTCACGCGTCTCATCGCCATGCCGCCGTTCGCCGCAGCAGGGACAGCGCCGCAACCGTGACCGTCGACGCGAGGGCCGTCGTGATGAG
>Ga0136621_1000896_pt1 | contig 11885 bp, 14 predicted proteins | sample AntDryUQ445A2306_FD_104673 | JGI IMG/M metagenome (GOLD analysis project Ga0136621, IMG submission 104673) | Polar desert sand microbial communities from Dry Valleys, Antarctica - metaG UQ445A (23.06) | ecosystem: Environmental > Terrestrial > Soil > Desert | place: Antarctica: Dry Valley...
GAGCCAGGCGAAATCCTCGGCGCCAAGCTCGGCGGTGACGATCAGCGCGCCACTGCTCACCGCGAAGGCCACTCGTCTTTCCCCGCCGGCTTAAGCGCGCAAAATTGCGCCGGATCGAGGCGAGCGACGACCTCGTCCCCGTCGACATGCAGCTCGCTCCATGGGATCGGGCGGAGTGTCTCGCCGGCGCCTGCGATGCCGCCCTCCGAGACCATCACATAAGCGATCCGCCCGCTTCGGCAGCCGGCCATCGCATCGACGCAACTGCCGATCTCGGAAGCTCCAGACCTCACTTTTGCGCGGGTCAGCAGCGACACCGGGAACAGGCTTTCGCCGGGCGTCGCCTCGCTGGCCCGCGCCGCCGCCCGCGACCCGTCTTCGACCGCGGCTTGCCGGCCGAGCCAGCGCCAGATGCCGAACAGGTTGAGGAAGGTGAGCACGGCATTGGTCCACACCAGCGCCGGCTGCCCGGTCGCCAGGCCGAGTCCGAACCAGGCGATCGAGCCCACCGTAAAGACGATGAACCCATAGCCGGTGATCCGGGCGCCGAGGTTGGACGCAGTGATCGAAGCCGCGGCGATGGTCGCGACCGTGGCGACCCACGAAAGGCTGTTTTCCATGGGTAACAAAACCCGCCGCGCGGCGCGAAGGTTCAGATCTCGAGCTGGCTGCCGAGCTCGATGACGCGGTTGGTCGGCAGCTTGAAGAATTCCATCGCGCTTTCGGCGTTGCGCAGCATCCAGGCGAACACTTTCTCGCGCCAGATCGCCATCCCGGGACGGGCGGATGTGATCAAGGTCTGGCGGGCGAGGAAAAAGCTGGTGTCCATCATCTTGCACACCGGGCCGCATCCCTTGAGGTTCGCAAGCGCCGCGGGCACGTCGATTTCCTCCATGAAACCGTAGCGCAGCTTCAGCCGATAGAAGCCCGAGCCGTAATCGTAGGTCTCGAGGCGCGTGTCGTCCGCGACGTAAGGCACATCCTCGATCCTCACGGTAAGCAATATGATGCGCTCGTGGAGCACCTTGTTGTGCTTGAGGTTGTGGAGCAGCGCATGGGGCACGCCGCTGCCCGAGCTGGTCATGAACACCGCGGTGCCGGGAACGCGGGCGGCGCTGCCCGCGGCCGACTTGATGAAGATCTCCATCGGCAGACTGGCCTCGTTCATCCGGTCGATCATCAGCTTGCGGCCCTTCGCCCAGGTAGTGAGCAGGGTGAAGGCGATAGCGCCGACCAGCAGCGGGAACCAGCCGCCGTCTGGGACCTTGAGCAGGTTGGCTGCGAAATATAAGCCGCTGACCGCGAAGAAGACGCTTAGAAGCGCGCCCGCCGCGATGCGGTTCCATCTCCACAATCCGATCAGGACGACGCCGATCAACACTCCGTCGATCAGCATCGCCCCGGTCACTGCGATGCCGTAGGCTGCGGCGAGGTTCGATGAACTACCGAAGGTCAGCACCAGGAGGATAACCATCACCATGAGCGCCCAGTTGACCGCGGGGATGTAAATCTGGCCCCTCGCCTTCTCGCTGGTGTGCGTAATCCTCAGACGTGGAATGAAACCAAGCTGGATCGCCTGCTGGGTGACCGAGAAAGCGCCGGAAATTACTGCTTGGCTGGCGATGATTGTCGCCGCGGTCGCCAGCAGCACCAGCGGCAGGCGCAGCATCTCCGGAGCGAGGTAGAAGAAGGGATTCCGGACAGTTTGCAGTGCCTCCGCGGGCGTCTGCGCCAACAGCATTGCCCCTTGCCCCATATAATTGAGAAGGAGAGTGGGAAGCACGAAATACAACCAGGCCGCACGTATCGGCCGCCGTCCGAAATGCCCCATATCGGCGTAAAGCGCTTCCGCTCCCGTGACTGCGAGAACCACCGATCCCATTGAAATGAAGGCCCGCGCCGGCTCCATCACGAAGAAGTCGACCGCATTCAACGGATTCACGGTCGCCAGGAGAACTGCCGGGTGGTCGGCGATATGGGTGATGCCGAGCACCGCGATCACAGTGAAATATAGAAGCATCACGGGCGCGAAGAACAGCCCGACCTTGGCGCTGCCGCGCGACTGAATGGCGAACAGACCGACCAGCAGGCCGATGGAAACGGGTATGACGAAGGGCTGAAAGCTAGCCTGCACCGTCGTCAGGCCTTCGACGGCGGAGAGAACCGAGATCGCCGGCGTGATCATCGCATCGCCATAGAAAAGCGCGGTCGCGAATACGCCGAGAAGGACGATGCCGCCCGACCATCGCCGCTTGCCGCTGATCGAGCGGTTGATCAACGCCAGAAGGGCCAGGCTGCCGCCTTCACCCTTATTGTCCGCGCGCATGATGATCGTGACGTAGTTCAACGTCACGATGATCATCATCGACCAGAAGATGAGGCTGAGGACGCCGTAGATGTGCAGCTGATCGGGGGCGAGGGTATGGTTGCCGGCGAAGGTCTGGCGGAAGGCGTAGATCGGCGACGTGCCGATGTCGCCGAAGACGATGCCGATTGCACCGACCGCGAGCTTGGCCAGCGAGCCCTGGGCGTGCCCGTGCGATGCGTCGTGCGGCGCGTCCGCCTCGGCGCCTCCAGTCGCAGTGATGTTCATTCCGTGAAGTTCAGCCTCGACCGTCCGCGAATGCGCACCGCTTCCCTCCGAGCCGCTTGGGCTGAAAGGCGGGGCGCCGCACTAGCACCGTGAATCTGGGGCTGCAATCTTGCGAGGACAAGGGCGCGGGGCCCGTCTATAGCGCCGCGCGAACGCCACTTCCGGAGCCAAGCTACGATGCGAATTGGGGTCCCCAAGGAAATCAAGAACCACGAATATCGGGTCGGGCTCACCCCCGCATCGGTCGCCGAGCTGGTCGCCGCCGGCCATCTGCTCTTCGTCGAGACCAGGGCCGGCAACGGCATCGACTGCCCCGACGCCGCGTACCGGAAAGGGGGCGCGGAGATCCTTCCCGACGCCGCCGCCGTGTTCAAAGCCTCCGACATGATCGTCAAGGTGAAGGAGCCGCAGGCGCAGGAGATCGCCTTGCTCGAGCCGCGGCACATCCTGTTCACCTACCTCCACCTCGCCGCCGACAAGCCGCAGGCCGAGGGGCTGATGAAGTCGGACGCGACCTGCATCGCCTATGAGACGGTAACGTCACGGACCGGGGCCCTGCCGCTGCTGAAACCGATGAGCGAGGTCGCGGGGCGGATGTCGATCCAGGTCGGCGCCCACTATCTCGAAAAGGAGCAGGGCGGCCGCGGAGTGCTGCTCGGCGGAGTCCCGGGCGTCGCCCCGGCCCGCGTCGCCATCCTCGGCGGCGGGGTTGCGGGAGTGAATGCAGCGCAAATGGCGGTCGGGATGCGCGCCGACGTCACCATCTACGACATCTCCAACGAGCGGCTGGCCGAGCTCGACATGTTCTTCGGCAGCCAGATCAAGACCGCTTACGCATCGCGCAGCGCGATCGCCAACGCGGTCGAAAAGGCCGAGCTGGTGATCGGCGCGGTGCTGGTGCCAGGCGCCGCGGCGCCCAAGCTGGTGACCCGCGAGATGCTCAAGACGATGAAGCGCGGCAGCGTCATCGTCGACATCGCCATCGACCAGGGCGGCTGCTTCGAGACCAGCCACGCGACCACCCACGACGACCCGGTCTACGAGGTCGACGGAGTCATCCATTATTGCGTCGCCAACATGCCCGGCGCGGTGTCGCGGACCAGCGCTTTCGCCCTCAACAACGCCACTTTGCCCTTCGCCCTCAAGATTGCCAAACTGGGCGCCAAGGAAGCGATGAAGGCGGACCCGGACCTCGCCAACGGGCTCAACGTGTCGGGCGGCAAGATCCGCCACCAGGCGGTCGCCGAAGCCCTGAACCTCAAGTACGAGCCGGTCGCCTAGCGCGGCGGCGGCGGCTCCAGCGCCGCGATCGCGTCCTCGACCATGGGCCGCCAGCTTGCGTCCGCCGGCGCCTCGGCGAGGATCTCCCGCCACAGTGCGAGCGCGCCCGCCCGGTCCCCCGAACGCGCCAGGGCAAGGCCGGAGAAAAACGGCGCTGCGGGATGGCCGGGCGCCAGTTCCACCGCGCGCTCATAGGCGAGCTGGGCGGCGGGTGTCAGGACGCCGGCATGGTCGACCAGGGCATTGCCGAGCCCGACCCACAGCGCGACATCGCGGGGGTGCTCGCGCACCGCCGAGCGCAGGATTCCCGCGGCATCGGCGGTGTCGCCCCGGCGCGCCATTGAGTCCGACAGCAGCAGCCAGTGGCCCGATGGCGTGAACTCGCCGAAGAATGCGTCGCGCGCGCCGGTCAGCGGGACGACCACTCGATTTGCGGCCGCGGCGCGCGGCGACCCGGACAGGCCTGGCCTGCCCTGCAGCGCATAGCCCGACGCGCCGATCAGCAGCGACGCTGCGGCCAGCTGGAGCATCGGCCCGCGCAGCCAGAGCAGCCGGAACGCGCCGATGCCGAGCGCGGTCAGCGCCGCCAGGATCAGCCAGCCGCTCATGGGCGCCTCGGCTTGATGCGCCTGCGGACCAACAATGCGCCGAGCAGCAGCAGGACCAGCGGCGCGCCCCACAACGGCCAGCCGATCGGTTCGCTCGGCGGGCGATAGCTGATCCAGTCGCCGTAGCGCTCGACCAGCCACGCGCGGATCGCCCGGGGATTGTCGCCCGCCGCGATCCGTGTGCGGACCAGGTGGCGCATGTCGCCGGCGAGCTCGGCGTCGGAATCGGCGATCGACTGGCCCTGGCAGACGAGGCAGCGCAGCTCCTCCATCAAAGCGCGTGCCCGGGCTTCCTGGCGCGGGTCGGGAAGCTGGCGGTTGGCCCACTGGGCCGGCGGCAACGACGAATCCGCGAGCGCCGGCGCGGAAACCAGCAGTGACAGGCAAGCAACCAGCACCGTTTGTGTCGGCCGCCTCACTTCGCCTCCTCCAACTGGGCGAGGATCGTGGGCACGTCGGCCGGCTCGATCGGGCCGACATGCTGGTAGCGGATGAAGCCGCGGCCATCGACGACGAAGCTTTCCGGCACTCCAGCCGAGCCGAGCGCGAGCTGGACGCGGCTGTTGTCGTCCGAACCGATGCGGTCGAACGGGTCGCCGTGGGCGGCGAGGAACGCGGCGACATCCTCGGGCCGGTCACGGATGGCGATGGCGTCAATCGCCACGCCCTTGCCTTTGATCTGATCCAGCACCCGTGCTTCGGCGATGCACGGCACGCACCAGCTGGCGAACACATTCAGCAAGCGCGGCCCGCCTTTCGCGAGGTCGGCCGACGCGAGCCCCAACTTGCCCGGCACCGCTGGCGGAAGCGCGAACTCGGGGACCGGCTTGCCGGCCAGCCGCGAGCGGATCGTCGTGTCCTCGGGATGAGCGAGGCGCCAAACCAGCGCAGCGATCACCAGCGCGAGCAGCACCACCGGCAACAATCGCAACGAGCGGCTCATGCGTAGCGCTCTCTTTGCCATGAGCGCCCCGCTCTCGACGGACGCTCCTTGCGCCAGCTGCGCCAGGCGCGGCCGATCAGCGCGAGCAGGCCGCCCAGCGCAATCAACACCCCACCGAGCCAGATCAGGGTGACAAACGGCTTCCACCACAGCCGCAGCTGCCAGCGCCCCTGCCCGTCCGGCTTACCGAGCACGGTGTAGAGCTGGCCGCGCAGCATGGTGTCGATCGCCGCTTCGTTGGTCTCGGTCGGCGGGTCGGTGAAGAAACGGGTCTGCGGCCTCAATACCCGGACCCTATCGCCGCGCGTGGCGCGAAGCTCGGCCTCGATCGCCGTCCAGTTCGGGCCGACCGCCGGGCTGATCCCATGCAGCCGGACCAACCACGGGCCGACGCCGAGCGTCTCGCCGGGCCGGGCGGCGGCGAGTTTCTCCTGGGTGAAAGCGCTGTCGGTCGCCATTCCGGCGATCGCGACCGCGACCCCGAAATGGGCGAGCGCCATGCCCCAGGTGGCGAGCGGCGTGCGCCACGGGTTGCGGCCGGACAATGGGATCAGGCTCGCGAAGGCAAGCCACGCGGCGACGACAAGTCCGAGGCGTGGCTGCCAGCCAATCTGGGGCGCCGCGAACAGGCTGACGACGAGCGCGGTCGCGGCGAGCAGCGCCGGGACGGTGAGCCGCTTGAGCACCGGCCGCTTTTCCCGCCGCCAGCCGAGCAACGGCCCGACCGCGACCAGCGCCGCAAGGACCAGCGCGATCGGACCCGCGACAGTGTTGAAATAAGGCGGGCCGACGGAGAGCTTGTCGCCGGTCGCTGCCTCGACGAACAATGGATAGAGCGTGCCGAAAAAGACGATGCCGAGGATGACGGTCAGGAGCAGATTGTTGACCACCAGCGCCGCCTCGCGACTGACGAGCTCGAACGGCGGGCCTTCGTTCAATTTGGCTGTACGCAGCGCGAACACGGCGAACGCCGCTCCAACGTATAGGCCGAGCAAGGCGAGCAGAAAGGTGCCGCGGGTCGGGTCGACCGCGAAACTATGGACCGAAGTCAGGATCCCGGAGCGCACCAGGAAGGTGCCGACCATCGACATCGAGAAGGCGATCATCGCCAGCATCATCGTCCAGGCGCGCAACGCTCCGCGCGAGGCGAGCACGGTGACCGAATGCAGCAGCGCGGTGGCCGCCAGCCATGGCATCAGCGAGGCATTCTCGACCGGGTCCCAGAACCACCAGCCGCCCCAGCCCAATTCGTAATAGGCCCAGTAGCTGCCCGCCGTGATGCCGAGCGTCAGCAGCACCCAGGCGCCTAGCACCCACGGCCGCATCGCCCGCCCGAGCGCTCGATCGACGTCGCCGGTCAGCAGCGCTCCGACGGCGAGGCTGAAGGCGACCGACAGGCCGACGTAGCCGAGATAAAGCGTCGGCGGATGGAAAGCGAGGCCGGGGTCCTGGAGCAACGGGTTGAGGCCGCGGCCCTCGAGCGGCGCCGGGTCGAGCCGCGCGAACGGGTTCGAGGCGAGCAGCAGGAACGCATAGAAGCCGAGCGCCAGCCCGCCCTGCGCTCCAAGCGCCGCGACCAATGTCCGCTGGCCGAGCCGCTTCGAGGCCGCCGCCAGGACCGCTCCCGCCAGCGCCAGCACCGTCACCCACAACAGCATCGAGCCTTCGTGATTTCCCCACGCTCCGGCGAGCTTGTAGATGAACGGCTTGGCGCTGTGGCTGTTGGCCGCAACCAGGGCGACCGACAGGTCGGTGCGGACGAACACCAGGATCAGCATTGCCATCGCGATCAGGGCCAGCGCGCCCTGGACGATGGCGATGGAGCTAACGGCGCGCGCGGCCTCGAACCAGCCCCGCAAATGGCCGATGGTAAGCGCCAGCTGGAGCAATGACAGTGCCGCCGCCAGCCACAGCGCGGCAAGCCCGGCTTCGGCAATCACCTTCTGTACTCCTGCGAAGGCAGGAGCCCAGCCCGCTGCGCAACGCAGCGCCTGCGGCGCTGGTCTGGGTCCCGGCCTTCGCCGGGGAACGAGATTCGCCTCACCTCGCCACCGTCTTCCCGGCGCGATGCTCGGCCGCCTGATTGCCGAGCTGCGGCGGCATGTAGCGCTCGTCGTGCTTGGCGAGGATGGTGTCGGCGACGAACGTCCCACGTTGCATCCGGCCCTCGGCGACGACTCCGCTGCCCTCGCGGAACAGGTCGGGGACGATGCCGCGGTACGAAACGGGCGTGCGCGCATCGCCGTCCGCGACCAGGAATCGGATGGTGACTCCGTCCGGTTCCTTGCGCAGCGATCCCACCTCCACCATTCCGCCCAGGCGCATCGCCTTGCCGTCGGCGGCGCGGCCGGCGGCGATTTCGGCCGGCGTGTAGAAATAGGCGGCGCGATCCTTCAGGCCCCACATCGCAAGCAAGACCGCGGCCAGGACCGCGGCGATCGCCGCTACGACCAGGACCAGCCGCTGGTTCTTGGGCTTCATCGGCGGCTAATCTCGTCCGCCGCGGCTTCCGCGCGCCGCATCGACCCGCACGCCCACAGGACCAGCGCGGCGACAGCGATGACCGCCACCGCATAAGCGGCAACGACGAAGGCCCACGGGCTCATTCGCTCGCCGCCCGGCGCATCCGCGCCTCGACCTTCGCCTCCGCCAATTCGGCCCGCATGCGCATCAGCACGACGCTTGCGAAGACTGCGGTGAAGCCGAGCATGGTCAGCGGCAGCGGCCACAGGATCGCCCCGTCGATGCTCGATCCGGTGACGCCGATGCTTTGGCCCTGGTGGAGCGTTCGCCACCACAGCACCGAATAATGGATGACCGGCAGGTTGATCGCTCCAGCGAGGCCGAAGATCGCGGCGAGGCGCCCCTCCCCGTCGCGTTCCTTTTCGGCAGCGGCGAGCCCGATGTAGCCGAGATAGAGGAACAACAGGATCAGCATCGAGGTCAGCCGCCCGTCCCATTCCCACCACGTTCCCCAGGTCGGCCGACCCCAGATCGAGCCGGTCGCGAGGCAGACGGCGGCGAAGGTCGCGCCCGCCGGGGCGATAGCGCGGCCGGCGATAGCCGACAGCGGGTGGCGCCAGACCAATTGGCTGACGGCAGCAGCTGCGATCCCCGCCCAGCCGGCCATTCCGAGCCACGCCGCGGGTACGTGGACATAGAGGATGCGGACCGTCTCGCCCTGCAGGTAATCGGGCGGCGTCAGGTTCAGCCCGGCAGCCATCCCGGCAACGGCCAGGACCAGCCCGATCCACAGCAGCCAGCCGGTTGCGGGCTTGGCGATGCGCAGGAAGCGCGCTGGATTGGCGAGGAAATGCATCGGCTGGCGCTACCTACCACGTCATTGCGAGGAGCGAAGCGACGAAGCAATCCACTTGCGCGGGACTGGATTGCTTCGCTGCGCTCGCAATGACGATTAGGCCCTTCCGATCAGCCGCTGCGCCATCGCGTCGGCGACTGCGGCCGGGTCCCGGCCCGATGTTTCGCTCTCCGCCCAGATCTGCTCAAGCCGGTCGGGAATGCCCTCGATCCGCTCGCGCACGAGCTTCTCGTCGCCGTCGCCGAGATATTCGGTGCAAACGTTGATGATTCCGCCGGCGTTGATCACGTAGTCGGGCGCGTAGAGGATGCCGCGCTCGTGCATCCGGGCACCGTCCTCGGGCGTGGCGAGCTGGTTGTTGGCGCCGCCGGCGACGACCCGCGCGCGGACCGTCGGGATGGTGCTTTCGTCGAAGATCCCGCCGAGCGCGTTTGGGCTGAGCACGTCGGCGTCGAGCGACAGGATGTCCTCGGGCGCGACCACGGTTCCCTGGGCGGCGTCGGCGAGCTTCCTGGCCTTGGCTGGGTCGATGTCGGCGATCGACAGCTTCGCCCCCTCGGCCGCGGCGTGGAGCGCGACGCCGGTGGCGACGCTGCCGGCGCCCTGGAGCGCGACGTGGAGCCCGGAAACATCGTCCTTACCGAGCGCGCGGCGGACCGCCGCCTTCAAGCCGAGGAACACCCCGAGCGAAGTGTGCGGGCCGGGGTCGCCGCCGACCCCGCCTTCGGCCGGAAGCCCGGCGACATATTTGGTCTGGCGGGCAACCTCGACCATGTCCTTGACGCTCATGCCGACGTCCTCGGCGGTGATGTAGCGCCCGCCGAGCCCGTCGACCGCGCGCCCGAACGCGGCCAGCAGCTCGGGCGTCTTGGTCCCCGCCTCGTCGGCGAGGATGACGGATTTGCCGCCGCCCAGCGGCAGCCCGGCCATGGCGTTCTTGTAGCTCATCCCCCGCGACAGCCGGAGCGCGTCGGTGATCGCGTCCTCGTCCTGCGCATAATGCCAGAAGCGCGCCCCTCCGGCAGACGGGCCGAGGTGGGTCGAATGGATGGCGACGATGGCCTTGAGGCCGGTCGATCGGTCGTGGACGAAATGCAGCACCTCGTGCGCGTCGAAGTCCGGGAGGCGCCAGGCAGTGGTCATTTTGCGGAGAAATCCATCTTTGTCGAAGAGCAGCCGATGGGGCGATCGACGGGACTTGAACCCGCGACCCTCGGTACCACAAACCGATGCTCTAACCAGCTGAGCTACGATCGCCACGGCGCACCGCGGGAGGTTCCCCGAGGCGCGCGCGGTCCTTAAGGTTGCAGCCCCGCGAAGGCAAGCGAAGCACCGTCATGGAGGCGACCATCAACGCGACGATCGAAAAGTTCAGCTACCCGGCGACCTTGGTCCGCGAATTTGAGCATTGGCTGGTGCTGGTTCGGCCGGCGCAGGTGACGCTCGGCTCGCTGATCCTCGCCGCCAAGGGCGACGCCACCGCGTATAGCCAGCTACCGCGTGACGCATTCGCCGAGCAGTCCGCGGCCGTCGCCGCGATCGAGACCGGCCTCGCCGCCTTCTGCCGCTACGAGCGGATCAACTATCTGATGCTGATGATGGTCGACCCCCACGTCCATTTCCATGTCATCCCGCGCTATTCGGATGCTCGCGAATGGGCCGGACTGACGCTCGCCGACCAAGGGTGGCCGGGACCGCCCGACCTGAAATCCGCATGCCAAATTTCACCACAGCAGATCAGCAACTTACGAGACGAGCTTGCCGAGCATATTTAACAAGTTTCGGCGGCAATCTTGCGCAGCCCTCGCCGCTGGCGCATCACTGCCGGGGGAGAATGCCATGCCGAGTCGGCGTTCTGCGGCGGCGTCCGGCGCCGGTGTATCACTGCGCGCTACGCTGACCGCGGCGGGCCTCGAACCGCGCGTCGTCGCGCTGCTCGCGGACATGCCCCGCAAGACGGTCGAGGTCGACCCGCGGCGGCCGTTCCGCGAGCCGGGCGTGCCCCGCCCCGAGATCATGTTCGTCCGCTCGGGCATCCTGTGCAAGTACAAGACCGACGGCAGCAGCCGCCGCCAGATCGTCGCCCTGCGCTTCGCGGGCGAAGCGATCCTGCCGTGCGAAGGTCCCGCGGACTATGGCATCCAGGCCATCGTCCGAAGCCAGGTGTTGGTCGGCAGCGGGAAAGATTTCGACCGCATCGTCAATGCGAATCCCGAACTTAGCCGCTTCGTCTGGCGCTCGCTCCAGCGCAACGAGGCGATCAGCTACGAATGGATGGCCAATTGCGGCCGGCGGGATTCGGCCGCCCGGGTCGCCCATCTGTTGTGCGAAACCGCGGCCCGGAGCGGCGCCGGGGGCGAGGATGGCCGGATGGTCAACCCGTTCACCCAGCAACAGATTGCCGACATCACCGGCCAGACTTCGGTCAACGTCAATCGAGTGCTCGCGGATTTGCAGCGCCAAGGGCTGATCGAACGCCGCGGCCGCGAGATCCAGTTCCGAGACTGGGCGGAATTGCGCCGCCTCGGGAGCTTCCAACCGAACTATCTGGAGTAGTCCTTGTTCGCCGACCGCATGCATGCGAGCGCGCAAAGTCGCCCAAGGTTAGGCTGAAATCCGCGGTGAAAGCGTGGTGGGCGCGGTAGGGTTTGAACCTACGACCCCACCCGTGTGAAGGGTGTGCTCTACCACTGAGCTACGCGCCCGCGCCCGCGGAACGGGCCAGATAAGTGGCGAAGCGGCGGCTGTCCAGCGCGTGACGCTATTGAACCGCGTCCTTCAACCCCTTGCCGGGGCGGAACTTTGGTTGCGAGCTGGCCTTGATCTGGATGGGCTCGCCGGTGCGCGGATTGCGTCCGGTCGACGGCTTGCGGCGAGTGACGGAGAAATTGCCGAAACCCACCAGCCGCACCTCGTCGCCGCGCTTCAACGCCGACGTGATAACTTCGAGCATGGTCTCGACCGCGCGGACGGCATCGTTGCGGTTGAGCCCAGCGCGATCGGCGACGTGGCCAATCAGTTCCTGCTTGTTCATATCACTCGCTGCTCCCCGGACTCGCCGCGAGACTCGCCCGCGCCAGACGCATGTCTTTAAGGCAAGACTTGGCCGCGAAGTCAAAGCCCTTCGACGCCGCTCGGGAC
>Ga0136621_1000897_pt1 | contig 11885 bp, 3 predicted proteins | sample AntDryUQ445A2306_FD_104673 | JGI IMG/M metagenome (GOLD analysis project Ga0136621, IMG submission 104673) | Polar desert sand microbial communities from Dry Valleys, Antarctica - metaG UQ445A (23.06) | ecosystem: Environmental > Terrestrial > Soil > Desert | place: Antarctica: Dry Valley...
CCCCCGAGCCATACCAGCTCTACCCGGTGCTAAAGGCGCTCGAGATGCCGCGGGTCAGCCTGCTCCTCGCCGACGACGTCGGCTTGGGTAAGACCATCGAGGCGGGGCTCATTCTGCGCGAGCTGCTCGGCCGCCGGCGCATCCACCGGGTGCTGGTCATCTGTCCTGCGTCGCTACAGCTCCAGTGGCGCGAGGAGCTGAGCTCGAAGTTCGCGCTCGACTTCACCGTGCTCGACCGCGCGGCCGCGGTCGACATCCAGCGCGAGTACGGGATGGACGCCAACCCGTGGGGGGTGACGCCGCGCTCAATCTCCTCGATGGACTTCCTACGCCAGCCCGACGTGCTCGCCGACTTCCTCGCCGCGGCGCAGCGCTTGGAACGTGGCCACGCGCTTACGTGGGACCTGCTCGTCGTCGACGAGGCACACAACCTTGCGCCAATGGGTTTCAGCGAGCGCTCGGATCGGGCCAAGATGCTCGGCGATGTGGCCCAACACGCTGAGCACCGCCTGTTCCTGACGGCGACGCCGCACAACGGCTTCACGGCGAGCTTCTCCGGACTGCTCGAGCAGCTCGATCCGGTCCGCTTTCGCCAGACGAGTGAGCTCAACGACTCCGAGCGCCGCCAGGTTGACCTCGTCATGGTGCGCCGGCTGAAGTCCGACCTCAACGCGCGTGCTGAACGTCGTGGCGAGGTACCCCCGTTCACGAATCGCGAGGTCGACGGTGTGCCGTTCACGTGGACGTCCGAGGAACTGCGCGTCGTCGAGGCGCTGCGCGAGTACCGCCGAGCCGGAAACGCCGTCCTCGCGACGCTCGGACATCGCGAGCGCAGCGTCGGGCGGTTCGTGTTATCGCTGCTCACCAAGCGGCTGCTGTCATCTCCCTACGCTCTCGCACGAACGTGGTGGAGGCACATTGAGGGCTACACGGACGCGGCTTCGCTCGACGAGGCCGCCGCCGCACAGGTACGCGCCGAGACACAGACCGCGGACGACGAAGAGAAGGCCCGCCGCGAAGAGGACGTCGCCCGCCAGGGCGCCGCATGGCTCAGCCGCCACGAACGGGCGCTTCGTGCTGCGCGAGAGGAGGTCACCGCCGCGCTAACCGGGCTCGGCTGGGGGCCGGAGGTCGCCGAGCAGCCGATCGACCCGACCACCGTCACGGCCGAGACGTCGTTTCCCCCCGACGGCAAATGGGAGGCGATGCGCGCCTGGCTGGCCGGGCGGCTGCGCGCGGACGGCACGCTAACCGACGAGGAACGCGCGATCTGGTTCACCGAGTACAAGGACACGCTCGACTACGTCGTCGCCCGCCTCGCCGTGGAGGGCATTCGCTCGCCCCAGGCGCGGACCTTGTTCGGTGGCTCGTCACTCGTCGAGCGCGCCGAGGTCCGCGAGGCTTTCAACGACGTCGGCGACCCGATCCGGCTGCTGGTCGCCACAGACGTGGCCGCCGAGGGTCTCAACCTCCAGACCTCCTGCCGCTACGTCGTGCACTACGAGGTGCCGTGGAACCCCATGCGGCTGGAGCAGCGCAACGGACGCGTCGACCGCCACGGCCAGGCTCGCGACGTCACCGCCTTTCACTTCACCTCCGATGAGGACGAAGACGTCAAGTTCCTCGACTACGTCGTTCGCAAGGTCGACACCGTCCGCAACGACCTGGGCAGCGTCGGCGAAGTCATCGACCGCGGCCTCGAGGAGCGCTTCGCGGCCGAGGAACTGACCACGGGCGAGCTTGATCGGCGCGTCGAACTGATACGCGAGAACGCGGCGCAGCACACCGACATGCCCGACACCACAGAATCGATCGACGAGCGGGCTGGAGATCGCGCCGCAGCGGTGCTCGACGAGACGGCCGCGGCGCTTCGCATCGATCCGCAGCGCTTGGAGCGACTGCTCCGGGTAGGGCTTGAACTCGACGGAGGCGCGGTGGAGTCCGGTGACGATGGTTCATTACGACTGCGACGGCCAGTGCCGGCGGAGTGGCAGCGCACGGTGGACTCGTCGCTGAGCCTCGACCGACGCGGCGCGCGCGGGGCCCTTCCACGGCTCGTGTTCTCCTCCGACGCGCTGATGGAGGCGACCGGCGGCGGACGTCGCGTATACCGCGAACGACCCGATACCCGGCTGATGCGTCTCGCGCACCCGGTCATGCGCCGGGCGGCCGGAACCCTGCGCCGGCGGCTGTGGGAGCCGCGGCCCGATCTGCGCCGGTTCACGATCGCTGCCCACGCCGACGTGGCGGGCCCGACGCTCGTGATGCCGAGCCTGCTCGCGATCGCCAATGAGCTGCGCGAGCCGCTCCACGCAGAGCTGGTCGAGATCGCCCTGTACATCGACGGCGAGGACGCCGTTCCGGTCGATGCTCCTGCGTTGGATCCCGCGGCACTCGATGACGCGGCGGTCGACGGGTGGCGCCTCTGGCTCGAGGAGCGCTGGGACGAGCTCCCGGACCGTCTCGCCGACGCCCGCGACCAGCGCGAGGCCAAGCTGCGCTCGCGCGCCGAGGAACTGCTGCCCGCGGCGCTCAAGGAGGAACGTAGCTACCAGGACAAGCTGTTCAAGACCCGCCTACGGGAGCTCGACGACGAGCGTGGTGAGGCCGGCAGGACGCGGCTCCGTCGCCAGATCGAGAAGCTGGAGGAAAAGACGCAGCAGCTGACCTTCGATCCCGAGCTGCGGCACGAGCGCCAGGAGGAGCTGCGGAGCTTGCGCGACCAGCTGGAAGGAGAGGAGTACCGCCGCGTCGAGGAGCGCCGCGAACGGCTGCGAGCCCGCATCGAGCGTGAGCGCGAACAGCTTGTTGGCGACATCCTCCCGCGCCGGTTCACGTTGGCGCGGTGCACGCTCACGCCGGTCGCTGTCTCCCTGCTCGTCCCGGAGGGCTCGACCCCGTGACCGCCGTGCGACACGAGTGGTGGGGCGAGCTGCGCCACGGCGGGATGCTCGTTGCCCCGCAGCTCCTCGACGAGCTGCTGCCCGAGCTGCCTTCGCTCGACGAGCAGGCCTACGATCGACTGCGCGCAGCTTGGCTCAAGCTCGACGCCGCCATGCACGGCGGAGGTGAGGTCGACGAGGCCCGACGTGCGTTCGCGGGTGAGGTGCTCGAAGGGTTCTTGGGCCTGAGCGGCTGGCAGAAGGCCTCGGCGGTCGGGGACCAATTCAAGGCGGTCGCCGTCACCGGCGAGCATCTCCGGCCCAACTGGGTCCTGCCGGACTCCAAGGGCGATGGTGCGCTGCTCGCCGTGTACTTCGACTCCAGCGACACCGTCGGGCGCGGGCGCGGAGTCCGGGCGCACGCCAGCCTCGTTGAGCTGCTGCGTGCCACCGGCGTGCCGCTCGGACTGCTCACCAACGGCCGTCAGTTCCGCCTCGTCCACGCTGGCCCGGACTACGACGCATGGGCCGAGTGGGACGCTCAGACCTGGTTCGACGAGAGCGAAGGGCGCGAAACGCTCCGTGGGCTTGCCGCCTTCGCGCGCGCCGACGCAGAGACGCGCACCGAGCGCGTGGAACGTCTCATCGAGGCGATCCGAGACTCCCGCAACCGCCAGGGCGACCTAGCCCAGGTCCTCGGCGAGCAGGTCCGCCAAGGGGTGGAGCTGCTGGTCCGAGAGATCGACCATGTGCTTGACCGAGACACCGGACTGCACGATGCGGTCTGGACCGATCCGGCAGGTGGGCATCGCCTGAGCGACGACGAAGCGCTTGGCGCGATCTACCAGGCGGCGACCCGTCTCGTCATGCGCCTCGTGCTCGTTCTCTACGCCGAGGCGCGCGATCTCCTGCCCGCTCACATCGAGGCGTACCACGACTCCTACGGTGTCGGGAGCCTCTACGACATCCTCGCTCGCGCGGACCGCGAGGGCCGCGACGCGATGGCCGAGAAGCATTCGGCGTGGCCCCGCATCATCGCTCTATGTCGGCTGATCTATCTCGGAAGCGGGCACGCGGATCTCCCGGTGCGCGCCTACGGGGGCCAGCTGTTCCGTCCCGGCGAGGCACATGCGCCCGAGCCGGTGCTGCGTGCGCTCGCTGCCCTCGAAGCTGCGCGCCCCTCCGATGCGACCGTCTACCGGCTGCTTCGGTTGCTCAAGGTCGGCAAGGTCAAGGTGCGGGCAGGGCGCAGTGCACGCTGGGTCGCTGGCGCGGTCGACTTTGGCGACCTGCGCACGGAGTACGTCGGCATCGTCTACGAGGGTCTCCTGGACTACGAGCTCCGTCGCGCCGCGCCGGACGATCCCATCGTCTTGCTCAACGTGGGTCGCGAGCCTGCGCTGCCGCTTTCGCGTCTGCGAGAGCTCACGGCTGCCGAGCTCAAGGAGCTGCTCAAGACGTTCAAGAAGGACGCCGCGTCAGCGGCCAGCGCCGACGAGGGCGACGAGGCGAGCGCCGACGACGAGGACATTGAGGAGCCCGAGGAGCTGCTCGCGGACGAGGACGAGAGCGCCGAGGAGATTCTCAGCGACGCTGCCGAGGCGGCAGAGGAGGACGCCCGTGAGGCCGCGCTCACCTGGGCGCGCGATGCCGTGCACGCCGCCGGCCTGGTCCGCCGACCACGAGGAGCCACACCCGACCTCGCTGCGTTCGAGCAACGGGTACACGACCGGGCGAGCAAGCTCGTCGCCGGCGTCATCCCGCCCGGCCGGCTGTACCTAGTCGCCTCCGGCGGCCTGCGCAAGGGGTCGGGCTCCTTCTACACCCGTCCTGCGCTGTCGGTCCCGCTCGCCCAGCGTGCGCTGGAGCCGCTCTGCTACAGGTGCGAAGGTGACCGGCTCGTTACGCGCACGCCCGAGGAGATCCTCGCATTGAAGGTCTGCGAGCCGGCTATGGGATCCGGGTCGTTCCTCGTTGCCGCGCTGCGGTACCTCGTGGAGGCACTCCATCGCTCGCTGGAACACCACGGCCGCATCCAGCTCAAGGCGGAGCGCGAGGTAGTCGTGACCCTCCCGCTTGGCGTGCCCGCGACCGGGGGAAGAGACAGAGGAGCTCCTGCCGCTCGCCCCTGACGACGACCGCTTCCCGCAGATGCTGCGCTCACGGCTCGCGCGCTATGTCGTTGAGCGCTGCCTCTACGGCGTCGACCGCAACCCGATGGCCGTCGAGCTCGCGCGGCTCGCCCTGTGGGTCGAGACACTCGACCGCGAGCTGCCCTTCGAGTACCTCGACCACAAGCTAAAGGTCGGCAACTCGCTCGTCGGCTGCTGGCTGCACCTCGTCGAGGACTACCCGATCCGCGCGCTCGACCGCGAGGACGCCGACGGCAAGAGCGGTGAGCGGACCAAGTGGCTCAAGAAGGCCTTCGTCGACGCCAAGGCCCAGCTCCCGGCGGTGATCGACCGCATGGGGGGCGCCACGCGGCTCTTCGACGAGATCGACGAGCCGGTGGCCGACCTCGCCGCGCAGGTGCGCGATCGCTTCGAGGCGCTTCACGAGCTGCCCCGCGACGAGCGCGAGCGCGCCTATCGAGAGCTGCTCGCAAGCGACGAGTATCTGCGGCTGAAGCAGCGCATGGACGCGTGGTGCGCGCTGTGGTTCTGGCCGGCCGAGGACGATGCGCTTCCGCTTCCGCAGGGTTGGGGGTCGCTCTCCGACGGGGCAAAGGCAACGATCGAGCTACTCGCCGCTGCCCACGGCTTCTTCCACTGGGAGCTCGAGTTCCCCGACGCCTTCCGACCCGACCCAAGGTCGGGTTTCGACGTCGTCCTCGGCAACCCCCCGTGGGAGATCGCCAAGCCCAACTCGCAGGAGTTCTTCTCCAGGCACGATCCCCTGTATCGCACCTACGGCAAGACCGACGCGCTCGCCAAGCAGCAAGATCTATTCGGGCAGGTGCACGGGCTTGAAGAGGAGTGGGGCCGGTACCAAGGGGGCTTCAAAGCGATGGGCAACGTTGTCAAGTCCTACGCCGATCCATTCGACGCCTCCCTGGCTCGCGGCAAAGAGGGACAACGGCTATCGGGCGGCTGGGAGCTCGCTCGCCGCAAGCGGTTGAGCCTCGGCCACCGCGATCAGCCCTATCGCCTACAGGGCTCCGCCGACCTCAACACCTACAAGCTGTTCCTGGAGGTGGCGCACCACCTTCTACGCGATGGCGGTCGACTGGGCATGCTGGTTCCCTCGGGGCTCTACACCGACAAGGGCACAACTGAGCTCCGCAAGGAGTTCCTCCAGCGATGCTCGTGGGAGTGGTGCTACGGCTTCGAGAACCGGCTCGGCTTTTTCCCGATCCACCGGAGCTTCAAGTTCGTCCCGATCGTGATCGAACGCGGCGGCTCGACGACAGCCGTCAAGGCCGCGTTCATGCGCCACGACGTCAGCGAGTGGGAGCGGCCCGGTGAGCACGCCGTCGCGCTCGCGGTCGACGACATCGAGCGCTTTGCCCCGGACACGTGGTCGTTCATGGAGTTCAAGGACGAGTACGACCTCGACCTCGTCGAGCGCATCTACGGCGAGCATCCGCTGCTGGGCGACGTGGTTGCCCGCCTCGGCGGTCATTACGCCGCCGAGTTCCATATGACGAACGCGGCCAAGCACTTCGTCTCGCGCTCGAAGCTGGAGAAGGAGGGGCTCCTCGAAGCAGCTGACGACACCCGTGACCCACGGGTTCGCGGTCGCCTGCGGGCCGCCGGGTTCCTGCCCTTGTCTGAGGGAAAGTCGTTCTGGCTGCATGACCCCTACTTCGTCGGGCGCGGCCAGAGCGACAGTGTCAGCAAGTTCGTGTCGGTGGCGACCGCGGAAGCAGAGCTTGAGGGAGACGCTTGGCGCCGACCTCGGCTGTGTATGAGAAACGTGGCGAGCTCAACGAACCAACGCACCTACATAGTCGGCGTCATGCCACCGACGGTTCACGGCAACTCTGCTCCGACGCTCGATGGCCTGTCTTGGGAGTCGGTGTTGCTCCTCAACGGGATTCTCGCGAGCCTCGTCGTTGACTACGTCGTCCGGATGAAGGTCTCCGCCAATCTCAATTGGTTCTATCTGGCGACCATCCCCATCCCGGACTGGTCCGGCAGCGTCTTTGCGGACGAAGCGCCTGGTCTTGTGAGCTCCCTCAATGCGGTAGGTGCGGACTTTCCCGAGATGGCCGAAGAGCCCCTCATCGAGCCCGGTGATCGCCTCAGCGCACGGCTCATGCTCGATGCACTCGTAGCGGATCTCTTCGGTCTCGCGCCGGCTGACGTGCGCCACATCGCCGCGCGGTTCCCGATCTACGATGCCGAAGTATCGGCCGAGTACCGCTACCCGAGACTCATCGAGAAGGTGTTTCGGGCGCTCAACCAGGGCGGTTTCAACGCCGCGAAAGAGGAGGCAAGAAGCCTTTCCGAGGTGCGCCAGACCGCGGACGTCGGGTTCGGGTTCGATGCGCTGTGGGTGCCCGAAGGCGGGTGGATGCTTGCCAATCACGAGGCGAGAGCGATGTTTCCTCGAGTCGGAGCACCGGCGTGATTGCCCTGGTTCAAAGCCTGCGGGCACGGTCGCCGCGGCTATCGAGCCCTCACGACCAGGATGGGCGCACTCGACCGAAGGGACTCCAGGACCGGCCGCTGCGAACTCGCGACCACCAAGTCTCGGAGCCCCTCTTCTGGCACTTCGTCGAGACTCTGGACGAGTGTCCAGAAGCTGATATCCGGTTCAAGGCCGAGCTGCAGGTAGTACTCGGGTATCAGGTGACCGTTCGATGGCCGCGATCGGGTGATGTGCGCTACCTGCCCTCGGTGGATGACGAGCTGATTCTTGGGGCGCGCAGCGAGGTACAGGTACGTGTCCGTGCCGGCCGCTACTTGCGCTCGGATCGCTTCAGTCCATTGCTCTCCGAGCGTCTTGCCGACCTTGCCGAACCACACCGCTCCATGGGCGTCGAGAACCTCTCGGTGACGTTCGATCGTCCTCACGCTCGGTTCCGGGTCTCGGTAGCGGACGACGAGGTGGACTGCGGGCGGCGACGTGCTCACGCTGCGAAGTGTCGCGGACAACGCCGTCGAAAGGCTTCGGCGACGGCCAGATGGAGGACTGGGTGGCGCTAAACCCGATCCAGTTCACCGGGCAGGTCACGGAGGAGTTCCGCCGCTATCAGCTAACGGCGTTCCCGATCGCCGACCCGCGGCTGGCGGCGCAGGCGAGCGCACTTCTCGGTGCTGGCCCGTTCAAGGATTCGCCGCTGACCAGGGGGCCCTTCGTCTCGCTCGCGCGGGGTTTCCGCGAGGGCGCCACCCTTCCGGCTCTCGTCGACGAGGGGCTCGTGCACGCGGCGTTGCCCGGTGTGGCGGAGTACCCGTCGCTTTTCGACCACCAGGAGCAGACGCTGCGGTCGGCGCTGGGCGGGCGGCACGTGCTCGTCTCAACCGGCACCGGGTCCGGAAAGACCGAGGCCTTCCTGTACCCGATCATCGACCGGTGCCTGCGACTGCGGGACGCAAGCGAGCCGGACGGTGTGGTCGCCGTGCTCGTGTACCCAATGAATGCGCTCGCGTCCGACCAGCGTGACCGCCTGCGAATGCTGCTCGCCGGCACGGGGATCACCTATGGGATGTACGTCGGCTCGACGCCGAGGCGCCCGTCGGACAGCGACGTAAGGCAGCTCGCCGAGGGCGAGGGCCGCGAGGCGCTCCTTGCGGCGCGGCGGCGTCGTAAGGCCAACGATTCAGACGTGGTGCCGTTCGAGGAGTGCGCGAGCGAAGAGGAGATCCGCGAACGCAAGCCCCGGATCCTGATCACCAACGCGAACCAGCTGGAGCTCCTCGTGACCCGCCAGCGAGACTTTGAGCTCTTCACCGGCGCTCCGCTCGCGTTTATCGTGCTTGACGAGGCGCACACCTACTCAGGCGCCACCGGCGCCGAAGTTGCCTGCCTGGTTCGTCGCCTGCGGGCGTTCGCGGGAAAAACTGCCAACGAGGTCACTTGCGTCGCGACGTCGGCGACGATCGTCGACCCGGCCGGCAGTCGGGAAGTCGGTCCGGAGTTCCTCTCGCGGCTATGCGGGGTGCCACAGGAGGAGGTGAACCTCGTATCGGAGCAGTACGCCGAGCTCGACTGGCCGGGCGCACGCTCAATCCCAGCCGAGCCGGAGAATCCCGATGCGGTACTCCGCCAGGTGCTCGATGCGCTTGGTACGCCGCCGTTGCCCGGCGCCGACGATGTCGAGGACGAGGAGGCCGGCCTCGACCAGGAAGCCCTCGCCGACGCAGTGCAGGCGCTCACTGGCGCCCGACCCGAGTTGCCGGAGGAAGGCGTGGCCGAGGTGCTGTTCGAGCACCTGGCACGCATGGAGCCGGTACGCATCCTCGCCGAGGAGCTGGAGCATCCGCGCGACCTCGCCGAGGTGACGCAGCGGCTTAGGACTCGGCTTGCTCGCACAGGTCAGCCGCCGGAGACCACCACGGCCGAGGTGCTCGCCTATCTCGCCCTCGGGGCATTCGCCCGCCGCGGCGACGTCCCGCTCCTGCGGCCGAAGCTGCACGTCTTCGTACGTGGTCTCGAAGGCGCCGCTGTGACCTTCGACGGCGATCCGCCTCAGCCGACGCTGTGGTTCTCCGCCGGGCAGGCCCTCACCGCGCCGGAAGGCGACCGCCAACCCGCCGCGGTCTTCCCGCTGTCGGTCTGCCGAACGTGCGGCCAGCACTACTTCACCACACATCTACAGGGCTTGGTGGCCGACGACGGGAAGCCCGCGGGAGGGGAGGCCAGCGGCGACAGCGCGTACTGGCTGCCTGCGCCCGACCCCGAGGCCGATGGCGCCACGCGCGTGCGCTTCACCGACTGGGTCCTGGCCGAGGGCGATCCCGCGGACGAAGATGAGAATGGTGGCACCCGGCGCGCGAAGGCCTCCACGCGTCTCGACGGACGACGGTCCGAGACGTGGCTGTGCTCGCAATGCGGCACTGTGCACCAGAACGAGCGCGAAAGCTGCGCCAACCCCCTTTGCTCGCAGCCGGGCCCGCTCGCGCGGGTCTACCTGGTGCACGAGCCCAAGGCCTTCCGCTGCCTTGGCTGCGGCGCTACGGGGCGGTCGGGAACGGGGCGCGACTACGAGCCGATCCGCCCGCTACGCGCATCGACGGTCGCCGACGTGCACATCCTCGCCCAGGAGATGATCAGCGCCGCTGGCTCAGAGGACGAGCGACACCTGCTGATCTTCGCTGACAACCGGCAGGACGCCGCGTTCCAGGCGGGCTGGATGCGCGACCACGCGCGTCGTTACCGCCTGCGCTACCTGATGCTCGAGGTACTAGGGAACCTGGAGCGGACCGGTGGTGGACCCGTGTCGGTTGGCGACCTCCACACCGAGCTTCTGAGCCGGCTGCGTGCCGATCGCGACCTTGCGAGAGCCGTGGCGCCCGAAGCATTCGATAGCGGCGCGGACGAGTCGTTCGGGCGTGGCGCGGCGGTCCAGCTCTCGCGTTTCCTGCGAATTCAGATACTGCGCGAGCTCGCGACCTCGTTCACGCAGCGCGACGGTCTGGAGCGCTGGGGACAGCTGCGAATCCACTACTTCGGCCTCACGCCCGACGAACCGCGTGTGCGGGGTCTGGCGGCCGAGATTGGCATGAGCCCGGACGCTCTGTGTGACGGCATCGGGGGGCTGCTCGACGTGTGGCGGCGCACGCGGATGCTGCACGACGCCGACGAGCCGATCTTCGGGCGCTGGTGGACCGGTGGTGCCGAGAGATTCAGCGGGGCTTCATCCCCCACGGCTTCACCGATGTTCGTCCCGCCGGTCTCAAACTCGAGCGCCAGGGTGGCGAGGTGGACAAGTGGGTGCGCACCGTCGTTTCGACCCGGGGGCGTACAGGCGCGGTCGACTTCATCCGCAAGTGGGGCGTGGACGATCCGCGAGCCGCCGCAGAGCTGGTCTGGGAGCTGCTCCGCGCGCTGGACCTCGTAGCGCCGGTCAAGCTCGTCGGCGGAAACGGCAAGCCGCTCGGCGGCAGTGGCGGCACCCACCAGGTGGACACGAGCCGCATCGGAATGGTCCGCCAGAGCGAGCGGTACCTCTGCTCCGTCTGCCGACGCGTCCATGCCCGGCCGACCCCGAACGGAGCCTGCTCGAAGACGCACTGCGCCGGAACCGTCGAGTCGGCCGCGCCGCCGAGCGACGACTACAACGTGTCGCTGCTCAGCCGGCCCTTCGCCATGGTCACGGCCGAAGAACACACCGCGCAGGTGCCGGCCGAGACGCGCGACCGCATCGAGAAGGAGTTCAAGCGCCGCGGAGGGACGGTCAACACGCTTGTCGCAAGCCCAACGCTCGAGCTCGGCGTCGACATCGGCGCGCTCGACCTCGTGCTCTGCCGCAACGTGCCACCCACCCCCACGAACTATTGGCAGCGAGTCGGCCGGGCCGGACGCCGACGCCGCATGGCGGTCGTCTTCGTCTACTGCCGACGAGCGGTACACGACGCCTACTTCTTCGAGCAGCCCGAGAAGCTGCGCGGCGCCCCGTTGCGCCCGCCGCGTTTCAACCTCAAGAACGACGTCCTCGTGCGTAAGCACGTGCACGCTGCGGTGCTCTCGGAGCTGCTGCGGCTTGCCAAGGACGACGAGACCACGCGCGCGGCCGTTGACGAAGCCGTGCCGCAGTACGTGCGCCATTATCTATTCGAGGGCGAGAACGACCGTTACCGCACCGCGCCGGCGGACGTCAGCGCGCTCGCGCGGCTGATCGACGCGCATCACGGATTGCTCGTCGATGCCGTCAAGCGCGTTTTCACCGCCGGCTGGCCCTCCGAGGCTGCGGCCGAGGTCGCTCCCGAGCAACTCGAAGGACTGGTAGCGGCAATGCCCGCTGACCTCCAAGGGATCGTCGACCATCTGCACCAGCGACTGATGTGGGTCGTGGCGACCCAGCGCCAGTTGGCAGAGACCGCAACCGAGCGGCCG
>Ga0136621_1000898_pt1 | contig 11879 bp, 8 predicted proteins | sample AntDryUQ445A2306_FD_104673 | JGI IMG/M metagenome (GOLD analysis project Ga0136621, IMG submission 104673) | Polar desert sand microbial communities from Dry Valleys, Antarctica - metaG UQ445A (23.06) | ecosystem: Environmental > Terrestrial > Soil > Desert | place: Antarctica: Dry Valley...
ACCGGAGGATCTGCGGGGCTGTAGCGCAGTTGGTAGCGCGTCTCGTTCGCATCGAGAAGGTCAGGGGTTCGATTCCCCTCAGCTCCACCGAGAATTCGACTTTTACGTTCTGACCTGCGGTTTTGTACGCAGAGTAACCCTCTCGCTCGCAACGTGAGCGAGAGGGTTTTCGCTGTTCAGGGCCTGTTTTCGTGTTTTAGTCCCATACGGTGTGGGTCTGTTGGGCTGGTGGTGTTTAGGTCAGGGCGTCGTCGGCCACAGTTCGTGGTTGGTGATGCGCTCGTCGGCGAGGTAGAGCCGGCGGAAGAGCGCGTGGTTGAGTTGTCGGCGTTGGTCGTCGGTGCAGCCCTGATAGACCTGGACAGGGTCACGGGTCCAACCATGGGCGTGGTCGGAGGTGCCGTCCGCGGTCAGTGTCGCCAGGGCGTCGATGATCCGCTGTTGGCTGACGGTGGTGTAGTAGCGCTCGACGGCGTGTTCGGCGATGGCTACGTTCGCGTATGGGGCTGGGCAGGTGCCTTGCTGTCGGTTGCGGCAGAAGAAGTAGGTGTATTCATCGCGGCGGCGGGTGACGGTGTGCTGGATGATCATCCGTCCGCTGTTGCCTGCCTGGTGGCAGTGTCCGCAGTAGAGTGTGCCTTTGAGGTAGTGGTGATGTACCCGTCGCCGCTCTCCTGATGTGGTGCGGGCGTCGAGGATGGCTTGGACGCGGTCGAACAGGTGCGGGTCGATGAGCGCTTCGTGTCGGCCGGGGAGTTCTTCGCCGTCGTAGGTGATGTAGCCGAGGTAGTAGCGGTCGCGCAGCATGCGGGCCAGCTTGCTGATCGATACCCGTTGGGTCACATGTCGGGTGGTTGGGCGTGTGCGCAGCCCGCGTTGGTAGAGCCGTTCGGACAGTTGGTCGAGGGTGAGGTTGCCGGCGGCGAATAGTTCGAATCCGAGTCGGACCAAAGATCCGCGCTCGGGGTCGACGATGATCGTGCGGATCTCGCGGCTGTTCGTGCGGTCGATGTGGTTGAGGTAGCCGAGCCGGGCGCGGCCGATGGTGCCGCCGTTGCGGGCCTTCTGGCCCATCTTGTAGGCGATGTCGGCGCCGGACTCGCGGGACTGGTACTCGTTGAACGTGGCGAGGATGCCGTGCATCAGCTGCCCCACCGGGGTGTCATCGACCGACTCGGTGGCCGAGATCAGTGTGACGCCGCGCCGCCGCAGCTCGGCCATGACGATCGCGTCATCAACCCGGTTACGGGCCAGCCGGGACAGCTTGTACACGATCACCTGGTCGATGTCGCCGGTGTCGCGGATACGGGCGAGCATCCGCTGAAACGCGGTACGCTTGGACATCTCCAGTCCAGACTGGTCGGGTTCGACGTACTCGTCCACGATCGTCAAGCCGAGCTGTTCGGCCTTGTGATGGCATGCCTTGCGCTGCGCGGGAATCGAGATCCCCTCAGGGGCGTAATCCCGCCCGACCTGTCGTGCGGACGAGACCCGGAGATAGATCACTGCCTGTCCGTTCGGAGGCGCTCCGCCGAGGAACGGGCCGTTGACAGCGGGGGAAGAGGATGCGGCAGTCTTGTTCATGGCGGCGAGTCGAGCAACGCTTGGTGTCGACCGCGACTTCACAAGTCCCGTTGAACGACTTGGTTCGCCTCATTGGGTCAACGCCCGCGAAGGAGTTGGGGCGTGAGCTGCTCATGCGACACTACGTCGCACCAGACCACCAGACCTGCCTCCACCGCACCACCGTGTCGACCACAGAAGCGTCCCCATGGTTCAAAACTCCACACGGGGGCGTTCGCTGATCTCCCGGTTGAGTAGAGTTCGAACGTCCGCTTCGGGAAGCCCTGAGCGGCGAATGAATTCAGAGAATGAGACCCCAGTCGTTTCCGTGAGTTCCAGCGCGCGTCGTAGGAGTACCGGAGCCTCCGGGTTCCCCAGCGGGCCGGGTTCCACCTTCCGCCATCCTCGCACGGACAAGGCTTTCCACGCTTGTGCGTAAGTGTGCTCACTCATGACCCCGAGCGTCTTCGCCCTGACCAGCAGGGCCGCCAATGAGACGTGCCACTTTGCCTTCAGGCGGAGCAATGTGGGCCAGTCGAGTCGGGCCGGAAGTTCGGGTTTGATTTCGTCGGCTGGCATGAGAAACGCGGCGGCGAATTCGTTGGCCTGATTCTCAGTAGCCTTGTCGCCGATCTGGCCATTGACGCCATGCAGGACGAGGTGACCTAGTTCGTGGGCTGCGTCGAAACGTGAACGGTCGCGCAGCCCCTTGTCGGCCCCGAGAGCGACGACGGGCCTGTCAGGGAAGTCGACGCAGAACGCGTCGACTTTCTCGATGCTGACACGGAAGCGAACAACGACCATTCCGTTCATTTCAAGCAGTCTCACGACGTCCTGAATTGGACCACGAGGGACGTTCCAATGGCTGCGCGCCTGGGTCGCGGCCTGTTCGATATCGGCAGCTTGTAGAGGCTGTCCTTCGTCGACAGGAACGCGAGGCAGGTTGAGATCCGGCAGCACAACGTATTTTTCGAGCTCGAGCGCGAGTTCCCGTGCGAGGTGAACGTAGGCCAGTGCTTGTTGGCGATCTCGGGGAGAGGTGGATCGGAGGCTTCGGAAGAACCCGTTGAGCTGCTCCTGAGCAGGGGGACGGGCCGGGGCGGCGAAGAAAGACGGCGGCACGCGCAGCGCCACCGAGAGCCGGCGCAGGGTCGATGCGGCGGGCCTGGTGTGCCCGTTCTCGAACTGGCTGACCGAGGCCGCCGTGACGGAGCCGACTTCCCGAGCCAGTTGCACCTGGGTAAGCCCTCGAAGCTCGCGCGCCATCCGCAGTCTGGCCCGGTCGAACAGGGCCGCGATGTCGCCGGGGTCCAGTTGCGGGTCGTTCACGTCTCGTCTCCGCGCCAGTCCACGTCCGCTGGTGAGCGGACGATTCTCGATCTTGATCGGTCCGCTCGCATCTTAGGCACACCTTGGTTACCGCTGAGTCAAGTTGCGCCGCTTCCTGTCGACACGCCCGGATGAGGTGTGACGACTTGACGGTACTCTTCGTCGTGTACGCTCGCAGAAATCAAGAAGATGATGTTCAAATCTGAGGTACCCGCACGCGGGGGATGGAGTCGTAGAGGTGAGGGTTCAGGAGTGCGTGAGGGACTTCAGGAGGTTGTGGACGTGACGCCGAAGATCACGCATGCCGACGTGGCGGCCTTTGCGGGACGGGCGGTGAACCTGCCGCGCGAGACTGCGATTGACAAGCGTAAACAGGTGAACACGCTGCGCGATCGTCTGAAGTCGCACATCGCGGACAATCCTGGGTTCTCGCTGGTGAAGATGCTGCACGCGGGCTCGGTGGCCAAGGGGACGGCGCTGTGCACGTTCAACGACTTCGACGTGGCGATCTACGTCAAGCGCGACGACGCGCCCGTCGAGGAGGCCGAACTCGTGGAGTGGATCGCCGAGCGGCTCCGCGCGGCGTACAAGGGATTGCTCGATCCGTCACAGATCACGCCGGGCACGCACTGCGTGAACGTCCACTTCAAGTCCACCGGCACCGATGTCGATGTCGTGCCGGTGCTCTACGAAGGCGACACCGATGATCGCGGTTACCTGATCGCCAAGGACGCGGTTGATCGGACCGACTGGTTGCTGACCAGCGTCCGGCTGCACCTCGACTTCGTTCAGGACCGGAAGGACGCCTGTCCTGACGACTGGGCACAGGTGGTGCGCCTGGTGAAGTGGTGGGTCCGCGAGCAGGTCATGAGCAGCCCGACGGGAGACAAGTTCCGGTTCAAGTCGTTCATGATCGAACTGCTCTGCGCGTACCTGCTGGACACCGCACGCTTCGACTTCACCGACTACGTCACCGCGTTGGAGGGCTTCTTCGACTACATCGTGCGGACCGAGCTCGGCGAACGGATCGCGTTCGACGCCTACTACCCGGCGTCGGACCTGCCGAACGCACAGGTCGGGGAGATCGAGATCTTCGACCCGGTCAACCCGGCGAACAACACCGCCCGCCTGTATGAGCACCGGGATCGTGTCCGAATCGTGGACGCGGCTGAGGCCGCCCTGGACGCGATCACCGAGGCGAGCTTTGCCACGACGAAGGATCAGGCCGTGAAGTGCTGGCAGGTCGTGCTCGGCAGCAGGTTCCGGGGGTAGCCATGACCACGTCCTACACGCGCTCCGAGTCCGAGACCTACAGCCTGACCTCCGCCAAATACGTCGCCTCGAAGATCGCCACCGATCTGCGGCAGGTGCAGCGCTACTACGGCCGTCCCTCCGACACCGACATCGCGGACTACGCCTTGGAGGCGGCGCTGCTGTCCCACGGCGGTTACGTCGACAAGGTCATCTACGGCTTCCAGCGTAACGGGGCCTGGGTCCCCGTTACGCTGGAGTACACCAGCGCCAACGGAACCCTGGTCGCAGACGATCGCGCGGGCGGGATCTACCGCTACGCCGATACTGATGGCACGGTGTTCACCAGCTTTCTGTACTACAGCTGGAAGTGGTCCCAGCTGACCGGTACTGACCGGGACGACTTCACCGAATTGCTGCCCTTCGCTCGCACCAGCGCCCCTGCCCCCGGCTACACGGGCGGCTACCACACCTCCGACCGCACCTACTCGGCCCACGGGACGGGATTCACCAGGAGCACCTACCGACCACTATGACCACCACCAGCAGCAACGACCTGTTCGAGGACGACCTCGACCTCCCTGATCCCGGCGCCCAGCAGCGCTACGCACGCTTGATCGGGCTCGACCACGTCAAGACCCGTCTGGCCAAAGAAGCCGAACTGATCCTGCAACCGCACTTGCTGCGTGAGTGGAGTCTCCGCGCCCACAACACCGTGCTGCCCGCAGTCGACCGGCTGACCCACCGACCGCCGCTGATCATCTTCGCCGGCGACGTCGGCACCGGAAAGACCACCCTCGCGGAGACCTTCGCCGACGCCATCGCCCGTCGGCACCGCATCGACGTGCGCGTCAAGCGGCTGAGCCTGCGCGCCCGCGGCACCGGCGCCGTCGGCGAAATGACCCGGCTGATCGGGACAGCATTCGACGTCGTACTCGACGAGGCCCGCGCGGCCGGCTCGACACGACCCACCATCCTCGTCATCGACGAGGCCGACGCCCTGGCCCAATCCCGCGAAGCCAGCCAAATGCACCACGAGGACCGAGCCGGGGTGAACGCGCTGATCCGCGGCATCAGCCAGATCGCCACCGAAGCACCCGGCGTCCTGGTCATTATGTGCACCAACCGCATCGGCGCCCTCGACCCCGCGATCCGTCGCAGGGCCGCAGCCGAGTTCGATTTCATCCGCCCCGACGAAACCCAACGCGCTGCCATCCTCACCGCTCTCTTCGAGGGAGTCCACCTCAGCCCGTCGGACCTGGAGCATCTGGTAGAGCTGACCGGACCAGACGGGCGCGGATACGGCCACACCTACTCCGACCTGGTTGACCGAGTGCTCGCCGCAACCTGCCTGGCCGCCTACCCCGACCGCCCTGTCACCGCCCAACTCATCGCCGAGCAGATCCGCACCTGCCCGCCGACGCCTCCGTTCACGGCACAGTCATGAAGCAGGTGCCAGGTGCAACCCGTCCGAGTGCCAGCGGCGCCCGCCTGACCGGCGATGACGTCCAGCACGCCGTGGCCTGGCACGCCGCCCTACGTACCTTGGTCCCGCACACCAGGGTCCAAGCCGTCACCGTCGAAGCCGCCCACGTCGGCAACGTCGACGACGTCGTGATCACCAAAGACCCCGGCCCCAACGACTACCTCCAGGTCAAGGCGACGGTGTCCGCAGAGCGAGCCGCGACACTTGACTGGCTGTGCGAACCAACTCGGACCGGCGGGGCCAGCATCCTGCAACGGTTCCATCATGCATGGACCGATCTCTCTCGGAACGAGACGCACCCCCAGTTGACCCTGGTCACCACTCGCTCCATCGACCCCGCCGACCCGGTCCTGACCATGCGAGATCGCCACGACAAGCTTGGTCAGCGACTCCAACACGCAACGACGGCTAACGCTCTCGCGGCCCGCAGCCGCCTCATCGAACACCTGGGCTGCACCGACGACGAACTGTTCGACTTCCTTGCCGACCTGCGGCTGCGCACCGATGCCTCCGAAGCCGTCTGGCGAGACCACGTGGCCGAGATCAGCTACGCCGCTGGCGTCCGCGCTGACGACACCGCCTTCCGCCTCGGTATCACCGAAGTCCGGGAATGGGTCAAGACCAGCCGGGTGGAGAGAACAGCCAGTGACGTCCGGGAGGCGGTCGATCGGCTCGGGCTCCATGCCACCGAACCGTTCACCATCCTCGCCATCAACTCCCTCGACGACCACAGCGTGCATCCCGACGCCGCGATCACCCTTGACTGGGTAGACCGGTTCCGCGGCAGCGAAGCCCGCAACCGCCGGGGCTTGAAAAACCCGCAGGAGTGGGAGACCGTCCTCCGCCCACAACTTGTTGCAGCTCAGCGCACACTGCGCAGCCTCCACGCGCGCCGCGTCCTCATCACCGGCACCATGCGACTTCCCGCTTGGTTCACCGCAGGAGTGATGTTCCAGGAAACCGCAGGATTCACCCCCGCAAAGATCAAAGACGGGCACCTCTGGACCCTACCGACCGGCCACGTCGCCCCCGCAACGATCTCCCTGTCCCGCCCTCTCACCGACCTGCCAGCCGGACAGGATGTTGCTCTCGCCGTCGTGATCTCCGCCGACCTGACCGCCGACGTCCACCAGCACCTCGCCTCAACTGGCCGCGACATTTCCCTGCTGACCGTTCGGCCATCCACGGGCACGTCCAACTCGAGCATCGCCAGCTTGGACCACGCTTTCGGAGTCGCGCTCGCCATCCGCGACCTCGCCCGCGAGATCGCCCGCGCCATCAAACCCCCGGTTCTCCATCTCTTCCTCGCCACACCCGCCGGATTTGCCGTCCTCCTCGGCGGAATCTGGGACCGAGTCCCCACCACCCAGACCTACGAAGACCTCGCAGTCAACGGCTACGAACCAGCCTTCAGCATCCCCAACTAAGCCCGCCACGCTGTCTCATCAGCGGTTTGCCGGTTCGGGCTCGGTAGGCTGCACGCTTGCCCATGTCGCGGCGACGAGCTTCAGGAAGGCGTCTCCTCGAGTCCGGGAGATGGCGGCGACCGCGTGGGCGAGCTGGATGCCAGCGAACGCAGAGAGTGAGCCGATAACCTCCAGCTCCTGCAAGATCTCCAGATGGTCACATGGCAGTCGCGGAGACTGCGCCATCAAACTGCGCTCTACCAGAGAATCCAGCTCAGACCGCGCGTTCCGTCCCTGAGACACGTGGTACCCGCGCCAACGGCCCTCGACCTGACGCTTGTGGTAGTCGATCTGTCCCTCCGACAGCCGGAGGCCGAGATCGGCCGCGACCCTGATGACGGCCGAACGCACGCTTTCCGCGGTGCGCTGCTGCCACGCGCGGCGATCGTCCTCGCGCTGCTGGACGGTCATCGCGGCGTCGGCCAGTTCGGTGACCGCGTCGATCAGCTGGACGATCAGCGCCTTCGCACACGTCGCCCACTCATCGGGCACCCTCGGCGATCGGGTGCCGCAGGCTTGATGGTGCCACTCGTTGAGAGCACGGACGGCCTGCTCGTTGGTGGAGTGCTGGTGGGCAGTCCGGATTTCCTTAAGCGTCGTCCAGAAGCTCCGTGCCTGTGGCGCGGCTTGGCGCGCCGTTCCCAGGAGGAAACCCACATCCCCGCCCCACTTCTCGTGCCAGTGCATATACACCTGGGAAACGAGCTCCTTGAAGGCGGCGAGGCTATCGACTGTGTTTGGCAGCACCGCCCGGGGAAGGGGTTCCAACGGTTCGCCGGTGCACAGCCGCTTGTGCTGCGACAGCCGCTCGTGCTCAGCCTCGAACCGTGCGATCTCATCCCACATGGCGCTGCCCGCCGTCCGATCGGCGCAGTCCGCGGACCGGGTCCGCGAGGGCTCCTCGCATGTTGAAGGCAATGTGGAAGTCTGGAAGCGTCTCCCCGCGCTGTGGCGGCTCGAAGACCGTGAACCGTCTGGGGATAAACGCTACCTCGATGGAGAGCGTGTCCAGCCACACCTTGCCGCGGCGGCCGTCCGGCGAGGTCCACGTGACACGTCCGCCGTGCAACTGCGGCTCACCGCTCTCCGTGGAGGCGAGGTAGGTCGCCACGACTCTCGACGACAGCTCGACCGTGCGGCGGTCAAGATCCTGGAACACCGCCTCCGACTTGCGGTATTGGCCGAGGTGGAAGAGCGCGAGGCCGTGCAGGAACTCCAGGCGGTACTGGTCGAAGGACGTAGCCGAGGAGATGGACTGCACCACCTCGACGCAATCGCTCCAGTCCTGGGTGGAGAACGCCAGCGCCTCCCGTTCACCGCGGAGGAACTTCTTGCCGGTCTTCAGCTCCCAGAACAGGTCGAGCAGCAGCCGGGAACACCGCCAGTCCTCCCGGACCTCCGGCGGGGCGTTGAGGAGATTGCGCACGGCCGCCTGCTTGCCTTCTTGGCCCTTGTCCGCGTCTAGCCGGGCGAGGAAGTAGAAGGCGGCGGGGTCGTTGTTTGACTTCAGCGACTCTAGGTGCCGCTGCTCGACGACCGGATTGTTCAGCAGCCGCGCCATGTCACTCTGTCGGAGGTCGTAGAGGGCGCGCTGGCTCGGACTCAGCCCTTCGGAGTCCACTGAGTCCAAGGATGCTGCGGCGTTGGCCAGCAGGTCCACCCTGACTGAGCCCTCGAGGTCCGCGTTCTCCAATGCCTTCGAGGTCGTCCACGCCACCACGTCGACCGGGTAGTAGTTCTCCGGGTCGATCTGGCGCGCGGCCAATACGGATCGGGTGACGTCCTTCATCAGTGCCGACAGGTGCCCGCTGTCGGCCGCCGGCACCTGCTCGTACACCTGCGTTCCGACCGTGCTTCCGAGCTCCACCAAGAGGTTGCGCTTCGCCATCCCGGAGAGCTGGGCGTCCTCGATGGTCTCCTCGAGGAGGTGCTGGGTGTCGACGAGCAGCGCCAGTCGCGTGGCCTGGTCGATCTGGCTGTCACCCTGCTCCCGCTTCACGAACTCCCGGGTCAAGTTGGCCTCGGCGAGCACCAGGCGGTGGTGGGTGCTGCCGAGCTTCTCACGGAGAGTCTTGAAGGCCACCGCCACGTCCAGCCAGTGCCGGAAGTACCTGGGGACCTCAGGCGACTTGTGGCCAATCTTGTCGACGAGGGTGACGATGAAGTCGACCTCGACTCCACCCCATTTCGAGTGGTCCGGCCGCAGACTCTCGATCATCTCGCAGATCACGCTGATCTCCGCCTCCGTGCCGAGGTCCTCCCTGGCGAGCAGCTCGGCCTCGAGCTGAGTGCGTACTCCCAGCACCTGCTCGCCATTGGCGTCCTCCTCCCATCGGAAGAGGTCGAAGCGGGAGACGATCTCGGCTAGGCGGCTCCAGCCGTCCCGCCCAATCACCCGGAGGACCAGCTCGAGCGGGATGGTGAGGCCCCACTTGCCCGCGACCAGGACGATGGCCGTCAGCTGTTCGGCCATGCTCCGTTCGGTGAAGGAGAGGTTGATCAGCTCCTCGTGGGGGCGTTCGGAGGGGCGGAGCGAGTTGATGTCGTAACCCGCGTCGGCCAGCGCCTGGGCCAAGGCGGTCAGCCCGACCCGATCGGGCGCACCCTCCTTGGCCAACCGCTCGAACGCGGCCTCGTAATGCCGGGCTTCCTTCGTGAGCCCCCGCTGGATGCCGAACTGCGAGTCGGGGACCAACCGGTACAGGATCGCCAGAAAGGATGAGTCGACCTCGGTTCCGCCGCTGTCAGCGAGTTCCAGCCCGAACCGGCCGAGCCACTTCCTCGCCTTCTCGATCTCTCTCTTGGAGAGGTTGACGTCGACGACCAGGTTCTGGGTCGACCTCCCAGGTACGCGGTAGCTGCTTCCCACGATCAGGACACGGCGGCCGCGTGCACGCAGCTTCTTCTGCAGCGAATAGTAGTCGTCGTCATTGACCATGCCGTCCCAGATGAGCACGGTCGGCAGCCCCGCCACCTCTTCGGCCCACAGGGCGAACCGCTCGACGTCGGCCGCCGCAGGGCGGTCACCGCGCCTGGCCTGGTGCAGCACCGCGGCCTGGCCGCCGCGCGCCACATCCAGCGCCAAGCCGCACAGTGCGAGGCTCTTCCCGGTGGCCGTCTGCCCGGACACGATGATCGGTTCGAGCGTTGAGAGATCGCTGAGGCCGCGGGTCACCCGCTGCAGCAGGTCGTCTTCGAAGTCCCGACGCAGCTTGTAGCCGCTCGCCACCGCTTTGAACGGCGGGGCTCCGTCGCTGTAGCCGAGCAGGTTCCGGAACCGCTCGTAGTCGATGGCCGGGGACGCCGAGGGGAACGGTTCGAGCAAGCTCGTGTCGATGGGTCGCGCGGCGCTGATGACCTGGTTCCACGTGCCGACGTCCAACTCGATGAAACCGCGCCCTGCCGGGATCAGCCTGCGGCCGCCGGTCCCGCGCCCGGCCGCCGACATGTTCAACCTGCCCTCGGCCTCAGCCTCACGGAGGACCTGCGCGAGGGGATCGACGTGGGTGCGCAGCAGGTCGCGCTCGACGGCCGCGCGGACGAACTTGTCCTCTAGCAGCTCCGGCGTCACGGAAAACATGTGGGCCTGGTCGGCTCCGAGCTTCGCCAGGAAGACGAACAGGTCTTTGGTGGTCAGCCAGTCGCCGACCTGGTAGCCGTCGATAACCACCACGCCGCGCGGGGTCACCAAGCGCTCAGCTAGAACGCCCAAGCTTTCGCTCGCCCTGGCGGTCGCCTCCACTTCGGCCACCAGATCGGACGGTGGACGCTCGTCCTCCGGCAGGAACGTTCCCCCGAACAGGTGACGGATCTGCAACTCGGTCGCGCTGCGCGGGTTCCTCCCGAGCTGCGGCACGCCGATGGACCTAACACGGCGCCAGTTCGCGGTGAACGCCCGCTCCAGCGAGGAGTCGATGCGTGAGGTGAAGATGCCGTTCCACGGAAACTCGGCGACGTCGGCGAGCCGCTCGGGTGTCCCTGCGGCACCCAGCGCCTCTGCAGCGTGCCGGTACACCTCGGGGGCACTACCCAGCGGGGGTGTCTCCGCAGGCGGCTCGGACCCGTCGTCCGCCCAGCTCGCAGACGCCTGTCCGAGTAGCAGGAACGCGGGCCCCACGACGAGGCGGGGCAGGAGAGCTTGAAGGGAGTCGTCCAATTCCTGTCCTCACGCTTCGGCTCGTCGGACCGGTCAGCCTAGTGCCACCACCCAGGCCGTCGCCTTCGTCCCACGCGTATATGTCCAGCACACAGTCGGTACATCGAAGCCTGGCGGGAAACGCTACGCGGCACCTGCCGAGGGTGCGAACCTGCGGTACCACCGACGAGTTGCGTGACAGCGCTCAAGGTCGTGGTCGGCCGTGGGTGTCGCGGGTGGGGATGCCGCGTTCGCGGAGCTTGGTCAGCACGGTGGTGTGTTCGACGTTCAGGTGTTTGCCGACCCGTGCCAGTGACCAGCCAAGGTTGTAGAGGTGGATGGCGTCGTTGACTTGCTCGGGGGAGAGGCCGCGTCGGCGCATCTGCACGTCGTGCCGATGGAGGATGTTGCTGACCGTTCGTCGATCAATACCGAACCGGGCACCCAGCTCGTAGGTTGTGGCACCCGCCAGGTAGCCCTGGATCAGCGCTTGGGTCTGGTCGGTGTCGAGTTGCCGTGCGCGCCCTGGCTTCGGCCGGTCAGCTGGCGGTGGAGCGGGTATGGCGGGGTCGGGCAGCTTCCGAAGCAGCGTCTCCAGGGCTTCTACCTGGGGTTTTGTGTTGTAGTAAGTTCCCCCAAGGTCCACAGA
>Ga0136621_1000899_pt1 | contig 11875 bp, 18 predicted proteins | sample AntDryUQ445A2306_FD_104673 | JGI IMG/M metagenome (GOLD analysis project Ga0136621, IMG submission 104673) | Polar desert sand microbial communities from Dry Valleys, Antarctica - metaG UQ445A (23.06) | ecosystem: Environmental > Terrestrial > Soil > Desert | place: Antarctica: Dry Valley...
CTTTGTCCGATAGCGAAATGCGCCGAGGAATTGGCGTTGGTACGTAGATCGAGAAGGTTGCCCACTTGAAGGCGATACCGTCGAACTGACGTGGACATCCCAAATACTGAGCCACTCATATTGCCGGTTCTGTTGCGAAGGCCCGGGTAGGGCGACTCATCGGATCGTAGTGTTATGCGCTGATGAACTTCGGCGCCCGTCGGATCGTCTAATCGTGGAAATGTCCACACATTGGGTGGGTCGCCTCCTCCTGTTGCTGGTCTTCGCCGGGGCGTGCACCGCCTCGGGCGTCGACGCACCGCTGTCGACGGTCGGACCTCAGACGACGACATCCGTGACTCAAGCATTATTGCCTACGACCGCGTCATCGTCTTCTACGGTGCCGACCGAGGCCACCGTCACGACCCAGTCGGTGTCTCTGCCTGCCGAGGGACCGATCTTCGATGACAAGACCGGAATGCTGCTTCTGTTCGACGACGGCCTCGACGGCGTTACCGCGGTGGACCCGGATCGGCGTCTGGCCGGGCGGAGTGTGGTCGAGGGTCAGCGGGCCGGCGACGAACCCTTCAGCATGATCCGAGTCGGTGACAGCCTGGTGGTGGGCTGGTCTGACATCTACGCAGTCAATCTCGCCAGTCGGGAACCGACATCGCTGGGGCCGGCAACAATCTTCGTTCCGGCAGCCGAGCCGGAACGGGTATGGATGATCGACTACCCAGGCGGCAGAATCGGTAGTGGTCAACCCCGGGTTTGGCAGGTCAATGTCTCCGGGGAACAGATAACCGAACCTGTCACCCTGCTGGCCGACGGCTACCCAGCGATGGGCGTGATCGGTGGGCTCGTTCTCCAGCTCGGGAACGGGCTCGACCTATGGAATTCCTCGACCGGGAAGGTCACACCTCTCGAGGAAGGCCTGCCGGGTTTTGTCTCCGAAGTGCAGGGTGTGTCTCTGGTTTGGTGTGCCGGGGAGTGTTCCAGCCTGATTGTCACCGACACCTCGACTCTTGCTTCCCAAGAATTCGATCCGCCCGAGGGGTATGCAAGGTTCGTGGGTCAATACTTTGCCCGCTTCTCGCCCGACGGTCGCTATCTAGCTGCGATGGTCGGCGGTCCTGGTCCATCGGAAGGTGAGGCGTTATGGATCGTCGACCTCCATTCCGGGAGCGGCCCGGTGGTCTCCGACCCAGACACCACCATCGATTACCTCGCCTGGGCACCCGACGGAACCCAGCTGTTCGCCTCCGCTTACTCGTACAGCCAGACCCACACGGCCATCTGGCGATACCAGCTCTCCGACCCGGATCTGACTGCCGTCGTTTTGCCCTTTGGAGGAGCCCTGACCCCGGTCGTCGCCGACCACGACCTGGCTGGCGTCTACATCGGAAACCAACCCTCATCAGATACATGCCCCGCTCCACGAGGCCAGACCAGCGGTATTTGCACCTTTAGTTTCTGACCCTCACCGCAGATCTAAGCCGACCGGACTCATCGCAATGCACCTGCTAGTGGTACGGAGTGACCGGAGTCGTGGACCAAGGCCCACTCACCTATCGAGCGAGCCCGGCGTTGTTGTGCGACCAGCGAACGGGGCCCCCGCCGGACGAGCGCCCGATCACTCAATACGGGTGATAGCACTCCGATCTTCTAGTGCCCCAGAACGGCACATCTTGGATGGTTTATACGTAGGAGGTTTGGCGAGCACGCGGATATGGTTCGGGTTGTGGCGACATGGAGACCCGAACCGGCGTCGGGGTGGCCCGCATTCGTTGCATGGACGTTCTCCGGCGCCCTTTGGACGTTCTCGGTACTCTCCTTCGCCGGGCTATTCACGCTGCCACTGGCTGCCGTTCTCACTTGGCTGCTCATTCGCTACTCAACAGATAAGCGCGACGCCATCGGCCTAATTGGTGGAGTCGCGGTCTTCCTCGTCTACGTGGGCTCGGCCCACATCGGCGAGACCCCTTGTCCCCGAATCGGAACGCTGACAATCCTCCCAGGAGGAGAAGGCAGCGTCTCCTGCACCGATTTTGTTTCTACTCCCTGGCTTGTAGGAGGCATCCTCCTCCTAGTTGTTGCTCTCGGTCTGTATCGGATGGTCCGTGGACCGCACCCGGAGGAGCCGAAACTCGAGACACCAAGCTAGATCACCTACTGCCTTCCTGTCTGAAGGGTCGCAGCCTCCAAACCCGACCATCCGCTCAGATCGACTATTTCGTTGCAGTAACGAGCACATCGCCCAACCGAGCAGAACGGCACCTCGCGCTCGGTTGTTGCCGGAGTGGCTATTCGTCTCTGTCCATCAGCTCACGTAGCCCGTCCGGGTAGAGGGGCCATCCGCGCTCGGGGTTCATTGGGTCTATCCAGTATGCGATGAACTCCTCCCCGTTCCCCTCGACACCCCTGACAGAAGCTTGCTCATAGAGCGACCGTTCGACAAGTTGGCCGTCGTAGACGAAGACGATCTCATGTCCATCCGCTCCGTCGTATCTGAAGATGTTCTCCAGGACTCCCAAGAGTTCCAGATCTCTGCCCTCGACTGACAGCTCCTCTCTGACTTCCCGTGCTATCGCGTCTTTGCTGGTCTCACCGAACTCGACTCTGCCTCCGATCGGGACCCAGAAATGTTGTCCCTTTGTGGGGTCGAAGGCATCGATGGCCAGAATCCGACCTCTGTGACTGAAGACGCAGACTGCCTTGGCGCGTAGATATCCGGTAAGGGGGTCCGTCACGACCGTTGACGGTAGCCAAGGTCGTCCGACGACGACCAGGTGTTCAAGCGCATATCAACCGATCCCGGGCGGAACGGCCAGTTTCATTCACCCGCCCGATATCAATTAGGCACTTCGTGTACTGGGCCTGGGGACTCAGGGTCCTGGACGCGTGTACCAGACGACTCGGGTCGGGCAGAGGTCTGTGATGCTCGCCGCAATAGGAGTGTCACCCTCATCGAGACTGGTCCCACCGCCAGGGAGAGAGACCTCAGGTTCGTCACCGCTCTTGACGCCAGCGATGAGCTGGGAGGCCTGATCGATCTGGTCTTCGTGCCATACCACTACTGCGTCGTCAACATAGAGGCAGTCATTCCGGATCTCGGCGACGCCACTATGCAAAGCATCGTCTCCTCCGGAGTTCGCATGCTGAAACACCCATACGCCGTCGATCTCTAACGACTCGACATCGTTCGCTGCTGATGTCGAACCGGAGCCGCAAGCGGCTCCCAGTAGGGCAAGGCAGGCTACGGCCAGGAGACGGTTCATATTCTTTGGACGCTAGATACTGCCGGTGCGGTTCCTAGCCGGGCAGCGCAGATCACCAAATATCGAGTGATATCGGCCCTGATGGCCACCGCTCCAGATCGGCACCTCGGCGTGCGGCCTAGCTGGGTGGTGAGGATCGCCAGGCCCTGACGGTGAACGGTTCGCCCCCGGTGCCGTAGCAGCAAGTGTCACCCCAATTGAGCACTTCGGTTCCGGTCCATATGGTGTATCGGGCAGTTGGATAGCCGGTAACTTCGAATGCGGTCCAGCTTCCATTGGACGGCTCGTAGATGGCCGCGTTCGGCCCACACCAACCGAATGAGATGATCGCGTCGTAAGCCTGTATGGGTTCGCCCTGACCATCGCACGGCGGGTCTGGATTGCGAGCGATCTGTCTCCAACCTCCTTCGTCGGGGGCGAAAGCGAGGGTTAGACCTTGGCGCCCGTCGCCGCTCCAGGCGACGAAGTGATCGCTGGCCCACCCGGTAAGTATCGCCCTAGCCGCGATGTTGTGCTCGGGTGTCGAGAACTCCGCTGATGGAAGCTGTTGCCATTGACCATCTCTCAGGCGTGATACGAGAAGCTCATTGTCTGACGGATACGAGGCGACGTGTGCTCCGAAGGCATAGACCTCCTCACCGTTCCATCGAAGTGCCCCGTTGTCGACGGGGAGTCCGGTAGGCGGCAGCAGTGTCCACTCATCGACTCCCGGGTCGTATGCCGCCAACTGGTCGCTGGCCACATGCCAAACAACAAGTTGTTCACCAGTCCAAACCGAGCCAACGACCCCTTCGATTGGCGCTCCGGCAGGCGGCCCCATAGGGATCGGAGATACAGACACCATTTCCCACGAGTCACTCGCCGGGGAGTATTTGGCGCCGTCCCTCTCGTCGACTCCACCGACGACAAGCATCTCAGTGCCAGTCCACGCCGCGACGTGATAACGCCTGGCCGCGATCGGGGACGACGCCAACATCCGCCACCGCTCCGTCTCAGGGTCGTAGGCGGCACCATCGGAGAACAGTTCGCTGCCCGTCTCATCTCCCTCACCACCCCAGACGATCATCTCCGAACCCGTCCAAATCACCGAATGGCCACCTCTCGGTGCCAGCGGCCCCAGATCAAACGCAACATTGTCCCCAGTTGGAACAACCGAACTCGTGGAGTTCGCAGCTGTGGTGGAAGTCATAGGCACCGTCGTGGTCGGCGCAGAAGTAGAAGCGGGACGCTCCGGTACGGAAGACGTCGTCGAGCCCACCTCCAGCCCTGAACACGCCGACACGATCAGGCCCACTATCAGGACCACACGCAATAGGCCGGGTCTCATTCGCGATAAGACGCTAAATCAGAGCCGAAAGTTCTCGGACCAACCCGCCCAGATCAACAATTCGGGAGTGGAACGGCCCCACATCTGACACCGTCCGATATCGGCACCTCGGCGCTCCGTGCGTGGGTGAAGCTCCCGTATTCCGAGTGTCATGACTCAGGAGTTGTTTGTCGAAAGCTCCCGTGACCGTTGGCTCCAACGATCCCACTGCGACCCTCGGTTAGCGGGTCGAAAGGCCATCATGGCAACACCTTCGTGCGGGTAGCCCTTGAGACCATGCCGCAGGTGACCCTTGGCCCAGGCCACCAGCATGAGCAGACTGCCAATGAAGGCTGCAATCAGTACGACGACTACTCCGACCATGAACTGCTCCTGCAGTTGATGAATATCTTGAATTCTAGAGTCCAAAACCTCGGTTCGGGGGCGAGAAGGAGGGTTCAGGCGGCCTCATCGATCGGAGCGTTATGGGCTTAGTGAACTTGAAGGCTTGTCGTATCGTCTCATGGTCGAAATGTCTTCGCGGTTGTCAGCTCTGATCCTGATGGTGGTGGTGCTGTTCGGCGTGTGCTCGCCGGCTGGTACCAGCCAGCCAACGACGACGCCTGCAGGTCGGGTGTCGGAGACCGTTGGTAGTCCTGCCCCGACTTCGCCACCTGTTGGAGCCGTTATGGCCGCTTCGACCACAACCTCAACCCTGGACGCTGAAAATGGGCTCGGGGGTGTTCGTCTTTGGAGGGTTGATCCTTCGACGCTGGCGCCGTTGGAGGGGTCGGCAATGGGCCCAGTTGGTTGGTGGGTCGAGACTGTGGCCAGTACCGAAAGCGAAGTGTCCTTTGTCGGCTATGACTCGGACAGCAGGCCGTACTGGGTGCTTTGGCTTCTCGACCTCGAAACCGACGAATTGACGGAACTGGCCGAGGGGGGACCGAATGTCGCGGCACCGTTTGGGATCGTTATCGGCGATGACCACATCGATTGGGTGAGACATTTGGAAAGGCCAGGAACCGATCCGAATGTCCCTGACGGCTTCAATGTCACACGTTTCGACCGTTCAACCAAAGAGGTAACGACCCTTTTTCGAATTGGATACCTCAGGTCTTTACCCAGACCAGGTCATGGTCATGGGTGAAGGCGACCGGCTAGGCGTGTTCGGTCGTGACCTCCTCGACAACATCCCCCGCGTCCTGGTGTTTGAATTGAACACCGGTCAAGCCATTCTTGATGTCAAGCTGGACACGGTTCCATCGGTGATCAACGTAGTCGACCGGGCCGAGTACGGCTGGGTCGGACCGGCGTGGGATCGGACAAACAACCTTCTCTACGTCCCCCACCTGTACAGCGAGTTCGTCACAACGGTAGATCTCGACACGGGAGCGGTGACCACGAAGGAGGTCGCCGAGAAGACGTCTTTCCTCGACCGTATTCTGACGGCTTGGCTGCCACCAGCCCACGCCAAAGGGGCCTCAAGCCATATGAGTGCAGCTGTCGCCCCTAATGGTTCGTTGCTCTACCTGACCGGAACAACGTTGGAGTGGGTGGAGGGCTCCGACCCAAACGCATATCGGGAATTGCCGGTCGGGATCGTCGCCGTCGAACCCCAAACCATGAGCGAAGTCGCTCGCACCGACTTGCCCCTCGACCGCTTCGCCATATCCCCCACCGGGGAGGTCATATTGGCCGCAGGTTGGTGGGAGGACTTCACCGACGGAAGTTTCGAGTTCGGTTCATCCGGTCTCCATCTACTCGACGCCAAGACGCTCGAACCTCTGCTGTCGCCCCAGCCATCAGGCGACGCCCCCTATTACGATCTCGCCTTCTCGGCTGATGGTCGCTACGCCTATGCCACCGAGAGAGACCAAGCGCCCTACACTGAAACTCCGCCGCGCACCATTGTCATCGACACCGCCACTCTCGAAGTCTCCATCGCGCCGATCCTCGACCGTTTTCACGCCCAGTTGCTCACCCTCGGCCTGATCCTCGACCCCTGAGAGTCCGGGCACACCCGACGGGCCAGCGCTCTATGAATCCTCGGTTCGCAAGCGCGGGTTTCCGCCCACGTCACTCTCGAACCACACCGTCGCCTCCGGAGTCCCTTGTCCCGGAACGGCCCCGGGCTGGGACGGAGAGCCATGGGATCCCCCGTAGCTCGGCGACGTCAGGATTCGTTCGAGTTCCTCGGCAACACGATCGGCTATCCCCAGGTGATGGAGAACCTGTCCGGCGATGCCGTCAGGATCGCGGGACAAGGCCAACAGGAGATGCTCGGTACCGACGTAGCTATGACCAAGCCGCTCAGCTTCTTCCCACGCATCCAGAAGGGTCCGCCGGACACGCATTGTCAACGCATTCACCGTGAAACCATTCGACATCAAGCGATTATGCCCCGGACGGCAACCCGGACGGCAACCCGGATGGCAGAAGAATAAGAACCAGGCTAAGGCTCCCGCCGATCGCCCGGTATGCGCCATAACGCACCTTTTGCCGAGTGTCCCGGATCGGCACATCCGGCGCTTGATGGGATGTCGGATCCGCCACTCGATGTGAGGTCTCCAACGCTGCGCGCCCAACTCGAGTTGGTCGGCAGACGACTTCTGCCAGGTCGAATTCGTTGGACGGTCCGAAGCTGGTCGATCCTGAGATGGATGGGTGGTGAGCACCGCACAATCAAGTACCTCCCCGGGACTCTGGCCACAGCACTCAATTATCCCTCGGTGATGAAGACTTGGACTGGCTCAGGTATAGGCCAGGGTGGCGGCCAGAACCCGACGAGGCTCTCCTTGAGGTTGACAATATTGAAAGGTAGGAGACCAGGCAGAGTCTCTAGATCGACACGTTCCCAAGTGATGCCGTCGGTGGATTCCCACAGCGCAGCCACCTCCCCCTCAGATCGTCGAGAGTCGAAATCTGTCCCGGCTGCATAGACAGTGCCCTCGATCTCTGTGAGGGCCGAAGCTTCCATATATGCGACGCTTGGGTCGGTCTGCTCATCGGGTGGTGGCAGACGAGTCCAGGCCGTCCCGTCGGGCGAGGTCCATGCCGCCATGAGGCCGGTGTCGAATGGGTTTCCGCCTACTGTCAGATATCCGTTGTCGGTATCGATGATCGTGTTCATGTAGGCATCACTGAATCCAGGATCGCGGGGGGTAACCAGACGCCAGGTGAGCCCGTCGGGTGAGGTCCAGACTGCGGCGGTTGGTACGAACTCTCCACCCGGCGATGAGCCGACCGCTATCAGCCCCTCCCCCCTCACCAGCACGTCGCCCACCGCGGAACTGTCGAACAGAGCAGCTGACTGAGCAGGTCCCTCCACCCAAGTGGTCCCGTCGGTGGTGGTGAGAAGAGTGGCGATCGTGCTCTCAGATTCGGCGGCACGTTGCACCAGGACCGTGACGCGCTCCGAGGTGGGGAAGAGGGCGGTTACGTGCCCAAGCGCATGCTCTGCTGGAAGCTCGACCGGATCCCAAATTTGTCCGTCATTCGAACGGAGAAAACTCGAACCGGTGACGAAAACCCCGAAAGGGGTTGCGGCGACATCCTCCAGGCAATAGGCCGGGAAGGGTTCATCCTCGACACCCGCAGCCTGATCCCAGGAGGCTCCGTCCAAACTCAACCAGATTGGAAGTTCCCTCTCGCCGCCGTCAGTGGTGCGACAGCCGACCGCTATGAGCCTCCCGTCGACCACCACAACATCGGTGATCGTCACCTCGCCAAACACGCTCGGGTCGGCACCCGTGGACCGCCAGCCCTGGACCGGCTGTTGAGCAGGCAGGCCCGTCGACGTCGTCGACTCCACCGCCGTGGTAGTCGATGTCGACATCACCGAAGGTTCTGGTGATTGGTCCGTCGCCTCTGGAATGCTGGACGGTGACGGAGCCTGATCAGCTGACCCAGATCTCGTGCATGCCGTCGCTATCAGCACGAGACCAACAAGTACCCGGAGATGTCGCATGTCCACTGAAGCGCTACACAGCTTCCGCAAGTTCCCAACAGCCATCCACCAGCTACGAGAGGAAAAGGAGTATGCATCAAAATCGCGCGCTCTCGATCGTCCGTTGTGGCCGCTGGACTGACCGGCCTTCCGGCTTCGTGGTCTACTTGGAATCGCTCGCGGGTCGCTGTCAGTGTCGGGTTCGGGATTGCTTTGCTGGCGGCCATCGTGGCTGTATGGGTTCCATCTCACAAGAGTCCCCTGTCCTCGGGCAGCTGGCTTCGTTTCGTAGCGCAGATCAACATTCGGGAACGGAACCGCACATATCGGAGACCGCCCGCTATCGGCACATCCCGCTCGCCCAGGTAGTCGATTGCCCGTTGGGGGACGGCTGTACGGACCGTCTTGGCGCATGCTATGCGGCGGGGCCTTGCGCCAGGCGCCAACATGCCGCGATCCTGGCCAACCCCGGCCGCAAGAAGCGCATCCAGCCCGTCGCCCCGAGCTCGCGCAAGGTCCCGCCGAGCTTGGCGATCAGGGTCCCCGTTCGACCCTGGCGACGTGGGCGCCGCTGAGTCATCCGAGCCAGCCCGGCCGCGGGCGGAGGCGGAACGCATTGACCATGTCGCCGTTCGAACCTACGTTGGGCGTATGAGCGACATGCGCCAGCCGCGCGCCTTTTACGAGGCCGACAGCTTGACCACCGAGATCTACGACGCCCTGGCGGCGAGCATCATCCCGGGCAGCTCGGCCGAGGGCGACATCGACTTCTACCGCCGACTGGCCGGGGAGACAGGCGGACCGATCCTTGACGTAGGGTGCGGCACCGGTCGGGTGGCCACGGCCCTCGTGGCGGACGGTCACGAGGTCGTGGGCATCGACCTCTCTGCGCCGATGCTGCGTCTTGCAGAACAACGGCGAGAGGCGTTGTCCGCCGATGTAGCGGCCGGCCTCTCGTTCCATCAAGCGGACATGACGACGCTCGACCTCGGGCGCGACTTCGCGCTCGTTGTGGCGCCTTCTCGGGTCTTCCAGTTTCTGCTCACGACTGACGCCCAACGGCAGGCCCTGGCGGCTCTGCGATCCCACCTGCGCCCCGACGCTCGGCTTGTCCTGGACCTGTTCGACCCACTGCTCGACCGCGTCGTCCCGAGCGCCGAGGTCACCGCGCGCGGCGGCGAGCTCGTTCATCCAACGACCGGAAACCGCGTCACCTGGGAGGTCACGGGGCGGAGGCCCGATCCGGCCCGCCAGCTCATCGTCGAGGACTGGGCAGCCAGTGAGATCGACGCATCTGGCGAGGTGCTTCGGACCGACACCGAGCGGCTCACACTGCGCTGGTCGTTGCGGAGCGAGATGCGGCTCCTCTTCGAGCTAGCCGGCCTCAAGGTCGTTGCCGACTACGGCGACTTCAGGGCCGGACCGCCCGCCTACGGCCGCGAGCAGGTCTGGGTGCTGGGGAACTCGGAGGGTTAGTGGCACGCGCCGAGATTGCCGGCGCGCAGGCTGTACTCACGTGGACACCCAGATTTGTTGTCTACGGGGCACGAGACAACCTGCCGGCTACATCACTCTGGTGATGCACTCACGGAGAAACTCAAGACTTTCATGTTTGTCAGTACCAACGACGAACATCACAACGTCTCACGGATATTGGACAACGCCGCACAACAGTTCAACTGACAACGGTTATCGAGCACAGCTGCTCATATTTTAAATCGTCCGTGATCGGCACCTCGGGGTGCGGGTGGTTCACCAGCCAGTGTGACAATCTGGGCTCACGAAACCGTTGTGTTTCGTCCATTTGATCCGGGGACCACCCAAAGCCCGCCCTGCCTGGAGTTAGCTTTAGCGGTGTGGGCTACATCCAGGAGCTTCGGGAGGTCGTGGGGTCCCGGCCTCGGGTCATGGTGAGTGCGGGCGTCCTGGCTGTCGGATCGGATGATGAGCTTCTGTTGATCCTCCGCACCGACAACGGTCTGTGGGGCCTCCCCGGTGGTGCACTCGAACCCGTCGAGTCGCTCGAGGCGGCGGCACGTCGGGAGCTGGCCGAGGAGACCGGCCTACGCGCCGGAGAGCTCGAGATGATCACCGTTCTTTCTGGCCCCGAGTTCTTCTATCGGTATCCGAACGGCGACGAGGTCCACAACGTCATAGCCGTGTACACGGCCGCCCAGGTAACCGGCACACCGCGACCGTGTAACGCCGAAACCTCGGAAGTCCGACGATTCCCCCTCTCCGACCTTGCCGAGAACATCCTCGCCATCGACCGGCAGGCGTCGAACACTACGTTGCCTACCGGCAACGACCTCCGGCGAACTGATGACGCGTCGAGCTCCAGAAGCGGTGTGTTGGAACCTGGTCGAGTCTTGTGGTGTATTGGTTGAGTGAGATTCAAAGGCGTCGCTACTGCGGCAGGGTTCTCTGTGGCCATCCTGCTCCTCGTCGGCGGGACCGCCCTGGCCAAGGGTGATGGGGTCAAGCAGATCACGATCACCGGGGGCGGATTGGAGCACCGGATTGAGATCAGCGACCCCATAACGCTTGACCAATTCAACCCCTGGGGTGGCCTCCATCGGTTCATCGGCGGACCGGTAGACGAAGGTTCGGTGGGTCCGGAAACGCTTGCGGGTCCCTACAAGGTTCGCTTTTTGCTCGATGTTCATGAATGGGTCTACGAGTTCTCCTACTACACCGTTGACGGCTTCGAGACCGGATACATCGTGCTCCCTGAGCCAAACGGCGATAGTGGGTACCGCTTCGTCATTCCTGCCGGCTGGTACCGGAGTTCCGATGCGTGGCGCGAGGTGATGTCGGAGCGACTAGTTGGCGAAGTCGCACCGAGGAGTGGAGGCGAACTGTCGGTCCCTAAGATCGACGGGATCCTCCTGGCACTTGGGCTCGTCGGCGCGGTTGCGGTCGCGTTCAGGCGGAAAGTCGAAGGCATTAAGCAGCAGCATCCGACCCGCCAGGATCCGTAAGCCGGACGACCGCAAACGACACAAACTCGCTCGGCGGCTTGTTGAAAGGTCGCCAGGTAATACCCGTGGCCGACCGGCCCGGCGGGGCTCCGATCCCGACTGAGCACCCTCGACGGGGTCGATTGAGAAGCTGCCAGCCGCCTCGACCAGCGAGTCCACGATTCTGGTGCGGACGAAATCCGGACCAAACCAAAATCGGACCGTGGTGGGGAGAAGCTCCCAGACGCGAAAAGTCGGGTAAACATTGAGGATTTTTGAGGTGGGCCCTACTGGACTTGAACCAGTGGCCTCTTCCGTGTCAGGGAAGATCGGCCCGTTCTGTGACCAGGGGTTTTGCTTGAAAAGGGCCTCTGACCAGGGCTTTTAGTTTCCAGGGCTTCGC
>Ga0136621_1000902_pt1 | contig 11856 bp, 8 predicted proteins | sample AntDryUQ445A2306_FD_104673 | JGI IMG/M metagenome (GOLD analysis project Ga0136621, IMG submission 104673) | Polar desert sand microbial communities from Dry Valleys, Antarctica - metaG UQ445A (23.06) | ecosystem: Environmental > Terrestrial > Soil > Desert | place: Antarctica: Dry Valley...
CGCCCGGCTGGCCCGCACCGCCCGCGACGACGGCGACTACCTCGGCGAGCAGTTCATGCAGTGGTTCCTCAAGGAGCAGGTCGAGGAGGTCGCGACGGTCTCCACGCTGCTCACCGTGGTCGAACGCGCCGGGGACAACCTGTTCCACGTCGAGGACTTCGTGGCACGGGAGATGGCCCGACCGGCGCGCACCGACACCACAGCACCGAAAGCGGCCGGCGCCGCAGTGTGACCGCGGCTTACTGGCCGGACCACAAGACCGGCAGCAGGGACCTCGTGACCGTGTTGGCCCTTGTTGACTGCGTCGTCGGGATACTGCCACCACTGGTCGCACATCGGATTCCTCATCCGGCCGCTGCACACGGAGACGCCTACCCGGGACCGCCGGGTCATCGCCATGGCCGCCTGCCGGACGGTGCCCTATGCCTGGGGGCAGACCCGACCTGGTGGGCGGATTGTAGCTCCCCCTAAGTACCGCAACGACACGCTGCTCGCGCTGACAGTCGTCGCGGCACGGCCACCGGTCGCATTGTGGGCAAGGCCTCGTTCACGGAGCGAACTCCGATGGCGACGGCATCCTGTGGATGGCCGATCACCGGTCAGGCTCCTGGGCGCGACTGCACCATCACCCCGACCTGTCCCGACCGCGCGTGCACCAGCCCGACCCGCAAGCTCTGGGACGAGGTCGAGGCGACTTACCGCTGGTGGGTCGACGCCGGCAGCCCCGACGCTACCCACTCGCGCTTCGCCGTGACCCCCCGGTGGGCAACGGGTGGGATTGGAATAGGCTGGTTCACTTTCGGTGCAAAACCTCGTCGAGACCGGCATCACCTCCTGCCGGCTCGCAACGCTAGCAGCCCGGCGAGCAACTGATAGGCCAAGCCGCCACGATCACGTTGATGGACAGACCCTCGTCCGGCCTGCGGCGTGTCCCATCACTCGGGACGCCGAAGACATTATGATCTAGCGAGGTCACAGCAAACTTTATGGAGGGGTAGCGGTACTCGGTGGCAACTGTGCCCGAACTTCTCGCGGACGCTCAGGCCTTGGGGCGGGCTGTCCGGCTTGGCGCCTCAGGCGACACGCGTGACTTGGCGATAGCACTGACAGCCAACCTCGACGCGATCGCTGCGGACCTCCTTCCCCGGTCCGAGTCGGAAACACCACCGGCCGCGGGGGTCACCGAGCGACTCGAAGTAGTCGTAGCCGACCTTCTCAGCCTGCTTCATGGGGACAAACAGCTGCGCGACCAGTTCATCGACGTTCAGCGCAAGCTCACCGACCTGCTCGAGGCGACGAGCCGGGCAGCCGAGCCGGACGGTTGTGCTACCGGCGACGATGCTCAGCTTGACAACGAAGAGGGTGAGGACTCCGGTGGAGACGCAGGCGAGCCCGAGGCCAACGAAGGTGGCCGGAAGGCGGCTATTGCCCGTAGTGAGCAGGGGCTGCACCGGGTGGCGGAGGCGTACCGGAAGGACGCGGATCAGCGATCCCGGGCGGTTCTCGTGCTCGGCCTCGTCGCGCTGGCTACTGTCGGCGTGGCCACCGCGATGGCATGGCACCTGGTGACGCGCTGGGATGCCAACGATCACCTGACACCGGGTGGCTTCCTTGCTCGTTGCGTCCCCGCCCTCGCGCTCTACGCCGTGGCGGCTCTACTCGCCCACCAAGCCACGCGGATGAGGCGCGGCGTCGATGAGTTGCGTCGGCTGGAGCGACAGTTGCAGGGGATCACCGCGTACCTACACCCGCTCCCGGCAGACACCCAAGATCTGGTGCGTGCCGCCATGACCCAACGACTGTTCCCCAGGCTAATTGAGGATGACCCGCTGCGCGAGGAGGACTGGTTTCCCGACAGCGAATACCTGCTTGCGTCGATTAACCCCGATCTCCCCCGACTGTTGGGTGACGATGAGGCGGACGATGATGAGAGCGAGAGCGAAGTGGGGCGTTGTTAGATAACTGATTCTGCCATCCTGCGCCGTTGCCGAGGCCCTAATCCGAGGCCCTAATCCGGTTGGATGCGCTCGTTGTCGAACGACATCAGCTCCGCATGCTTCCGATCCTGAACCGAGCGGGTCCAGGCTCCCCAGAACTCCCGCTCTCTCGCGAGTCTGGTAGGTAACCGATAGCCGAGGGCCGTCGCGAGGCCGGGGCGGCCCGTATTTACCAGCGCCTGCATCGCATACTTTAGGTCGGTAATATTCTTTACCGCTGCTGCGTAGGAGAGGCGGGCGAGCACGAGCGACGCAACCGCAACTACCAGGGCGGTATCTGACGGCACATGCACCGCAACGAAAAGCGAAACGAAGGACAGCAGACTCAACTGACCCACAAAACCTATGAAGAAATCAACCTGGGCGCGTGTGTCATCAACGTCCTGTAGCAGCCTGGCGGAAGCGACGCCATGGAGCTCGTAATTGAACGTTTGCAGGTCCAGGCGAAACTGGTCCCGGCCGTAAATCTCCACTGATTTGTAGGCGTTACCGAGCCGAGTGGGTAGAATCTCCCTCCGTTCCAGCGGGTACAGGTCCAGCTGCTCTCGGATCTGGCCTCGTCTGTCCGGGAAGCGTTCTGGGGTGCGCTCCCAGGTCCGACGAAACCGTAGCATGCGACGCACCTGTCGTCTGCGGAAATGTCGCTGGATCGGGGTGGGCAGCGTGTAGCCTTCGAGCAGCCGGTTCAGCGGCAACGCGGTGAGGGCGAACAACAGGGACAGGAGAATCGCACTAAAGGAGAACACCAGTCCGGCCTGAATCTTGCCCACGTTCGCAATCTCGAAGATAGGCCTAATCACTCCAGAGCCCTTGATCTCCGGGTAAATATAGACGGCGAACACGGCGAGGGTAGCTAAACTTGGCACTAGCCAGGCCAGCACGAAGCGTGAGAATCCGGCCGTCAGAGTCTTGAAGATGTCGCCCATTGGGGAACTAGGGACGCATCACGAAACACGGCCACCCGGGACGAGATTGGCTCACGAGTTACCCTTACCCTTACCTTTACGCTTGCGTCGGCCCTTCGCGCTGCCCTTCGGCTTCACTATACGTGAGAAAAGACCCTTCTTACGTCTGCGACCGGACCCGCCCCCCTTGTCTTCGTTGGCCGGACCGGGCAGGCGCGGATTCATAGGACAGGATGCTACTCCTGTCAAGTTCTCTCCGTAACCCCTGAACCCCGCGGGTTCGGCAGCCGGTGGCTCCCTCGACGGTATGGCTGATCCTGCAACGCTGCAACGAGCTTGCCTTGCCCGGCGCCGCGCCGCTCGGGCCTGACCTCGCGCGAGTTCCTCATGGCCTCGACGCGCCGTCCACCTTTGGTCTTGAACGTTCCGCAGCCTCGGTGCCAGCCTCACGCATGTCGGCTGGGCGCTGCTTGACGACGACGGAAACTGCCACCTGTTCATCCCCCGACCACGGTGCCCAAGGAAGTCTGCCGTGACCGAGATCATCCCGTTTCCACTACGAAGGCCGTCAGGTCCGCACCGTCGAGAGCAGAAAGCTGGGGCTCCAGTGTTCCGTCGTCGGATCACACACGAGCTCATCCCGGGCATCCGCACGGTGCACAATCCCGGGTATCCCGCAGACCTACGCCGAAGCTGGGGGTGCGCGGGCCGGTACCGTCGGCGGTGTGGACATCGATCCGAGCGAGATCGGCCAGCGGGCGCGGCTGATCCGGCGCCGCCGGGGCCTGAGCCTGGACGTTGCTGCTGGGCTGGCTGGGATCAGTAAGTCCTATCTGTCGCGGTTGGAATCTGGGCAGCGCCGGTTCGAGCGCCGGGGGTTGCTCGAAGACCTCGCCGGGGCGCTGGGGTGTTCCGTGGTGGACCTGACAGGCCAGCCCTACCTCCCGGCCGACCGATCCAGTGCCGACACTCTCGCCTGCCTGCCCGGCATCCGTGAAGCCATCTACGACGCGACCCTCGATGACGCCCCCGACGGCCCTGCCCGCCCGGTGGCGGAGCTGGCCCGGTGGGCGCAGCAGGCCGACGCACACCGTGACCAGAATTGCTACGCGCTGGCCGGGCGCGAGCTGGGAACGCTGCTGAGTGAGCTGCACACTCGCGCCGCTGCCGGGACCCCGGATGACTGCCGGGTAGCGCTGGCAGCCCTGGTGCAGGCGTGTCACGTCGCGGCGGGACTCGCCGAGGCTGTGGGGTACCACGATCTCGCGCTGGCCGCTGCGACCCGCGAGCACGAAGCCGCTGTGCGTCTCGGCGACCCGGTCGCACTCGGACTCGCCCGCTACGGCTGGGCGCAGACCTGGTCGAGGGCCGGCGCGAGGCGCCAGGCCGAGTCGGCTATCAAGCTGGCACTGGTTGATCTCGAACCAATCGCCGATCCCTCGGCGGTCGACACCGGTGCGGCCGAGATGCTCGGCATGAGCCACCTGTACGCCGCGAAGCTCGCCGCACGTTCCGGCCGGGCCGCCAGCGCGCACGACCACCTCACCGAGGCCCGGGTGCTCGCCGAACGCACCGGGGAGCGCAACACAGGCATGCAGCACTTCGGGCCGACGAATGTGGCGTTGTGGACGGTCTCGGTGGGCGCCGACCTGGGCGAGGGACCCGTCGTCTATGAGCAGCACCCTCCTGAGCAGGTCGATGTCGCAGCCCTGAACAGCCGTGTCCGTTCCGGCTGCTATCACCTTGACCTTGCTCGTACGCTGGCGCAGGACGACGGCCCCCGTGACGCCGAGGCGCTGCGTCAGTTGGACACCGCAGACCGGGCCGCGCCGGTGCTCGTGCGTAACAATCCGATAGCGCGGGAGCTGTTCACCACGCTGCACCGCCGCGCCAAACGCACTATGTGGGAGCTGGACAGCCTGCGCAACCGGTTCGGGGTCGGCTAGCACCGTTGACGACTGGGCAATACCCGGGGCGTGATCGCCGCCATCATCGGTGCGGTGTTGATCTGGTGGATTAAGCTGCAGGCGTCCCGGTGGCGAGGGCGGCCCACGGCCCGGAAGGCAAGCGCCGCACGCCGCGGTAGGCACCGTGCCGTGGTGGTGGTGCCCCGGTGAGCCGGACAGGGCGACCACTTCTCGACGCCGGGACCCGGGTGCGCACCCAGCTCGGTGGGTGCCCCCTCGGCGGTGTTGTCCAGCCCTACGAGCCGGAGTACTCGCACGGCACCTTCCCCGTTCGGTTCGATGACGGCATCTGGCGAAAGATGACCATCGATGACGTCACGGTTGTGGCGCCGCCGACACCGATCACCCGCCGGAAGGGACGGCACGCCCGGTGACCAGGCCCGCCGTGCGGTGGATGGTGTCCCCCCACGATGCCCGCCGCCACGCTCTCGACTCCGATCAGGCCAACAGGGCGTCCGGTCGCGGGTGGGCGGAAGCGCGGTGCTCGCACACCATGCCCGCCGCCGGCTTGGCGTTCACCGACATGCCCTCCGGGATCCTGTGCTTCCCGTGCGCCACCGTGGTCGCCTCCGAGCCACCCAACCGCGGACAGATGGGCACCAACCTCTGATCCTCGACCGACCGCGCGGGTTGAGCACCCGGTTGGGCGGGCGTCGGTGCCGGTGCCGGCGACCCCACTGCCAGTTCAGCCGGCACCACCCACTCGGCGCTCTCCGCAGCCCGCACCAGCATCGGGTTGTCGTGCACCCGCAGATCCCTGGTGAAGTCGGCGAGCGCGGTCGCGGGCACCTTTACACCGTGGGAGCGGCGGGTGGCTGCCGCAACTCGACGCCTAACTTGTGGCGCGAGTCACGTCATCTGTCCGGAAGTCACCTACTGTCGTCCGAACAGGGGACCACGAGGAGGTTGCCGGCAGTGACCCAGCGCGCGGACGAGCACTACGAGAAGATCGCCAGCCAGTACGACGACACCTGGGCGCACCGCCCGGAATACCTGTCCTGGATGAGCGACCACTGCGCCAGGCGGCTGGACATGGTCCCAGGCGGGCAGGTGGCCGACGTCGGCCACCTGCCCGCCTGGGACCATGTCCAGCCGCCTGGCGCAGTGGTCGCTCATCCAGGACAGGTATTCCGGGCGGTGCGCCCAGGTGTCGTCGTACTGGCTGGCGATCTTCTCGTAGTGCTCGTCCGCGCGCTGGGTCACTGCCGGCAACCTCCTCGTGGTCCCCTGTTCGGACGACAGTAGGTGACTTCCGGACAGATGACGTGACTCGCGCCACAAGTTAGGCGTCGAGTTGCGGCAGCCACCCGCCGCTCCCACGGTGTAAAGGTGCCCGCGACCGCGCTCGCCGACTTCACCAGGGATCTGCGGGTGCACGACAACCCGATGCTGGTGCGGGCTGCGGAGAGCGCCGAGTGGGTGGTGCCGGCTGAACTGGCAGTGGGGTCGCCGGCACCGGCACCGACGCCCGCCCAACCGGGTGCTCAACCCGCGCGGTCGGTCGAGGATCAGAGGTTGGTGCCCATCTGTCCGCGGTTGGGTGGCTCGGAGGCGACCACGGTGGCGCACGGGAAGCACAGGATCCCGGAGGGCATGTCGGTGAACGCCAAGCCGGCGGCGGGCATGGTGTGCGAGCACCGCGCTTCCGCCCACCCGCGACCGGACGCCCTGTTGGCCTGATCGGAGTCGAGAGCGTGGCGGCGGGCATCGTGGGGGGACACCATCCACCGCACGGCGGGCCTGGTCACCGGGCGTGCCGTCCCTTCCGGCGGGTGATCGGTGTCGGCGGCGCCACAACCGTGACGTCATCGATGGTCATCTTTCGCCAGATGCCGTCATCGAACCGAACGGGGAAGGTGCCGTGCGAGTACTCCGGCTCGTAGGGCTGGACAACACCGCCGAGGGGGCACCCACCGAGCTGGGTGCGCACCCGGGTCCCGGCGTCGAGAAGTGGTCGCCCTGTCCGGCTCACCGGGGCACCACCACCACGGCACGGTGCCTACCGCGGCGTGCGGCGCTTGCCTTCCGGGCCGTGGGCCGCCCTCGCCACCGGGACGCCTGCAGCTTAATCCACCAGATCAACACCGCACCGATGATGGCGGCGATCACGCCCCGGGTATTGCCCAGTCGTCAACGGTGCTAGCCGACCCCGAACCGGTTGCGCAGGCTGTCCAGCTCCCACATAGTGCGTTTGGCGCGGCGGTGCAGCGTGGTGAACAGCTCCCGCGCTATCGGATTGTTACGCACGAGCACCGGCGCGGCCCGGTCTGCGGTGTCCAACTGACGCAGCGCCTCGGCGTCACGGGGGCCGTCGTCCTGCGCCAGCGTACGAGCAAGGTCAAGGTGATAGCAGCCGGAACGGACACGGCTGTTCAGGGCTGCGACATCGACCTGCTCAGGAGGGTGCTGCTCATAGACGACGGGTCCCTCGCCCAGGTCGGCGCCCACCGAGACCGTCCACAACGCCACATTCGTCGGCCCGAAGTGCTGCATGCCTGTGTTGCGCTCCCCGGTGCGTTCGGCGAGCACCCGGGCCTCGGTGAGGTGGTCGTGCGCGCTGGCGGCCCGGCCGGAACGTGCGGCGAGCTTCGCGGCGTACAGGTGGCTCATGCCGAGCATCTCGGCCGCACCGGTGTCGACCGCCGAGGGATCGGCGATTGGTTCGAGATCAACCAGTGCCAGCTTGATAGCCGACTCGGCCTGGCGCCTCGCGCCGGCCCTCGACCAGGTCTGCGCCCAGCCGTAGCGGGCGAGTCCGAGTGCGACCGGGTCGCCGAGACGCACAGCGGCTTCGTGCTCGCGGGTCGCAGCGGCCAGCGCGAGATCGTGGTACCCCACAGCCTCGGCGAGTCCCGCCGCGACGTGACACGCCTGCACCAGGGCTGCCAGCGCTACCCGGCAGTCATCCGGGGTCCCGGCAGCGGCGCGAGTGTGCAGCTCACTCAGCAGCGTTCCCAGCTCGCGCCCGGCCAGCGCGTAGCAATTCTGGTCACGGTGTGCGTCGGCCTGCTGCGCCCACCGGGCCAGCTCCGCCACCGGGCGGGCAGGGCCGTCGGGGGCGTCATCGAGGGTCGCGTCGTAGATGGCTTCACGGATGCCGGGCAGGCAGGCGAGAGTGTCGGCACTGGATCGGTCGGCCGGGAGGTAGGGCTGGCCTGTCAGGTCCACCACGGAACACCCCAGCGCCCCGGCGAGGTCTTCGAGCAACCCCCGGCGCTCGAACCGGCGCTGCCCAGATTCCAACCGCGACAGATAGGACTTACTGATCCCAGCCAGCCCAGCAGCAACGTCCAGGCTCAGGCCCCGGCGGCGCCGGATCAGCCGCGCCCGCTGGCCGATCTCGCTCGGATCGATGTCCACACCGCCGACGGTACCGGCCCGCGCACCCCCAGCTTCGGCGTAGGTCTGCGGGATACCCGGGATTGTGCACCGTGCGGATGCCCGGGATGAGCTCGTGTGTGATCCGACGACGGAACACTGGAGCCCCAGCTTTCTGCTCTCGACGGTGCGGACCTGACGGCCTTCGTAGTGGAAACGGGATGATCTCGGTCACGGCAGACTTCCTTGGGCACCGTGGTCGGGGGATGAACAGGTGGCAGTTTCCGTCGTCGTCAAGCAGCGCCCAGCCGACATGCGTGAGGCTGGCACCGAGGCTGCGGAACGTTCAAGACCAAAGGTGGACGGCGCGTCGAGGCCATGAGGAACTCGCGCGAGGTCAGGCCCGAGCGGCGCGGCGCCGGGCAAGGCAAGCTCGTTGCAGCGTTGCAGGATCAGCCATACCGTCGAGGGAGCCACCGGCTGCCGAACCCGCGGGGTTCAGGGGTTACGGAGAGAACTTGACAGGAGTAGCATCCTGTCCTATGAATCCGCGCCTGCCCGGTCCGGCCAACGAAGACAAGGGGGGCGGGTCCGGTCGCAGACGTAAGAAGGGTCTTTTCTCACGTATAGTGAAGCCGAAGGGCAGCGCGAAGGGCCGACGCAAGCGTAAAGGTAAGGGTAAGGGTAACTCGTGAGCCAATCTCGTCCCGGGTGGCCGTGTTTCGTGATGCGTCCCTAGTTCCCCAATGGGCGACATCTTCAAGACTCTGACGGCCGGATTCTCACGCTTCGTGCTGGCCTGGCTAGTGCCAAGTTTAGCTACCCTCGCCGTGTTCGCCGTCTATATTTACCCGGAGATCAAGGGCTCTGGAGTGATTAGGCCTATCTTCGAGATTGCGAACGTGGGCAAGATTCAGGCCGGACTGGTGTTCTCCTTTAGTGCGATTCTCCTGTCCCTGTTGTTCGCCCTCACCGCGTTGCCGCTGAACCGGCTGCTCGAAGGCTACACGCTGCCCACCCCGATCCAGCGACATTTCCGCAGACGACAGGTGCGTCGCATGCTACGGTTTCGTCGGACCTGGGAGCGCACCCCAGAACGCTTCCCGGACAGACGAGGCCAGATCCGAGAGCAGCTGGACCTGTACCCGCTGGAACGGAGGGAGATTCTACCCACTCGGCTCGGTAACGCCTACAAATCAGTGGAGATTTACGGCCGGGACCAGTTTCGCCTGGACCTGCAAACGTTCAATTACGAGCTCCATGGCGTCGCTTCCGCCAGGCTGCTACAGGACGTTGATGACACACGCGCCCAGGTTGATTTCTTCATAGGTTTTGTGGGTCAGTTGAGTCTGCTGTCCTTCGTTTCGCTTTTCGTTGCGGTGCATGTGCCGTCAGATACCGCCCTGGTAGTTGCGGTTGCGTCGCTCGTGCTCGCCCGCCTCTCCTACGCAGCAGCGGTAAAGAATATTACCGACCTAAAGTATGCGATGCAGGCGCTGGTAAATACGGGCCGCCCCGGCCTCGCGACGGCCCTCGGCTATCGGTTACCTACCAGACTCGCGAGAGAGCGGGAGTTCTGGGGAGCCTGGACCCGCTCGGTTCAGGATCGGAAGCATGCGGAGCTGATGTCGTTCGACAACGAGCGCATCCAACCGGATTAGGGCCTCGGATTAGGGCCTCGGCAACGGCGCAGGATGGCAGAATCAGTTATCTAACAACGCCCCACTTCGCTCTCGCTCTCATCATCGTCCGCCTCATCGTCACCCAACAGTCGGGGGAGATCGGGGTTAATCGACGCAAGCAGGTATTCGCTGTCGGGAAACCAGTCCTCCTCGCGCAGCGGGTCATCCTCAATTAGCCTGGGGAACAGTCGTTGGGTCATGGCGGCACGCACCAGATCTTGGGTGTCTGCCGGGAGCGGGTGTAGGTACGCGGTGATCCCCTGCAACTGTCGCTCCAGCCGACGCAACTCATCGACGCCGCGCCTCATCCGCGTGGCTTGGTGGGCGAGTAGAGCCGCCACGGCGTAGAGCGCGAGGGCGGGGACGCAACGAGCAAGGAAGCCACCCGGTGTCAGGTGATCGTTGGCATCCCAGCGCGTCACCAGGTGCCATGCCATCGCGGTGGCCACGCCGACAGTAGCCAGCGCGACGAGGCCGAGCACGAGAACCGCCCGGGATCGCTGATCCGCGTCCTTCCGGTACGCCTCCGCCACCCGGTGCAGCCCCTGCTCACTACGGGCAATAGCCGCCTTCCGGCCACCTTCGTTGGCCTCGGGCTCGCCTGCGTCTCCACCGGAGTCCTCACCCTCTTCGTTGTCAAGCTGAGCATCGTCGCCGGTAGCACAACCGTCCGGCTCGGCTGCCCGGCTCGTCGCCTCGAGCAGGTCGGTGAGCTTGCGCTGAACGTCGATGAACTGGTCGCGCAGCTGTTTGTCCCCATGAAGCAGGCTGAGAAGGTCGGCTACGACTACTTCGAGTCGCTCGGTGACCCCCGCGGCCGGTGGTGTTTCCGACTCGGACCGGGGAAGGAGGTCCGCAGCGATCGCGTCGAGGTTGGCTGTCAGTGCTATCGCCAAGTCACGCGTGTCGCCTGAGGCGCCAAGCCGGACAGCCCGCCCCAAGGCCTGAGCGTCCGCGAGAAGTTCGGGCACAGTTGCCACCGAGTACCGCTACCCCTCCATAAAGTTTGCTGTGACCTCGCTAGATCATAATGTCTTCGGCGTCCCGAGTGATGGGACACGCCGCAGGCCGGACGAGGGTCTGTCCATCAACGTGATCGTGGCGGCTTGGCCTATCAGTTGCTCGCCGGGCTGCTAGCGTTGCGAGCCGGCAGGAGGTGATGCCGGTCTCGACGAGGTTTTGCACCGAAAGTGAACCAGCCTATTCCAATCCCACCCGTTGCCCACCGGGGGGTCACGGCGAAGCGCGAGTGGGTAGCGTCGGGGCTGCCGGCGTCGACCCACCAGCGGTAAGTCGCCTCGACCTCGTCCCAGAGCTTGCGGGTCGGGCTGGTGCACGCGCGGTCGGGACAGGTCGGGGTGATGGTGCAGTCGCGCCCAGGAGCCTGACCGGTGATCGGCCATCCACAGGATGCCGTCGCCATCGGAGTTCGCTCCGTGAACGAGGCCTTGCCCACAATGCGACCGGTGGCCGTGCCGCGACGACTGTCAGCGCGAGCAGCGTGTCGTTGCGGTACTTAGGGGGAGCTACAATCCGCCCACCAGGTCGGGTCTGCCCCCAGGCATAGGGCACCGTCCGGCAGGCGGCCATGGCGATGACCCGGCGGTCCCGGGTAGGCGTCTCCGTGTGCAGCGGCCGGATGAGGAATCCGATGTGCGACCAGTGGTGGCAGTATCCCGACGACGCAGTCAACAAGGGCCAACACGGTCACGAGGTCCCTGCTGCCGGTCTTGTGGTCCGGCCAGTAAGCCGCGGTCACACTGCGGCGCCGGCCGCTTTCGGTGCTGTGGTGTCGGTGCGCGCCGGTCGGGCCATCTCCCGTGCCACGAAGTCCTCGACGTGGAACAGGTTGTCCCCGGCGCGTTCGACCACGGTGAGCAGCGTGGAGACCGTCGCGACCTCCTCGACCTGCTCCTTGAGGAACCACTGCATGAACTGCTCGCCGAGGTAGTCGCCGTCGTCGCGGGCGGTGCGGGCCAGCCGGGCG
>Ga0136621_1000903_pt1 | contig 11840 bp, 9 predicted proteins | sample AntDryUQ445A2306_FD_104673 | JGI IMG/M metagenome (GOLD analysis project Ga0136621, IMG submission 104673) | Polar desert sand microbial communities from Dry Valleys, Antarctica - metaG UQ445A (23.06) | ecosystem: Environmental > Terrestrial > Soil > Desert | place: Antarctica: Dry Valley...
GTGGAAACTTGGGCGCACGCCCCCAACCGCCCCACTGGGAATCGAAGCCTTGCCGCAGGCCGCGCGCGGCCCCCGCGAGCAGGGCTTCCGTGAGCGGGTCTGTCGAGGGTTGCAGCGTGCTCGAGTGCCGCACGGCCTCGACGAGTTGCGCCGCCGAGCGGATCACGTCGGCGCGGCGCTCGCGCCACGCGCCGGTGAGCGCGTCGAGCACCTGACCGAAGCTCGGCATTCCGTGACGCGGCTCGGGTGGGTAGTACGTGCCGCCGTAGAACGGCTCGCCGTCGGGAGTGAGGAAGACGGTCATCGGCCACCCACCGTGCCCCGACATCGCCACGACCGCCTCCATGTAGACGGCGTCGAGGTCGGGCCGTTCCTCGCGATCCACCTTCACGTTGACGAAGTGCTCGTTCATCACCGCCGCCGTCACCGGATCCTCGAACGACTCGTGTTCCATCACGTGGCACCAGTGGCACGCGGCGTAGCCGATCGAGAGCAGGATCGGCTTGTCCTCCTGGCGGGCGCGCGTCAGTGCCTCGTCTCCCCAAGGGAACCAGTCGACCGGATTGTCGGCGTGCTGGAGCAGATACGGGCTTGTCTCACCGGCAAGCCGGTTCATCTCATGACCTCACGTACGCCGCGCAGCCTCTTGCGAATCATCGACTGCGCCCGGGAGGAGTCGAGCGAGCAGTCGAGGGGGCGGCTCGGCGGAGCCTCCACGGTCGCCACCGCCCCTCGGCTCACGAGCTCGGCGAACTCCGCGCGCGATACGGCATCGGCGCCGGCGACGTGCAGCACACCGGAGACAGGCAGCGCTGCAAGCACGAGCAGAGCGGTCGCGAGATCGCCGACCTGGACCGGGCAACGGATCTCATTCGTGTAGAACCGCAGCTGCGGGTCGTACGCGGCCTTCTCGTGCTTCGAGGGTTTCGGCCCGCCATAGATGAGCGACGTCCGGACGAGGAGCGCCTCCGGGTTGACCGCACTGACGCGCCGCTCGGCCTCGGCCTTCGCCCGGCCGTAGCCCGTAACGGGCGCCGGTGCGTCGTCCTCGACGTACGGCGTCGTCTTGCGGCCGTCGAAGACGACGTCTGTCGAGAGGTGCACGAGCCGCGCGCCGACGGCGGCCGCGGCGCGCGCGACGTTCTCGGCCCCGTCGACCGTGATCTCCCATGCACCATGGCCCTCCTGGCGGTAGGCGGTATGGATCACGACCTCGGGACGGACGCGCTCGAGCATCGAGCTCAGCGCGTCGGCATCGCGGATCTCGACCCGCTCGGTTGACGCGTCTGGCCGCCGGCGCGCCAGCTCTGAGCCGAGATAGCCGGTCGCGCCGGTGATGTGAGTGCGCACACTTGCACGCTACCCGGCAAACAGCTTAGGCTCGTCTCCATGAGACGAACCTTCCTGTGGATCAACTTCGTGTTGGCATCGCTCATCGTCGTTCTGATCTTCCTGCAGGCGTACTTCATCGCCTCGTATGCGATGGGGGCAGGCGAGGGCGCGCTCGACGCACACGGCTTGTCAGGTTTCCTCTTCATCCACCTGGCCGAGCTGCTCGTCTTCCTGACTGCGTTCGGCGCGTGGCCGCGCCAGTGGAAGTGGATCGGCTTTACGTTCCTGCTCATCTTGGTTGGCACGATCCAGATCTTCCTCGTGCCCGGGGAGGACGACACGGTGAGCAGCTCGGCGGCCTGGGTGCACGGCCTGCACGGCCTCCTCGCGCTTGTCGTGATGGTGATGGCCGCGGTGATCGCGCACCGCGGTATGCGTGACCTCGGCCTCAAGGGTGGGCGGCGCGACGAGCTCGCAGGTGCCGATACGCCTCAACGGCTGCCGTAACGGCGAGGGCGATTCCGAACGCGAGGAGGAGTCCCTTCCAGGGCTCCTCCTCGAACGTCTTGCCGCCGAAGTAGCCGAGCAGCACGGTGTAGGCGCCCCAGATCGCGCAGGCGATCGCGTCGAAGACGAGAAAGCGCCTCCACCCCATCGCGTTCGTGTAGCCGGCCGTGAACGTGGTCGCCGTCCGACCCCCGGGAATGAAGCGCGCCACCACGATCAGATAGGGCCCGCGCTCGCGCAGCGTTCGCTCGGCCCAGGCCAGCCTTTTCTGAGCCTTCTCTCCCTTGAAGAAGCGGTTGACCGTGCGCTCGCCCAGGAAGTGCCCGATCCCGTACGAAATGTTGTCGCCGAGGAAGGCCCCCAGGGCGGCCGCCGGGATGACAAGCTCGACTCGCAGGTCACCGGCACCGGCGACCACGCCCGCTGCGATCGCCGTCGCCTCACTCGGCACGAGTGGAAAGAACGCATCGAGCGCCGCGATCAGGAAGACGATCACGTAGCTCCATGACGAGCCGGAGACCGCATTGACGATCGACTCGAACACGAAGGCATGCTCGCAGAGACGCGCTCGACGCTGCGGGCGTGGTGGAACCCCGCGAACGGCCGACCTAGACTCATCGCATGACCCAGCCTGCCCGCAAGGAGCGGAAGGTCGTCACCGTGGTCTTCGCCGACCTCGTCGGCTTCACCGCGCGCGCCGAGACGCTCGATCCCGAAGATGTCGAGGCAATCCTGTCGCCCTACCACGCCCGCCTGCGCGGGGAGCTCGAGCGGTTTGGCGGCACCGTCGAGAAGTTCATCGGAGACGCCGTCATGGCCGTCTTCGGCGCTCCGGTCGCGCGCGAGGACGACCCCGAGCGCGCCCTGCGAGCGGCACTGGCGATTCGCGACTGGGCCGTCGAGGCGGGCGATCTCGAGGTGCGCATTGCGGTTGCGACGGGCGAGGCGCTCGTCGCACTCGACGCACGGCCGGAGAGCGGCGAAGGCATGGTCTCCGGGGACGTCGTGAACACGGCCGCACGGCTCCAGTCGGCGGCGCCGGTGAACGGCGTTCTCGTGGGCGAGTCCACCCGGCGAGCGACCGGGGCGGCGATCGACTACGAGGAGCGGGAGCCAGTTTCTGCAAAAGGGAAGGCGAAACCTGTGCCGGTGTGGGAGGCCATCGGGGCCCGCGCCCGCTTCGGCCTCGACCCCGGGCAACGAGGACGAGCCACGCTCGTCGGCCGAGACGAAGAGCTCGGCATTCTCGTCGATGCGCTGGCGCGTGCCCGCCGGGAGCGCTCACCCCAGCTCCTGACGCTCGTCGGGGTGCCGGGGATCGGCAAGAGCCGCCTCGTCTACGAGCTCTTCAAGCAGGTCGAGCAGGGGAACCAGCTGACCTACTGGCGTCAGGGGCGGGCGCTGCCCTATGGTGAGGGCGTCACGTTCTGGACCCTCGCGGAGATCGCGAAGGCCCACGCGGGCATCCTCGAGACAGACGGCGCCGTCGAAGCCGAGGAGAAGCTGGGGCGCTCGCTCCTCGAGGTGCTCGACGAAGGAACCGAGCGCGACTGGGTCGAGCGTCACCTCCGGCCGCTCGTGGGCCTCGCGGCCGAGTCCGAGCTGGGCGCAGACCGGCGGAATGAGGCCTTCGCCGCGTGGCGGCGCTTCTTTGAGGCGCTCGCCGAGCATCGCCCACTCGTGCTCATCTTCGAGGATCTCCACTGGGCCGACGATGGCGTCCTCGACTTCATCGACCATCTTGTCGAGTGGGCGAGCGGCGTGCCGATCCTCGTCGTCTGCACGGCCCGACCCGAGCTCCTCGATCGCCGGCCGGGTTGGGGCGGGGGAAAGCGGGCGAGCGCGACCGTCTCGCTCTCGGCGCTCTCAGACGGCGACACCGCAAGGCTCGTTCACGAACTGCTCGAGCAGTCCGTCCTCCCGGCCGAGACACAGAGCGCGCTGCTCGCCCGCGCGGGCGGGAATCCGCTCTACGCCGAGGAGTTCGTGCGGATGGTGGCCGAGCGCGGTGACGCCGAGGGCGTTCTCCCGGAGTCCGTCCAGGGGATCATCGCCGCGCGGCTCGATTTACTCGGCTCCGAGGAGAAGGAGCTGCTCCAGGATGCCGCCGTCGTCGGGAAGGTCTTCTGGCTCGGCGCACTCGCGAGCGTGGGCGCTCGCGAACGGTGGGCGGCCGAGCAGGCGCTGCACGGTCTCGAGCGCCGGGAGCTTGTCGTCCGCGAGCGCCGATCGTCGGTCGCCGGCGAGAACGAGTACGCATTCCGACACGTCCTCGTGCGCGACGTCGCCTACGGGCAGATCCCGCGGGCGGTCCGGGGCGAGAAGCATGCCCTCTCCGCCGAATGGATCGAGGGGCTCTCGCCAGATCGCGCCGATGACCGCGCCGAGATGCTCGCCTATCACTACCTCTCCGCGCTCGACCTCGCCCGCGCGACGGGCTCGAGTCTAAGCAGCATCGCCAGCCGGGCTCGGGTGGCGCTGCGAGATGCCGGCGACCGCTCGCTCTCGCTAAGCGCGTTCCTGAGCGCCGCGCGCTACTACTCGGCCGCGCTCGAGCTCTGGCCGCAGGAGGACTCCGAGCGGCCTCGACTGCTGTTCAACCTCGGCCGCGCCCGCTGGCACGGCGAGGAGAGCGGCGAGCTCGAGCTGGACGCCGCACGGGATGCTTTCGCGGCCTCCGGCGACCTCGAGGGCGAAGCTGAAGCGGAAGCCATGCTCGCGCAGGTCGCCTGGATCCGGGGCGACAGCAACCGCGTCTCGACACACCTCGCTCGGATCGGAGGCCTCGTTCCCCGCCTACCTGACGGGCGGGCCAAGGCCCAGGTGCTCAGCCACGCTGCTCGCTTCCATGCACTCGGCTTCGAGCTCGAACGGGCGGAGACGCTCGGTGAGGAGGCCCTCGCAATCGCGAACCGACTCGGCCTAAAGGAGCTCCAGGCGTTCACGCTCAATAACCTCTCGGTTGCGCGCACCTACGGCGGCAACCTCACGGGAGCGGTGGAACTGCTCGAGGAGGCGGCGCAGATCGCTCGCGAGGAGCACTCGCCGGAGCTCCTACGAGTTCTCAACAATCTCCTGGTCGCCTACCAACGACTTGGCTGGCTCCAGCGCCACGACGAGGCTCTCGAGGAGTTCGAGCGGTTCGCGACCGAGCTCGGCGACGTGGTCCTCATTCGGTTCACTCGCGGCAGCGCCGTTCCCTTCACCCATATGCTTCGCGGCCGCTGGGACGAGGCGCTGCGCGCCACGAGCGCGTTCATCGCCCAAGCAGAAGTCGGCGAGGGACACCGGCTGCTCGGTAGCTGCTACACGTTCCGAGCCTTGATCCGGCATGCCCGCGGCGACTCCGACGGCGCTCTTGCCGACTGTGATCGGTCCGCAACGCTGGTCGACGTGAGCGTGTTCGCGCTCGCGATGCGCGGCAGGATTTTGCTCGAGTGTGGCCGGCGAGAAGAGGCGATCGAACTGGCGGACAGGGCCGTCGAGCTCATTCGAAACGCTCCTTTCTTCGCACACGACGTGAGCCTGACGTTCCTCCTGCATGCTCTCGGCAGAAGCGACGAGCAGCTGAGGGTCATGCCGGAAGTGGCTGACGTTCCGATCACGAGGGCAAGCCGGCTCTGGGCGAGCGGTGACATCCGGGGCGCCGCCGCCGTGTTCGCATCGCTCGAACTCGCGCCGTTCGACGAAGCCTTCGCCCGGCTGGCAGCCGGACGTCAGTTCGTCTCCGAAAGGCGGCTCGACGAGGCCGACGTCGAGCTGCTCCGCGCGATCGAGCTCTTCGGGCGGATGGGTGCCCACCGCTACCTCCAGGAAGCGAATGCTCTCCTGTCGAACGTCGGAGCTAGAGCGCAGCCGGGCTGAGACGGGCAACGACGAGGGACTCGGCGGCCGCCCGACTCTGTGCGTGACCGGTGACGGCGCCGAGGAACTGCTCCCGGTCGACCGCCTGCAAGGTCACGTTCGTGAGCGCCGTCACCGTCGCCGTTCGCGGCACCGCGCGGAGCAGAGCGATCTCCCCGAACGCCTCGCCGGGGCCGAGTTCGGCAACGACTGAGCCGTCCACGGCCACGCTCACACGACCCGAGTCGACGAGATAGAAGTCATCGCCCGCGTCACCCTGGCTGAAGACGATCGCGCCGGCTTCCACCCGTCGAGGCTCCAGCCGCGCAGCAAGCGCCTCGAGCGTCGCCGGCGGGAGCGGTGTAAAGATCGGCGAGCTCTGCAGCAACTCGAGCTCCCGGACACGAGCCGCGGCGGCCGCGTCGACGGCAACGAGGCGAGTCCAGGTGACCGCGGCGAGGACGGGAAGCAGTGCCCCGGCAACCACGAGCGCCCCGCGCACACCGATCGTGCTGATGAGCAGCGGCGCGGCGAGCGAGCCAACGGCGAGCGCGACGAGAAGGATGCCGTCAACAGCACCGAAGACGCGCGCCAGCAGATCCGGCGGCGCCGCGCGCTGCAGCAGCGTGTCGCCCGCGACTGCGGCAATGGTGCCGCCGGCACCCACGACCGCGAGCAGGACAAGCGCAACCGCCTGTTCCGGCCAGACGCCGATCAGGATCAGGGGCAGCCCCCACAGGGTGATCCCGACGCCGAGGCTGCTCGCGAGTCGACCGCGGGCGGCGAAGCCACCGGCAGCGAGCGCCGCTACGACTCCGCCGACCCCCGCCGCCGAGTTCAGGAAGCCGAGCCCCGAGGCGCCAGCCTCGAGCGTCTCCAGCGCGAGGACGACGATGAGCACGTCGAGCGCGCCGTCGACGACTGTCTGCGCCGCAACCAGGCCGACGACGAGACGTAGGCGCGGCGTACGTGCGAGCGCACCGAAACCTGCAAACGCGCCGCGGAGCCCACCGCCGGCGTCGCCGCCATCCCCGCGCTCCATCTGCTCGCGATGGCCGATGCTCGCGACGAGGAAGGCTGACCACATGTAGAGGAGCGCAGCAATGCCGAACACCGCCTCGACGTTCGCGACCGCGACGACGAGACCGCCGAGGGCGGGGCCGACGAACGAGCCCACGTTGTCGACCGCGCCCGTGCTCGCGTTGGCAGCTGTGAGCTCTCCGGGCGAGCGGGCGAGTTGCGGCAGGAGGGCGGCCTGCGCAGGCCCGAAGGGCGTTGCGGAGAGGGTGGCCAGGAGCGCGAGCCCGTAGACGGCGAAAGGAGGCGCACCCGTGAAGCTTGCAAGTCCCATCGATGCGAGCACCACCGCCCGGACGAGGTCGGAGGCGATCATCACTCGCACACGCGGGTAGCGGTCGCCGACGATCCCGCCGATCGGGGCGGCAAGCCCTCCGCAGAGCCAACGAGCCGTCGCGAGCAGGCCGACGGCGTACGCTCCGTCCTCCGCGTAGGCGAAGACCGCGAGGGCGACGACATAGGCCCAGCCGCCGATGACGGAGGAGGCGTTTGCGAGCTGGAGGCGGCGGAGCGACGGGTTCGCGAAGACGGCCCCGAGTGGGCGCACCGACTCCCCCACGGCCACCCGAAGTCGAGAGCTCACGGCGCGAGCATTGCAATTCTGGTTACGCCTGGGAAGATAGAGGGAAGAAAGTCATGGGGAACGCCGTCTTGTATGGCGACCTGCAGGAACCCACCAGCCGAAAGGAGTAACCGTGTCGGAACAGGAGAGCAAGATCTCCAGCACGGAGGACGAGGACGTCGAGGCGCACAGGGCCAGAAGGGTCGTGAAGGCGTCCGACGAGCCCCGCGACGACGCCGAGACCGACAAGGAAGACGACGTCGAACTGCACGGCAAGAGCAAGCTCAAGTCGCAGTAACTCGAGCGAGGTTGAGGCTGGACGGCGGGGCGGCGAGAGCCGCCCCGCTCATGGTCCGAGGACGTGGTCGAGCTGGACGAGCAGGGCGAGACCCGCCTCGCGGCGCTCGGTGGGCAGAGCGTCGAGCGTCGCCGCGAGGTGCGCAACCGCTCCGAGCGCAGAGGTTCCTTCGATGACCGCCCGAGCGCGGCGAGCGCGACCCAGGAGGTCGAGCGCAATCGCCGCCTGGTTCGCGAAGAGGCCGAGCAGGTCCATCTCCGAGAGGGAGAAACGCTCCTTTTGCGGGCGATCAAGCACCTGGAGGACACCGAGCACCTCTTCCTCGTGCAGCAGCGGCACGGCCATCAGCGACTTCGGCACGTAGCCCGTCGCCTCGGCGACGTCGCGGGCGAAGCGTGGATCCTGCTCGACGTCCGCGAGCACGAGCGGCTGGCGCGTCACGAGCACCCAGCCCGCGATCCCGGTGCTCGAAGGCAGCCGGCGGCCGATCAGCGACTCGGCGCCCTCTCCGGCTACGGCCTCGAAGACGAGCTCGTCAGCCTCCTCGTCGAGGAGGAAGATCGACGACGCGCGCGCGCCGAAGATTGCCCGCGCCACTTCGACGATCGATTGAAGCAGCTCGCGGTGCCCGGCCTCGGCGGCGAGCACACCGGCGGCAACGGCGTCGCGAAGCTCGCGCTCAGGCATGCGTCCCCCGGATGTTGTTGGCAGTCAGGTGCAGGACGCTCTTCACCTGGAAGGGCGTCAGCTCGGGGTGCTTCGAGCGGATCAGGGCGCAGATGCCCGTGATGTGCGGCGTGGCGAAGCTGTTTCCCGTCGAGCGGACGCTCGTGCCGCCGAGCCACGGCACATCGACCTCGAGGCCGCGGGCGAAGAACTCGACCGGCGGAGCGGGGTTGTAGAAGTACACCAGCGGGTCGGTCAGCTCGTGGCTGCCCACCGAGAGCACCGACGAGAAGCGCCAGGGGAAGCTCTCCACGGGCATATTGTGAGCGGAAGCGACGAGCAGCGTGCGGTTGAAGTAGGCCGTGTCCGCCAACTCGTGCAGCACAGCCGCAAGCTCCCGCTTGGTCGTCGAGAGGCTCATGTTGACCACTTCGACGCCCTGCTCGATCGCCCAGCGCAGGCCGGCAACGAGAAGGCGGCCGCTGCCGGTCCAGCCTGACCCGAGCACGCGGACACTGACGAGCGTGCACTCGGGGGCAAGCGAGCGGACGATGCCGGCGCAGGCGGTCCCGTGCCCGCACGCGTCGCCCTGTTCGTCGTCGTCGACGGTGGGCTCCTCGCCCTGCGCCCCTGAGACGACGACAGCCTGCTCAACCTCCCCGACGAGCGGATGCCCGCGCTCGACCCCGCTGTCGACGATCGCGACGCGCACGCGCTTTCCGGTCGAGTCGCCGAACGCCCACTCGCGGTCGACCCGCTCCGGCCACGTCGGTGGGATCGCGATCCCTTCGACCGCGCTCGTGGGAAGGCTCCACGCGGGCAGCTCCTCCTCGTCGTGCTCGGCGCCCATGCGGCCATCGTGACGGCTGCCGCAGCAGGTGTAAAGAACGACGGGCTAGCCCGGAGGAAAACCGCCCGCTCGCGAGACTCGCGCCGGCAGCCGGCGTCCAAGCGTCTGCTCGAGCCTGCGCGCCGTCTCGATCACGCCCTCGAGATCGATGCCGGTCTCGACGCCCTCCCGCTCCAGCAGGTAGAGCACGTCCTCCGTCGCGACGTTCCCGGTCGAGCGCGGGGCGAACGGGCAGCCGCCGAGGCCGCCGACCGAGGCGTCGAGAACGCTCGCGCCAGCCTCCAGCGCCGCCCACGCATTGGCGACTCCGGTGTTGCGAGTGTCGTGGAAGTGCCCGCCGATGCCGACGGACTTTGTGTTCCTGGAACACAAGCGCTCGACGAGCGCGCGTACCCGCCCGGGCGTGGCGACGCCGATCGTGTCGGCGAGCACCACCTCCCCGACCCCAGCCGCCACGAGGCGCTCGGCCAGCTCGAGCACGACCCCGCCGTCGACCTCGCCCTCGAATGGGCACCCGAAAGCGCAGCTGATCGTGGCGGTCGCTGGCCGATCGGACATGCCTAGGATCGCCACGACGCGCTTGGTCGCCTCGGCGAGAGTCGCATTCCCGTTCTGCCGGTTGAAGCTCTCCGTTGCCGCCAGCGTCACATTGACGCGGCCAATCGCGGTCGCGGCCAGGCGCTCGTATCCGCGCTCGTTCAGCACCAGACCTGACAGCTCCGCCTCGACCTTCCCGATCGCCGAGACCACCTCCTCTGCCCCGGCCATCTGCGGCACCCGCTCCGGATGCACGAAGCTGACCGCCTCGATGCGCGGGAGCCCTGCCGCCGCAAGCCGTCGCACGAGTTCTGCCCGCACGTCGGGCGCGAGCCTCTCGGCCTCGTTTTGAAGGCCGTCCCGTGGCCCGACGTCGCAGACCGTCACGCGCATGCGCACTCCTACTCGTACTGGAGCGCCTTGAGCGGATCGAGCCTCGCCGCCCGGCGGGCGGGGAAGATCGCCGCGAGGATGCCGACGACGATCGTCGCGATCGCGAAGATGACGATCTGGGCGGTGGGGAGCGAGAACTCGATGAACTCGACGCGTGCCACGAGCAGACCGCCCAGGACGATACCGAGCACGATCCCGAGGACGCCCCCGATCAGCGCCGTGATCACACTCTCGTGCCGGACCATTCTGCGCACCTGACGCCTGGTCATCCCGACCGCGCGGAGCATGCCGATCTCGCGCGTCCGCTCGAACACCGTCAGCACAAGGGTGTTCACGATCCCGAAGAGGCTGACGACTACCGACAGAGCCAGCAGCACGTAGAGGATGTTGAGGATCGAGCTGAGGCTCGCGACCTGGTTGTCGACGAATTCCTCTCGCGTCTGCGCCTTGGCGTTCGGGAAGTCGGCCAGCGCCGCCTCGAGGGCTTCCGTGTTTCTCTCCGTCACGTCGCCGTCCATCTGGATGAACGAGTAGAGGTTCCTCGGGGACACGTAGTTTGCGTCGAACGTCTCGCTCGAGAAGGTGACGACACCGAACGGAGAACCACCGGTGGGCGGATCGAAGATGCCCTTCACGGTCAGCTCGAGCGTCTTCCCGGAAGGGGTCAGCAACTCGATCTGCGAGCCGACGGACAGGTCGTTGTCCTCTGCATAGTCCTCATCGACGAAGGCGCCGTCGCGACCGAGGTCGCCGAGCACGGCCTGCGACCCCCCGGTCCACTCGAGCGTGATCGCGCTCTCCGCTCCCGCGTCGACCGCGGTCACGAACTCGTTCGTGTCGTTGATGCGACCCTCGCCGGTGCGCACGTCTGCGACCGCTTGCACGCCCGGTGCCTCCTTAGCGGCCGCGGCGGCTGCAATCGGGATGGGCGAAAAGTTGTTCTGCGCCGTGATCGCGTAGTCGGACGTGAAGATCTGCTCCACCGAGCGCGTGAACGTCGACGTGATTCCCTGGGCGAGGACGGCAACGAGCGTCACGAGCGCGAGACCGATCATGAGCGCCGAGGCCGTCGAGGCGGTGCGCTGCGGATTGCGCCGCGAGTTGTCACGCGCGAGCCGTCCGGCCGCGCCGCCGATCTTCGTCGCTGGCCAGCCGAGAGCAGAGGCGAACGGTCCCACGATCCGGGGCGCGAAGAGCGCGACGCCGAGGAAGATCAGCAGCGCGCCGAGACCCATCCAGACCAGCAGCTGCGTCGTGCTGAGGCCATCGGCGAAGAGGCCGTAGGACAGGGCGGCGAAACCGAGGGCCGTCAAGGCGAGAGAGCCGATCGTCCGGAAACGGGCAAACCGCGACGGCGGCAGCGTCGCCCCTTCCCGCACCGCGGCGATCGGCGGCACCCGGGTGGCACGAAGCGCCGGGCGCAGGCTCGCGAACAGAGTCACGAGGATGCCCACGACGAGCGAGACGACGATCGTCCTCGACTCGAAGATCAGGCCTTGGTTCGGCAGCGTGAACCCCACGGCGTCGAACATCCAGAAGAGGAGCCTCGCCAAGCCGAGCCCGAGGAAGAGCCCGGCGACTGAGGAGAGCGTCCCGACGACGAGAGCCTCGAGCACGAGCGAGCCGAGCACCTGCCGGCGCGAGGCGCCGAGGGTTCTCACGGTCGCAAACTCGCGCGTGCGTTGCGCGATCGTGATCGAGAGCGAATTGGCGATCACGAAGCTGCCGACGAAAAGCGCGATGCCGGCGAACGCGAGCAGGAACCCCTGGAGGAA
>Ga0136621_1000905_pt1 | contig 11827 bp, 14 predicted proteins | sample AntDryUQ445A2306_FD_104673 | JGI IMG/M metagenome (GOLD analysis project Ga0136621, IMG submission 104673) | Polar desert sand microbial communities from Dry Valleys, Antarctica - metaG UQ445A (23.06) | ecosystem: Environmental > Terrestrial > Soil > Desert | place: Antarctica: Dry Valley...
ACCTGTTTGCACGTCGGCGGGACGCCTGCGCCGCGTGAAGACGAAGTTCCAGAAGTTGGATGGTTCGAGCCGGACGAAGCGCGCCGCAACTCATCCGCCTGGCGGACAACGTCTCGCTGATGCCTTGGCGCCGAGCGGACGAGATCCAGCGAGCCGTCTTCGACGATGCCGGCGAGGCGTCGCCGGCTGCAGAGTCGTCCGATGAGGAAGAAAGAAAGAAAGCTCGCCGCAGGCGCAGCCCAGGGGCTGTGCCGCTACTCGAGGCGGCTTTCAGGCTCCTCGGCTGGAACGAGGCAACCGCCGCGGAAGCGCTCGGCTCTTCGCCCGAGCAGGTACGAGCGTGGCGGTCAGGGTCAGAGCAAATGGCGTTTGCCGACTACATGACGCTGACGTCGATGATCGGCGTTGCCGCTGCCCAGGCAATGAAGGGCGGCGATGCCCGTATCGCGGACATAGCGGCTGCCGCCGAGACGCTCGGTGTGAGATCGACCGAGTGACCCTTCAGTGCATCGAGTGCGGGCGTGAGAGCGCCACCGGACGCCGCTGGCGCGCCTATCTCGCCACCGATCCGCGTGACGACGATTCTCCCGAGGTGGCGGTGTACTGCCCGATCTGCGCCGAGCGCGAGTTCGGCAGCTTCGGAGAAGCCGGCGACGCGTCGGGCGAAATCGAGATGTCTTAACGGCGGGCGTGTAAGTCGGCAGCGTTCAGTCGCGACACGGAGCTACTCGGTCCGCCGGGGACATAAGGAGGAGGACGGCGTGAGCGGCGAGGACCCGGCTCCCCCAGGCGAGAGCACGCTCGCGCACCTCAGCGTTAGGACAATGCAGAACGGCAGTTCGGGCGCGCGCGCCGTTGCTAGGACGAAGGCGAGAGGGCGGCCGACCTCGCGGCTTCGCGTCCGTTCTGCCCGTTGTTCTGGCGCGTCGTTATGCGTCCTTGATCCGGCGATCTGGGGCAGTTCAGCTCGGAAGCCTCAGAACTCCAGTCCCCCTAGCGCGGTCGCCGGACTACGACGAGAGTTCAGCCCGGCGCGACCACCAGGCCTCGGCGGCGGTCATTGCGCTCTCGGCCTCGCGGATGCCGTCGCCCACGAGCCCTGCGGTGGCAGCCCAGTGCAGGGGTACAAGGGCTAGAGCCCCGGGGAGCCATCGGTGCTCGTCGCGGGTCAGCGGTTCCGGAGCCGTGCTTTCGTAGGCGTCGAGCAGTCGTCGCGGCTCGAGCAGTTCACCGCTCCGGTCGACGTGGTGCAGGCTGGCCGCGATGTCGTACAGACGCTCCCTGACCCTCACGAAATCCAGGTCGAAGGTGACCCATGAGCCGTCTGACAACTCTCCCACGTTGCCCAACTTGTAGTCCCCATGAATCGGAGCGCATGGCAGCTCGACCTCCTTCCGGAGCTTGGAGAGCTCGCCGGTCAGCTGGCGCATCCGATGCACGACCGGCTCGCTACGGGGTCCGAGCCTGCGGCGTGTGAAGCCGACCGAGTAACGCAGCTGGCCGAAGGTTCTGTGGTCGTCGAGGGGTTCGGGCGGACTGGGCTCCCAGACTGCTTCGAGCGCAGTGTGAACGCGTCCGAGCTCCTCGAATAAGCGGACGTAGGAGTCCTCGTCCGCCCGTGGCTGCACGTGATCGATGAACTCCTCAAGCTCAGCCCAACGATCAGCGACCCTCAGGAGGTCGCAGCCGGAAATCGGAATCGGCCGAGCGACGCGGACTTGCGTCCGCTGGAGCCGTTCCCGCAAGCGCCGCAGTCCCGCGACCCGCCCGCGGCGGACCCAGGGCCTGTGAACCCGGAGGACAACCGGCGGCTCAGCGTCTATCCGCAGGTTGAGGTTGAACCCACCGCCGATGTCTGTCCATCCGACCCCACGCGCGACGCGGTCGATCAGGGCCGAGACGGCCGGATCATCTGGGCGGGCTCTAGGTCCAAACCAGCGCGGCAAGGCAGGGGGAGAGGTCGAAGCTTCGCTTTCGGTCATGGCAATGGCCCATCAGCGCACCCGACGAAGGGTCCGCGCGGCGAACGCATCCTCCTCGACGCGGGTCGATCGTGCCACGGTCCCGCCTCTTCGACCACGTTCGGGTCGCTGGCTTCGTCGTTGTTGACCGGTTAGCGCAAAAGGGGGTATCCGGTTAGCTGCCCCTGCTTCCGTCCGATCTGATCCTTAGAATGCCCGCCCCGGTCAATGGAGGGCGGCGTGGCGGATGAGCTTGTCGGCGGGAGGGACTACCCGCGAACCAGGAGGAGTTCAAGGGGTTCTTTTCGACGGAGCGCGCCTGCGTCTCTTCCTTGCGCGCTTGCGCTGGCCCGATGGCTTTGATTGTCCGGCTTGTGGCCACGACCGCTATTGGCTGCGCGGCGACACCCTCTATCTCTGCTGCGCCTGTCGGCGGAAGACGTCGCCGACGGCAGGGACGGTGATGGATAAGACGCGGCTGCCGCTGTCGAAGTGGTTGCAGGCGATCTGGTATGTGACTGAGGAGACCGGCGGCGTGTCTGCGCTCAGCTTGCAGCGGGCGCTCGGTCTCGGGTCATATGAGACGGCGTGGGCGATGCTGCACAAGTTGCGCCGGGCGATGGAGCCAACCTCGGGGAAGCTCAAAGGCTACGTCGAGGTGGATGAGTCGTTCGTCGGCGGCAACGAGCCGGGCGTGCGCGGGCGGCTGTCGAAGACGAAAGCGAAGGTGATCATCGCCATCGAGAAGCGCGGTCTCGGCTCAGGCCGCGTCAGGCTGCGGCAGATCGACGACTTCAAGACCGAGACGCTCTCCGCGTTCATCGAGGAGGTCGTCGAGAACGGCTCGACCGTGATCACCGACGGCTTCTCCGGCTACCGAACGCTGACGAACCACGGCTACACGCACGACTCCCGCCCGGTCAAAGGCAAGAAGCATCCGGACGGCAGGAAGATGCAGGCGCACGAGCTGCTGCCCGCCGTGCATCGTGCCAGCGCACTGTTGAAGCGCTGGATCATGGGCACGCACCAGGGCGCGGTCTCCAAGGAGCTGCTCGACTACTACCTGGCCGAGTTCGCCTTCCGTTACAACCGCCGCCTCTCGCGTCATCGCGGGCTGCTCTTCTACCGGCTCGCTGAGCAGGCGATGCAGACCGGCCCGAAGCCCTACGTCGAGCTGCTGACCGATCCGGCAGGCAAGCGCCGCAAGAGGAAGGTGAAGGCGGCTCGCGCGAAGCGAGCCGCTGGCACCGTCGGCAAGCCGAAGAACGTTCCGCGTGTGCAGCCGAGGCGTCCCGGAGGCAAGACGACCAAGCTACCGACTCGCCCGTCACGAAGCGCCGGTTCGTGGTGAAGGGACGACGAGGTGCATCGGCGTAGCGAGAACGTGCGTCTGCACGACTGGGACGACGACGAGCCCTGCTACACGGTGCGTTACCTCGTCTTGACGGACAGCGAAGGCGGCTGGGAGTTGGCCGAGCACACAACGCGCTACCGCGCGATCACGCGGGACGAACTGGCCGATGCAGCCGCGTCTGTCGGGTTTGCGAAGGCTTGGTGGCAAAGCGACCGCACGATCGTCGGCGGGCAGCAAGTGCTAACCGCCATCAACAGGTAGCGCTTCAGTGGCCTGGTTCGGCAGCGAGCGGCTTCAACAGGTAGATGCAACTCTCGCTCTCGCGTCCCGCCGGATGATCAGGCGCATCCCAGCTCACCTCGAACGAGCCGTGCTCCCAGGCTCTATAGCCGAGGCGTTCGTAGAGAGAGAGAGCGCGCAGGTTGTCGAGGCCGACGGCCAGGCCGATGCGGGTGATGGCTTGTGCGCTCACTCGACGCTCTGCCTCCTGGATTAGTGTCGTGCCGATGCCGCGCGAGCGAAGCTTCGGAGCGACCGTGATCGCGTTGAGTTCCGGGCAGTCGCCGATCAACTGATGGACGACATCCTCGTCCGCCCCGGCCCACTTGAGGAGGAGATAGCCGACTGGCTCGGCGTCCATCCACGCAAGCAGGAAGCTCGCGGCGCCGGTCTCGTGCGCCTCGGCTCGATAGGCGTGATGGCTGGACGGCATGCGTTCCTGAAGCGCCGAGAGGTCGCCGTCGCTGAAGGGGCGGATCTCGACCGCTGAGCTTTCCGTCTTCATTGTGAACGATGGTAGGCGCGTGGGAGATGAGCCGCAGAGACTTGGCTACAGGTAGATCCACAGCGACGAGCCGTCTTGTTTCCACCCAATACCGCAGGAGGGAAACATCTGGGGCAGCTAACCGGATACCCCATTAGCGCAAAGCTTCATCAGCGGCCTTCGACGAGCGCGTCGCCGCCAATCCGCTCAGGCGTCATTGCGGAACACTGGCGCAGGCGACGATCAAGTCACGGTGCGTATCCGCTCTGCAAGGGTGGCGAACTCCACGGGCTGCGTGGTGTCGAGTTGGATGAGTTCGCCGTCGAGTCTCAGCGGCGAGTGTGCGTCGCTCTCAAATCGGGCGGGAAGCTCTTTGATCTTCTCGGCGTCTTGGTGCCCGGGGTGACGCGAGCGGTTCGTGTACCGGTCGAGAAGGATCGGGAGGGGAGCCTCGCAGTGGAGTTGCACCAACCGGTGCGCGGGAAGCGCCGCGAACTCGTTTTCTTGGTCGCGAAAGAAGTTCGCCTCAACGATGACTGAAACGCCGGAGGCAAGCATCGTTCGGGCTAGTGCGAAGATCAGCGCGTAGGCCGCAGCACCGAGACGGCCTGACGAAGCTACGTCGTCTGCTCCTAGGCTTTCGTAGAGGGACTCCTTGATCTCGTCCTTCGCGATCAGCGGCAGCCGAAGCTGGCGGGCGAGACCTTCTGCGACCGTCGTCTTGCCCGACGAGGGCATTCCGGTGACCACGACTAGCAGCGGCAGGCCCACGATGACATCCTTGCGCACGCCCCAACCTCAAGCGTCATTCGTGAACTCGTGCACTCGAGCGGGCACTAGAGTGTCGTCGTGCTGAAAGGGCGCTGCGGATGCAATGCCGTCGGCTACGAGGTGTCCGACGAGTTCATCGTCGCGTTCAACTGCCACTGCTCGAACTGCCGTGCAAATACGGGCTCGGCCTTCTTGCCCTGGGGCGAGATCGAGCCGGAGAAGCTAAGGGTGACCAAGGGTGCGGACTCGTTGATATTGATTGGCGACGCCGATGGCCACCACGCGAGGCGCTGCGGGAAGTGCTTCTCGCTGCTGTATTGGACGGGCTACGAAGGCACGATCCGTGTGCCGTATGGGTCACTAATCGACGAGCCAGCGCTCAAGCCGACGGCCCACATGTTCGTCGGGTCGAAGGCTCCGTGGTACGAGATCCTCGACGATCTCCCTCAGCACGCCGAGGACCCGTGGTCTTGATTCGCTGATACGGGCGCCCGACCACCGTCTCAGGTGACTGGCCCATCACACGGTCGGTTCGGTACCAGAGACTAAGGCCCGGTCAGGGTGGTCCCTTGAACCGTCGGGGGATGAGGGGGCTCCGGATGCATGCGGGATCACTGGCAGCCGACGGTGAATCGACTGCGATCTGCGCTGTAGTGGAGACGGGGCCTGTTGATCGTGGATATGGCAACGATGCCCGGGCTAAGGTCACCGCACGTGTCGATCCGCGCCCAGACCGCGCCGATGGTCGTGCACCTGACGCGGAACCTATCGCCGCCGATCGGCGCTCAGCGCCTTCGAGGCCCGGGCGCCGTCCTTCGCGAGCTCGTCGGCAACTCCGTTCCGCTCCCTGGGAATCCGAGCGAACGTGACCCGCCCCGGATACCGGGCCACCTGCGCTTCGACCTCCTTCTTGAGCTGGATCAGGTGCTCGGCCCGCGCACGCGAGGCCCCAGAGAGGTGGCCGAAGACCACCGGCGAGTCCATCCGCACGTGAGCCGACGTCGCGCCCGCGTCGGCCGCGGCCCGCAGCGCGTTCCGAACCGCCGTGTACTCGGCAACGTTGTTCGTCGCGTCGCCGAGCGCTTCCGAGCCGAGCAGGTGCACGCCGCCCACGACGACGTACCCTGCCCCGGCGGGACCGCCGTTCGGCATGGCAGCGCCGTCGCACCAGATGTAGACCCTCATCTCTGCCTCCACTCGGTCGTCACGCGGTCGGGCGGAAAGTACCGGTCGGGCTCAAGGGACATTCGCAAACTCTCGCGACGTCAGCACTCAACGGTAGTTAGCCTCTGTGCCCGGGCGAATCCATGCCTCGCGGAACGCCGCTGTCCAGTCGTACTGCACAACTGGTTCGAGCGTGTGCCAGCTCGCGGCGGTGAATATCACGCTGTAGCGGTTGAACGTCGTGCCGATGGCGTCTATGGCCTCGTTGATCACAGCGAACGTCGGCACTGCCGGAAGCTCTGGAATATCGGTGTGCGCAACGTGGCGATCTACCCAATCTTTCGTGCGTTGGGCAGCAGCCGTGAGCGTCTCCAGGTCTGCCTGCACCAAAGCCGGGTCGACGTGCTCGCCGACAACGCCTCCGAAGTCGCGTTGGAAGTCGGCCGCGAGCATCTGGCGTTGCCAATCCTCTTCACCTAGCGCGATGTATCGCGCTGCACTGAGGCGCGCCGGATCTTCCGCGATCTCGGCGAGCAACGAGCCGAGCGAAACAACGCGCCGACTGACCTCCGCTTGCCGGCGGACAGCCACTCCCTGCGAGGCGGCGTACCACATGCTCAGGTAGTCGAAGAAGCGTGACGGCGGCAGCTCCCCGTGGTCTTGCGTGATCCGCGCAACGGTTCGGTACGTGTCTCGTTGACCGTGCATCGAGATGACCTCTTGCTTGATCGTGTCCAGCCACCGGAGCCACTTCTCGACTTTGGAGTCAGGCGCGAGAGGCATAAGGCCGAACGTACAACCACTTACGGACGCGACCTCCAACCGACGAGTGCTCAGGGGGACGGACTCACTGGCCCAGGCGACCGGACCCGGAGCGTAGGCACTGAGGCCCCAGCCGGAGACCGGTGCGCCGCACGAGAGGAGCCGACGGCAGATCCCTAGCGGCCGACGACCACTGTCTCGACGACCGGCGGTGGGATCATGAACCCGACCGGCGCCCCGTTCGGGATGATCAGCCGCCAGCGACCCGCCCGCGGGAACTTGACGAACGCGCGCCAGCGGTTCGGGGCGACGCGCGTAACCGGAATCCCGAAGCCGTCGCGCGGGATGCTCGCTCGCGCACGACTCGAGTCGCCGGTCACGCGGCCGACGACGTCGTACCAGGACTTGCCGGGCGCGACGGCGATCAGCTTCAAGTCGTAGTCGAGATTACGCTCGGCGCGGAGAACGACTGTGACCGACTGGCCGATCCGGGGTGTGCTGTCGCCGACCGTGAGCCACATCTTGAACTTGGCGCTTGCGATGGGCGCGAGACAGAGCGCGACCACAGCGAGACCGACGAGGACTCTGGTCTTCACGTTTCCTCTACACCGCTTGCCCACGTGGAGTTCCCCTTCCCGACTTCAGGCTACGCCGCGCCGACGGTGAAAGGCAGATAACCCTCACCGCCGGCGCTCCCGCTCCATCTCCTCCTCGAGAAGCTCAGCAAGTCCGGCCCCCGTGTCCTCGATCAACTCGCGCACTCGGCCGTGCGTCTGCTCGTCCGTGAGGTTGAGAAGGTCGGTGTATGCGATGTGGGCCGCTTGGATCTGCACGTTCGCCCGCGCCAGATCCTCATTGACGTCGGCGAGTTCGTCGCGGGTTTGCTCCGCGCTGGCGAGCACACCATCGAGATGGGAGTAGGCGTTCTCGGCGCTGCGGATCGAGGCGCTGGCTCGAAGCGCCATTGCGGCGCCGATCGTGACGCTCGCGATTAGGCCGACGAGCACGAGTCCGCGGGCGTCGACAAGCAGGCCGTAGCCGGCGACGGTGAGCGTGAGGGCCAGTGCCGCAAGGGAGAGGAGCAGAACGGGTCGGGATCCGGCGGGATGATTCGGGATATTGCTCCTGACTCGAAGCCGGACGGGGCGGTCGAGGCCGAGGATGACAACGAGAGCTCCCAGAGTGAAGATCGCGCCTCCGAGAGCCCAGCCGAGGTTCGCCCACTTGTTCTGGGTGTATTGGCCCTGGACGGCGTCGTACCCGTAGATGAGGTTGCCGATCGTGAGCGGGATCTCCCCTAACCCGACGAGCGCCATGGAGCGGGGCAGCCCCTCCCACGACCCGAGAGCTGCCGAGACGAGCAGCATCAGCGTCACGATGCTGAGCAGCGGCCGGTTCAGCGTGAAGAGCGATTCTGCGGAGACGCCGCGCTCGAGGCTCTGCCGGACGAACGGCGCCGCCATGGTCACGCCGGCAGCGATCAGCACGCAGGCGTCGAGCGCGGCAAGCCGGAAGGAGATCAGCGACCGCAGCGCGACCACGATCGCGGCGATGACGAGCAGCAGTGCGGGTACGAAGAAGGCGTCCCAGACGCCGGGCGGCTCCGGAATCACGCGCCCGCCCGCGAAGTAATAGATGTACCAGACCACCGTGCCGGAGAGCCAGAGCGTCGCCGCGCTTGCCAGGAGCAGGAACGGTCTCCGCAGATTCGCGGCTGCCCGCGTGAACGCCCACCAGCCAAGGAACGGGACGGGCACCACGAAGAGGATGAACGCCAGGCTCACGAGCGTCTTCGGTGCTCCGGCTACCGCCGCTACGAAGTGAGCCACGTAGACAATCGCGACCAGGACGGCGCCCAAGCGGAACCGCCTCTCGGCAATGGAAAGAGGCGGCAGGAACGGACTGCGCTCTTCAGCGATCACTCGGGAAGACCTCCCTTCCGGCGATCCTTACCCCGATGGCAGGGATTCTACTGCCAGATTCTGCCGCGCCCGTGTATCGTCCGGCTCTCTCGTGGAGACAGCGGATCATCGGGAGCAATGACGGCACAGGCGACTGACGCGAAGCACGATCCGATCGAACTCCTTCGAGCCCTGATTCGGTTCGACACATCGAACCCGCCGGGGAACGAACGAGCGTGCCTCGAGTACGTCGGCGGACTCCTCGGCGAGGTCGGGATCGAGCCGCGCTTTCTAGCGCGCGACCCGGAGCGCCCGAACCTCGTCGCTCGGCTTCCCGGCAAGGGCGATGCGCCGCCGCTCCTGCTCTACGCCCATGTCGACGTCGTGCCGGCGGACGCGTCCGAGTGGCGGCATCCGCCGTTCGCGGCCGAGCTCGTCGACGGCGAGATCTGGGGTCGAGGCACGCTCGATATGAAGGGCGGCGTCGCGATGCTCGTGAGCGCCCTCCTTCGCGCGGCGACCGAGCGGTTCGAGCCGGCGGGCGACGTGATCCTCGCGCTTTCTCCCGACGAGGAGAGGGGGAGCAGGTTCGGCGCGAAGTACCTCGTCGAGGAACACGAAGAGCTGTTCGAGGGCGTCCGCTACGGGCTGAGCGAGTTCGGCGGGTTCACTCAGTGGACCGGCGGGCGACCCCTGTATCCGATTCAGGTGGCGGAGAAGCAGCGATGTCTCATCCGCGCGACGATCCGAGGAGAGGGGGGCCACCCTTCAACCGTCGTCCGGGACACTGCTGCCGCGAAGCTCGGCCGGCTCCTCAAGACGCTTGAGAAGAAGCGGCTTCCCGTCCATGTCACGCCCGTCCTCCGCTCGATGGTCGCGGCGATGGCGAGCGGCCTACCCGCTCACGAGCGGCTCGCTCTACGCCCGGCGCTCGTGCCTGCCTTGACCGACCGGCTGCTCGATCTGTTTGGAAAGGACGGCGACTCGCTCGATCCGCTCCTGCACAACATGGCGACGCCGACAGTCATTCGGGGCGGCGAAAGCACGAACGTCATCCCGACTGAGTTCACGGTCGACCTCGATGGGCGCGTCCTTCCCGGTCAGACGCCGCAAGACCTCGTCCGCGAGATCGAGGCGCTCGTTCCCAGAATGGCTCACTTCGAGATCCTCGAGGAGGAGCCCGCAGCGAGGGCAGAGCCGGATCTGACCCTGATGCCCATGCTCGAGGAGATCATTCGAGAGAAGGAGCCCGAGGGAACTCCGTTCCCGATGCTGCTACCCGGATACACGGACGCCCGCTACTTCAGCCAGCTTGGTATCCAAACGTATGGCTTCCTGCCGATGCGGCTGCCGAAGCACATCACTACGGCGCTCATCCACGCACCCGACGAGCGCATCCCGGCGACCGCTGTCGAGTTCGGCGCGGATTGCGTGCACGAGGCAATCCGCCGCTATCGTGTCTAGCAGCGAATCAACGGTATAGCAGTAGATCACCTGTTATAGTCGGCGGCCAGTGTCCAGCGTCGCCGCCCCCATACCGGGTGCGAGAACCGGTCGCAAGGCCGGCGCCGTCGCTCTCGCCGGACTAGCGCTCCTCCTGCTCGTCGTCATCGGCGGGCTCGCGGGCGGGCAGGTCGGCTCTAGCTCGTTCGGGCCGTCGGCTGTCGCGATCGCCGACATCCCGGCGAACTACCTGGCCGCGTACCAGAGCGCGGCCACGCGGTACGGCGTCGACTGGGCAGTCATTGCGGCGATCGGGAAGGTCGAGTGCGACCACGGCCGCAACCAGGCAGCGGGGTGCAATCCGCCGGGCACGGTCAACGGCGCTGGTGCAACAGGGCCGATGCAGTTTCTTGGTTCGACGTGGCGTCGCGGGACGCCGGCGATGGCGGTTCCGGCGGTCGGCCCGCCGACGATCTCAGTCGGTGCCGGGTATGCGACAGACGGAGACGGCGACGGCCTGGCGGACGTCTGGAATCCGGCCGACGCCATCTCGGGCGCCGCGCGGCTGCTGCGCTCGAACGGCGCGCCGGCCGACTACCGCCGAGCGATCTACGCCTACAACCACGCCGGGTGGTACGTCGATCGGGTGATGGCCCAAGCGGACGAGTATCGCGGTGCCTTCGCGCCCGGCGCGACGGGCGGCGCCCGCGCGGCGCTCACATGGGCGGTGGCGCACGTCGGTCGGTTCACCTACAGCCTCGGTCCGCCGACCGATCGCGGCGGCTCCGTTCAGGACATGCAGACGCGCGAGCCATCGAGCTCGACCTGCGATTGCTCGATGTTCGTGCGCTGGTCGATGGCGCAGGCCGGCATCGACGTCGGACTGACGACGGTGACACAGTGGACTGCCAACGGACTGCTTCCGGATAGCGAGACGGCGGCCGCGACACCACTCGTCTCGCGCGGCGTCGGCTCGAGTTCGCCGCCGGGGGGCTATCGACCCGGCGACATCATCTTCTTCGGCCACGGCCCGGGCGGTGACGGGCACGACGCGCTCTGGCTCGGCGACGGCCAGATCGTGCAGTGCTCGTCAAGCGGCGGCGGCTCGAACATCCGGCCTCTGGCCGGCTACGTCGCGCCGACCGGATGGGTTCGCTGGCGGGTGGTCACGGGGTAGTGGAAATTGTCCGTGCCCTACAGCTCCAGTCCGTGGCCGATGTCGAGTTCGGCGATTCGGCGCATGGCCATGAGTTTGGGGATGTCGTCTTCTCTGCCGAGGGCGGAGATCATACGGGCGAGGTCGCCGACGGAGGCGATCGAGGCGCGGACGCCTTTGCCGAGGTATTCGCGGGTGGCGGCTCGTCTGAGGTCGTCGTAGCCGCGGGTTCCTTCTGGCTGGGGGACGATCTTCAGCTCGCCGAGGTCGGTTGTGAGTGCGAGCACGGCTTCGTGCGATGGGTCGTTCTGGAGCGGCGCAAGTTTCTTGCGGTCGGTGCGGCGGGCGTCGAGTTCGCCGAGTGCCAGGTCGAGGCGGCGCAGATTCTCGTCGCGCATGGCGGGCACGATGTCGACACCGTTGGTCATCTCGTCGGCGCCCTGGATGATGCGGGCGAGGCCGCCGACGACGACGTAGGTGACGCGGTGGCGATCGAGCGTCTTGAGCAGGCCGAGTGGATCGAAACTCTCAGCCACGGCCGGAATCCTGCGC
>Ga0136621_1000906_pt1 | contig 11826 bp, 10 predicted proteins | sample AntDryUQ445A2306_FD_104673 | JGI IMG/M metagenome (GOLD analysis project Ga0136621, IMG submission 104673) | Polar desert sand microbial communities from Dry Valleys, Antarctica - metaG UQ445A (23.06) | ecosystem: Environmental > Terrestrial > Soil > Desert | place: Antarctica: Dry Valley...
CTCCGGGCCGGGGCAGCCGCTCGCAGCGCGCAACCAGATCGAGGTTGACCGACCCGACAACGGTGATCGACGGCGCCATGCTCGCAGGCTACCGTGGCGCCGCCGAAGGACAGGGACTGTCCCTGGACGCGGCTCGAGTAGACATGGCCGACGTGTGAAAGAAGAGCAACAGTTTCTCCCCAACGCCGGTTCCGCGGCCGGTTTTTGGCAGGCTGGTGGGAGCGGCGGGGTCGGGGCGAGGAAAGAGGCCCGATTCGGTCCGGTCGCCCCTGCCCGATCCTCAGCCCCTGATCCGAGTCCGATCTCTCGTCAGGCGGCGATCGCGCGCAAATCGTCGACCGTCGCGCCGAGGAGCGTGTCCCGCAGGTCGAAGAGGCCCGCCCACAGTGACGATGCGTCGAGGGTCGCGTCGACCCGCGCCGCGTCGGAGAGGCCCTGGAGGGCTCGCACCAGCACGGCGAGCTCGAGATAAGCGGCCGCAACCCGGTGCGGACAGGCGGACACCCCCGCCCGGGTGAGCACCGGCTGCCACTCGACGAGCTCCGCAGCCCCGGGGCCGCCGTACCACGAGCGGCCCTCTGCCTGGTCGGCCTCGAGCTCGAGTAGGTAGCGCGCGAGGGGTGAGTCGAGACCGGCGAGCGCAGTCTCCACACGATCTGCCGCGTGTCGAAGGGCTGCCTCACGAGCGCCCGCGGTCGACGGCTCCGCCTCCCCCCTGCCCCACCGCTCGAGCAGCCGGCAGAAGGCGAGCGCGGCGACCTCGCACGCGCGCAACTGAGCGACGAGCCGGCGTGCGGTCAGCTCGTTGGGCGCATGCTGGACGAGCACCTCGGGCCAATCACCCACTAGACCTCGATCACACCTCGATCACGACGGGGAGGATCATCGGCCGCCGACGCGTCTTGTCGTAGATGACCTGACCAACGGCATCATGCAGGTGCTCCTGCACCAGCTTGATCTCCCGCATGTCGCCCGCCTCGAGCTCCGCGAGCACGCGAGCGGCCTCGTCGCGCAGCTCGTGGAGTAGTCCGTCCGATTCGCCGAACCCGCGCGCGATCAGCTCGGGCGGCGCGATCGAGCCGCCGTTCGAGCTCGCGAGCGTGGCCACGATGATCAGCACGCCGTCCTCCGAGAGTCGCCGGCGGTCCCGGAGCGCGACATCCTGTACATCGCCGACCCCCAGGCCGTCCACGAACGTGACTCCCGCCTCGATCCGGTCGACGATTCTCGCACCCTTCCCCGAGACCTCGACGACGGAGCCGTTCTCCGCGATCAAAATATTGCTCGCCGGGACGCCGCCTTCCTGCGCGAGCCGCGCGTGCGCCGCGAGCATCCGGTACTCGCCGTGGATCGGCATAACGGCCTTCGGCCGGAGCAGCGCGATCATCGTCCGCAGCTCCTCCGAGTTCGCGTGCCCGGAGACGTGCACCGGTGCGATCTCCTCGTGAAGCACTTCAGCGCCGGCCTTCGCGAGACGGTTGATCGAGTCGTGCACTCGAAGCTCGTTTCCGGGAACGGGCCGCGCGGACAGGATCACCGTGTCGCCGCGCTCGACTGTGACCGCCGGATGGTCGCCGTACGCAATCCGGGTCAGAGCGGACATCGGCTCGCCCTGGGTGCCGGTGCACAGGACCATCACTTCGCCCGGTGGCAGCGACATCGCGTCCTGGGGCTTGACGATCACGTCCTCCGGGATGTCGAGGTAGCCGAGGCTGCGGCCGATGTTCAAGTTCTTGCGCATGGAGCGGCCGACGATCGCGACCTTGCGGTCGACCTGGACAGCGACGTCGATCGCTTGCTGCATCCGGTGGATGTTGGATGCGAAGGAGGCGACGAGGATCCGGCCCGTCCGCACCGGAATCAGGGTCCGGAACGCCTCGCCTACGAGCCGCTCGGAGCCTGTCATGCCGGGCCGCTCGGCGTTCGTAGAGTCGCCGAGCATCAGGTCGACGCCCTCGTTGCCGATCGCCGCGAGTCGGCCGACGTCGGTCTTCAGCCCATCGACCGGCGTGTGGTCGAGCTTCCAGTCTCCGGTGTGGACGACGCGACCCGCAGGCGTCTCGAGCACGATCGCGACGCAGTCGGGGATCGAGTGCGCGACCCGCACGAAGTCGAGGCGAAACGAGCCGACTTCGATCGTCCTGCCCGGCTCGATCTCCTCCAGCGTTGTTGCGTTCGCGAGCCCGTGCTCGTCGAGCTTCGACTTGACGAGCCCGAGCGTCAGCCTCGTCCCGAGCACCCGGTCGCAGTCGATCAGGCGGAGCAGGTATGGCAGTGCGCCGACGTGATCCTCGTGCGCGTGCGTCAGCACGACCGCCCGCACTGGCCGGTCGGCGAGGTAGGACATGTCCGGCAAGACGAGATCGACCCCGAGGTGCTCGTCGCGCGGGAAGGCGAGACCCGCATCGACGACGAGCACGTCGTCCCCGTGCTCGTAGACGGTCATGTTCTTGCCAACCTCACCGAGTCCGCCGAGCGGAACAATCCTGAGCACGCCGTTCATGCGGTGAGTGTAGGCACCGCGGATGCGCGCAGCAGGATGACCACCTTCGGAGAAGACTAGACCGATGCTCGGTCGAGCAAGCCCAGCCGGTCGAGACAATCCCGCACGACGTCCCGCTCCGCTTCGGTGGCCTCCATGAGCGGCAGGCGGTGGCCGCCGACGTCATGTCCGAGGAGGTTCAACGCCGCCTTGATCGCGATCGGATTCGGCGCGGCGCGGAGGAGCTCGATCGAGGGTCGCAGCTCGTCGTCGATCTGGCGGGCGCCCGTCTCGTCTCCCGCCTGCCAGAGACGTACGAGCTCCTTGACCGGCGGGCCTACGACGTGCGAGTGCACGCAGACGCCGCCGACGCCGCCGAGCTCGAGGAACGGCAGGACGAGATCGTCGTCGCCCGCGTAGAGGTCGAGGCCGAGCTCGACGATCTTTCGTGCCTGCTCGAGATCGTCGTTCGCCTGCTTGACGGCCCGCACGTTCGGGATCCGTGCCAGCTCCGCAACCGTCTCCGGCTCCAGATTGAGCACCACACGCGAGGGGATGTTGTAGACGACGAGCGGCTTTTCGGTGACGGCGGCGATCGCCTCGAAGTGCGCAACGATTCCCCGCGGCGGCGGCTTCGAGTAATAGGGCGTGACGACAAGGAAGCCGTCGACGCCGAGCTCGTCTGCCCGCTCGGTCAGGTGCATCGAGTGACGCGTGTCGTAGGTGCCGGTGCCGGCGACGACCGTCGCGCGGTCGCCGACCTCGTCGACCGCAGCGGCGTAGAGCCCAAAGCGCTCCTCATCGGAGAGGGTCGGCGACTCACCCGTCGTGCCCGTCACCACGAGCCCGTCGGAGCCGTTCTCGACCAGATGCCGTGCGAGGGCGCGGAAGGAATCGAGGTCGACCGACCCGTCCGACCGGAACGGCGTCACGATCGCGGTGAGAACCTCACCGAGCACAGGACGATCCTAGATGATCGAGGCCAGTCACAGGAGCGTGTCGAGGCCGACGGTCAGCCCCGGAGGCAGCTGCCGGAGCCTCTCGAGCGCAAGCAGCACTCCCGGTACGAACGCCTCCCGCGAGGTCGTGTCGTGTCGGATCGTCAGCGTCTGGCCGCGGTCACCGAAGATCACCTCCTGGTGCGCGACGAGGCCCGGCAGGCGCACGGAGTGGATCGGCACCTCGCCGCCCATCGCCTTGGCGGTCGCGAGCGCCGTGCCCGAGGGGGCGTCGAGCTTCGTCTCGTGGTGGAGCTCGACGATCTCGGCATGCGGCAGCACCTTTCCCGCCTCAGCCGCGAACCGCATCATCAGCACCGCACCGAGAGCAAAGTTGGGCGCGAAGAAGATCGGCAACCCCTGCTCGCGCGCGAGCGCGTCCACCCTCTTCTCGTCGAACCCCGTCGTTCCGATCACGCAGGGAACGCCCGCGGCGAGGCAGATGCGGACGTTCTCTTCGACGGCATCCGGTCGGGTGAAGTCGACGGCCGCCTCCGCCGTGGCCGCATCACCAACGAGCTCGTAACCCTCCGCCTCGAGCGCCGGGGCGAGCACCGAGCCCACCTTCCCCTGCCGGCCGAAGAAGACGATGTTCATGCAGCAGCGCGAGCGTCGAGCGCGGGATTCACGCGCTCGACGGCGGCGTGGAAGCGGCGCTCGCTCGGCCCGATGCCCGCTGCCGACAGTCCCTCCAACCGGAGCAGATCGGCCGCGAGCTCGGCGACGTCCTCCGGGGAGACGGCGTCGATGCGATCGATCAGCTCCTCGAGCGAGAGCAGCTCGGTGCCGGTGAGGAGCGACCTGCCGAGCCGGCTCATTCGATTCGAGGTCGACTCCATCGAGAGCAGCATGCGTCCCTTCAAATTCTCCTTCGCCCGCTCCAGCTCCCCGGTGCGCACGTTCCCGCCCGCGACGTCGGTGAGCTCCCGCGCGGCGATCTCGAGGCACTCGACGAGATTCTCCTCGCGCGTGCCGACGTAGAGGCCGATCTGCCCCGCGTCCGAATACTGGGAACCGAAGCTGTAGACCGCGTACGCCATCCCACGCTTCTCGCGAATCTCCTGGAAGAGCCGCGAGGACGCGGAGCCGCCGAGTATCGCGTCTAGCAGCGAGGCCGCGAATCGCCGCTCGTCGCGACGCGAGATTCCGGGGGCCCCGAGGCAGACGTGGTACTGCTCCGTCGCCTTGCGCTGGAAACGCAGACCGGGCGCCGGAGTCCGCCCCAGCGGCTTGCGCGGACGGCGCCCGGAGCGCTCCGTCTCCGGCAGGCGCTCGGCCAGCAACCGGGCGAGCTGCTCGTGCTCGATGTTGCCTGCAGCAGCAACGACGATGTTGTCTCCGGCATACGCATCGCGGTGAAACGAGGAAAGGGAGCGGCGGGTCACGCTGGAGATCACGTCCGCGCGGCCGATCACGCGCCGTCCGAGAGGATGACCGCCGAACACCGCCTCCGCGACGATGTCATGAACGAGGTCCTGCGGGTTGTCCTCGACCATCGCGATCTCCTCGAGCACGACCTCCCGCTCCGAGTCGACCTCGGCGAAGACAGGCTCGTAGGCCATCCCCACCATCACGTCGAGCGCCTGCTCCACCCGATCGTCCGGCACCCGCGCGTAGAGGAAGGTGGTCTCGCGTGAGGTCGCTGCGTTGAGCTCTCCGCCGAGGCCGTCGAAGATCTCGGCGATCTCCTGGGCCGAATGGGTGCGCGATCCCTTGAAGAGCAGGTGCTCGATGAAGTGCGACACCCCGGCCCTGGCCTCTGTCTCATCGCGCGAACCTGAGCCGATCCAGAAACCAATCGAGACGGAGCGGACGCTGGGGACTTGCTCACTGATGAGACCTTCGCCCGTTGCGAGCCGGGAAAGTTCGTACTGCTGCACGGTTGCGATCCTACTCGGGGCCGCAGATGGGGCGGCCGTGCCGCCCCATCCACTGACCCAGCTGCTGAGCAGCCCTAGTCTCGGTCGCGACGGGGTCCGCGGTCGCGGCCGCCCCGGCCGCGGTCGCCGTCGCGGCGTGGACGCTCCTCCTCCGGCGGCCGAGGCGGCGCCGCCTTGGCCCGCTCGATCAACTCCTCGGGCTCGACGAGCCGCCCGTCCTCGTGCTTGTGAACGAGCTTGAGGCCGATCCGGCCGCGTGCCTTGTCGACCTCCTGCACGAGCACGTCGAGAATGTCACCGCGGTTCATCACGTCCTCGATGTGGGCGACGCGGCCGGGACCGACGTTCGAGACGTGGAGCAGGCCGTCGGTGCCCTTCTTCAACTCGACGAAGGCGCCGAACTGGGTCGTCTTGACGACCTTGCCGGTGAACGTATCCCCTACTTCGGGCTCCTTGGTCAGCGCCGTGATCGCCGAGATCGCCGCGTCCGCCTTCGTGCCCTCGGTCGCGTAGACGAGGATCGTGCCGTCTTCCTCGATGTCGATCTGCACGTCGTAGTCGGCCTCGAGCGAGCGGATCGTCTCGCCGCCCTTGCCGATCACCATGCCGATGAACTCCGGGTTGATCTGCACGGACGAGATCCGCGGTGCGTGGTCGGCGAGCTCGCTGCGGGACTCGGGGATCGCCTCGAGCATCTTGTCGAGGATCGCCTCGCGCGCCCTGCTGGCCTGTTCGAGCGCGTTGCGCATGATCTCCTGCGTGACGCCGGTGATCTTGATGTCCATCTGCAGTGCCGTGATCCCCTTGCGGGTGCCGGCGACCTTGAAGTCCATGTCCCCGAGATGATCCTCGGCACCCTGGATGTCGGTGAGGATGACGTAATCGTCGCCCTCCTTGACGAGGCCCATTGCGATGCCGGAGACCGGCGCCTTGATGGGGACGCCGGCATCCATCAGCGCGAGCGTCGAGCCGCAGACGGAGCCCATCGACGACGAGCCGTTCGACTCGAGCGTCTCCGAGACGATCCGGATCGTGTACGGAAACTCCTCGGCCGAGGGGATGATCGCCTCGAGCGCGCGCTGCGCAAGGGCACCGTGGCCGATATCACGCCGCTTCGGGCCGCGCATGAAGCCCGTCTCGCCGACGGAGAAGGGCGGGAAGTTGTAGTGGTGCATGAAGCGGCGGTCGGTCTCCAGGGAGAGATCGTCGATCCGCTGACCCTCCTTGGCGGTGCCGAGCGTGAGCAGCGACATGACCTGTGTCTGCCCGCGCGTGAAGAGGCCGGAGCCGTGGGTGCGGGCGCTGACGCCCACTTCGCAGTCGATGGCACGGATCTCCTCGGCCCCGCGGCCGTCCGGGCGTCGCTTGTCGACCGCGATCTTCTTGCGGACCAGATCCTTGTAGATCGCCTCGGCTGCCTTCTTGACGTAGGTCTTCGTGAGGCTGTCCTTGACGGCCGGGCCTTCGCCGTCCACCGTCGCGGGACCCACTGGGAACGGGAGCTCGACGGTCTCGACGATCCGGTCGAAGAGCAGCTGGCGCTTCGCCGACTTGAGCTCCTTCGAGTCCTGCTCCGCGTCGGTCAGCGCTCGCAGATCGTTCTCGAACTGCTCCCTCACCGGGGCTTCGATCGCGACCAGGCGTTGCTTCTCGAGCACCATGGTCAAGCTCTGGCGCACCTGCAGGCGACGCAGGATGTCGTCCTCGGTCGAGTCCATCGAGAGCTCCGGTGCCAGCTCGTCGGTCAGCTCCTCGAGGACCGCCGAGCTCTCACGGACGCCGTTGCGCTGGATTCGCTCCCAGATCGTGTGGCCGTGAGAGGCCTCGATCTCCGACGTGAGCTCGGTATCGAGCCATTTCGGCTTGCCCGCCTGGCGGCGCAGGTCGTCCTGGGCGTCGCACAGCTTGCGGATCTCGGCGTGTGCGAGCTCGAGCGCGTCGAGGAGCACGTCCTCGGGGACCTCGTCCGCCCCAGCCTCGACCATCGTGAGCGCATCTCTCGTGCCGACGACGATCAGGTCGAGGCTCGACTCCTCGCCCGTCTGCTGCAACGTCGGGTTGACGACGAGCTCGCCGTCCAAGCGCCCGATTCGCACGGCCCCCACGGGGCCGAAGAACGGCAGTGCCGAGACGTGCAAAGCGGCCGAGGAACCGTTGATACAGAGGATGTCGTGCGGGGTGACCATGTCGACCGAGAGGGTGGTGCAGATCACCTGCACCTCGTTGCGGAAGCCTTTCGGCCACAGCGGCCGGATCGGCCGGTCGATCATGCGCGCGGTCAGGGTGGCGCGCTCGGTCGCACGGCCCTCCCGCTTGAAGAAGCCGCCCGGGATCTTGCCGGCGGCGTACATCTTCTCCTCCACGTCGATCGTCAACGGGAAGAAATCGGCGCCTTCGCGGGCCTCGGTTCGACCCTGCGCCGTCGCGAGCACCATCGTCTCGCCCGACTTCATCACCACCGCACCGTCCGCCTGCTTGGCGAGCTTGCCGGCCTCGAAGGTGATCTCCTTGCCGCCGATCTCGACGGAAACCGAGGCCAGTTGCCCCGTAGCGATACTCATTGTCTGTCTTCCTCCACTCTGCTCGATGGAGAGTGGAAGTTTGGGCCAGCCGCTCGGAAGGCTCGCCCAAGCTTCCACCCTCCTGGGTGAGAGCTCGTCTCGGCTTTAGCGCCGCAGGCCGAGCTCCTTGATGAGGGCCCGATAGCCCTCGAGATTGTGCTTCTGCAGGTACGTCAGAAACCTGCGCCGCCGACCGACCAGCTTCAGCAGACCGCGCCGCGAGTAGTGATCCTTCGGATGAGTGCGCAGATGCCCGGTGAGGTCGTTGATCCGCCTCGTCAGCATCGCGATCTGCACCTCGGGCGAGCCCGTATCGGTCTCGTTGCGGCCGTGCTGCCCGATCAGCTCCTGCTTGACTTCCTTGGTGAGGGCCACGTGTGCCTCCTCGTTGGGTTCCCCGGGATCCCCGCGCGGCGTGAAGGAAGACACGGCCGGCCGAGAGCTCGGACAGAAGTAAGGTAGCATCTCGCGCCCTGGCCGGCCCGCCTCACGGCCGGCGGAGCCGGCCTCCGGCGGGCCTCGCGCTCCTCGCGGCACTCCGCCCGGCGGCCCGTATTTCCATACTGTTCCACCGGTCTATGCACCGCGAGGAGCGCGCCAGCGCACGAGGCCGCACCGCGTTCGGGATAGTTTTTGGGAGTGTTGCCCGCCGCAGTCGCCGCCGGTCACCCCGCCACGGTGGCAGCCGGCATCGAGATCTTGGAGGCCGGCGGGACAGCCGCCGATGCGGCCGTCGCCGCGTGCCTCGTCTCGTGCGTCGCCGAGACGGTGATGACCGGGCTCCTCGGCGGCGGGCACGCGATCTACTGGGACGGCCGCGAGGCCTGGAACCTCGACTGCTTCGTCACCGTTCCCTCTGGGGCCGGGACAGAGGTCGTCGATCTCGCTGTGCCCTTCGGCGAGGAGGTCATTCATTACGCCGTGGGGCGCGGTACGTGCGGCGTCCCCGGCCTCCCGGCCGGCCTCGGCGCGCTCTCGGAGCGCTTCGGCAGGCTGCCGTGGCGCCGGCTGGCGAAACCGGCGATCCGCCTCGCCCGGACAGGTGTGCGGATGCCCCCGGCGCACGCAGCGTGCCTGGAGATGCTCGAGCCCGTCTTCACGCTCACCACGGAGGGACGCACGATCTACGCTCCGGGCGGCCGCCTCCTCGCGAGCGGTGACGTGCTGGCGCAGCCGGGGCTCGTCGGAGCGATGGAGATCCTCGCCGCCGAGGGCCCGCGCAGCGCCTACGAGGGCTCGCTGGCCGACGCGCTCCTTGCGGTCGATGGCGTCGCGCTCACCCGAGGCGATCTCGAGTCGTACAAGCCCTCCTGGCACGAGCCCATCGCGGTGTCGTATGCGGGCACGAGCTTCCTCACCCGCGCCGGTCTCGCTGGAGTCGCCGAGACGCTGGTGCGACTGCCGCGCCTGAACGGAGCCGGAGAGGCCAAACGCGTGCTGGACCTGCTCGCGGCGCTCGATGGTCCCGACGTCGATGGACACACGACGAACGTGACGGTCGCCGACGCGGACGGCAGCGCCTGTGTCGTCACGACGAGCCTCGGTCTCGGCACCGGCGACTTCCTGCCCGGTTATGACCTCCATCTCAACAGCATGCTCGGCGAGGTCGACCTCCATCGGGTTCCACTGGAGCCCGGCAGCCGGATGGAGAGCATGATGGCGCCCAGCATCGCCCTGGACGAGGACGGAGTCGCGCTCGCAATCGGCTCGGCGGGCGGCACCCGGCTCCGCACCGCCCTCGTCGGCGTGACCGCCGGCATCCTGGACGAGGGCCTCGAGCCGGTCGAGGCGGTGTCGCGGCCCCGCTTCCACCCCGTCGGACAGCTGATCAATGCGGAGCCCGGCGTCGATGAGGAGGCATTGAATCGGCTCGAGCGGACCGGGCGATCGGTACGGCGCTGGCCGTCACAGCACCACTACTTCGGCGGCGTCAGCGCGATCGGGCGGAGGGGAGCCGCCGGGGACCCGCGGCGCAGCGGTCACGCGGCACGGGCCGGATAGCTCAGATCGGCGGCTGGATCGCCCGAGTCCGCTCCACGTCGTCGGCGATCTGCTTCACGAGCTCCTGCTCGCTCGCGAAGGCGCGTTCGTCCCGCAGGCGCTCCCAGAGCTCGACGACGAGCCGCTTCCCGTAGAGGTCGCCTTCGAAGTCGAGCAGGTAGGGCTCGATTCGCCGCTCTCGACCGCCGTAGTGCGGATTCGTGCCGACCGACATCGCCGCCCGGTACAGCTTCCCGTCCGGCCCTCGTGTCGCGCCCGCGTAGATGCCGTAGCACGGGACGAGCAGCCGCGGGTCGAGCGAGAGGTTTGCGGTGGGATATCCGAGCGTGCCGCCCCGCTGATCCCCGGGCACGACCACGCCGTCCAGCTCCGGCGGCCGCCCGAGCAGGCGCGCAGCCTGCCGCACATCGCCCTCGTGCAGGCGCAGCCTGATCTCCGTCGACGAGACGCCCGGCAGCCGCGGGACGGCCTGCGCTTCGTGGCCGAGCGACCTCAGCAACTCGAGGTCGCCTCGCCGCTTGCGCCCGAAGCGGAAGTCCTCGCCCGCGACCACGAGGTCGCCCGGTCGCAGCTGCTCTGCCGCGAACTGTTCGGGCTCCTGCTGCGCAGTCTCGAGCGTGAAGGGCAGCACCGCGATCTCCGAGACACCCAGCCCCTTCATCAGCTCGACCCGCCGCTCGACGGTCGAGATCAGCTCCACCAGGTTGCCGAGCACCGCCCGGGGGTGCGGGTCGAACGTCAGCACTCGCACCGGCAGGCCCGTTGCGAGCGCAGCTTCGATCACCCGGCGGTGCCCGAGATGCACACCGTCGAACGTGCCGATCGCGACAGCCCAGCTCACCTTCAGTCCAGTCCTAGCCAAGCTCGGCGGAGCCGAGCGCGGCCAGCGCCTGCTCGGCCGGGAGGATCCGCCCCTCGTCGGCGTCCTCGACGCGAAACGGGCCGATCTCGGTGCGCCGCAGCGTCCGGCAGTGTCCGCCGAGCGCGTCGGCGATAGCGCGGATGTAGGTTCCCGAGCTGACGCGGAGGTCGAGCCGCACGACAGCGTCGCTATAGGTGATGACGTCCAGCGCTTCGACACGGGAGCGGCGGAGCGGCATCTCGACGGCGATGCCGCGGCGATGTAGCCGGTACGCGCGCTCACCGCTGATCTTGACCGCCGAGGCGGCCGGAATCGGCAACTCGATCTCGCCGCGAAGGCGCTCGAGCCGGCGTTCGAGCTCGGCGGAGTCCGGTGGCTCGAGCCGCTCGATCACCTCTCCCTCCCGGTCTCCGGTCGAGGTACGTGACGTCAGGTCGACGTCCGTGAGGTAGCGCTTGTCGAGGCCGACGAACGATCCAGCGAGCTTCGTTGCGCGCCCCGAGAGCAGGAGCAACAATCCTGTGGCACTCGGGTCGAGCGTTCCCGCATGACCCATGCGAGTCCCTGTTCGGGCGCGGATCCGGTTCACGACCGCGAAGGACGACGGCCCCGCGGGCTTGTCGACGAGAATGATCCCGCTGGGCTCGAGGCCACGCGGAGGCACGAGTCCTCAGGCCGGTCTCGCCGCGACTCGCGCCTCGGCGAACTCGCGCACGATGAAGTCCGTGATCTCCTCGATCGACCCGTCGCTGGAGAAGCCGGCCGCCTGGCGATGTCCGCCCCCGCCCGACTTGCGCGCGATTGCTGAGACATCGAGCTCATCATGGGATGCCCGCAGCGAGACTCGACGTGCGGGGCTGCCACCGCGGGTCGGCTCGCGGATGAGAGCGGCCATGTCCGCGCCCTCGACCGCGCGCAGGTAGTCGATCACCCCCTCCGAGTACGGTTCCGCCGCGCACACCTCCGCGAAGTCGCCTCGAAGGAGATAGGAGATGACCAAGCCCCCGCCTTCGTAGATGCGCGCGCGCTCGAGCGCGCGCGC
>Ga0136621_1000907_pt1 | contig 11823 bp, 11 predicted proteins | sample AntDryUQ445A2306_FD_104673 | JGI IMG/M metagenome (GOLD analysis project Ga0136621, IMG submission 104673) | Polar desert sand microbial communities from Dry Valleys, Antarctica - metaG UQ445A (23.06) | ecosystem: Environmental > Terrestrial > Soil > Desert | place: Antarctica: Dry Valley...
ACGGTTCTTCGCGAACGGTGTCGCGATGACGGACTTGTCGGCGCTGAGGGATCCCGCACTCGTGCTGCCGGCCATCGCTCGAACTCTCCACGTCGGCGAGCAGCCAGGGGAGTCCGTGGCGCAGACCCTTGCAGCGTGGGCGGCCGAACGGGAGCTCTTGCTGATCGTGGACAACTTCGAACAGGTGACCGAAGCCGGACCGGCGCTGCTTCACCTGATCGAGGCCGCTCCTCGTCTAACCGTCGTCGTGACCAGCCGGCGGGTTCTGCACCTTTCGGGCGAACATGTCTTTCCTGTCGGACCACTCGAAGAGACCGATGCCGCCAGCCTCTTCGTTTCGCGGGCGCGGGCTTTGGACCCGAGATCAGCGGTACATGCCGACGATCCGAACGTGCACGAGATCTGCCGCCGACTGGACGGTTTGCCGCTGGCGATCGAGCTCGCAGCCTCGCGAACTCAGACACTGACTCCGCGCGAGCTGCTCGACCGACTCAGCGAGCGGCTGACTCTGTTGACCGGGGGCCCTCACGATCTGCCCGCCCGCCAACAGACACTTCGCGACACACTCGACTGGAGCGCCACCCTCCTGAGCCCCGCAGAGCGGACGCTCTTGGCGCGCCTCTCCGTATTCCCCGGTGCCGTGTCTCTCGATGCAGCGATCGATGTGACCGCCGGTGACTTGGACACGCTGGGCGGACTCGTCAACCACAGCATGCTGCAGCGGGAGTCCGCCGGAGATCGTCCGCGATTCCGGATGCTCGAGACGGTGCGTGAATATGCTCTCGAGCTCCTGGGAGCAGACGGTGTGCGAGCCGCGGGCGCCCATGCCGACTACTTTCTCGAGTTGGCCGAAGCGGCTGATCTCCGCGGCTCCGAGCAACGGCGTTGGCTGGATGTTCTGGATGAAGAACAGGACAACCTGCGGGCCGCGCTCGACCACGCTCACATGGCGGGCACCGCCGAGCTGGAGTTACGGCTTGTCGTCGCGCTCTGGCGTTTCTGGTGGCTTCGAGGTCACCTTGCCGAGGGACGCGCGCGACTCGAGAGGGCAAACTTGCGCGCTCCTGAGGTGGTTCCTCGTCTTCGCGCCGACGCCTATCGCGGAGGCGCGGGTATCGCCTGGACCCAGGGCGATCTCGCGCGCGCTCGCGAGTTGGCAGCGCTCGGACTCGAGATTGCCGATGCGAACGACGAGGGAGACATAAGCCTCGCGTGTCGCACGGTGCTCGGCCTGATCGCGAGGGACGAAGGAGACTACGTACGAGCGCGCGAGCACCTCGAGCAGAGCGGTGCCATCGCCCGGGCTCTCGGACGGGAGGGAGACGAGCTCGTAGCGAAAATGAACCTCGGCTCGGTCGCGTTCGACGCAGGTGATCATCTGGCGGCCGTCCCACTTTGGACCGAGGTACTCGACTACCACCGCGCCCGCGGGACCCGTGAGGGGGAGGGCATTGCCCTCCTCAATCTCGGCCTCGCCGCGTACCGTCTCGGCGAAGTGCCCGACGCCCGCTCGCACTTTTCCGGCGCCGCAGCAGTGTTCGAGGAGATCGGCTTTCGTGAGCATCTTGCGCACGCGTTGCAGGGAATGGCCGCCACCGAGGCAGCCGACGACCACTGCCGCGAGGCCGCGAGGCTTCTCGGGCGAGCCGCCGCGCTACTGGACGAAACGGGATCGGGTTCCGGCACGTTCGACGCCAGCTTGGCCTGGGAAGTCGAGGCCACAGCACGCGAACGACTGGGCGACCGCGAGTTTGTCTCGGCGTTTTCCGCCGGTTAGCGTCCTCGGGTGGCTCACGCGGTTCCTGGCGGACGTTGCGCCGCACCCAGTCTTCGCGCGGCTCTGCCTCGGCTTTCACCCGACGTAGACCGCCAGCTTTGGTCGATCCTGGCGGCGCTATCGTTGCCGCATGCCGCGCAAGGTGATGCTGATCGGGCTCGACTGCGCCGAGCCCTCGCTCGTTCTCGAGCGCTGGCGCGATGAACTGCCGACGCTTTCCGGGCTCATGGAACGCGGCACCTACGGACGCCTGACGTCCGTGATCCCGCCGATCACCGTGCCCGCCTGGTCCTGCATGATGTCCAGCCGGACGCCCGGCGACCTCGGCGTCTACGGCTTCCGCAACCGCTCCGACCACACGTACGACGGCGGCTTCATCGCAATGAGCGACGCGATCCGGGAGCCACGGCTCTGGGACCTCGTGACGCGCGCCGGCGGCTCGTCGGTCGTCCTCAGCGTGCCCGGCACCTACCCCCCGCGGCCACTCAACGGCGCGATGGTCAGCTGCTTTCTCACGCCCTCGATCGAGAGCAAGTACACGTATCCGGCCGCGCTTCGCGACGAGATCGAGCAGGTCGTCGGCGAGTACATCTTCGACACGAAGGACTTTCGGACCGACGACAAGGACTATCTGCTGCGCCAGGTCTACGAGATGACCGATCGCCGCTTCCAGTTAGCCGAGCACTTCGCGGAGACGAAGCCGTGGACGTTCTTCGCCATGGTCGAGATGGGCCCCGACCGCATGCATCACGGGTTCTGGAAGTACATGGATCCCGAGCACCGAAAGCACGAGCCGGGAAACCAGTACGAGCACGCGATCCTCGACTACCACCGTCACGTCGACGGGCTGATCGCCGGGCTCATCGAGCATGCGGACGATGACACCGTCGTCTTCGTGGTCTCGGATCACGGCGCGAAGAGACTCGACGGCGGGATCCGGATCAACGAGTGGCTTCGCCGCGAGGGCCTGCTCGCCACGCTCGCCGAGCCGGATGGCGTGTCGTCGCTCCGAGACGTGGGCGTCGATTGGCCGAAGACGACGGCCTGGGGCGAGGGCGGCTACTACGCGCGCGTCTTCCTGAACGTTCAGGGTCGTGAGCCCGATGGCGTGATCCCGGCTGAGCAGTACGAGACCGTGCGCGACGAGCTCGCGCGGCGTATCGCGGCGATTCCGGACGACGCGGGAAACCCGATCCCCACGGCGATCTACAAGCCGGAAGAGCTGTACGACGAGCCGAAGGGCGTCGCCCCCGATCTCATCGTCGTCTTCGGTGATCTCCTCTGGCGCTCGGTCGGAACGATCGGTGGCGACGAGGGCATACAAACGCTCGAAAACGACACCGGCCCCGACGACGCGAACCACGCGCAGGACGGGCTCTACATCGTGGCCGGGCCGGGGGTCGAGGCGCAAGGCCGGGCGGACGCACACCTGCTCGACATCGCCCCCACGGTGCTCGAGATCCTGGCCATCGGCCAGCCCAGCGGGATGCGGGGGCAAAGCATGCTCCCGCTGTCTGCCGCTCGCTAGCCCGCGGCTTGTTCCTCGTCATCCGGGCGGCCGCTCCAGCTCGTGGAGCCGCCGGGTTGAAACACCCATAGCCCGTGACGGCGAGGTAACAGAGTCCGCGGAGCGGACAACTTCTGTAGTGCATATTACGCTACACTTTCTGCCATGGCTTCTGCCGATCCGATCTCCCTCCGACTGGGCCGGGACGGTCTCGACTCTCTCGACGAGATCGCCCGGAGGCGAGGGATCACTCGTGCAGAGGCCGCGCGTCAGGCCATCGCGGAGGTGGCCGAGCGAGATCGTCGGCGAGCCGGGCTGGCTGCTGAAGCCAGGCGGCTTTCGAACGATCCCGCATACGTGCAGGAAGCCCAGGAGGTCGCAGCGCTCATGGAGCAGCTCCGTGGTCAGGGGTGACGTACACCCGATTTCGCCGCCCCGTCTTCGCGGACGCACGCAGCGCGGCCGCCGGTTTGGCGTGATCGTCCAGGCTGACGATCTCCTCGCGTTGTCGACGGTGATCGTCTGCCCGACGTCGCAGTCGACGCCGCCCGCGAGTTTTCATCCAGTTGTGACCGTGGATGGGGAACCCACGAAGGTGATGTGCGAGATGGTGGGAGCGGTCGATGCCGGGGCTCTGGGCGATCGCGTGGGCCACCTCAGTCACGACGAGATGCGAAGCGTCGACGACGCTCTTGCGCTCGTGCTGGATCTCAGGTGAGATCGGCTCCGTTGCGCTGATAGTTCTGAACCGATCGAACTGAGCACACGCCCAGGACCACGAGCGCCATGAGCTGCCAGAGCTTTATCCCGACGGTCGACTGAAGCAGAGGTATGGCTGCGACCGCCGCGAGTTGCGCCACGGCGTTGACGACGAGCGAGATCGAGTCCGCGACGTAGAGTGCGTAGAGGGGTCGCCGTCTCATCGCTGAGCAGCCGAGCTTTGCGGATCGCAGCGTTATGCTCCGCCTCGTCGTTCCTGCGATCGAAGGAGGCGCCGATGGAGGAGTTCAAGGAGCGGCAGCGTGCGATGTGGGCCGCTGGCGACTTCGGCTCCCTCTCGAAGTACGTCGAGGACGTGGGCGAGTTCGTGGTCGCGCGCGCGGGCGTCGAGGCGGGCATGCGCGTGCTCGACGTCGCCTGCGGCACCGGCAACGCTGCTCTCCCGGCGGCCCGCGCCGGTGCGCAGGTGACGGGGCTCGATTTCGTGCCCGAGCTGCTCGAGGGAGGGCGTACGAAGGCCGCGGCCGCGGGCGTCGACATCGACTGGGTGGAAGGCGATGCCGAGGAGCTGCCGTTCGAGGACGGAAGCTTCGACCGCGTCTTCTCCACGTTCGGACACATGTTCGCTCCCCGCCATCGAAAGACGGCGGACGAGATGGTGCGCGTGTGCCGCGACGGCGCCGTGATCGCCATGTGCTGCTGGACTCCCGAAGGAACGGCTGGCGACGTCTTCCGAGCGAGCGGCTCGTACATGCCCCCGCCGCCGGACTTCGTCTCGCCGCCGATCCTCTGGGGGACGGAGGGGCATGTTCGCGACATGTTCGGCTTCGCCGCGCCGGACATCGAGTTCGAGCGCCGCTCTACGACGATCGAATGGGAGTCGATCGAGGGCTTCGCGGACTTCTTCATGGATCGCTTCGGGCCGCTGGTGACGGCGAGACAGATGCTCGGTGAGCGCTTCGGGGAGCTGCGGGGCGACATCCTCGCGATCTGGGCGAACAACAACGAGGCCGACGACGGCCGCTTGGTCCTTCCCCAGGAGTACCTGGTGTCCGTCATCCGTCTCTGACCGAGACGTGACGGCGCGCGGCTGGCCGGCGCCGTGGGGCCGAAGGTCGCGTCACTACAATCGGCCGCGCTCATGAACGTCGTCGTCTACGTCTCGGACGCCCTGCGCGCCGATCATCTCGGCTGCTACGGCGCGCGCTTCCTCAACACGAAGACGATCGACGAGCTCGCGGCGGGAGGGATTCGCTTCGACCAGGCGATAAGCGCTGCGCCATGGACTGCGCCGTCGATGACGTCGATGGTTACCGGCCTGTATCCGCATCACCACGGGTACCTGCACTGGGACGCGGAGCTCGACCCAAAAACGGAGACGCTCTTCCGTGCGCTCTCTGCGCACGGCTACGAAGTCGGCACGTTCGTGTTCGACACGAACTACCTCTTCAAGGAGATGCCGGAAGCCAACGTCCGGGGGACGAGCGAGACGCTCGACGGGGCGATCGCCTGGCTCCGCGAGAAACGCGAGAATCCCTTTCTCCTCTTCTTCCACAACTGGGCGACCCACATGCCCTACGACATCCTCCACTCCGAGCGCAAGGACTGGCTCGGGGCGAAGCAAGAGGTGATCGGCGGGATCCAGTCGGACTCCGCATCCGCGCTCGAGGCGATGCGTGAGGGCTATCGCAGAGCGGTGGAGCGTCAGTCGGAGTCGCTCGTTGCCTCGCTGCTCGAGGAGCTCGAGAGCCTCGGCCTGCGCGAGAGCACGGTCTTCGCGTTCCTGTCCGACCACGGGGAGTCCTGGGGCGAGCGCTTCTCGGACAAGGAGGACGTGCAGGGCGTCTACCACATGCACGGGGCGACGTTGAACGACGAGATCGTGAGTGTCCCGCTCATCCTGTCGGCGCCCGGGCGGCTCGAGCCGGCGGTGGTCGAGTCGCAAGTCCGCTCGGTCGATCTCATGCCGACGCTGCTCGAGCTCGCAGGTGTCCCCGCGCGCGAGATCGACGGCCAGTCGCTCTTGCGGGTGGAGGGTGACCGGCCCGCCATGATCGCCGGGACGGACAAGGGTGCGCTGACCAAGCTCGCCGTCCGTATGCCGCCCTGGAAGCTCATCCTGCATGTGGAGAGCGGGGAGGAGGAGGCGTACAACATCGACCTCGATCCACGGGAGCTCGACAGTCGCCCGGCGGACGTGCCGCCCGAGCTCAGGGAGCTCGTCTTCTCGGAGCTCGAGAGCGCGGAGCGGCGCGACCTGACCGAGGAGGAGGAGGCGACGGTCGCGAAGCGGCTCGCCGACCTCGGTTACCTCTAGTGGTCTCTCCCCTAGTGACTGCGCTCGCCCCGCTGTACGAGCGGATGTTCTTCATCCGCCGCTTCGAGGAGTCCCTCCTCGACCTCTTCGCGCAGGGGAAGCTCGTCGGCACCACGCACACGTACATCGGCCAGGAGGCGAACGCGGTCGGGATCATCGACCACCTCGAACCCGAGCGCGACGTGATCTTCTCGAACCACCGCTGCCACGGGCACTACCTCGCGTTCACCGACGACGACTTCGGACTGCTCTGCGAGGTGATGGGGAAGGCGCCTGGTGTCTGCGGCGGCAAGGGCGGCAGCCAGCACCTCTACAAGGGCAACTTCTACTCGAACGGCGTCCTCGGGAGCATCGTTCCTGTTGCCACCGGAATCGCGCTTGCAGAGAAGCAGAAGGGCACAGGAGCCGTCTCGACGGTCTTCCTGGGCGACGGCACGCTCGGCGAGGGCGTGACGTACGAGTCGCTGAATATCGCCTCGCTCTGGAAGCTGCCCGTGCTCTTCGTCGTCGAGAACAACCACTACGCGCAGTCGACGCCGATCGACCTCGCGCTGGCGGGGTCGATTCCCGCACGCGCTCGAGCGTTCGGCGTGGAGACGGCTGAGCTTGCGACGACGGACGTCGAGGAGATCCACGACGCGGCAGGGCGAGCGGTGGCGCGAATCCGGGAGACGGGCGAGCCGTTCTTCCTGGTGCTCGACACCTATAGATACAGCCCGCACTCGAAGGGCGACGACAACCGCGACCCCGCCGAGATCGAGCAGCGCCGCGAGCGCGATCCGCTCGGTGTCGCCGGGGCGCGGCTCGAGGAGGCGGAGCGAAACGCAATCGAGGAGCGGTGCGAGGGCCGGCTCCGAGAGACGATCGCGGCAGCAGAGGGTGCGCCGGCCGCCACGCCCGAGGCCGCATGAACGTTCGCCTTTGGCAAACGTTCGCGAGGGAAACCATGTTTCCCTCGCGTGCTCCCTTCTTTTCGAGAGCGTGGAGAACCTCCCGGTTCCCCACACCCCTCCCCGCTCACGGGCCGGAGACCGGCCCGTGAGCAAACGCTGCGTTCAGGTCCTGAACGAAGCGCTGCACGAGGTCTTCGCCGAGCGAGACGACGTCTACCTGCTCGGAGAAGACATCCTCGATCCCTACGGCGGCGCCTTCAAGGTGAGTCAGGGCTTGAGCGACGCCTACCCCGACCGCGTGCTGACGACGCCGATCTCCGAGGCGTCGCTCTTCGGTGTCGCGGCCGGGATGGCGCTTCGCGGGCAGCGACCGATCCTCGAGATCATGTTCGGGGACTTCATCGCCCTCGGCCTCGACCAGATAGTCAACGGCATCGCCAAGTTCCGGGAGATGTACGACGACCAGGTCACGGTCCCGCTCGTCGTCCGCACGCCGATGGGCGGTCGGCGTGGTTACGGACCTACGCACAGCCAGTCGCTCGAGAAGCTCCTGCTCGGGGTGCCGAACATCGTCGTCGTCGCGGCGAGCGAGTGTCACGACCTGCGCGAGCTGGTCGTCTCGGCGGTCGAGGACGAGCGTCCGGTGTTCCTGATCGAGAACAAGCTGATGTACGGCCGCCCGAACCGCCGGCCCGAGGACGGTTTGATCGGCGAGCTCGCCGTGCGGGAGAGCGGGGCCCGCTATCCGGCGCTCACGTTCTCCGGAACCGACTTCACCGAAGGAACGGCCACCATCGTGACCTACGGCGGCATGGTTCCCGTGGTGCTCGACGCGGTCACGGAGCTGATCCTCGAGCACGAGATCTTCTGCGAGGTGGTCGCGCTCTCGCAGCTCCTGCCGATCGAGCTCGAGCCTGTTTTCGAGTCGGTCGCTCGAACGGGTGCGCTGGTGACCGCCGAGGAAGGCACGCTCACCGGTGGTTTCGGCGCCGAGATCGCCGCGCGCGTGCAGGAGGCTTGCTGGAGCGACCTGCGGGGGCCGGTGCAGCGGGTGGCCGCGCGGGACGGGATCATCCCTTCCGCTCGCCCGCTCGAGGACGCGATGCTGCCGAGCGCCCACGACGTGGTCGAGGCGATCGTCGCGCTCGAAGCCGTGAGAAGCTAGACGCCGTGCTCGAGATCGTCCTGACGCGTGAGGACGCGAACACCGAGTTCGCGCTTCTCGCGGAATGGCTCGTCGAGGACCGCGCAAAGGTGGAGCTGGGCCAGCCGGTGTGTGTCGTCGAGACGACGAAGGCGACGGTCGAGATCGAGGCCCCAGGCGTAGGAACGATCGTCCAGCTCTTCGCGGAAGGCGTCGAGGTCGAGCTTGGAAAGACCGTCGCGTACGTCGCGGAGAGCGCGGAGGAGCTGGCGTCCCTCGAGAAGGACGCCGAACGGGAGAAGCCTGCGCCGAAGCCGCCCGACACGGACCGTAAGGCGACTCGCAAAGCCGCCGACCTCGCCGAGCGGCACGGCGTCGAGCTGGCGGCGATCGACAAGCGCGGCTTCATCACCGAGAAGGATGTCGAGGAGCTGATCGCACGCCAGAAGGCGGCTGCCTCGCCCGAGCGCGGGTCGCTGCTCGCGGGGCTCTCGACCGAGAACGTGAGCCTTCCCGCCTCGTTCGATCTCGACGAGAGCGCGGGCGCGCTCGACCCCACGTTCCTGGAGTCCCTTCGCTCGGACCCGGGTTCGTTCCGGCGCCTGTCACCCGAGGCGAAGGTCTCGGCGCTGCGAGAAAACGGCGCCCAGGTCGGCGAAGGTGTCGTGCTCGGCGAAGGGTCGCTCGTCGCGGCACCACAGGTGGTCATCGAGAGCGGCGTCGAAATCGGCTCCAGGGCGACGATCAACTGCGCGGAGATCGTCGCAATCGGGGAGTCGAGTCAGTTCGGAGCGGATCTCGAGCTTCAGTGCCGGCGGGCGTTTCTCGGCGCGGGCATCTGGGCGGGCAGGTCGATCCGGTTCGGCGGAGGAGGCCATCGCGACCCGTGGGCGGTCCTCACGGTGGGCGATCTGGCCTTCGTCGGCGACGAGGCTTTCGTCAACGTCTGCCGGCCGGTGCTCATCGGCCGTGAGGTCTTCCTGACGATGCGCTCGCTGATCGTCACCCACAACGTCGGCCACTCCCTGCTCGAGGGCTTCGAGAACCGTTTCGCGCCGGTCGTCCTCGAGGATCGGTCGCAGATCGGCCTGGGCGCCGTGATCTATGCGGGCTGCCGCATCGGCGCCGAGGCGATCGTCGCCTCCAACTCGTACGTGACCAGCGACATTCCTGCGGGCGCGTTTGCGATCGGTGTGCCCGCCAAGGTCACGGGGAGCTCGAGCCACAAGGTCTCGCGCGCCCGGCAGACCGATCTCGCGCGACGCATGATCGACGACCTCCACGAGCTTCTGGCGTCGCGCGGCCACGAGGTCTCGGCGATCGACGACGGCGAAGACCGTGGATTCGAAGTAGGTGGCGTGCGCGTGGCCTTCGCTCCGTCCTTCTCCGAAGCGCGCCCGCCGTCCGTCGTTCTCACGTTCGAGCTGCACGGCCAGCCGTCCGAGGGTGTGGTAGTGCTCGATCTCCTCGCACGCGAGGTGCACGGATCCGGAGGCGGCGAGGTCCTAGAGTCCGTCCGCGAGTTCTGTCGCAAGCGCGGGATAAGGTTCGAGCCTGGACCGTGGCGCTACCAGGGTGGGCTCGTGTAGCGCCGCTGGACGTCGGGCGGTAGACAGAAAGCGCTGCAATGGTGGATGATGCGCTCGGCACATGGTCCCCGCCTGCTCGCGCTCGTCGTTCTCGCTGCTGCCGTCGTCTTCGGCGTCGGTACAGGGTCGCTCTCGGCTGCGCCGCAGCAGACGCCGAAGGCGGTCAAGGGCGAGCTGATCGCCGGCTTCGTAGAGGGTGTCTCCCGGGCCGAGCAGAACGCGATCCTGAAGGACGCCGCGACGTCGAAGAAGCGCTTCGGTCAGATCGACGCCGTTCAAGGTGAAAGAGGACGAGGAGGCGTTCGCCGGCAAGGTGCTCTCGAGCGAGCCGCGAGTGGCGTACGCGGAGCCTAACCATGTCGTATCGATCGCGATCACGCCCGACGATCCCTCGTTCAGCCAACTCTGGGGACTCGGCGACGAGGTGCGGGTGACCGTGATCGCGACCGGGTTCGGGAACGCGAAGAAACGCCGCCGTCCGGAAGCCACCCCGATCCAGGCTCCGACGAACGACGAGCAGCCGCCCCGCCGCCCGGAGCCCTCCGACGACGACCTCGAGATCCCGTCCTTCCTGCGCGAGAGCTAGCTCACCCGGCTTCGGAGCGAGCGCCGAGTCGGCGGGACGAGCCGGGGCGAATGCCGACGTAGCTGGTGTCGATCGATCGGCATTCAGAGCATCAGGACTTTGCCACGTTGCAAAGCTGATGAATCCGACTTGACAACTTATGTATGACTTGACACTTATGAATTATTGCACTACTCTGGGATGCGTTCAGTCAGTGCGGTCGGCGTTGCGGCGGGGTCTACCGAAATTGAGATACATCGTGGATCGCTCAAATTGCGGCGAGCCCATGACCCTGGGCTCATGAAAGGAAGTGGACGCATGAAGCGTCTTATTTTTGTATTCGCGCTGCTCGTTGCGGCGTCGAGCCTCGTCGCCGGTAGCGCGTTGGCGGCAAAGCCGGACGGCGCGGGAAACCAGCTGCGTTGTTTCTCCGGTGGGGGCGGCACCTGCACACTCGACAGGGCGGGCAAAACCGCGTTCCTCGTCACTGGGACGGCGCCGCCTGGCTACGCAGGCGTTGAACTCGTCAGCGGGAAGTCCTTGATCGGCCGCACTCTCAGCTCGATCGATTACTCGTTCAGCTACGCGTGCGACGTCGGCGATCCCTGTGTCGGCGCTGGTTCCCCACGTCTGAGCATCCCGATCGACTCGACGGGGGACGGGGTGACAGACGCCTACGCGTTCCTCCACGCGAACACGTGTGGCACCACGCCGAGCACGAGCGGCACTGTGAGCACGACGGATCCGTTGTGCCAGGTGTACTACGACACCATCTATTCCAACTGGGATGCGTTCGTGCTGGCAAACCCGACGTACACGATCGGCAACGGGCACGGATGGGTCGTCGCCGATGATGACTTCGAGGGCACGATCTCGAACTTCTCTGCTAAGAAGTCCTAAAGCGCAACTCGCGCGGCGGTCGAAGTAGCCGATCGGCGTTACCCGCGCCGCTCCACGTCTCACGGAGCGGCGCGGGTATCGCGCCCTGCGCTCGATCAATCCGGCACGCTTCCACTGCGATGTCAAGTCTCGGTCCGATCCACGGTTCCGTTCTGCATGTTTGAGCCCGTGCCGCATCGGTAGAAACGCGCGTAGCGAACGACTACGCGGAGATCGTCACGATCCTTGTCCAGGCGGGCGCAAAGGCGTAGGGGCGAGGCCTGCCTCGCCCTCCCTGTCCCGCCGACGAACGAGGCGAGGCAAGCGTTGTAGAGGCCGGGCATGCCCGGCCTCTACAAAGTCAGCGCGTCTCCCTCAATGGGAAGCCTGCGCACGAGAGAGCGTCAGTCGATGTTCCCGCAGGACGTGTAG
>Ga0136621_1000908_pt1 | contig 11816 bp, 12 predicted proteins | sample AntDryUQ445A2306_FD_104673 | JGI IMG/M metagenome (GOLD analysis project Ga0136621, IMG submission 104673) | Polar desert sand microbial communities from Dry Valleys, Antarctica - metaG UQ445A (23.06) | ecosystem: Environmental > Terrestrial > Soil > Desert | place: Antarctica: Dry Valley...
ACGTACTGCTCCTGCGAAGCGCCGGCAACGTTGCCGGTCTCCTCCCAGTGCGGCGCGTTTCCGCCGTCGTAGCGGTGGCGGTGCGGGCTCTCCGTGCTCACTGCCATGACATCAACCTCCGTAGAGCTGTGCAGCGAGGTCAGCGACCGCGCGCGCGGTGGGCGAGTCGGGCGCGTCGTCGATGAGCGCGTGGCCGCGGCGGTCCGCGCTGCGGACCGCGTCGTCGAACGGGATCTCGATCGCGAGCTCCAGATCCTTGCCGCGGCAGTAGTCGCGGATCGCGCGTGCGTCCTCGGGGTCACGGATCTTGTTCGCGATCCCGAGCAGCCGCTTGATCCCGAGCTCCTGCGCGAGCGGCACGATGCGGCCCGCCGTCTCCATCGCGCGGTAGTAGGGCTCGACCACGACGAGCATGCAATCGACGCCGCCAGGGGTCCCCCGGGCGAGATGCTCGATGGAGGCTTCCATGTCGAGCAGGTTCACCTCGTTCTCGACACCGAGCAGCGCGCTGGCGACACCTCGCACGGAGGCGTGTGCGGAGCAGAGTCAGCCGGTGCCGGCATGGTCCACCCGCGTCATGTGGACGAGCATCACGCCGTCCGGTGCCTGGACGGCGTACTGCTGGCGGAAGTCGGCGAACTCGGACTTGAGCACGCGCTGGGTGCGGCCCTGCTCGTCCTTGACCTCATCGGCGGCGTTGCGCGGCACGCGCGGCGGATCGCGGAGCAGATCTGCATCGACGCCCAGCGCCATGCCGAGGTTCGGGTTCGGGTCGCCGTCGATCGCGAGCACCTGCTTGCCGCTCCGCGCGAGCGTGCGCGCGAGCGTCGCGCTGATGGTGGTCTTGCCCGCGCCGCCCTTGCCGGCGACCGCGATCCTCATCGCTTGCCCCAGCGGATCGGTGCTAGCTGCTCGGGCCTCGTCCGGCACAGGCAGAACGCGTCGCTGCAGCCGACGTCCGACTCGGCGGCGAGATCGACGAGCTGCTCGCGCACTGCGGCGAGCTCTTTCACCTGGCGGTCCACCTCGAGGATCCGCGCGCGCAGTGCGTGCGCGAACGCGAGGTGCGCGTCGGTACAGTCCGAGCTCTCGGCGACGCGAAGCACCTCCGCGATCTCGCGGAGCGGGACCCCGAGGCGCGTCGCGCGTCGCAGCAGCTGCGCTCGTTCGACCGCGTCCGGGCCGAAGAAACGATAGCCGTTGTCACCGCGCGCGGCCGGCTTGAGCAGGCCGCTGTCGGCGTAGAACCTGACAGTGCGGGGCGGCAGGGAGGCGCGCTTCGCGACCGCGCTCACCTTCATGAGTCCCTCGGCCACCGTCACCACATCGAAGGTACGCGCAGGTGGGGATGCTCGCAAGCGGGACGCCGATCCTCGCAGCGCAGCGAGACCTGCCAGACACGCTCCGGGAGGGCGGATGTTGGCGTCGTGTTCGCGGTCGCGACGCACTCCCGGCTCAGGAGCCCCGGAGCGTTCCCCGCGATGCTGCGCGCCACGCTCTCCGTCCGGCGCGACCTCGCCCGGACCCGGGGCTTGCTGCGCGTCGCGAACGCGATCGCGGGGCCGACCGAGCTCTTCACCTTCACGATCTGGGAGACGCGCGACGCGATGCTCGAGTTCATGCGCTCGGGCGCCCACCAGGAAGTGATGTGGCGCTGGCCCCAGTGGCTGTCGGCGTTCTGGCTGGCGCGCCTCGCTCCGTCGGCGCCCGAGTCTGGGGCCTGGCGGGGCCTCGTGGTCGGGCGGGTCGCCGCCCGCGGGGGGACCGCGCATCCCGAGTTCGTCCCGCCCGCGTTCGCGTCGCGCGAGCCCCGCCCGCGCGATCTCACGCGGAGGCCGGCCGGCGCGTCGATCTCGGTCGTGCGGCCTGACCATGGCTGGCGCTGGCCGGCGGCTCTGGCGGCGCACCGGCGCGACGCGGCGTGGGTGGACCGCGCGCCGGGATTGCTCATGCGCGCGCGTGGCTGGAGCCTCGACGGCGAGCTCGTGACCCTCGCGTTCTGGCGGGACGCCGAGGCCGCCGCGCGGGCGGTCGAGACGTGCGGGCCGCGCTCCGGACTCGCGGTCTGGGCGATGGCCTGGCGTCCCCTCGACGAGTTCGGCACCTGGGACGGCCGACGACTGCGCGTGCTCTTGTCAGAGCGCGCGAGCGACGACGATCCCGAGCCGTAGCGACGGCCATCTCGCCCAGCGGGGACTCCGTCGGCGCGGGTCCAGAGGATGTCGTCGGTGCGGGTCGGGTCGGTGCGGTCGCCCTCAGCGCCGGAGCTCGGCGAGCCGGCTAGACGTGATCGTGATCGGAGCTGATCTCGTCCACCTCGTGGCCATGGTCGAGCGAGCCGTGCACGCTCTCCGGAACCCGCACCAGCATCGTCCTGGTCGCGCTCAGGATGCGGTGGACGAGGAGCAGCTGCGTGAGCGCGAGCGGATCGCTGTGGTGCCGCTTCATCGCGCCGTCGGCGAAGTCGCCGAACTGGCGCGGCGCGAGATGGCGCAGACCCTGGTGGCGGGCGTCCATGTGCTCCCAGATCCGGTCCTCGACCACGCGGACCGTTTTCCGGTCGATGTGGCCGTCTATCTCCAGGAGCTCCGCGCTCTGGCCGTCGTCCTCACCCGTCGATACCCGCAGGCCGATCGTCGTCCCATCCAGCAAGCCGTCCAGATCCAGCCTCGGCAGGGTCGATCGCGTGACGATCCGCGCGGAGAGATGCCCATCATCCGCCGCACCATCGGGCCGGCGGAAGCGCACGACGAGGTCGGCGAAGCGTCGCTGCGGCTCGATGTGGGCCTGGACGTCCGGGCGGCGCGCTTCGATCTCCCGCTCGACGGCCTCCCGGGTGTAGCCGCGCTTCGCGACGTCCCGCTGGACCTTCCAGCGATGCTTCAGGTCTTCCTCCGGGTCGAGCCAGACCTTGAGGTCGAACAGCGCCCGTACTCCAGGGAGGAGGAACGGGTGGAGGCCCTGGACCAGGACGACCTCGCGGGGGTGCAGCTCCTCCGGCTTCCCGAAGGTGCCGTCGTGGTGGTCGTAGACCGGTTTCGTGATCGCCCGCCCGTTGCTGAGCTCGAGCAGCTGGGTCTCCATCGCGAAGAAGTTGTTGGCACGAGGGTCGAGCGCCGTGATGCCGATGAGCTTGCGCTCGCGGCGATCCAGGCCGTGGTAATCGTCGAGACAGAGCGTGGTGATCCGGTCTTCGCCGAAGATGCGGCAGAAGCCGGCGGCGAGCGTGGATTTCCCGGTGCCGCTGTCACCTCCGATGGCAACGAAGATCGGGCGCCTACCGGCGGCAGCGGTCCTCGACCCGGTCACCTCTAGTGGGTGCCGCCAATGGCGCTGGCGCTCATGAGGCACCTCCGTTCGTCGCGAAAGAACAGGCTACTGCCGGGCACCTCGTCCTCACAATTGCAACTATTCAAGGAAACCGTTAGACAAACGATTAGATGACGCTCGGGCAGCTCGAGACGTTCCTGGCAGTCGCGCGGAGCGGCTCGGTGCACGCCGCCGCGACGCAGCGTGTCGTGAGCGACGCATCGGTGTCGGCCGCGGTCGCCGCCCTCGAGCGCGAGCTGGGTGCGCCGCTCCTCGAGCGCCGCGGACGCGGCATCCGGCTCACGCCCGCGGGGGAGGAGCTGGCGCGCTACGCCGCCCAGGCGCTCGGCCTGCTCGAGCAGGGCCGGTCGGCGGTGCAGGCAGCGTCGCGCCCGGGGCAGGGCCGGCTTCGGCTCGTGGCGGTCACGACCGCCGGCGAGTACCTCATCCCGCCGATCCTCAGCGCGTTCCGCCAGAGGCACCCTGGCATCGAGGTGCTCCTCGAAGTGGGCAACCGCGGCGCGGTGCTCGCGCGACTGCGGACCCGCGACGCCGACCTTGGCATCGGGGGCCGGCCGCCGGTCGGCGGGGATCTAGCTGGCGAGGCGGTGCTGCCGAACGACCTCGTGCTGATCGCCGCGGCGGGACACGCCCTGACGCGGAAGCGCACGGTCGATGCGGCGGCACTCGCGCGTGAGGTCTGGCTCCTGCGCGAGGAAGGCTCCGGGACCCGGGCGACGACCCTTGAGCTCATGGCGACGCTTGGGGTCGAGCCGGCGCAGGTGCTCACACTCGGCAGCAACGGCTCGGTCCGCCAGGGCGCCATCGTCGGCCTGGGAATCACGCTGCTCTCCGAGCAGGCGGTCGCGCGTGAGCTCGCGAGCGGGATCGTCGCCCGCATCCCCGCGCCGGGGCTGCCGCTCCGCCGGCCGTGGTACGCGCTGTACCCAGGCCCCACAGTCGAAGCAGGCACGGCCGCGCTCACCATGGCCGCCCGGACATTCGTCGCCTTCCTCCGCTCGCGGGAGGCCAAGCGGGCGCTCACCGCGGCGCTTGGAGCACCGATACATAGACTAAATGTTAATAGAACTGCGAAAAAGTCTCGATAGTCATTGACCATCCCGCGACGGACACTCTGCGCAGGCGACGGCGCCTGAGAGGACGATGAATGGGTAGCCCGGCGACCAACGAGGTGCGCGAGGCCGCGGACCGCTACAAGGCGGGCGTCATCCCCTACAAGCAGATGGGCTACTGGGATCCCGACTACGGGCCGAAGGACACCGACCTCCTCGCGCTCTTCCGCATCACGCCACAGCCCGGCGTGGACGCCGACGAGGCCGCGGCCGCCGTCGCCGGAGAGTCATCCACCGCCACCTGGACGGTCGTCTGGACGGACCGCCTCACCGCGGCCGACGTGTACCGCGCCAAGGCCTACCGCGTCGATCCGGTCCCGAACACCGGGCCGGGGACCCAGACCGAGGCACAGTACTTCGCGTACATCGCCTACGACCTGGACCTCTTCGAGCCCGGCTCGATCGCCAACCTGACCGCCTCGATCATCGGCAACGTCTTCGGCTTCAAGGCGGTGAGGGCGCTGCGCCTCGAGGACATGCGCATCCCCCTCGCCTACCTCAAGACCTTCCAGGGGCCGGCCACCGGCATCGTCGTCGAGCGCGAGCGCCTCGACAAGTTCGGCCGCCCGCTGCTCGGCGCCACGACGAAGCCGAAGCTCGGCCTGTCGGGACGGAACTACGGCCGCGTGGTCTACGAGGCCCTGCGCGGCGGCCTCGACTTCGTGAAGGACGACGAGAACATCAACTCGCAGCCCTTCATGCACTGGCGCGACCGCTTTCTCTACTGCATGGAGGCCGTGAACAAGGCCTCCGCCGCGACGGGCGAGGTGAAAGGGCACTACCTGAACGTCACCGCGGGGACGATGGAGGACATGTACGAGCGCGCGGAGCTCGCGAAGTCGCTCGGCTCCGTCATCGTCATGATCGACCTCGTCATCGGCTACACCGCCATCCAGTCGATGGCGAAGTGGGCCCGGCGGAACGACATGATCCTGCACCTGCATCGCGCCGGGAACTCGACCTACTCGCGCCAGAAGAACCACGGCATGAACTTCCGCGTCATCTGCAAGTGGATGCGCATGGCCGGCGTCGATCACATCCATGCCGGCACCGTCGTCGGCAAGCTCGAGGGCGACCCGCTCATGATCAAAGGCTTCTACGACACGCTCCGCGGGACGCGCGTCCCGCAGAGCCTCGAGCACGGCCTCTTCTTCGATCAGGACTGGGCCTCCCTGAACAGGGTGATGCCTGTCGCCTCGGGCGGTATCCACGCCGGCCAGATGCACCAGCTGCTCCACTACCTCGGGGAGGACGTAGTCCTGCAGTTCGGCGGCGGCACCATCGGCCACCCGATGGGCATCCAGGCCGGCGCGACGGCGAATCGCGTCGCCCTCGAGGCGATGATCTTGGCGCGGAACGAGGGCCGCGACTATCTGCGGGAGGGCCCGCAGATCCTCGAACAGGCCGCCCGCTGGTGTACGCCGCTCAAGGCGGCGCTCGAGACGTGGCGCGACATCACCTTCAACTACGAATCCACCGATACCGCCGACTACGTGCCGACTCCGACGGCGAGCTTTTGATGCCTTCGATCCCCACTCGCTGCGCGCCTGCGGCTGCTGCGCTCGTGTGGGCCCTTGCGCTCGTCGCGGCGGAGCCGCTCCTCGCTGAAAGGGAGAGTGCTCCATGACGGACCAGGGGATGCGCATCACGCAGGGCCAGTTCTCGTTCCTGCCGGATCTGACCGACGAGCAGATCGCCGCGCAGGTCAGGTATGCGCTGGGCAACGGCTGGGCCGTGAACCTCGAGTACACCGACGATCCGCATCCCCGCAACACCTATTGGGAGATGTTCGGCATGCCGCTGTTTGAGCTTCGGGATCCAGCGGCCCTCATGGCGGAGCTCGAGCAGTGCCGGAAGAGCTTCCCGCGGCACTACATCCGGGTGACCGCGTTCGACAGCACGCGCGGCTGGGAGACCCCGCGCATGTCGTTCATCGTGAACCGGCCGCAGCACGAGCCCGGCTTTCGTCTGGTGCGCCAGGAGGTGGACGGGCGGCAGATCCGCTACACCATCCACCCCTACGCCACGGACAAGCCGGAGGGCGAGCGCTACCCGTAGGTGGTGCCACCTCGCCTGGCGGCTCCGCGGTAGACGACGGTCCGGTGGACGGCCCGATCGACCTCGACGCCGAGCTGCGCGCATCGAACGTCCAGGGGGTCCTGGACGATCTCGACCGCGAGCTCGTCGGACTGCGGCCGATCAAGACGCGCATCCGGGAGATCGCGGCACTGCTGCTCATCGAGCGCCTGCGCCGCCGCCTCGACCTCACCTCGGCGGCGCCGACGCTGCACATGGACTTCACCGGCAACCCCGGCACGGGGAAGACGACCGTCGCGCTGCGCATGGCCACGATCCTCCACCGCCTCGGCTACATCCGCGAAGGCCACCTCGTGTCCGTCACGCGGGATGACCTCGTCGGCCAATACATCGGCCACACCGCTCCCAAGACGCGGGAGGTCGTCAAGCGCGCGATGGGGGGCGTGCTGTTCATCGACGAGGCCTACTACCTGTACAAGCCGGAGAACGAGCGCGACTACGGGCAGGAGGCGATCGAGATCCTGCTCCAGGTGATGGAGAACCAGCGCGACGACCTTGTCGTCGTGCTGGCCGGGTACACCGGAAAGATGAACACGTTCTACGAGAGCAACCCCGGGATGCGCTCGCGGATCGCGCACCACCTCGACTTCCCCGACTACACCGCACCGGAGCTCCTCGCGATCGCGAAGCTCATGCTCGCTGCGCAGAGCTACCGCCTGAGCGCCCAGGCCGAGGACGCGCTCACCGAGTACATCACGCTGCGGATGAGGCTGCCGCACTTCGCGAACGCCCGCTCGATCCGCAACGCGCTGGACCGCGCGCGGCTGCGCCAGGCGAACCGGCTGTTCGACCGCGGCGGCAAGGGCCTGACTCGGGACGACCTCATGACCATCGAGGCAGAGGACATTCGCGCGAGCCGCGTCTTCGCGGAAGGCATCCCCGACGTCGGTGACGCGGACACACGCGTCTAGACCGCGTCCCATCGTCGCGAAGCACGTGTACGAGGGCACCGACCCGGCGATCGCGCCCGCCAACCTGAAGCCGGTCGGGACCGGGCCGTTCAAGCTCGCGGAGTACGTGAAGGGCGACAAGGTCCGCTTCGTGCGGAACGAGTCGTACTTCAAGCCGGGACTCCCCTACCTCGACGAGCTCGTGTTCCGCATCGTCCCGCAGGCTGCCACACAGGTGCTCGCGCTCGAGAAGGGCGAGGTCGACTATCTCGGCGGGATCCCCGGCCCCGACCTCGAGCGGCTCCAGAAGAGCGCTGACCTCGTGCTGCAGAAGAGCGGCGCGGGGTCCGGCGGCTCGTTCTGCATCAACACGCTCATCTTCAACCTCGCGAACCCGACGCTCGCGAAGCTCGAGGCCCGCCAGGCGTTCGCCTACGCCATCGACCGCCAGCAGGCGACCTGGGAGCGTCCCCGGACGTAGGCGTCAGCGATGCCTGCGGTCCCTTCACTCGCCGAGCGGGCCCGCCGCCATCCTCGCCGGACAGCCCGGCAGCGCCCGGTGGTCCGGCGGCGCGAAGGTCGCCGGCCGCTCAGAGGATGTGCGCGTCGTCGAAGAGCTGCTCCACGGTGAACGTCCCCGCTTCGGCCGTCACTTTCGTGATGTTCGCGTTGGCTGCCCGTGTCCGCTCGAGCCTCGGAAGGAGTCCGAGGAAGTGGCTCACGAGGATCCGCGTGACCCCGCCGTGGCCGACGACGACGATGGTCCTGCCCGGACTCTCCGCGACGATGCGCTGGACGACGCTGAAGGCGCGGTCAAAGACGGCGTCGAGCGATTCCCCGCCCGGCCACGCCACGAAGCCATCCTCGTTCCAGTCGGGGTGCGCGCGCGCGTCGTCGAACGACCTACCGGCCATGTCGCCGAGATCGATCTCGCGCAGCTCGCGGTACGTCTCCACCGGGAGCGCGTGCCGCGCCGCGATCGCGACGGCGGTGTCCTGCGCGCGGGAGAGGTCGCTCGAGACGACGCGATCGACGCGCACCTCCGCGAGCGCCCCCGCGACGGTCTCGGCCTGGCGCCGGCCCGTCTCGGTGAGCGGGCTGTCGACCTGGCCGGTGAACACGTGCGCGGCGTTCCCTTCGCTCTCGCCGTGCCGGACGAAGTACAGCCTGGTCGCGCTCACACCCCGATCTCCCGCGCGAGCTGATCCCACGTCGAGATGCGCGTGACGTTCGGATGCTCGAGGCCGCGGTTCCAGGCGCGTTCGAAAAGGAAGACGCGGATACCACCGTCCGCGAGCGTGCGCGCGATCGTCAGGTCGTCCTCGCAGAACGCCTCGAGACCGAGGTCCGTTGCGACCCGCCACTTGTAGATCGCCGACCCCCTCGCGTCATAGCGTCCGTGGACCGGCGGCACGAAGTCGCCCCGCGGTTTCAGGTGCACCCCCTTCGCGTAGCGCAGCAGGCCCTTCTCCCGCAGCCACGTCTCCGTGATGACGCGCCGCTTCTCCGCCCGCGCCGTGACGAAGTAGAGCTCGTGACCCGCCTCCACGAGCCGCTCCAGGACCGCGGGGCACTCCGGATAGACCTCGAGCTCGCCGAAGAACGGGCTGTCGTACAGCTCGAGCCGGAAGGCATCGCGGAGCGCAGGCTTCACCCGGCTTTGGTCGACGAGATGCCAGCCGATCTCGGACTCGTCGGGCAGCTCGACGCCGAAGCGCTCCGCGAACTTCTTGAGATAGGGGACCGCGCAGATCGCGGTGACGTCGTCAAGGTCGATACCGAGCTTCATGCGGCGAGACCGTCGAGGAGCCGCGTGAGCGCGTCGCGCCAGTCGCCGTGCACGTCGACGACAGAGAGCCGCAGCTGGCGCTGTCCGTGCACAAGCCGCGGGAAGGCGCGAAGCAGGGCCGCGCGCTCGTGCTGGCCGATGTCGCGCGACAGCAGCACGCGCAGCTCCGGTCCGCGGACGCGGACCTCGGCGGCACCCGCGCGGACGGCACGCAGCTTCACCTCCACGCCGTAGAGGAGGTTGCGCACCGGCTCCGGCGGCGGGCCGTATCGCTCGCGCAGCTCGTCGCGCAGCGCCGCCAGGTCCTCGAGTCCTCGGAGCTCCGCGATACGCCGGTAGGTCTCGAGCTTGCGCGCGCGGCTCGGGACGTACTCGTCGGGGATCGCCGTCGACAGCGAGAGCTCGACCAGAACGTCCGAGGGCGGCGGCGTCGCTGGCTGCAGCCCGCGCCCCTCGCGCACCGCCTCCTCGAGGAGCTGCGCGTAGAGCTCGAAGCCGACGGCGGCGACGTTCCCGTGCTGCTCGGCGCCGAGGATGTTGCCGGCGCCGCGAATCTCGAGGTCGTGCATCGCGATCTTGAATCCCGCGCCGAGCTCGCTCGCCTCGAAGATCGCCTGGAGCCGCTGCTTCGCCTGGTCCGAGAGGCTCGCCTCCCGCTGGTACAGCAAGTAGGCGTAGGCCTTCTCCGCGCTTCGGCCGACGCGGCCGCGCAGCTGGTACAGCTGCGCGAGGCCCAACGCACCCGCGCGGTCGATGACGATCGTATTCACGTTCGGGATGTCGAGCCCCGATTCGATGATCGTCGTGCAGACGAGGACGTCATGCTCGGCGTCGGCGAACTCGACCATCACGCGCTCGAGCTCGCGCTCGCGCATCTGCCCATGCGCGACGACGAACCGCGCCTGCGGAAGCAGCTCACGCAGCCTCGCGGTCTCCTGCTGAATGCCGATGACGCGGTTGTGCACGTAATAGACCTGCCCGCCGCGGTCGAGCTCGCGCAGCACCGCCTCGCGGAGGAGGTCGTCGGTCCGCTCGACGACGTGCGTCTCGATCGGCTGCCGGTCCTCGGGCGGGGTCTCGATGACGCTGATGTCGCGCACCCCGGAGAGGGCCATCTGCAGCGTGCGCGGTATGGGCGTCGCCGTCATCGACAGCACGTCCACCTGCGTGCGCATCGCCTTCAGGCGCTCCTTGTCGCGCACGCCGAAGCGATGCTCCTCGTCGATCACCACGAGCCCGAGATCGCGGAACGTCACGTCCTTCTGAAGGACGCGGTGGGTGCCGACGACGATGTCGATCTCACCGGCCGCCAGCGCGGCGACGGTCGCCTTCTGCTCCGGGGGCGAACGGAACCGCGAAAGCATGCCGATCCGCACCGGGAACGTCGCGAGCCGCTCCGAGAAGGTCTCCCAGTGCTGCTGGGCGAGCACGGTCGTGGGGACCAGAATGGCGACCTGCTTGCCGTCCAACACCGCCTTGAACGCGGCGCGCAGCGCGACTTCGGTCTTCCCGTACCCGACGTCGCCGACGATGAGCCGGTCCATCGGGCGGGGCAGCTCCATGTCGCGCTTGGTGTCCTCGATCGACGTGAGCTGGTCGGGCGTCTCCGTATACGGGAACGCGTTCTCCATCTCGATCTGCCACGGCGTGTCGCGACCGAACGCGTGCCCGGGCGCCGACTCGCGGGCGGCGTAGATGGCGAGCAGCTCGCGCGCGATCTCCTCGGCCGCCTTCTTCGCCTTGCGCTTGGTCTTGTGCCAATCCGCGCCGCCCATGACGGATAGCGGTGGCGCGGATCCGCCGACGTAGCGAGTGATCTTGTCGATGCGCTCCGTCGGCAGCCAGCGGGTCCCATCCGCGAAGCTGAGGACCAACGACTCCCGGGAGACGCCAAGGATCTGCTTGTCCTCGAAGCCCTCGAACCGCGCGATGCCGCTGTCCTCATGGACCACGAAGTCGCCCGGCTTGAGGTCCTGCAGCAGCGTCCCGACCGCGCGCCGCTTGCGCTGCCGCTCCGGATGGCGGGGCTTGCGGAACCCGAACACCTCGGCGTCGGTGAAGACCATGAGCGAGAGCTCGGGAATGCGGAATCCCAGGGCCAACGGGACATGCAGCAGCACGAGCGACCCCGGGACGGGCGGGTCCTCGAGCGTCTCGCGCGGGGTAGCGGTGACGTCGCGGTCGACGAGGAGCTCGGCGAGACGCGCGGCCTGCGGCGTGGCCACGACGACCACGCCGCGGCCGGACAGGACCTGACCCCCGACCGCTCCTCCCGCGACGTCGCCGAGGAAGGCGTCGAGCCGCCCCGCGTAGCTCGGCGCACCCGTCCAGCCGAGGCGCAGCGTGCCCGTGTCGGAGCCCGCGCGGACGACGCCACGCTCCGCCGCGGCGCGCTCGATGGCCGTGCGCCCGACGTACGGTGCGGGCAGCGGATCCGTCGGTAGCCCCTGCGTGCGCAGCTCTTCGCGACGCTCCTCCGCCTGCGTCTCGTGGCCATCCCATTGGAGCTCGAGCTCGACGGAGTCCTCGAACACGACGCTCGTGCCACTCGGCGCGAGGTGATCGAGCAGCGACGCCGTCGCGCCGAGTGGCACGAGC
>Ga0136621_1000910_pt1 | contig 11813 bp, 12 predicted proteins | sample AntDryUQ445A2306_FD_104673 | JGI IMG/M metagenome (GOLD analysis project Ga0136621, IMG submission 104673) | Polar desert sand microbial communities from Dry Valleys, Antarctica - metaG UQ445A (23.06) | ecosystem: Environmental > Terrestrial > Soil > Desert | place: Antarctica: Dry Valley...
ACCCGCTGCTCGGGGTCAACTGCGCAAGTCGGGAGGTAGCCTGCGGAGGCTGTGATTCTCGCGATCGACCAGGGCACGACGGGCTCGACCTGTTTGGTGTTCAACCGGGATGGGCGCGTTGTCGGCCGCGCCTACAGCGAGTTCACGCAGCACTTTCCCGAGCCGGGATGGGTCGAGCACGACGCGAACGAGATCTGGGAGGTCACCCGCAGGGTTGCGGGCGACGCCCTGAAAGCTGCCGATGCCGATGGCAAGGACCTGGACGCGATCGGCATCACCAACCAGCGCGAGACTATTGTCGCCTGGGATCCCGCCACCGGCGAGCCGGTCCACAACGCACTGGTCTGGCAGGACAGGCGCACGGCGTCCCGCTGCGACGAGCTTCGGGAGGCCGGCCACGAGGGGCTGATCAGGGAGCGCACCGGGCTGGTGCTTGACCCCTACTTCTCCGGCACCAAGATCGAGTGGCTCGTCCGCAACGTCGAAGAGGCGGCCAGCGCCGCCTTCGGCACGATCGACTCCTGGCTCATCTTCAAGCTCACGGGCCGGCACGCGACCGACTACACGAACGCATCGCGGACCCTCCTGTTCGACATCGGCAAGGGCGCCTGGGACGACGACCTGTGCGAACTGCTCGGCGTCGATCCCTCTCGTCTGCCGGAGGTCATCCCTTCGGCCGGCGTGATCGGCACCACCACTATCTTCGGCGGCGAGGTGCCGGTGGCCGGAATAGCGGGCGATCAGCAGGCGGCGCTCTTCGGCCAGGCCTGCCATCGCCCGGGGGAGGCGAAGAACACGTACGGAACCGGCAGCTTCGTCTTGCTGAATGCCGGGCCGAAGCTTCCCGAGCCCCGCGACGGCCTGTTGACCACCATCGCCTGGAACCTTGGCAACACGACCACGTACGCGCTGGAGGCCGCCATCTTCGTCACCGGCGCCGCGGTGCAGTGGCTGCGCGACGGGCTCGGGATCGTCGGCAACGCGGCCGAGACCGAAGGCCTGGCGGCGTCGCTCGACTCGAACGAGGGCGTCTACTTCGTGCCTGCCCTGACCGGGCTCGGCTCGCCGTACTGGGACCCCTATGCCCGCGGCACGATCGTGGGACTCACCCGTGGAAGCGGCCCGGCCCAGCTCGCCCGCTCAGCGTTGGAGGCGATCGCCTACCAGACCGTGGACGCGGTCCAAGCCCAGGAGGCCGCGGCGGGCGCGGCACTCAAGGAGCTGAAGGCAGACGGCGGGGCGGTCGCCAACCGCTGGCTGATGCAGTTCCAGGCGGATGTGCTCGGCGCGCCCGTGATCATTCCCGAAGTGGCGGAGACCACGGCCTTGGGCGCCGCCTACCTTGCGGGGATCGGGAGCGGAGTCTGGGACGCGCAAGAGGTTGGGCAGCGCTGGCGGGAGGCCGATCGTTTCGAGCCGGCGATGAAGGCAGCTGATCGTGAGGAGCTATTGGCGGGCTGGCATCGGGCGGTCGAGCGCTCCCGTGGCTGGGCCGGGGGCGGCACCACACTCGATCGATGACAGACCTAAAGCCACAGGTCTACAAGGACTCGCGCCCGCCGGAGGAGTTCCAGCACTTTCACGAGTGGATCCGCACCCATCGGCCTGGTTGGACCTATGAGCTCGTGCGGATGATCTTCACCCCGATCCTGTGGTTCGTCTATCGCGGCCGGGCCCTCGGCACCCGCAACATCCCGGTCGACGGCGCTTTCATCATCGCGCCGAACCACTTTTCCCATCTCGACCACTTCTTCACCGGAGTCTTCATCCGCCGGAAGGTCCAGTTCATGGCGAAGTCGCAGCTTTACGGCAATCCGGTTCTGGACTATGTCTTCAGAGTCGGTGGCGTGTTCCCGGTCCTGCGTGGCCGCCACGACGTGGAAGCGTTCATCACCGCCCACGCGATCCTGAACCGGGGCGGCTGCGTCGGCATGTACTGCGAGGGGGGTCGCTCCCGGACCGGCGAGCTGGGCGAGCCGAAGCCCGGGGTCGGCCGCCTGGCGCTCGAGTCAGGGGTACCTGTCGTACCCGTGGCCATTCACGGGTCCTCGGGCGTCAGAGCGTGGAGGCGCCTGCGTTTTCCAAAGGTGACGATCCAGTTCGGCGAGCCGATCTCATTTCAGCGGGTGGACGCGCCTAGTCGCGAGGAGCAACTCGCGACCTCCCAGGCGATCTTCGAGAGGGTGCAGGAGATGTACGCGATCTTGAACGCCGAAGGCCGCCGAGGGGCAACTAGATGAGTCCACTCAACTAACCGTTTGGCGCGCGGCTAAGCGGGCATCCGTTCGGTATGAGCACCGGACTCCTCATCGCCATCGTGGTCGCCGTCATCCTCTTGGCCCTGCTGCTGATCGTGCCTGCCGTGCGCTCTTATCGCGCCAAGCAGGCTGCAAAGCGTGAGCGCCTCGCCCGTCAGGCCGCCGATCATCGGGCTCAAGCCGACGCCGGCGTGGCGCGTGCGCGTGACCTCGGCCCGGAGGTCGAGGTCCACCAGGAGGAGGCCAAGCGCCATCGCGAGTTGTCCGAGGCGCACGCCTTGCAGGCGGAAGAGCATGAGCAGTCAGCGAGCGAGGCCCAGGCAGCCGTCAACCGCGCCGGTGCGGCCGCCGGTCGCCACGACGCCCAGGCTGCGGACCTGGAGTCAGAGCTGCCGGAATCCGATACCGAGGCGCGTCCGTAGCTTCCGCTTATTCGTAACGTTTCTCGAGCGTCGGCCACACCTTGGGGTCGTGGCCGGGAATGATCACCGCTTGGGGGTACTGCCGCCTGAAGAGCTGCAATTCCTGCAGCGAGCGGCGCCAGGTGTGCGGATCGGCCGGCCTCGGCGGGGGCGCGGCGTCGTCGAGCTGAGCCAGGGTGTAGATCGCGTCGCCCGCGATCACCAGGTCGCGCTCCTTTAGCCGGCAGATCACGGACTGGTGCCCCGCGGTGTGACCCGGGGTGTAGGCCAGCCGCACGCTGCCGTCACCGAACAGGTCGAAGCTGCGACCGAAAGTCGAATACGACTCTGCCTGCGGCGTGTCGTAGTGCACCGTGCGGTAGTCGAAGGCATAGTCGAATTGCGACCGGTTGTATCCGTGCAGGAACGGCTGCGGCCCACTGGAGGCCGCAGCCCACTCAGCCTCGGAGACGATGAATGCGGCGCCGCCGAACTCAGCCATCCCGGAGGCATGGTCGTAGTGCAGGTGGGTCATGACGACCGTGCTGATCTGTCCCGGGTCGACGTTCCGCGCTCGCAGTTGCGCCGGCAGATCCTCGCCCGGATCGAGCTGCGGACGCGCGTACCAGCTGACCACGCGCCCCAGGTTGGCGCTGGGCTTCGAGGTCACCGAAGGATGCAGGCCGGTGTCCACCACGAACGGCCCGGCGTCGGGGTGAATGATCAAAAAGGCGGGACAAGGCACGGTCCACCAGCTCGATCGGGGCGTCACCGGGCCCAGCATCTGCAGTTGACCCGTGCGCTCGCCGCCGGCGCGCTCGAAGAACTGAGGCGGGGCGGTCATGCGACCGACCTCCAAGGGCTCGACCACGACGGTCGCGCCGGGCGAGCCGCCGGACAACGGGCTTGTGAGTGCCCGCGGATGTGCCTTGATCTTCATGGCTGCCAGCGTAACCCTATGCTGCTCGCCGATGGACGAGCCATCCCAGATCTTCCGGGACGGCCTGCTCGAAGGGCGGGTCTGCGTGGTCTCCGGTGTGGGGACGGGCTTGGGGCGGGCAAGCGCGCTGGAACTGGCCCGCCTGGGAGCCAGAGTAGTCGGCTGCGGGCGGCGTGAAGAGCCGATTGCGGAGACCGTCTTGGCGATCGAAGCGCTGGGCGGTCAGGCCTCATGCGAGGCCATTGACATCCGCGACGAGGAAGCCGTCGATGGGTTCTTCGATCGCGTCGTCGAGCAACACGGCCGCGTTGACGTCCTGGTCAATAACGCGGGGGGCCAGTTCCTGAGCCCCGCCGAGGCGATCACGCCGAAGGGCTTTCGAACCGTGATCGAGCTGAATGTGATCGGCACCTGGTTGATGACCCATGCCGCTGCGACCAAGGCGTTCATCCCCCAGGGCGGTGGCAAGGTCCTGAGCGTCACCCTTTCCCCGCACAACGGCATGCCGGGCATGGTCCATTCCGGCGCCGCCAGGGCGGCGGTCGAGAACATGATGAGGACGCTGTCGATCGAGTGGTCGCGTCATCAGATCAAGCTGTGCGCGCTTGCCGCGGGCCAGTTCGCGACGGATACCTTCCGCACCAAGTATCCCGCGGCGATGGTCGAGAACATCGAGCGGACGATTCCTCTGGGCCGCACCGGCACCGAGGAGGAGTGGGCGTGGCTGGTGGCATACCTGGCGTCCCCGGCGGGCGACTTCTATTCAGGCACGACGATCACCATGGACGGCGCCCGCGACAACTGGTTCGGCGCCTGGCCACCCGGCTTCGAGGGACGCGAGCCGGGCGCCGGAACGATCGAGGCGGAGGAGCGCAGGCCGAAGAGCTGAGCCGCTCTTAAGGAAGCTTGCCCGCCGCCAGCTCGCCGAGGATGCGATATCCGGCAATCGAGGGATGATCCCCGTCGTCCGTCAGCCCCGGGCCCATCAAGCCGGGTGAGTCCGGATCCTCCAGCGCGGCGTGGAAGTCGATCCGCGTTATCGCGCGCCGCCGGGCGATCCCCTTGATCTGGGTGTTCAGCTGGGCGATCGCCTGATCGGCCGCCGGATGCGCGTTGTTCCATGGCAGCACGGTGACGATCGCCACCTGAAGGCCTTCGCCTTGCGCCTTGGCGACGAGGGAATCGAGGTTTCGAGCCGCACCTGCGACCGCCGCAGAGACAGCGGCGTCGCCGGCGCCGAGCGCCCGGGCGATGTCGTTGATGCCGCCTTGGACGATGACGCTCTCGGCGCCCACGGCGCACTCGCCCAGCCGAGCCGCGATCTCCTCCGTGCGCTCGCCGAAGACGCCGCAGTTCTCAAACTCGAGCGTCGGGTCTGCCCGCTCGGCCCAGTAGGAGTACTGGCTGCGCTCGTCGTCGCCGAATCCCAGCGCCTCGCGCAGCGCCGGATCCGGGTCATATAAGGGTGACCCGGCGGTGATCGAGTCGCCGAGGGCAGCGATCCGGCTTGCGTCAGATGCGGCGCCCGAGGCGGCCGGCTCGGGGTGCTCAGGCGCGGATCGGGACTCGCGGTCACCGCAACCGGCAAGCCCGAGCGCGCCGAGGGCAGCGAGCAGCGCGATCCTCAGGTGAACATTCCTCCGAACTGGCCGCCGGTCACGTTGAGGACTTGGCCGTGGACGTAGTTCGCGTGTTCCGAGCACAAAAACAGGACCGGCCCCGCCGCCTCCTCCGGTTGTGCCGGGCGGCCCAGAGGGATGATCATCGCCGCCATCGCCCGCATCTGTTCCGGAATCCCGAGGTCGATCGTCTCACCCTCCTTCTCGATCGTCTCGCCCTTCTCCTTCGCTTGGGTCAGGCGGGTTTCGACGAAGCCGAACGCGACGGCGTTGACGTTGATCTTGAACTGCCCCCATTCCTTCGCAAGCGTCTTCGTCAGGCCGACGACCGCCGCCTTGCCCGCCGAGTAGTTGGCCTGGCCGGCATTGCCCATTGTGCCGGAGATCGATGAGATGTTGACGATCTTGCGGAAGACCTCCTTGCCCTCTGCTTTCTCTGCCTTGGCGGCCTCCCGCCAAGCGGGCGCGAGGGCTCGGATCAGGCGAAACGGCGCGACGGTATGGATGTCGAGCATCGCCTGGAACTGCTCGTCGCTCATCTTGTGGGCGACACCGTCCCAGGTGTAACCCGCGTTGTTGATGAGGATGTCCACCTGCCCGAACTCGGCTTGGGCCTTCGCCACGAGCGCGTCCGGGACGCTCGGGTCGGTCAGGTCGCCGGCGAAGACGGCCGTGTCACCCTGGATCTCCTGCGATGCCTGCTCGGCCACGTCGCCATCGATGTCGTTGATCAGCACCTTCGCGCCCTCGCTCACGAAGAGCTCCGCGGTCGCGTGACCGATCCCCCGTGCCGATCCGGTGATGATCGCTGTCTTGCCATCGAGTAGGCCCATTTGTCGTCGACTCCTCCTTAAGGCGCTTGGATTGCGAGCGAGGCACGCTATTCGATGAGGCAGTCAGGGATCGGTTGTCCAGCCCCGGTGAATCTGAGACACTGGTGCCGGTAAGGGTTCAGCGAAAAGGGTTAGAGGAACTTATGAAGCTACGTAAGTGGCTCGTCGCGGTTTTTGTGGTTGCCGGTGCGATGGCGGTTCCGGGCACGGCAGTGGCCGACCACGCCGCAGCTCCGATTCATCCCGGAGTTATGACGTTCACCGGAGGCGGGCAATGCACCTCCAACTTCGTCTTCCGTGACGGCGGTGGCACCTACCTGGGCCAGGCGGCGCATTGCGCCGGGACCGGCGCGGCCACCGACACCAACGGGTGTGACGCGGGCTCACAGCCGCTCGGGACGCCGGTCGAGATCGACGGGGCGTCCCGGCCGGGCACCCTCGCCTACAGCTCTTGGCTTGCGATGCAGGCAGCGGGGGAGGCCGATCCCAACGTCTGCGCGTATAACGACTTCGCCCTCGTCAGGGTGGATCCGGCCGACGTGCCTTCGATCGACCCGACCGTCCCCGGCCTCGGTGGACCCACAAGCGTCGGTGGTCCCGGCGCGCGGCTGGGTGACACCGTTTTCTCGTACCAGAACTCGTCCCTGCGCCTGGGCGTTCCACAACTGCGCCCGAAGCAGGGCGTAGTGATCGCCAGCGAAGGTGGCGGCTGGAGCCGGAGCGTCCTGACGGTTACTCCCGGCATCCCGGGTGACTCCGGCAGCGGCTTCTTGAGCTCCACCGGCCAGGCGATCGGCACCCTGTCCACCCTGCAGCTACTGCCCTTGGCGGGCTCGAACGGAGTGGCGGACCTGTCGAAGGAGCTTGATTACGCTCGCACCCACGGGTTCGGCGGCCTCGCGCTGGTGCCCGGCACCCGCCCGTTCCGCGGCAACCTGCTGCAGGCGATCCTGGGCGGCTAGGAAGGTGACCATCGATCAGGAATTGCGCGATCGCCGCGAGGCGGTCGTTCGCGAGCACATGGAGTCCGAGAACACGCACGACTACGACGTAACCCTCGGCACGTTCGGCCATCCGCGCTACGAGATCATTCCGACCGGTGACGTATTCGACGGGGAGGAGGCAGTCCGCCAGTACTTCCTGGACACCCGGACCGCCTTTCCTGATCAGCGCAACGAGCTGATCGCCCTGCACCACGCGGACGCCGGTGTGATCGCCGAGTTCACGCTCAAGGGAACGCACGAAGGACCACTGCGGGGGATTCCCGCCACGGGCAAGGCGTTCGAGTGCCGTTGCGCTGCGTTCTTCCTGTTTGAGGGCGCGGACCTGGTCTGTGAGCGGGTCTACTTTGACGCGGCCACGATCCTGGGTCAGCTCGGCCTGGTGCAGCCTGCGCCCTCCTTGACCGACTAGTAAATGATCTAGAGCCCCAGCCGGCGCCCCAGGATCTCCCTCATGACCTCGTCGGTACCGCCACCGATTGGGCCCAGGCGCAGGTCGCGGAGCGCCCGCTCGATCCCGTACTCCTTCATGTAGCCGTAGCCGCCATGGATCTGCAGGCATTCGTCGGCGACCTCGACGGCGGCCCGCTGGGTCAGCAGCTTGGCCTTGGTCACCTCCTCGAGTCCCGCGCCGATCGAGGGATGCCCCCAGTCCTGCCGGGCGATCGCCTCGCGCCGCTCCAGCTCGGGGGCGATGAACTCGCGCAGCGCGTGGTAGGTGAGCGCGCGGGCGACCTCCATCTTGATGGCGACCTCGGCGAGTTGGTGGCGGATTGACTGAAAACGGCCGATCGGCCGCCCGAACGCCTCGCGCTCGAGCGCGTAGGCGATCGTCACTTCGAGTAGGCGCCGCATCGCGCCGACGGCGCCCAGTGCCATCAGCAGGCGCTCCCACTGGAAGTTGGCCATGATCAGGTAGAAGCCGCCGTTCTCCGGGCCGAGCAGGTTCTCCTTCGGCACCTCGACGTCAGTGAACGAGAGCTCCGCTGTGTCAGAGGCCCGCCAGCCCAGCTTCTCGAGCTTGCGCGCGACCTCGAACCCGGGCGTGCCCCGCTCCAGGATCAGAAACGAGATTCCGTGGTGGCCGCCGTCCGGGGAAGTCTTGACGGCGCAGACCAGGAAGTCGCAGCGCACGCCGTTCGTGATGAACGTCTTCGAGCCGTTGACCAGGTAACCGCTATCCGTACGATCCGCCCTGGTTCGGATCGAGGCGACGTCCGAGCCCGCGCCCGGCTCCGTGATCCCCAGGGCGCCGATCTTCTGCCCGGCGATCGCCGGGCGCAGGAAGCGCTCGTGCTGATCCGGGGTGCCGAATTTCCAGATCGGCGGGGTGGCGATCCCCGTGTGCGCGCCCAGCCCCGCTCCGACTCCGCCCGAGCTGCCGGCCGCCGCCAGCTCCTCTGCCCAAACCGCGTCGTCAACGTAATCACCGCCCTGACCGCCCAGCTCCTCGGGGTACTTGAGGCCCAGAAAGCCGAGCTCGCCCGCGCGGTCATAGAGCGCCCGCGGAAACTCGCCGGCATCGTCCCATTCCTCCACGTGCGGCGCGATCTCGGCCTCGACCCAGCGCTTGATTGTCGCTCGGAGCTCTTCGTGCTCGTCCTTGAACGGAGGCAGCAGAGCACGCCGGCCCGAGTCCCTGATCAAGGTCTCGTTCATCGGCGCTGCTGGTCTAGAGCCCGTAGGAGCGCCCGATCACGTCGAGCATGATCTCGTCGGTGCCCGCCCCGATCCTGTTCAGGCGCTGGTCGCGGAAGGCGCGCTCGATCTCGTACTCCTTCATGTAGCCGTAGCCGCCGAAGATCTGGACGCATTCGTCGGCGACGTCGTGGCAGACCCGCGTCGCAAACAGCTTCGCCATCGTGATCTCCCGGACCGGATACTCGCCGTTGGCGAAACGCCAAGCGGTCGCGTGGACCATCTGCTTCGCCGCCTCGATCTTCGTCGACATGTCCGCGAACTTGTGCCGGATCACCTGGAAGTGCCCGATCGAGCGCCCGAAGGCCTCGCGCTCCTTCGCATACTCCAGGGTCTTCTCGAACATCCGCTCGGCGCCCGCGTAGCAACCCGCGGCGGCGACAAGGCGCTCGCCCTGAAGCTCCCAGGAGATGTGGTAAAAGCCCTTGCCGACTTCGCCCAGGACGCAATCAGCCGGAACCCGCATGTCCTCGAACGCCAGCTCAGCGGTATCGGAGGCGTGCATCCCCATCTTCTCCAGCGTGCGACTGACGCTGAACCCGGGCAGGGGGTTGCCCTCGTCGTCGCGCAGGTCGATCAGGAACAGGGTGATCCCGTCGTGCCGCGCGCTCGGATCGGTCTTGGTCACCAGGACGCAGAAGTCGGCCCGCGCGCCGTTGGTGATGAACATCTTCGAGCCGTTGATGACGTACTCGTCACCGTCGCGGATAGCCGACGTTCGAATTCCGGCCACGTCGGACCCGGCGCCGGGCTCGGTGATCCCCAGGCAGCCGATGCGCTCGCCCTTGATTCCGGGCACCAGGTAGCGCTGCTTCTGCTCCTCGGAGCCCAAGAGGTGGACGGGGGGCAGGACCATGTCGGACTGCACGGCGAAGCCCATGTTGGTGCCGCCGGACCCTGTGTAGCTCATGCACTCGGCCCGCACCAGCGAGTAGAAGTAATCGCCCCCTTGCCCGCCGTAGGACTCCGGGAAGCAGAGGCCGATGTAGCCGAGCTCGCCCGCGCGCTTGAGCGCGGAGTCCGGCCACATGGTGTCCTCCCACTCGTTGCGGTGAGGCCAAAGCTCCTTCTTGACCCACTGGGTCATCGATTCGCGCAAATCCAGATGCTCCTGGCTGAAGATGAAGTGCTTGCGCGTTCCGTCGTGCTCCGGCTTGATAACGGTCTCGGTGGCGCCCACGCGGGTCTCCTTTCCGCCCGTTTCAGGCGGGTCTCGACAAAGTAGGAAGTAAAGAGTAATACTTCTCGCACATGCCCGCACTCGAGAAGCTTCGCTACGAGGTCGCAGACGGGGTCGCGACGATCACGCTCGACGATCCCGACACGCGCAACGCCCTCTCCGACCAGCTGCTCGACGAGCTGCTCGGGGCTCTGCGCCAGGCCAAGGCCGACGAGGGCGCCCGGGTGGTGGTGCTCACCTCCTCCCACGAGAAGGTGTTCTCCGCCGGCGGCAATCTGGGCGGGTTTGCCGCGGACGCGCCAACGGCACACAAGTACTTCGGGATCGAGCTCTTCGTCGACGTCTTTCGCGAGCTGGGCGAGCTCGGCAAGCCGTCCATCGTGGCCGCCAACGGGCACGTCCTGGCCGGCTCGCTGGGGATCGCGCTGGCCTGCGACCTGATCATCGCCAAGGACACGGCTGGCTTCGGCACGCCGGAGATCAACGTCGGCCTCTTCCCGTTCATGATCATGGCCCTGATCTACCGCAACGTTTCTCGCAAGAAGACGAACGAGATGCTGCTCTTGGGGGAGCGGCTGACGGCGGAGGAAGCGCGCCAGGCGGGGATCGTCAACAAGGTCGTCGGCGCCGACGAGTTCGATGGCGCCGTCGCCGAGTGGGCGCAGAAGCTCGCCTCCAAGTCACCGCTGGTGATGCGCCTCGGCAAGGACGCGATGTGGCGGCAGATGGACATGCCGCTGATGGAGGCGCTCGACTACCTGCGGGCGCAATTGACGATCGAGCTCTCGACCGAGGACGCGATCGAAGGCGTGACGGCATTCTTCGAAAAGCGCGACCCGAGCTGGAAGGGACGCTAGGGGTGCTGGGCGCCCCAATCCCGCAACTGGTTGCTTTAAGCCGCGATATGTGCGGTTTTCAGCAACCACCTCCCGTCACCGATCTGTTGGAGGACCAATGACCCCCGACGAAACCCCCGTGGCCGACAGCACCGAGCCAAGCGAGTCCCCAGCCGAACCGGCGACCCCCGCCGCCCACACCGCTGACGCTCCCGAGGCTCCGGCCGGGACCGAGCACGGCGGCCAGACCGGCATGCAGCGCCTGGTCGGAGACCTCCACGAGCGACGAAAAGAGGCGAAGCTCGGCGGGGGTGAGGAGAAGATCGCCAAGCAGCATTCCGTTGGCAAGCTGACCGCCCGCGAGCGCATCGACCTGCTGGTCGACGAGGGCACATTCGTCGAGATGGGCATCCACGGCCGTCCCCACTTCGCCCAGCGGGCGATGGACGGCAAGGAGGCGCCGGCCGATGGTGTCGTCACGGGCTGGGGCGATGTCGACGGACGCACGGTCGCGATCGCCGCCTACGACTTCACCGTGATGGCCGGCTCGATGGGCATGACCGGCGAGATCAAGGTCGGGCGGGTCCGTGAGCTCGCACTGAAGCAGCGGATGCCGCTCGTCTGGCTACTCGACTCGGCCGGGGCGAGGATCCAGGAGGCGACCGGGTCACTGTTCGCGGGATCGGGCCATCTGTTCCGCGAGGAAGTCGAGATGTCGGGCGTCGTGCCGCTGGTCGCGGCGATGATGGGCCCGTGCGCGGCGGGCACGGCCTACATCCCGGGCCTCTCCGACTTCGTACCGATGGTCTCCGGTCATGGTGCGATGGCCCTGGCAGGGCCGCACCTGACCAAGGCGGTCACGGGCGAGGAGATCTCGATGGAGGACCTGGGTGGCGCCAAGGTTCACTGCCGCAAGTCCGGCGTGGGGGACCTCGAAGTCACAGACGATGCCGCGTGCATCCAGGCGGTCAAGACGTATCTGTCGTTCTTCCCCTCCAACTGCGAGTCAAAGCCACCGGTCAAGCCAACTGAAGATCCGGACGACCG
>Ga0136621_1000911_pt1 | contig 11805 bp, 10 predicted proteins | sample AntDryUQ445A2306_FD_104673 | JGI IMG/M metagenome (GOLD analysis project Ga0136621, IMG submission 104673) | Polar desert sand microbial communities from Dry Valleys, Antarctica - metaG UQ445A (23.06) | ecosystem: Environmental > Terrestrial > Soil > Desert | place: Antarctica: Dry Valley...
CTGGAGGACTTCAAAAAGGTCTCTGGCAAGAACGGCCTCTTGTTCCGGGTTGCGGAGGCCGCTCTCTCAGATCCCGACGGCTCGGGGGTCATCGCATGATTTCGGGAGAATTGTACGGTAGCAGGTTCTGACGGTATTCGAATTCAGTCGATGTAACTGCACCAGCTACAGCACCAAGTAGTCAAGTCCATAAGGATCGATTCGTCGCAGAGATCGGCGACGTGGACGCACGTTCCTCGTGAGCCGGATTCACATCCCGCACCGAAAAACTCGTAAGAGAACTAACCTTCCGTTACGAGTTTCCCACAGAGAGCCTCGCTTCGGAAAACGGCCCCTCTCCGCCGTGTCGACGTCCCCTTGCGGTTATCCGATATATCGTATAAGGTAAGGATATCTGAAAAAACGTATGATTTGGAGGCACGGTGGAAGACGGGCGGTACGACCTTGTGGTTTTGGGAAGCGGTTCGACGGCTTTCGCGGCGGCGCTGAGGGCCGCTGAGCTGGGCAAGACGGCGATGATGACTGAGGCGCGAACCATCGGGGGGACGTGCGTGAACCGGGGGTGTCTGCCGTCGAAGAACCTGATCGAGGCGGCGAAGCTGGTACACGAGGCGCGGCACCCGAGGTACCCGGGGATCGAGCCGTGTGAGGTTAGGTTCGACTTCGGCGAGCTGATCCGGCAGAAGGATGACCTGATCTCCGGCTACCGGAACGAGAGGTACATGGGACGACTCGACGAGTCGGAGAACATAGAGATCGCCCGGGGCTACGGCGCTTTCGTGGACGAAGGCGCCGTCGAGGTGGGCGGCCGAAGGATAGAGGGGGAGAAGTTCCTTGTGGCTTTGGGCTCCACCCCGGTTGCCCCGGAGATAGAGGGCCTCGACGAGGTCCCCTACATGACGAGCGACCTCTTGACCAGCGAGGAGGACATGGAGCTCACCGAGCTTCCTGGATCGTTGGTCATAGTGGGCGGGGGCTACATAGCCCTGGAGCTCGGGCAGATGTTCTCCCGCTTCGGCAGCCGGGTGACGATCCTGGAGAGGAGCGACCAGGTCCTCAAGCACGGCTACGAGCCGCAGGTCGGGCGGGCGGTGCAAGGGATACTGCGCGAGGAGGGCGTGGACGTCCGGACGGACGCGAAGATCCGACGGGTCCGACGCACCGGCGAGGGCATCGCCGTCGAGCTCGAGTCGGGTGAGGAGGTGCGTGCCGAGCGGCTGCTCGTCGCCACCGGACGCCGCCCGAACACGGAGGGCATAGGCCTTGAGAAGGCCGGGGTCGAGACGAATGGGCACGGCGAGGTCGTGGTGGACGAGTTCTTGAGGACGAGCGCCCCGCACGTCTTCGCCGCCGGCGACGTGATCGGCGACCAGCTCGAAAGCCAGATGGCGACACCTGTGGGAGCGAAGGACGGAACGGCGGTGGCCGAGAACGCCTTCGTCGAGGACGGGCAGCAGATGCGGCCTGCGGACCACTCGGTGATCCCGCGAGCCATCTTCACCGAGCCGCAGGTGGGGATCGTCGGTGTCACTGAGGAGGAGGCCATAGCTCGGGGGCACCGCTGCTGGTGTCGCACGATACCGATGGATCTCGTTCCCAGGGCCGGCGCCATCCTTGCCCCCCACGGGATCATAAAGATGGTCGCCGACGCCGACACGGACAGGGTCTTGGGCGTGTCGATGGTTGGGGACAGCGCCGCGGAGGTCATCCACGAGGCGGCGATGGCCTTGAGGTTCGGGGCCACCATCGAGGACTTCGTGGACATGATTCACGTCTACCCCACGATGGCGGAGGCGCTCAAGATAGCCGCCATCTCGCGGCACAAGGACCCCGCCAAGCTCTCCTGCTGCGCGACGTGAGGAAGAGGAAGGAGCCACTAATGGGTTACGAAGGGATTCGGCGGATACCGGATTTGGAGCATGTCCACGCGTGCGAAGTCCCGGTAGGTTGCTAGGGATGGGTAAGGCCATCTTCGGCTCCCTGGGATCGGCCTTCGCGGCGGCCTGCTGCGCCGGGATACCGGCGGTCTTGGGCGCCCTATCGGCGGCGGGGCTGGGGTTTCTGGTGAACGACCTGATCCTCTTCCCCCTGCTGGCGCTTTTCCTCGGGCTCGGCCTCTGGGGACTCTGGGACGGCGTGACCCGGCACGGCCTGCGAGGAGTGCTGGTGCTCGGAGGGATCGGGGCGGCGCTCATGGTGGCCGGCATCGTCTTGCAGCCGCTCCTCTACGTGGGAGCGGCTGCGTTGATCGGGGCCTCCGCCTGGAACGGCCTGGCTCTCCGCCGGACGCACCGGGGAGAGTCGGGCGCGTGAGGAGGCCCGGCGGTTGCCCCGATAGTCGGCGGTAGTCGGCGGCGCGCGACCGGCGGCGGCGGCGGCGGTGGTGGTCGAGCCGGACGCACCGGGGACCGCCGAGCCAATATACTAACCGGGCAGGGGCGGGGGCGAAAGGCCGGCCCTCGTGCCCGTGCGGCCCCTGCCCGGGCCGTCCCAGAGGATCGAGAGGAGACCGAAATGCTAGAAAAGACAGCCGAGGCGCCGCCGCTCGCGGGGGTGCCCGTGGGCCGCGATAGTCGCGAGGTGAAGCTCCTGGCGAAGCTCCTCGATGGCTTCGCCAACCCCATAAGGCTCTCCGCCCTGCTGCTGCTCTCTCGCCACGGGGAGATGAGCGTCTCCGAGCTGGTCGAGGCTATAGGGGCTCCTCAGCCCCGCGTCTCCGACCACTTGCGCTGCCTCGTCTGGTGCGGCTACGTGCGTTCGAGGCGCGAGGGCGCGAACTCCTTCTACTCCATAGCCGACGAGAGGGTGCTGGGCGTCCTCGGGTTCGGCGAGGGCATCCTGAACGACAACCTCGAGCACGTCGAAGCATGCGACGTCACGAAGGGCTGCTGAAGGCGGCGCGGTCGTCCTCGGATTCTCTTACGGCGTAGAACGGCACCTCTCCGACCGGCGAACCGAGCGTAGGCGACCAGGACTCGTCGAGGCTTGGAGAGACCCTTCGAGATTGGCTGTGCCGAGTACGGACCCGGCAAGGGGCCTACCGCTAGTCCTGGTTCTCTCCGTTCCGGTCGTCGGTCTCTTGCCTGTCCAGCAGTGCGAGCGTTCGCGCCCGGGCCACTTTCTCGAGGGCCCCCGCCTTCTCCAGGATGACGTTGGCCACTCCCTCGCCCTCGCGGACGACGCCGAGGAGCAGGTGCTCAGTACCGACATGGTCGTGACCCAGGCGACGGGATTCGTCGGCCGCTAGCCCGATCACCTTGCGAACGCGCGGCGTGTAGGGCATCCATCCTGGTGGGGGGACCTCTCCTTCGGCTGAATATATCGCGCGCCCCACAACAGTTTCGACGACCTCTCGTGTCTGGCTCAAGTCCACCCCAAGCGAGCCAAGCACCCTCGCGGCGTCCCCCTCGCCCTCCCGGATCATGCCGATGAGCACGTGCTCGGTACCGATGTAGTTATGGCCGTAGCCGTGGGCCTCCTCGTGGGCCAGGGTCAGCGCCCGGTGGGCGTGCCCGTTGAGCCTCGCGGCCAAACGACCGTCCGGATCCCACGGCGGGCAGTAGCTCGGCAGGGCCAGGGACAAGAGGTCGGTGACCACGCTCGAGACAGAACGACCCTCCGAAACGGCAACCTGCTTGAGCCCGTCGTAGAGCCGGCGGGGCACCTCCAGCCGGCGGCGGTTCTCGCTCGATGGCACCTTGCACTCCTTCCCGAGTATGCCAACCTTCTCACCAATAAATATACCACCGTAGTACGGTGGTATTCAAAGATTGTTGCGCGTGGCGAGGAGAATCCCCGGAAGAGCGGGTGCGTTTCGGTGTCCCTAACACCAGCCAAGCGCTCGGCGTCGTCCCGGTAGAACACCATGGGAGTCCGACGATGAGATCTGCGGGGAGAGCAGTTGGGTCGGCGCCTTTCTCGCCAACCGTGGCTACCGTACAGTTTTCCCGGGATCATGCGATGACCCCTATTACTTGGTTGCTCCTACGAGCGAAACCGCGTTCGAGATAGCAGCGCCGCCCCTTGAACGAACCCCATCATGCAACCGGCCCGCAAAGACGGAGTCGACGAGATTGCGAATGGAAGCGCGGCGACAGGGTAACCGACAGTACGACTCGCTGGAGTGAAATGGCCGCCACGTCGGCCTTGACAAGATAGTGCCTTCTCATGGAAGTAATACTCAGACCCCCCGCTTCTACTCTCGCTAGAGGCGGTGGCTCCGCTAACCAGACCGCAGCAGGAATTGGAGACGATCTCCCGCGAGGACCCCGAACGCAGCCGCGAGGGTGACGACGGTGAGCGAGGCCGCGACCTCCAGAGGTTCCCAATTCGCTACACCGAGGGGGACGCGGAAGGCCCACTCACCGAGGACGAAGGCCGGGCCAAAGAGGACCGCGGCCCCCAGGACGCGGCGCACATCCCCTTTCTTCCCGAGGAATGCTAGGTCCACGGCGAAGGCGGCCGCCACCAGGAACACCGGCGGACCGGGGTTCTCGAAGGCGCCCATCCCGACGAAGATCCAGAGCGCGAGCAGGCGGAAGACCCCGTAGACCAGCGCGACCGCCGTGGCCGCTGCGAAGCGGCCGACGTAACGGGCCGCGGCGACGAGGGGAATGGCGGCCAAAGGGCCGGCGAGAAGTGGGTAGAAGAGAACGTCGCGCCTCTCCAGCCGGAAGTCCAAGGAACCCAGGGCGAACATCGAGAGCGAGAGCGCCGCGGCGAAGAGCAAGAGGACGTTCGTTTCGGGCAGGGTAAGGAAGGACCGGCGCTCGTCGCGGGGCAGCCCGGTCCCGAGCGCGCAGGTCAGCCCGTAGATGCCGATGAGCGCCCCCGCCATGCCCATGAGGTGCGGGGGACTCCAGACGGTTACGTCCAGACCGTACATGCGGTGCCACAGATCGTCCAGGGGGGCCGCGGAGACCTGAATCAAGGAACCTAGAACGCCGACCAGGAAGCCGGCTCCAGCGCGTCCGGTTGCCCGGAACGAGCCCGCCCGGCGCGCGGTCAGCAGGAGCGCGCACGCGACCGAGAGAAAGAACACGGCGGTCCCCGAGTAGATGAGGAGGTGCGGGGGGATCCAGAAAGACTCTCGCCCGATCACGACGTGCCAGGCCACGTCCCAGTAGACGCCCCCCAGAGCCACGAAGACTGCGACCACGCCGAGGGCACCAAAAGCCTGCGCACCGCCCCCTACCGCGGGCCCCGCCTCAAAATCCTCTCCGGACACGATCAGACCTCCTTGCGACCGTCGAACGCGCGCGTGTCTGCTCACCTCTAAGTTACCACCCTGAGGAGGGCTGTGAGAGGAGACGACACGCGGGTGGGGCTTCGGGGAGGCCGTCAGCGGGCATCGCTCGAACCCGCCGTAGTAGAATCGCCGTGTTCGGGCGTGGAGTTCATCTACGCGGGAGGCAAATACCCTTGAAGCGGTCGGCGGCGGTGAGGCTCGGTGGATGCGGGGGACCCACGACCCTGGATACCGAGGGACCTACCCCGGCCCGGGCCTCTCGGCTTCTGACGGACGCCGGGGCGGCGAAGACCAACATCACGACCGTAGTCGAGCCGGGCGGCCCGAACCCCTCGCCGCCCGGGAGCGTGCCCCAGACGGAGCCCGTGGGGCCAGAGGTCACGATGGCCCGCCGGGCGGACGCGGAGAACTCGCGCAAGGGGGAAAAGATGCCGACGCCGAGCGGCCCAGATGACGGGGGCGCCCGGAAAGGGAGCCGGGAGCACTGGGAACGGAGAGTGTGTGGACGCCACGTACGTCCTCCCCGATACGCTCGCACGATGATTTTCCGCCTCCTCCGGGTCGTCGCGGCGGTCCTCTTGCCCCTGGCCCTCGCCGCCGACTGCGCAGGCGAGCTGCCCCTGACCTACGTCTCTTTGGGAGACTCCCTCGCCGTCGGGGTGGGGGCATCGGACCCCCAAGAGCACGGCTACGCCCCCCTCTATCGGGAGTTCCTCGAAAGGGAGACGGGCCGCGAGGTCAGGCTCGTCCAATTAGGCTTGAGCGGCGAGACCAGCGAGAGATTCGTGAAGGGCCCGGGCTCCCAACTCGCCCGAGCGGAGGCCGCGCTTCGAAAGAGCCCCGGCGCCACCGTGACCCTCTCCATCGGCGGCAACGATCTTCTGCGGACGAAAGACGGTGCCGCAGCCGAGCGCGAGGCAGCCCTCGTCCGCTATGCGGAGAACCTCGACCTCATCCTCAAGACCCTGAGGGAAGCCTCCGAACCGCCGCCGAGCATCACCGTCCTCGCGCTCTACAACCCCGCCCCCGGCAGCTTCACCTACGAGTGGGCAACGAGGATGAACGCCACGATAAGAGACGTGGCGGCCCGCAACGGCGTCCGGGTGGCGGCAGCCGACCGGGCGTTCCAGGGTCACGAAGCCGAGTACGCCCACCATGCCCGCTACCCCTGGGACATCCACCCGACCGATCGGGGCCACGAGGCGCTGGCGCGAGCCCTCGCAGAGGCCACGAGCAGGGCCTGAGGGTTCGGGTTCCACGGGGCCAAGGGCGAGTTTCTCTGTCCCGTCCGGCACCATTTCGCTCCCTTTGATCGCACCGGCGCGTGGTTCGCCAGCCTCGCGAACATAACCGTACCCTCCAAGGGCGGCGAGAGGAGACAGGCGTAGGCCCCGTGCCTTCGGGTTCACGCGCGCACCTTTGCCGGCCAGAAGCTGAGCCTTCCGACAAGCAGCACGAGCGCCGGCACCAGAAGCGTCCGGATCACGAACGCGTCGAGGAGGATGCCCAGGGCCACGGTGAGGCCGAGTTGGAGGAAGTCCTGCAGCGGGATGAGCACGAGCAGGGCGAAGGAGGAGGCGAGGGCCAGCCCGGCGGCGTTTATCGTCCGGTTCGTCCCCGCCAGGGCAGCCGCGACGGCCTCGGGAAGGGGCTTTTTCCGGGCCTCCTCCCGGATGGCGGCCATGATGAAAATATTGTAGTCGCTCCCCAGGGCCACGAGCAGGATAAAGAGCGTGAACGGCACGTAAAATGCCACCCCTCCTTGCCCGAGGATCGTCTGGAACAGGAGCTTCGTTACCCCCAGGGTCGCCGCGAAGCTCAGGACTGTGGCCCCCAGCAAATAGAGGGGCGCCACTGGAGTGCGCAGGAGCAGCGCGAGGACGACGAAGGCGACCGCGAGGACGAGCGGGGCGAGCCGCGCAAGGTCGGTGCCCGAGAGGGATCTGGCCGCCTCCGCGAGGACGGCCTGTCCTCCGACGTCGGCCTCGACTCCTTCTAGCCCCGCCCGCCCGAGCATGTTGGGGAGGTCCTCCTTGAGGCGTCCGATCTGGTCCAAAGACTCGGGCGAGTAGGGGTTGCCGTAGAAGACCAGGAGGAACCTCACCCCGTCACCGTCGGGTGTCACGAAGGGGACCCGGGGCAGGAGCCCGGCACTCTGGGGCCCGAGCACCGCGGCGAACCCGCCCGAGCCCCAGAGCTCGCTCTCCAAGCGCCGCAACTCTTCCACCTGTCCTCCCAAGCCCTCGCCCTCCAGCACGACGTTGACCGGCGAGAGGATGCCGGCCGGGAACCCCCTCTGTAGGGTCTCGTACCCGCGGGCCGCCGGGGCGTCGTCGGGGAGGGTGTCCACCTGATCGAAGCCGACCTTTAGGCCCACGGCTCCCAGGGCGCCGAGGAGCAGCACAAAGCCCAGTATGCCGGCCACGAGCCCCGGTCGCCGCGTTACGAGCCCGTAGGACTGCCGGGGCTCCGCGTCCCCCGCGCCCCCGAATACTGCGCGGCCCAGGATAGCCAGCAGCGCCGGGACGAGGGTCAGGGTGACGAGCGTCAGCACGAGGAGAGCAAGGCCCAGGCCGGGCCCGAGTACCTTGTAGATCGTCAAGTCGGCCCGTACCAGGACGGCGAAGGAAGCGACGAGCACGGCCGCGGAAGAGAAGATCACGCCGCCCACCCGCTCGACGCCGGACCTCGCCGCCTCGTGCCGCGAAGCCCCCTCCCTCAGAGCCTGCCGCGTCCGGGAGAGCAAAAAGAGCGCGTAGTCGGTCCCGACCCCGAAGAGGAGGACGATGATCACCGGTTCCACCTGCGAAGGCACGGGCGTTCCTCGCTCTAGCGCGAAGAAGGCGACTAGCCTGAGCGTGAGAAACGTGGCGAGCCCTATGCTCGCCAGCGGCACGAGCGGCGCCAGGGGCGACCGGTACGCGAACGCCAGGATGCTGAAGATGACCAGCGCCGTCGCCAGCGTTACCTTTCCGAGGCTCCCCTTGACGACCGCTATGGTGTCCTCCTGAACCGGCCCTATCCCCGTGACCTCTGCGCGCACCGGGCCCTCGCCGAGGGTGCGACGGACCTGCTCCACCCCCTCGCGTATCCCGGTCCCGCTCGTGTCGGGCTCGAAGAACAAGAGCACCGGGAGGACCTCCTGCTCGGCGGCCACCTCGGGGACCGCCAGTGCGCCGGGCACGGCGAGCGGAACCGCCAGCTCCAGCCGGTGCGGCCCGTAGGGGCCGTTGAGGTACTCGAGGTCTTCCTCGATGATCCCCCGTTCGCCGGGGCCTATGCCCCCGGGGTCCGAGTAGACTAGCACGGCCTGCGCCTCCACCGATCCGAGCACGCTCGGCGGAACCTGCGCCCTCCCCTGCGCAGCGGGATCGGGTGACCCCGTCTCCTCCGGTGGAGAAGCCGGTTCCTCGGACGCGGGGGCGGGCGGTCGTGCGCCCGGGGGCGCGAGGGCGGCCGGCCGGGACGCGGGGCTAGCGGCTTCGGGGGCGAGCTCGGACATCCCCCCGGTAAGCCGCTCGTCCAGGGGTGGCAGATAGACGTAAGCCCACACCGCAGCGGCCGTCCAGAAGAGTACGATCACCCACCGCAGGCGGACGAGCACGAGCCCGAAGTAGCCGAAGGGACCTCGCACGGGAGGATCGGTAGAGCTTGCGCGGCGCACGCGCGCGAGTTTACATCGCCGAAACCGGGTCGAACCCGCAGGGGCGATCCCGTATCATATCTCCCTATCTTGTTTCTGTCGTCCGGACACATATGCTGAACAATGCCCGACGGGGCCGGGGATGGCCGTAAATCTCAGCCGCTTCCAGATGGCTCGTGGCGAATCGGCCCTCGGCCTCATGGGAGATCCCGACTGCTCGTAGGGCAGGCCACCGACCGCCTTCCCGCAGTCGCGATTAAGCGCTGCAGCTCCAAACCCTCGGGCATCAGGCGGTAGTGTCTGTGCGGATTCACGCGGTCCTCCTTTGCCGGCGCCTCGTCGGGGTCGGGGGCCCCGACGAGGCGTGCGACGGGCGTCCTCTAGCCTCTGGTCCCTCCTGCTTCCTCGACGGCCCGCTCCAACGAGCCCACCAGCCGCCGCAGGTTCAACTCGTGCGCTGCCCGTTGCGCCGGGGTGGTGGTCCCCGCGTGGAGGATCCACCGTAGAGCGCCCCAAGCGGCCAGAGACCCTTGCAGATCAGATCCGCGATGGCCTCGGCCGGCAGTGTGTCTCGGTCGCTCCCTTGCAGCGGAGCCCCGAACTCGTAGGAGCGGAGCATCGCCTCCTCGGTCTCCCAGCCGCCGAAGTGGGTGACGAGCTGCAGACCTGCTCGCAATGTGTGCGACCTATAGCCGGAGTAACGGTGGCAGGAAAATGCCTCCCGAAAGCGTGCTCTGCGACCCAAGAACGGCTCGGGAATGGGGGGAGGGTTACGGTCGCTGTCACCAGCCGCAATCGAGCGGCACGGTCCTCGCTATGCTCAGAACTGCTCCACGTAGCCGGCCGCCACCTCCTCCGGCGGATTGGTGTAGCGCTGGATGTAGCGCTGGGAGCCGTGCCCGAGCCGTCGCTCCAGCTCGTAGGCGTCCTTGCCCGTCTCCGCCGCCAGGCGGTAGGCAAAAGTGTGCCTCAGGTCGTGCGGCCTCAATGGAGAGATCCGGCGGTCCGGGTCGGTGACCTCCGCGTCGTGCCAGCGTCCGATCCTTTCCAGCAAAAGGTTAACCGCCCTCACGGAAAGCCTGCCGTCCGCGCGCCGCGCGGGCGTCCCCGCGGCGCTCAGGAACAGCGCCTCGCTCCCGGTGGCTTCGCCAGCGTCCTTGGGTCTCTCTATCTCCAGGTACTCGGCCAGGGCGTCGCGGGCGTCCTTGGAGAGGAAGACGTTTCGCTCGGTCCCTCCCTTGCCCTTGACTCCGCGGACCCGAACCCGCCTGGCGATCCGCAACTTCTCTGGCTCGTTCGGCTCCACCTGTTCGAAGTCCAGTACGACCAACTCCTCACGCCTGAGCCCGGTGCAAAGCAGCACGAACACTATCGCCCTGTCCCGTACCGGCCTCCCCCTGGCATGAGCGGGCGACCTGCCACCATCCTTCTTCCACTCTCGGCCCTTCAGTCCGTGAAACCGCTCCAGCCTGTCGCACACGTTTTTGAGGGACCTGACCTGCACCCCGGAGAGCGCCCTAGGCTCCAGCGGCGGCAGCCTCAGATCCCTGATCCCCTTCGCGGGATCCCCTGCCGGGAAAAGACCCGGTGCCTGCGCCGTCACCCACGTCGTGAACGCCGAGAGCGACGCCAGGTGGTTGTTCACCGTCGAAGGCGCGAGTGCTCCGTCAACCAGCGACCTCTGCCACGCTTGCACATCCCGTCGTACCACCGCCGAGATCCGGTCGTGTCCGTAGGCCTCCTCGAAGAACTCGACGAACCTCCCAAGGTGCAGCGCCGCCTTCTCAGCTACGGTCTGCGAGCGCACCCCGACCACTGCTAATTCCAGGTATTTACCTACCCACCCGGAGAGGCTGTCGGGCGTCTCATCGAGGCCCGGCTCAGACCGTTTATCCTTCCGTGAAGTGAACTTCTCCAGATAAACGACGCCTTCTCGGTGCTTTTCGGTCTCCATGACGGTACTTTACTACACGTAAGGGGCATTCCGTGTAGTGTATCTCCTACTCACTTTCGCGCTAGAACCGAAACGCGAGTAGCTCCTCGGCCCACGATATCCGCGCCCCCCTCGGTCGCGGGCGCCCTACCCGCATCAGAGTCATGAGCCGTGCTCGTCGCCCGCCGAGCGCCGCCCCACCACGAGGCGGGTAAGGAGGCCGCGCAACACCCGCAGCTCCTCGGCGCTCAGGTCGGCGAGCACATCGTCTTCCACGCCCAGCACCACCCCCTCGGCGCGAGCCAAGAGCTCCCGGCCCGCGTCCGTGGGCACCACGATCCTCGCCCGCCGGTCCTTCGGGTCCGGACGACGCTCCACCAGGCCCTCCTCCTCGAGCGCATCCACAGCCACCACCATCGTGGACTTGTCTAGCCTCCCAGACTGCGCCAGCGCCAACTGTGTCTGGGGGACCCCCTCGATGGCCGCGCGCTCGGCCGCAATCAGCACCGTGTAATCACGGAGGTTCAAGCCTAGAGGAGCCAGGCTTTCCATCAGGGCAGCCCCGATGGCATGACTCGCCCGCGACATCAACCAGCCCATGTGCTCCGCGAGCGGCCGAGGAACGAAGCCTTCTCGCTTCTCTCGCCCCACTCGCTCCTTCGTTGAATCGGCCATGCCAGAAGTATAGCAGATTTACTCTTCACATATATAGTCTTGACATAGACTATCTAACACGGTACTGTATTGGGCAAGAGAGTTGTCGAGTAGAGAGGAAGAACTCATGGAGTCCGTACAGAACGCACTCGTTAGCGACGAGGAGCGGGTCGCGTGGGGCCGGCTGGTGCCGATAGGGTTGCTGGCTGCGCTTGTGGCCGTTGTTGCGAATGCCGTCGTGTACCTCGTCGCGGCGTCAGCGGGAGCTATGCCGCAGGAGATCGTCGTGAATGGGCAGGGACCTATAACACTCCCGGTGGTAGCCGC
>Ga0136621_1000914_pt1 | contig 11795 bp, 11 predicted proteins | sample AntDryUQ445A2306_FD_104673 | JGI IMG/M metagenome (GOLD analysis project Ga0136621, IMG submission 104673) | Polar desert sand microbial communities from Dry Valleys, Antarctica - metaG UQ445A (23.06) | ecosystem: Environmental > Terrestrial > Soil > Desert | place: Antarctica: Dry Valley...
CTTTGCCGCCTTCCAGAAGGTCTCGTGGAGCTTGGGGAACTTCTCGAGATGCTCGGGCTTGAAGTAGTCGTGCCAGAGCACATCGAGGTGATGCTTCGTGAGCTCCGCGCGCTCTTCCTTGATCTGCACGCAGCGCTGCCGGAAGACTTCGTCCTGGCTCGCCTGGTACTTCTCGATGATCTTGTAGCAGGACTCCGCCTCGATCCGGGCCTGCGCCGGGTCGTAGATGCCGCAGGGAATGTCACAGTGCGCGTAGGCCACGCGCGGGGCCGTTAGACCGAACATGTCGCCCTCCGCTGACGTACTTTCCGTTAGTCTCGCCGATACGGGTGGCATCCGCTCGCATCTGCCGTCCGGGGAGGCTCCCATGGCCCAGGTGACCTGCGCGCGCTGTCGTAACACGCGGGAGGGAGCAGGCAATGTAGGGCTTCCCGGGCCGCTCGGCGAGGCGGTCGAAGGACGGGTCTGTGCCGAGTGCTGGAAGGAGTGGCTCAGCACCCAGGTGCGCGTGATCAACCACTACGGGCTCCGGCCGGCCGTCAAGGAGGATCGGGAGCGCATCTACGGCTTCACGCGAGAGTTCCTCAATCTCGGTGACCAGGCGTGACCGCGCTCGGCATCGCTCCAACGCGAAGCCTGTGGCGGTGGAGCTGGCGACCGAATCGTGCGCGACCGGCAGCAGCGATCGATAGCGCTTGAGCTATCTCCTGCAGCGGCGGGCGCGGGTGATGGAGGCGCGCGGGACAAGCGAAACCGCCGCTGCGGAGACGGACTGGCTCTGGCGGATGATCGACGCGGTAGCCGACCCCGTCGTGGTGTGCAACGAGGGGAACGAGATCATCCTCCAGAACAAGGTCGCCGAGGAGCTGTTCCGTGCAGGTCGCGACGACGGCGCGGTCCGCAGGCGCGCGGTGACGATGAACAGCTCGCTGCTGGCGGCGTCACTCTCCAGCTGGATCTTGCAGCAGGGTGGCGAAGGCCCGCGACCGCACGATGTCACTCTCGTGGATCCTGGTCAGGGTGGCGAGCTCGTCTTCGAAGTGATCGCGGTGCCTGCCACGAATGTCCGTGGGGAGCAGCGCGGCATCGTCGCGGTCCTGAGGAACGTGACGGACCTCCGCAGGGTGACGGAGGAGCTCACGCGCAACGTTCAGCGGCTGCAGTCGGCAGACCAAGAGATCAAGCTCGAGCGCGACCGCCTTGACCTCATCCTGCGCAGCGTGCCTAACCCGATCATCGTCATGGACAACGAGGACCAGATCGTGTCCATGAATCCCGCCGCCCAGCGCGTCTTCGCTGCTCCGGCGACCGCGTCGACGCCGATGGTGATGTCGGGTCCGAGGTCGGAGCCATCGCTCCGGAACAGCGCCAAGTTCACATCGTTCATCGCGCAGCGGCGTCTTGAGTCTGGGACGCAAAAGACCAGCGAGCTCGCCCTGGTCGATCCGGAGACGCACGAGGGCCTCGAGATGGCGGTCACATCGACAGAGATCCGTGACGACGCCGGGGTCCCCGTCGCCACGGTTTCGGTCATGCACGATGTCGGACGACTCCGGGAGCTGGAGGGGCGTCGCCTGGAGCATGCTCTGTTCGAGTCGGAGAAGCTCGCCGCCACAGGACGGCTCGCCGCATCGATCGCGCACGAGATCAACAACCCGCTCGAGGCGATCCAGAACTCGCTCTACCTGCTCGTGAACAAGGTCCCCGTCGACGATCCCAACCACCGCTTCCTCGACATCGCCCGCAAGGAGACCGAGCGTATGTCGCGCATCCTGCGCCAGATGCTCGGGTTCTACCGGCTGGCGGCGGCAATGGCACCGACCGACTTGAACGCCCTCATCGAGGAGGCGGCGACGCTCCTGGCGAAGCGCCTGCACGACCGGAGGGTGGGGCTCACGAAAGAGCTCGACCCCGGGCTGCCTGACGTCGTCGCTTCGAGCGACCAGCTGAAACAGGTCATCCTCAACCTGCTGCTCAACGCGGCGGAGTCGATGCCGGAGGGCGGCACCATCACCGTGACGACTCAGGTCCACCGCGATGCCGGTGCGCGCTTCCTGCGGTCCGACGCCATCCAGCTTCAGATCCGCGATACGGGGACCGGCATCGCGGATGAGCACATGCCGCACATCTTCGAGCCGTTCTTCTCCACGAAGGGGGAGAAGGGGACCGGACTCGGACTGTGGGTGTCGAACGGCATCATCCAGAGCCACGGCGGAAGCCTCCAGGTACGCAGCCGGCTCGGCGACGGTACGACATTCAGCATCACCCTTCCGATCGGAGGTCCCCGACCGATGACGCGTGATCGCGCGCTCATCGTGGACGACGAGGAGAGCGTCGTGGTCACCATGCAGGCGATCCTCGAGATGGACGGGCACGACGTCACGGTCGCCTCGAGCGTGGCGGAGGCGATCGCCCTTGTGAAGGCGGGCGAGTTCGACCTCGTGCTCTCGGATCTGCGGCTCGAGGATGGCGACGGGATCCAGATCGTCATCGAAGCGCGCCGCACGTCTATCGAGACGATCTGCATCATCCTGACGGGGTACGCATCGCTGGATTCGGCCGTGAAAGCGATGCGCCAGGGTGCGTATGACTACCTGGTGAAGCCGTGCGACGTCGAGGAGCTGCGACTCACGGTGAGCCGCGGACTGGAGCGGAGGCGTCTCGGTCAGCAGCTGCGCGAGCGCGTGACCGAGCTCCGGGCTGCGAACGCGACGATCGAAGGGTTCAACCGCGACCTACAGCGCCGTGTCGACGAGGCGACCGCCGAGCTGCGCGATCAGTACGGACGCTTGCAGGAGCTCGACCGGCTCAAGACACAATTCATGTCCGTCGCCTCCCACGAGCTGAAGACGCCGGTCACGGCCATGTCAGGTTTCCTGCAGGTTGCCCTGCGCCGTATCCGGAAGCGGCTCGCGACCGGCCCGCCCGATGCGGAATCCTGGGAAGCCGAGCAGAACATCGTGGCGGATCAGCTTGTCATCGTGCAGCGGCAGACGGCGAAGCTCGCGCGTCTGATCGATGAGCTGCTCGACGTGTCGCGCATCCAGAGCGGGCGCGTCGAGTTCCACGATCAGGACGTGGATCTCGCTCAGCTCGCACACGAGGTCGCCGACCGCATGCAGAACACGACATCCAGGCACGCGATCCAGCTGCGGGACGTCGAGCCCATCCGCATCGTGGCCGACCGCGATCATCTCGAACAGGTCCTGAACAACCTCATCGCGAATGCCGTGAAGTACTCGCCGGACGGCGGCGCGGTGACGATCGTGGTCGGGATCGACGGCGACGAGGCCGCGTTGAGCGTCACCGACGAGGGCATCGGGATCCCGGAAGAGGAGCTTGCGTCGGTCTTCAGCCTCTTCTATCGGTCGCCGGACCGTCGCGCACGCGACGTCGGCGGCATGGGACTCGGCCTGTACATCTCGAAGGAGATCGTCGACCGGCACGGCGGCCGTATCTGGGCGGAGAGCACACTCGGCGAGGGGACCACATTCCAGGTCCGACTCCCGCGTCTGGCCAGGACACCGCAGCCGGCGGATGACGACCCGCCGCCCGTTCCAGCGCGAACCTGACCGCGAGGGTCCTCATGGGTCAGTCGACGCTGTCGGGGTGGTGGGATTTGAACCCACGAATCTCCTGTCCCCCAGACAGGTGCCTTGAACCAGGCTAGGCCACACCCCGCTCGCGTCGCGAATTGTAGCGACGGGCACTGCCTCGAACGCAGGCGCGAGCCATCCTGAGCCGCGTTGCGCCGCCGCGCGGACGCTGGCTGCATCCCCTTCGAGGCCTACGTAGGGCCAGCCTCCGCCGCAGCCGAAAGAAGGGGCCCCCGAACGGGGCCCCTTCGTCGGTTGGATCGTGAAGCGGTCAGCGAGTGGTCTGGCGGCGCCGCAGGAGCGCGAGGCCAAGCCCCACGATGGCGAGGCCCAGCCCTTCGGCACCGGCCGCGGTCGAGGTGGCCGGCAGTCCACTGGCGCCAGACTGGCGACTCACGGGGCTCGCCGGGCTCGCTGCGATCGGCGCTGCCACGCTGCCAGCGATCGGCGCTGCCTCGCTGCCCAAGACGGAGTTCACATCCGGCGACGTCGGCACGGTTGCGACGTTGCCCGCGAGGTCACTCGCGACGGCAGACTGAGGAGCCGTATCCGTTGCGGCCACTGTCGTGCTGGCGGGCGCAAGGATCGGCGCGATGGCCGGTTGCAGTATCGCTGTGGCGACGAGGGGTGTCGGTGTCGGGGCGAGCGGTGTCGGTGTGGCGCCGATGGGCGTCGGTGTGGCGCCCAGCGGTGTGGGCGTGGCGACGACCGGTGTCGGGGTGGCGACCACCGGAGTCGGGGTGGCGACCACCGGAGTCGGGGTGGCGACCACCGGAGTCGGGGTGGCGACGACCACGCACGTCGGCACCGTGATGACGTTGGTGTCGAGCGTGACCGCGCCGTTCCGGGCCAGAGCCCGGCCCTCGATCGTGGCACCGGTGACAAGGGAGATCGAGGTCAGGGCCAGGATGGTGCCCCGGAAGCTGGTGCCCGCTCCGAGCGTCGCCGAGCTGCCGACCTGCCAGAAGACGTTGCAGGACTGCGTCCCGTTGATCAGCAGCACCCGGCTGCCCGCGGCGGTGATGAGGGTGGTCGCGGTCTTGAAGATGAACACCGCGTTCGGATCGCCCTGCCCGTCAAGGGTGAGGGTCCCGGTGATGCCGAAGGTGCCCGAGCTCGAGACGTAGACGCCGGGGGTCAGGGTGCTCCCGCCAAGCTCGGTGGCGACCGTGATCACCGGGAGCTGTGCGGCGGCGACGTTGTACGCCGTGGTCAGATCGTTCTTGGCGCCCTGGGTGACCGCGTCACCCGCGCGGATCGTGCCGATCACGATCCCCGGCGGGAATCCGCTGATCGACGTCGTCGGAAAGGACCCGATGTCCCCGTTGATCACGCTGGGACCGGTGTTCGTGATCCCGGCGCCGGCCAGGACCGCGAACCCGGTGGCGGTCCCGAGGCCGACCGCCGTAGCGGCGCTGGCGGTGATCGCGGAGACGAGCAGAGCCGCCACCAGGATCGACGCGCTGCCGGCTGCGAGGAACGTTGTGGGAATGCGAACCTTGATCAAGCTGCCTTCTTTCTGGGCTGCCCTGGAGGGCAGGCCCCTACGCGTGACGGTCGCGGCGAGAGAGCACAGTGGCGGGGACGGGTCCGTCAGCGTCGGCAATCGAGATCCCTCTCGGACTCACTGCAGGTCGCATCGGCACCGCGCCAGACAGAAGCTCACAACAGCAATGCTGCGTCGCTTTGCGGGGTGGGCCATAGCACTTCGGTCGCGATCGGCGGCGTCCGTAAGTACTGGCAACCGGCAGGGCAAGACGCTTTCGCGCGCTCGGTCTTCTCGTGGTCGTGAAGCGTTAATCAAGTGATACGTTCGTTCGTTCTGCAGACCGATCCAATGGCGTCGTCTGCAACCTGATTGCGGGAGTGCGTCCCGACACGCCGCCCGCACAATGGGGACGATTGGACCGGCTCGAGCGCCTCCATCGCCGCATCCGGGCTTGCACGCGCTGCGCCGACGCCGGGTACATCCCGTTCGCGCGGCCGGTCGTTGCCGGCTCGTCCCTCGACCGCATCGCCATCGTTGGTCAGGCCCCGGGCGCGATCGAGCTCACGACCGGGATGCCGTTCTCGGGACGCTCCGGCGTCATCCTGCGTCGTTGGCTCGCGGGGGCCGGAATCGGCGAGGACGAGCTCCCGTACCGCACGGCCATCACGAAATGCTTTCCGGGCAAGGCGATCGGCGGGGTCGGCGACCGCCGCCCGTCGCCGGCGGAGGCGAAACTGTGCGCCCCGTGGCTGGAGGCCGAGCTTGAGCTCCTGAGGCCTCGAGTACTCGTGCTCCTGGGCACGATGGCGATCGACCGTTTCTGGGGGCGCGTCGCACTCGAGGACGCCGTCGGTCACCGACGGAGTGAGCAAAGCCGCGTCCTCCTCCCTTTTCCGCATCCCAGCGGTGCGTCGAGGTGGCTCAATGACTCCGGGCACGCCCGCCTGCTGCGGAAAGCGATCGGCTTGCTACGCCGGGAGGCCGCCGCTCTTCGAGCAGACGGCCAGGCTTGACAATGCAGCTCGCGCAGTCAGACTGCATTGACGCAGGTGGCGCTTAGAAAGAGCGGCTCAGCAGCGACCGCAGGTGAGGAGGAGTTCCTCACCACCGAAGAGGTCGCGCGTCGCCTGCGCGTGCACCCTACGACCATCTTGCGCCGACTCGGCGCGATGGAGGGGACCGACCCCGGGCGGATCCCCGCGGTCCGGGTCGGTCGCGTCTGGCGCATCCCCAAGCGGGAGTTCGAGGAGTGGCTTGCTCGCTCGGCAACCGCCGGTACGGCGGTCGGTCGTCAGCGGCGGCTCTTCTGAACGTACGCGCCGGGCGACTCACGCAGGAAAGGAGGTGGAGCGACATGGCAGCGAAGAAGAAGGCAGCGAAGAAGAGCACGGCGAAGAAGAAGGGCAAGAAGAAGTAGCCCGCCGGTCGTGGAGCGCCGCGGGCGGGCGGCGCTTCCACCAGTACCTTTGGATCGGCCAATGTCGGAACGAGGGCGCAACGCCGTCCGTCGCGCGCCGTTGGCCCCTACGTGAAGCTGCTGATCCGTCTCGTTGCATGCCTTGCGGTCGTCGTGCCGGCGGTGATGTTCTCGCTCGCCCGCCCGGCCGCAGCAGACCCCGTGACGTCCTCGGAGCTTCTCGCACTGCACAATTCCATCCGCGCCGCGATCGGGGCGCCGACGATCACCGGGGACCCGCGTGTCGTCCTCGCGGCCCAGCGTCACGCGGACTACTCGTCACTGAATGGCACCGGTGGCCACTACGAGACGGCCGGGAGCGCCGGTTACAGCGGATACGGTCCACGTGACCGCGTCGCCGCGGCCGGGTGGAGCGCTCCGTTCGTGAGCGAGGTCGCGGCCAGCTACGGCGGCGCGCGCGAGACGCTCACTCAGCTATGGCACGCGCCGTACCACCGGCTCGGGATGATGCATCCGAGCGCGATCGCGACGGGGTGGGGCCACTCCGATCTCAACGGGCGATCGTCGACCGTCGGCGACCTCGTGTATGACTTCAGTTTGCGCGCCGTTGACTTCGTGCGGTCGCCTGCGCAGGCGCAGGTCGTGCCGGCATCCTGGAGCGGCACCGAGTCACCCAGCCCGCTGCCCGCGGGCGTCCGCGGGCCGGTCGGCTACCCGATCATGGTCGTGTATTCGGGCGGGCAGAGCGTGAAGATGCGCGCGGCCGAGATCATCGCGCCGAACGGCGCGCGCGTGCCCTTCCACTACGTGCCGCAGCTCTACGAGCTCGACTACCAGGTGATCATCCCGCAACAGCCACTCTCCGGCGGCTCGAGGTTCCATGTACGGATGGATCTGACCGTCAACGGCCGCTACGTCACGAACGAGTGGGACTTCACGACGGCGGGCGCGGGCGGCATCGCACCAGCGTCGTCGCCGCTGACGTACAGCTCCGGGTTCGTGGACCAGACCGCCCCGCCGACGCTGGTGCCCGGAGCCACGACGTCCGTGACGGTGCGATTCAAGAACACGGGCACGGCGACGTGGACGCGGGGCCTTGCCGGGAAGCAGGCCAACCTCGGCATTAACGGCGACTCGAAGTCATTCGCCGCGCAGGGGATGGCCGTGGACTGGCTCTCCGCGGATCGCGTCGCCACGACGCAGGAGGCGGCCGTCGCCCCCGGCGCCATCGGCACGTTCACCTTCTCCGTACGAGCGCCAATGACGCTCGGCGAGTACCGCATTCCGCTCCGGCCCGTGATCGATGGCGTGCAGTGGATGGCGGATCAGGGCGTGTTCCTCGTCGTGCGAAGCGACCATGGCATGCACGGCCGGTGGATCTCACAGTCGCCGTACCCGACGCTCGCCCGAGGTGAGGTCAGCGCGCCGCTCACGATCTCCTTCACGAACACGGGGAGCGCGACGTGGACCCGCGGCGTGTTGGGCGCTCAGGTGAATCTCGGCATCAACGGCGACAACCGGACCTGGGCCGGGCTCGGGGTGGAGTGGTCGACACCGGACCGCGTCGCGATCCAGGACCAGGGCAGCGTACCGCCGGGCGCCCTCGGCAGCTTCACCTTCCGCGTCCGGGCGCCGCAGGCACCCGGCGTCTACGCGATCCACGTCCGCCCTGTCGCCGACGGGACGGTGTGGCTCGAGGACTACGGAGTCTTCCTGTACGTCACCGTTCGGTAGGAGCCGCGTCTCCGGTAGGTAGTGCATCGGACCGCTCCGTACGGAAAACGACCTCGAACGCCTCCTTGTCCTTGGGGCAAACGACGCTGGCGGCGTACGGCGGGTTCGGTGGGACATCGAGGTGCTCGCGGGTCACGTAGCGGGGGCCGACCTGTGCACCGCAGAACGGGCAGGTCACCTTCGAATCGAGAAAGTCGATGCGATCCGCGCTGATCCGCCGCTTCGACACATCCACCGGCATCGCACCGTAGTCTAGGTCGCGGTGGAGCAACGGCCGAAGGGGCGCACCAAGCTCGCCACGGAGACTGCGACCCTCAAAGTGGGGGATCGCGCGCCCGAGTTCGAGCTCGCGGCGCACGACGGCAGGCAGATCTCGCTCGCGGCCATGCGTGGTCAGCGGGTCGTCCTCGCCTTCTTCGCCTTCGCGTTCACGGCCACCTGAAGCGCGGAGGCGCCCGCGCTGAACGCTCTCCAGGGGCGATTCGCGGGCGGCGGTGCCCAGGTCGTGGGCATCTCATGCGATTCGGTGAATAGCCTGCGGGCGTGGGCGGAGTCCCTCGGCGGGATCGGGTACCCGCTCTGCTCAGACTATTGGCCGCATGGGAAGGTGTCGTCCGCGTACGGGGTGTTCAACGAACGGCTCGGACGACCCGAGCGAGCGATCATCGTGCTCGATGGCGAGGCGGTCGTCCGCTACGTCGACGTGCACACGCTGCGGGAGGTACCGGACGAGAGCGAGATCGAGGACGAGGTCCGCAAGCTCGATTGAATGCGGCTTCCGATGTCGTGCTCGCTAGCGCGATGGGATGAGATACGCCCTTCCCTCGCCATCGATCGTGAAGCGCACCGCGTCGCCCTCTCGCGCTCCGGGCAGCGTGTCGCCGCGGACGAGGATCGCGGCTGCGCCGCAGTCCACCGAAACGGCCTCGCCGACCGCGCTCACGGTGCCCTCGATCGTCGCGCCCGAGCGGACGAGGTCAGCGCTGGCGCCGGTCGCGTCGCCGGCCATCACGTCCCGCGCCGCGTACTCGATCGCCATCGTGACCCGGTCGCCGATCGCGAGTCGCGCCTTGCGCGCGGCGCCGGTGGCATCGCGCCCGCGGAGATCAAGATGCCCGCCGGGCTCGCCGACGCGAATGGTGACCAGCAGGTCGCCGCGCGTCCCGTCGAGGAGGACGACGATCCCGCGCACCGCCTGGCGGCGTCGCTTTTCGATGAAGGCGAGCTGCTCGAAGTCCATCACGCGCATGGCACGATAGCCGCGTGATGCGGGCGGCGCTGTTCGACGTCGGGGACACGCTCGTGGAGAACTGGTCTGCCGATCTGTCCCGCAGGACGCGCGCGGCGCTCGTGTCCAACTTTGGCGAGCGTGAGTGGTATGACGCGTGGCTCGCCGCCCGGATCGAGCCCGAGGATGCCGCGGTGCTCGAGCAGACCACCCTCGACTGGTATCGCCGCTGGTTCGAGGCACAGGGTGTCGACCTGGCCGGCCTTCCTCTCGAACACCTCCGCGCCGCGATGGTGCTTCCGCTGGATGAGGTCTCCACCCCGGTCCCGGGCGCGTTCGACGCCGTGCGGTGGTGTCACGGGCGGGGACTACGCGTTGTGCTCGTCACGAACACGCTCTCCCGTGGTGACGCCGAGGTCGTGGAGGACTGGCGTCGTTTCGGGATCTCTCACCTCATCTGCGGCGTTGTGTCCTCGCACAGCGTCGGCTGGCGCAAGCCGCACGCCGCGATCTTCGAGCGCGCGCTCGCGTTGGCCGATTGCCGCGCTGAGGACGCGTTCATGGTCGGCGACAACCTCGCCGCGGACGTCGGCGGTGCGAAGCGTCTCGGGCTTCGCGCGGTCTGGCGGCGCCGACCCGGGGCCGCCTTCGACGACTATGACGGTCCTCCGCCCGACGCGATCGTCGACGACCTCACCAGCCTCCCTGCGGTCGTCACGCCCTGGCTCAGCGCGTGACCAGCGAGGAAAGGCGCGCTCGCCTCGTGCGCACGTTGGAGCTGAACGGCATCTGGGATCGGCGCATCCTTGACGCGATCGGACGCGTCCCGCGGGAGCGCTTCGTCCCCGAGCACCTCGCGAACGAGGCGTACGAGGACCGCGCGCTCCCGATAGGCGATGGCCAGACGATCTCGCAGCCGTACGTCGTCGCGCGAATGACCGAGCTGCTCGACCCGCAGCCCGGCGATCACGTGCTGGAGGTGGGGGGCGGATCTGGATACCAGGCCGCGATCCTCTCGCTGCTCGCGGGCGACGTGGTAAGCGTGGAGCGGCATCCCTCTCTCGCGGACGCCGAGGCGGCGCGCGTCGCGGAGCTCGGGTACGCGAACGTGCGTGTCGTGAAGGGCGACGGATCCCAAGGCCACGCCGCCGCAGCGCCGTACGACAGGATCCTGATCGCGGCAGCCGCTCCGTCCATGCCCGCGGGCCTCGCCGCGCAGTGCGCGCCGACGGGACGCATCGTCGCGCCGATCGGTCCGCGCGACGCGCAGGTCCTGACGATCCAGCATGGCGACGGCCGCGTCGAGCGGGCCGAAGTCGTCCAGTTCGTGCCGCTCGTCGGCAGCGGCGGATTCCCGGAATGAGCGGGCTCCTCTTCTCCGGCGGTCGCATCCATACCGGGTCAGGCGCGAGTGCGGAAGCGCTCCTCGCGCGGGACGGACGGGTCGCCGCCGTGGGCGGGCGCGCCGAGCTCTCCCGTGCGGCCGCCGGGGCGGAGCGAGTCGACCTCCGTGGTGGCCTGATGGTCCCCGGCTGGAGCGACGCGCACGTCCACTTCATGTGGTGGGCGGTCCAGATGGGCCAGGTCGACCTCCGCGACGCGACGACGCTCAGGGCCGCGCTCGAGCTCGTCGCGGATCGTGCTCGCGAGCTGCCGGAAGGCGCGTGGCTCCTCGGCGGTCGCTTCGACAAGAATCGCTGGGGACGCTGGCCCACGGCCGCCGAGCTCGACCGCGCGACCGGCGGACGCCCGGCCGCGCTGCGAAGCCGCGACGGTCACGCGCGCTGGCTCAACACCGCCGCGCTGCGTGCCGCTTCGATCGGTCGAGACACCGAATCTCCCGCAGGAGGCGAGATCGAGCGTGGGCCGGACGGCCTCCCGACGGGCGTCCTGAAGGAGAACGCGAACCTCCTCATCGACCGCGTCGTCCCAGGTCCGTCCGAGGCGGAGTGCCTCGATGCCGTCCGGCTCGGGCAGCGAGAAGCGTGGCGATGCGGCATCACGGCGATCGAGGATCTCGAGCAGGCGAACGCCCGCGACGCGCTCCGGCGGCTCCACGCCCGCGGCGAGCTTGGTCTGCGTGTGGATATGGGCATACCGCGCGCGGACCTCGATAAGGCGATCGCGGCGGGCTGGCGCACCGGCGACGGTGACGAGTGGATGCGCACGGGCCACTGCAAGATCTTCGCGGACGGCGCGCTCGGGTCCCAGACCGCGGCGCTCGAGGAGCCGTACGAGGGCAGCGACGAGTGCGGCATCCTCACGATCGAGGCGGACGCGCTCTCTCGTGAGGTCGTGCGCGCGGCCGCAGTCGGCATCGCCGTGGCCATC